>Ga0075429_100003340_pt1 | contig 13674 bp, 12 predicted proteins | sample RhiMetdeltSRZDD3_FD_75295 | JGI IMG/M metagenome (GOLD analysis project Ga0075429, IMG submission 75295) | Populus rhizosphere microbial communities from Tennessee, USA - Rhizosphere MetaG P. deltoides SRZDD3 | ecosystem: Host-associated > Plants > Roots > Rhizosphere > Soil | place: USA... | reverse complement strand
ACCCGTCGTCGGTTCGTTATCGTGAGCGCAGCGCTCGGCGCGCTTGCGCTCGGCTGCGCATTCGCGCAGCCCGCAGGAAAAGTTCCCGTATTGGCCTACGTCACCGCGGCCGGCGCCGCATCGGCTTCCGGCGGAATACTTCTTCCGGGAATCGGTCGAGGTGCGCGCGGATCGGGTCATCGAATGAAGCGATCATGAACGTTCTTGCCATAGCGGCTCTGCTGTTCCTCTCTGCAATCCCAGCCGCGAGGGCGCAGATCCCCGCTGCACCGAACTGTGCAGTGAATCAACCGCCATCCGATTCCGGCGCGTTCGTGACCCCCGGCGGCTTTCTGCTCGTGCATCCGCGCAACGCCCAGCTCTCGGACAGCTATACCGGATGCAAGGTGCTTTGGGTCGTCGACGCGCCCGACCGGTTTCACCTGCTGATGGTCTTGTACTTCGAGCGCGGCAAGCTGCGCGCCGCACAAGGTTACGACGGCCGTGGCGAGAACCAGCTGCGCGCGACCTGCACAGTGCCGGGTACTGCGCCGGGATGCGACGGCATCGAATCCCATCCACTCAGCGCGCTCAAGCTTCCGACCTGGCCGAGACTGTGCATCACGCGTCCGGACGCACCGCAATGCAAGAAGGAGCCGGATTGAGTATGCCGGTGGAACAGCCGACGACGTCGTGCGCGCGACGCGGGTGATCGAGTGAATCGCCGCCGCTATTTTATTTTGCGCATCAGCGCCATTCTGGCGTGCGGCGCGGTGGGAGCGGCCGCGCAAGGCCGGCCGCCCCGGAAGATTGCACTGCTGATGCCGACCTCCGCCGACCCGCATTTCTGGAACGCGCTCAAAGAGGCGCTTACCGCACTGGGTTACGTCGAAGGCCGCGACATCGTCTTCGAATCGCGCAGCGCGGAAGGGCGCTTCGAGCGGTTGCCGGCGCTCGCTGCAGAACTGGTGCGCACCAACCCGGACGTGATCGTCTCGGCAGCGACGCCCGGAGTGAAGGCCGCGCAGGCCGCGACGAAGACGATTCCAATCGTCATTGCCACCGCCGGAGACCCTGTCAACACCGGCGTGGTCGCAAGCCTTTCCCGACCCGGTGGCAATGTAACGGGCGTCAGCAATCGCGCTGGCGAGGTCGGTCCGAAACTCGTCGAGCTCGCGCGTTCGACTTTGCCCAAGCTGTCCCGCATCGCCGTGCTCGCTAATCCGACGAATATGGTTTCCGCACAGGGCCGAATGACCGTCGACGCCGCGAAAAAAATGGGAGCAACCGTGCTCGAGCTCCGAGCCCAGGCTCCGGCGGAGATCGATGCCGCATTTGCGGCGGCCGCGAAAGAACGTAGCGACGCACTGATCATACTGAGCGACCCTTTCCTTGCGAGCCAGCGGGAGAGCATCGGGTCGCTTGCCCGCGCACAGCGTGTGCCGGTCTTTACGCAGCAGCACGAGCTTGCTCGCGCCGGGGCACTACTGAGCTACGGCACGGACTATGCCGAACACTTCAGGCGAGCCGCGTACTTCGTGGATCGCATCCTTAAAGGTGCGAAGCCCGGTGACCTGCCGATCGAGCAGGCTGCGACCTTTGCGCTGGTCGTGAATCGCAAGACGGCCGCAGCGCTCGGGATCAAGATCCCGGCAGAGATCCTGGTGCGGGCTACCGAGGTGATCGAATGACGCGGCGGCGTTCCATTCTGTTGGCGGGCGTCGCCGGCCCCACCGCGTGATCGAGTGAGGGACGTGCCGCGCGGGTGAGCTGTCTGGCATAATGGCCACATGTGTGTTTATGTGCCTACACGGGAGATACGATGGACGACACAGTGCGCTGGTCGTTGAAGGTGTCGCGCGAGACGGACGAGGCGCTGCGCGCCTACCTGGGGCGCACCGGGGGGCGCAAAGGCGATCTGTCGAAGTTCGTGCAGCAGGCGGTGCAGGCGAGGCTGCGCGACGCGGGGTCTCCTCCCGGTGGTGCGACGCCGAGCAAGCGTTCTCATGCGCGTGCGGGGCTCGCGCGCGCGCTCGAGCAGATACGCGCCCGCACGAGTGCACTGCCCCAGGACCGGTTCGAGAAGCTCGTCGCGGAGGCGGTGGCGTACGCCCGCAAGCGCCGCTGAGCGGTGCTTGTCGTCCTGGACACGAACGTCCTCCTGAGCGCGCTGCGCACGGACACTAGCCCGCCGGCAAGAATTCTGGACGCTTGGCGCGCGGGTCGCTTCCGGCTGGTGACGAGCATCGAGCAGATCGAGGAGTTCAGGCGTGCGGCCCGCTATCCGAAACTGCGCAGCGTGCTACCGCGCGCTGCCGTAGGTCAGGTCGTGAATCAGCTGCGGGCGGCGGACGTGGTGCTCGAACGCCTGCGCCGCGCAGGCGACTCGCCGGATCCCGGCGACGAATACCTGATCGCGATGGCGATCGCTTCCGCCGCGGATTTCCTGGTCACTGGGGATCGGGACCTTCTGGCGCTGCGGCGTGCCGCGGAAACGCCGATCGTGACGCCGCGCCGTTTTGCCGCGATGCTCGCTCGCTGACGGGCGATCGCTACTTCGCCAGCCGCTTCTCCACCAGCCGCGCGAAGAAGCTCGCCCCGTAAGGCAGCGCCGAGTCGTTGAAGTCGTACGACGGGTTGTGCACCTCGCACGCACCTTCGCCGTCGCCGTTGCCGATGTTGATGTAGCAGCCGCGCACCTCGTTCAGCATGAACGAGAAATCCTCGGACGCCATGATCAGCGCCGGGTCGCGCTTGACGCTCTCGGCGCCGACGACGTCGGCGCAGATACTCGCGGCGTACTCTGCTTCCTCGGCGTTGTTGATGGTCGGCGGAAAGATCGCGCGGAAGTCGGTCTTCGCCTTCGCGCCGAACCCGGCGGCGACGCCTTCGGCGACGCGAGCAATGTTGCGGCCGATCAGCTGCATCACCTCATTCGAGAATGCGCGCACCGTTCCAGAGAGACGCACGGTCTGCGGAATCACGTTGTAGGCGTTGCCGCCATGGACCTGCGTCACGGAGAGCACCGCGGTGTCCACCGGACGGACATTGCGCGCGACGATGCTCTGCAATGCCGCGATCACGTGCGACGCGACCAAGATCGAATCGACGCCGGCTTCGGGCCGCGCGCCGTGCGACCCGCGCCCCTCGATGTCGACGTCGAAGAACGCGCCGCCCGCCATCATTGCGCCCCCGCGCACCGCGAACTTGCCGAGCGGCATGCCGGGACGGTTATGCATGCCGAAAATCGCGTCGCACGGGAAGCGCTTGAAAAGGCCGTCGTCGATCATCGCCTTGGCGCCGCCGATGCCTTCCTCGGCCGGCTGGAAGATGAAGTTCACGGTGCCGTCGAAATTCCGCGTCTCGGCGAGGTAGCGTGCGGCGCCGAGCAGCATCGTCGTGTGTCCGTCGTGGCCGCACGCGTGCATCTTGCCGGGGCTCGTTGATCGATGCGCGAATGTATTCGCCTCCTCGATCGGCAGGCAGTCCATGTCGGCACGCAGTCCGACGGTGCGCTTGGAGGAGCCGGCGCGTAGCACCCCGACGACGCCGGTCTTGCCGATGCCGCGGTGCACTTCGATGCCGAACTCGGAAAGCTTCGTTGCGACCAGCTCCGACGTGCGCTTTTCCTCGAACCCGAGCTCAGGATGCGCGTGGATGTCGCGCCGCCAGTGCGTCATTTCTTCTTTCAGTGCCGTGATCTTCGGAACGAGTGACATCTGCAACTCCCCGGACGTTTTCGCTGGATGGAGAAACTGTAGCACGCGAGCGACGCGCTACACTGCGTGCGGCGATGTTCAAAGGACTGTTCGGCAGCAAAGGCGGCGTTGCGCAGCGCGGTGAAGACACCGTGTGGATGAATCACGCCGCGCGGCTGCAGGGAGTGAGCCGCGAGGTGGCGGTGCTCGCCGAAGCCGAGCGCAGCGTCGTAGTGGTCGCGCTGACGCTGGCCGCGCTCGATGAGCTGGGCGCGGTGCTCGCGGGGCACCAGCCGGTGCGCTGTGCGGATGTCTTCGCCAAAGATGGCCTGCGATTGAACCTGTCGCGCAAAGGAACGGTTGCCGTCGCAATGAGCGGCGCGTTGCCGCTCGATCTGAAGCCAGGAGAGGACATTGGCGTCGACGTTCTCGTATACGGCCGCAACGATACTCGCGCCGCCGACGAGGCGATCGTGCGATTTGCCGACTCGCTAGGGCCCAACGCGCACATCACGTTTCACCTTTCGCTCGAGGACAAGCTGCTGCAGGAGTTTGGCGGCTCGATCCAGCCGATCCTTGAAAAACTGGGAATGAGCGCGGACGAGCCGATCACGCACCCAATGGTGACGCGCGCGATCAGGAACGCGCAGGAGAAGAAGGGCGGCTAGGCGCGGCGGAGCTTGCGCCGGTCCACGGCCTGCAGGTCCCGAACCAGCGCCTTCGGTTGCAACAGCGTTGCGCGGATGCGCGCGAGCAGCGCGCGTTGTTCCTCGCCGAGCCAGCGCTCGCCGACCGAATGGAACTCGATCGCACGCTCGATCAGCGTGACGAGGCGCTCGCGGTCGGCCGGATCGCTGACGAGCGCCGGCAGCATTTCCACCGCGCGCTCGGGCGCGTTGCGCACGATGATTTCCTGCGTACCCTCGACGCGACGCAGGTCGGCAAGCTCGATGTCCGGCAGCAGCTCGAGGTTCTCGACCGCGAAGCGGTGCCGTGCCTCGACGCGGGCAAGCGGAATCGTTTCGCCGGCGGTGCGCAAGAGCGCCGCGAGGCGCCCGACTGCGGCGGCATACCCGCCCTCCGCGATCTGCTCCAGCATCTGCCTGACGAACGGCAGCTCGCCCTTGGCTGCGTCGCGCCACCGCCTTCCCGGCGGTCGCTGATCCTTCTGGCCGGCGGCCGGCTGCACCGCCAGCGGGTTCGCGTAGAGCTGGAAAAAAGCCGCCTCGCTCGTCGCGTCGCGCCAGTCGCGCCAGAAATCGAGCGTGGCGCCGATCACCTGCGCGCTCGCGCGCTCCAGCGTGCGGTACGCGGAATTCGGATCGACCGGCTGGCGATTGTCCTCGACCAGCTTCGCCGCCGGCGCGAGCCACCACAGCCATGGATTGAGATCCGAGAACGCCCAGCGCGTAAAGCGCAGCGGATGGAACTGCCGCAGCAGTTTCGCGGAGGGCTCGTTCGCCCATGCCTGCACCCAGGGCCGCGCAAACGCGTTGTAGAGATTCTGGTTCAGATCGGAGAGCGCCGCGACCGCCTCGAAAGGCCGTTCGTCGGTGCGCCGGTGGCGGTTCAGGCGCTCGAGCGCGTCCTCGAGCCGGTACTCGACGAACTGCACGTCGTATTCGGGCTCGCCCGGTGCGCCGCCTGCTCGCTCGGAGATCTCCATGCCGTAAATCCCGGGCGGCAACGCCTCGATCGACTCGAGCACCGAGACGATCTGCGCGTGCTCTTTCCTCACCACTTTCCCGGAGACGAAGATCCCGAGGTGCCCGATGTCCTGGTGCAGCAGCCCGACGATGACCTGGCCGCGCGCCTTGATCTCCTCGGTCGAGCCGTAGACGTCGGCGACCCAGTTGAATGCCTGCTGCGGCGGCGTGACGTTGTCGCCGAGCGACGCGAACAGGATGATCGGCGAGCGGATCTCGCGCAGGTCGAACGCGCGTCCGCCGCCCGAGCTCAATTCGCTGGAGACGAGCTTGTTGCCGACGAACAGGTTCTTCGTGATCCATTCGATCTCTTCCCGGTTGAGCAGGAAGAATCCACCCCACCAGCGCTCGAAATCGAGGAAGCGCGCGCTCTCGGTGTCGGCGTTGGCGAACAGGTGGTAGTACTTCCCCCAGAGATGCTGCGCCGGGTCCAGCGCCTCGAAGTTCTGCGCCAGGTGCGCGCCGTCGAATTTCCCGGCGCCGAGATCCGCTGCGAACGACGCCGGCCACGTCCCGCCGAGCAGGCCGCCCGCGTAGCGCATCGGATTGTCGCCATCGCCTTCGCGCCAGGCGCCCGCCCAGTACGACATCGGCGCCCCGTTGATCACGATCGGTCCCGTGTATTGCGGGTCGGAGGCAGCGAGCATCATCGCCGCCCATCCGCCCTGGCAGTTGCCGACGACGACCGGCTTGGGACTTGCCGCGTGCAGCTCGCGCACGTGCTTGACGAATTTCGCCTCGGCCTCGCAGACATCGAGCAGCGTCTGGCCCGGCTCCGGGTCGGGGAAGAAGATCATGAAATACACCGCGTGGCCGCCGCGCAGCGCGACGCCGGCCTGCGAATCGTCCTTGAAGCCGCCGATGCCGGGGCCATGCCCGGCACGCGGGTCGATGATGATGTACGGCCGCTTGTCGTGGTCGATGACGATCCCGGCCGGCGGGACGATGCGCAGCAGCGCGTAGTTGACCGGGCGGTCGAACTTGCGCCCGTCCAGGATCGTCTCGGAGTCGAAATGCAGCAGCGGCGGCAAGCCGGCGCGCTCGTGCGCGAGGAAGTCGTTGCCGCGCTGGCGCAGCGTGTCCCAGGCGAGGATCCAGCGCTGCGTCCAGTCGGTCGCGTAGCGGAAGGCGTCCTGCGAGTCCAGGAACGCGGCGGGACTCTGCGAAGCGAGCGCTTTGCTCAGTTGCTCGGCGAAGCGCTGCTGTGCGGCGGCGATGCGCCCCTGGTAGATGTCTGCCAGTTGCGCGTCGATGCCCTCGTTTGCCGCGGTTCCCTTGGTTACGTCCTTCACGCTACGCGCATCCCAGCCGGCGCTCTTTCGCGCGCACCAGCGCGGTCACGGCCTCGTTGACCGGCGCGGCAACGCCGACTTCACGGCCGGCGCGCGGGATCGAACCGTTGATCACGTCGATCTCGGACTTGCGTCCGGCCAGCAGGTCGAGCAGCACCGACGGACGGGCGTGCGGGATCTTCGAACCGAAGTCGCGCACGTAGGCGACCGGGTCATCGAACCCGAGCCTGACACCCTTGGCGCGCGCTACCTGGAACGCTTCGGTCGCGCAGGCTGCAGAAACGCTCGACAGGTCCGCATCCTCCATCACTTCGCCCGTCGTCCGTTCGCTGACGCCGCAGGGGCCGGAGTAGGCGCAGTTGCAGATCAGCTTCTCCCACACGAGCTGGTCGATATCGTCGAACACCTTTACGCGAAAGCCGGCGCCGCGCCACACTTCTTCGACCCGTTTCAGGCGCTCGGTAATCGGACCGCCGAATTCGCCCAGCCGCACCAGCTCCCAGCCGTTGTGATGCGCGTGCCCGGGCGCCTTCATCGATGCACCGAAGCCGCCGACCACACCGACCATCACCCTCTCGCGACCAAGCACGTGCGCTGCCGCATCAGGCCCGCCAAGGCCGTTCTGGATCGAAAGCACCGGCGTGTCCTTGCCGAGCAGCGACTTCGCCGCCTCGGCGGCGGCAGTAACGTGCATCGCTTTCGTAGCGAGGATCACCAGGTCGCAGGGACCCGCTGTGCGCGCGTCGGTGGTGGCGTTCAGCTTTACCGTGCGGTCGCCGGATGCGCCTTCGACGCGCAGGCCGCTGGCCCGAATCGCGTCGATGTGCTCGCGCCAGCGGTCGATCGCCCAGACTTCGTGGCCGGCGGACGCGAGCAGGCCCGCGTACACCGAGCCCATCGCGCCCGTGCCGACGATCGCGATTTTCACTGCTGGATCTTGATGCCCGCGTTCTTGATGATGATTGCGTAGCGCTCCTGCTCGCGCACCATGTACGCAGCCATCTCGTCGGGCGTGCTGGAAGCCTGGTCGAGGCCGAGCGCGACGTAGCGTTCGCGCATCTCGGGGCCGCGCATCGCCTTCTGGATTTCCTCCGACAGCCGCGCGACGATCTCGCGCGGCGTGCCGGCCGGCGCCGAGTAGCCGATCCATGCTGCTGCGTCGAATCCCGGCAGGTCGGCCGCCTCGGCGAGCGTCGGCACGTCGGGCAGGGAAGCGGTGCGCTGCGCGGTCGTCACGCCGAAGACTTTCAGGCGCCCGGCCTTGACGTGTCCGACCACCGACGCCACGGTCTCCACCGCGTAGTGGATCTGGCCGCCGATCAGATCGGTCATCGCCGGCGCGCTGCCTTTGTAGGGCACATGCACTGCCTTGAGCTTTGCCGCCGAATTGAACAGCTCGGCGAACAAATGCGCGGTCGCCCCGGTGCCGGACGAGGAAAACGTGTACTTGCCCGGATTGGCCCGTACCTGCGCGACGAACTCGCGCGCGTTCGTGGCTGGAAACGACGGATGTGCGATCAGCGCGAACGGCGCCTTCGCCGTCAGGCTCACCGGCGTGAGGTCCTTCAGCGGGTCGTAGGATATTTTCTGCAGGTTCGGCATGATCGACAGCGGGCCGCTCGACGATGCGAGCAGCGTGTATCCGTCGGGCGCCGCTTTGACGACCGCCTCGGAGCCGATCTGGCCGCCCGCGCCCGGCCGGTTGTCGATCACGAAGGTCTGACCGAGCTGCTGCCCGATCTTTTCGGCAACGATGCGCGCGGCGAGATCGGTGGCCTGCCCGGGCGGCCAGGGAACGATCACCCGGACCGGCTTGTTCGGGTACTGCTGCCCGAGCACCGGTCCCGCGGCGAACGCGAGCGCGAGCGCTGCAAGTACGGCGGTTCTCGCGCGCTTCCTCATACGACCTCGAACAGCCCGGCCGCGCCCATCCCGCCGCCGATGCACATCGTGACCACGACGTACTTGACGCCGCGGCGCTTGCCTTCGATCAGCGCGTGGCCGATCAGCCGCGATCCGGTGACGCCGTATGGATGCCCGACCGCGATCGAGCCGCCGTCGACGTTCAGGCGCTCGTCCGGGATGCGCAAACGGTCGCGGCAATAGATCACCTGCACCGCGAACGCTTCGTTCAATTCCCACAGGCCGATATCGGCGACCTTGAGGCCGGCGCGGTCGAGCAGCTTCGGCACCGCGAACACCGGGCCGATGCCCATCTCGTTCGGCTCGCACCCGGCGACTGCAAAGCCGCGGAATACGCCCATCGGCTTGATGCCTCGCTTCGCGGCGACCTTGTCGCTCATGATGACCTGGGCCGAGGCGCCGTCGGAGAACTGGCTCGCGTTGCCGGCGGCGATGACGCCGCCTTCGATCGCCGGCTTGATCTGCGAGACGCCTTCGTACGTCGTATCGGCGCGGATTCCCTCGTCGTGCTCGCTCGTGACCTCGCGGATCGACTCGGCCTTGGTGTTCTTGTCGACCACCTTCATCTTCGTCGTGATCGGCACGATCTCGTCCTTGAACTTGCCTTCAGCGCGGCCCTTCGCCGCGCGCTGCTGGCTCAGCACGCCGTAGTGGTCCTGCGCTTCGCGCGGAATTTCGTATTTTCTCGACACGTACTCGGCGGTCTGCAGCATCGGCCAGTAGATCTCCGGCTTGTGGCGATGCAGCCATTCGTCCTGGAAATGGTGCTTGTTCGCCTCGTTCTGCACCAGCGAGATCGACTCGACGCCGCCGGCGATGTAGATCTCGCCTTCGCCGGCGAGGACGCGCTGGCACGCAAGCGCCACCGTCTGCAGGCCGGACGAGCAGAAGCGGTTCACGGTCATCCCCGACACCGAGGTCGGCAGCCCGGCGCGGATCGCGATCTGGCGCGCGATGTTGCCGCCGGTCGCGCCCTCCGGGGTCGCGCATCCCATGATGACGTCCTCGATTTCCTGCGGCTCTACCTTCGCGCGCTCGAGGGCCGCATGCACCACGTGGCCGCCCATCTTCGCGCCGTGCGTCATATTGAGTGCGCCGCGCCAGCTCTTGCAGAGCGGCGTGCGCGCGGTGGAAACGATCACTGCTTCGGTCATCTTTGATCTCCTCCAGGTTTCAGGTTGCCTTTAAGGAACGCGCTGATGTCGGCAAAGGCCTGCGACTTCGCACTCGAGTTCGCGCCGACAGTAGCCCCGAGACGCATGCATTCACGTCTTGCGATCTGCATGCTGGCGGACACATTCTTAGGATCGATCACCGTACCGGCACGGCTGACGTAGCGGCCGTCGTCTTCTATGAAGAATTCGCAGTCGCGGAAGTTCTGCGCTGTCGACACCCAGAAAGTGCGGTGAGTCGACGTATCTCCGTCGAAACCGTGAGACGCACCGCGATAAGTCTTGAATTCGACCTTGCCACCGGCGGCGCGGATCCTATCGACATATGCGGAGCATGATTTCACGCCCGTATAGTCGTCCTCTTCGCCGATGAGCATCAGCACCGGCGCCGTCATCTTGGGATTTCGGTATTGCGTCGAGCAGCCCGGGTAGAGCGGAACATGGGCTGCAAAGATCCCCGCGCCCATTCGCTTGCGCGCGGATGCCTGCTCTCGAGGATCGGCAGCCTGGAGCGCGACGGAGCCGCCCTTCGACATTCCCATGACCGCGACCTGTCGCGGATCGACCAGCGGATGCTTGGCAAGGTACGCAAGCCCGGCAAACGCATCGCGCACCATCTGGCCGGTGGTCACCCGCGCCTGATCCTCTGCCGTGCTCGCAACGCCGCGCGGCGAAAAGGCGTCGATCACCAGAACCACGAATCCGGCGGCAGAAAGCCCCCTTCCGTAGTCGCCTTCCCGAGTATCGCGTGCTCCTGCGGAGCCATGCACGACGATGACGCCGCCGTATTTCCTTTCGGCGGTCGCGCCCGGCGGAACATACAGGTAACCAAACACCGACTCTGGATTCAGCGAACCATTCAACGATTCGAAATCCACACGCGTGCCGCCGTTGGGCGCCGCCGATTGAGCGTGTGCCGCTTCGGCGAGGAAACCAGCAAGGAGAAATGCGACGATCAACTTGAAAATTGATCCCTCCTTGCCGGCTTGTATTTCATGCAATGAAGGCTATCCGTTGAACTTCTTGCCTTCCTTGGCGAGCTTTACCAGCAGCGGCGCGGGCTTCCAGACCTCGCCCATGTATCCGTGCTGGAATTTCTCGATCGCTGAGAGCACCTTGGGCAATCCGACGGTATCGGCGTAGAACATCGGCCCGCCGCGATACGGCGGGAAGCCGTATCCGGTCAGATACACCATGTCGATGTCGGAGGCCCGCAGCGCGATGCCTTCTTCGAGGATGTACGCACCCTCGTTGACGAGCGCGTAGATCAGCCGCTCGACGATCTCGTCGTCGGAGATTTGCCGCGTCTTGACGCCGGTTTCCTTGCGGTAGTCGGCGATGATGTGCTCGACCTCCGGATCCGGAATCGGCTTGCGGCTGCCCGGCTCGTACAGGTACCACCCCTTGCCGGTCTTCTGGCCGAAGCGGCCGCGCTCGGCGATCTTGTCGGCGACCTTCGAGTACTTGAAGTTCGGCCGCTCGACGTAACGGCGCTTGCGGATTTCCCAGCCGATGTCGAGCCCCGCCATGTCGCCCATCGCGAGCGGCCCCATCGCGAGCCCCCATTTCTGCGCCGCCGCGTCGACCTGCTGCGGCGAGCAGCCCTCGTCGATCAGGAACAGCGATTGCTGGCCGTACTTCTCGATCATCCGGTTGCCGATGAAGCCGTCACAGACGCCCGAGACGACCGGCACCTTCTTGATCGCCTTGCCGAGCTTCATCGTCGTCGCCAGCACGTCCTTGCCGGTCTGCTTGCCGCGCACCACCTCGAGCAGGCGCATCACGTTCGCCGGAGAGAAGAAATGCGTGCCGATCACGTCCTGCGGACGCTTCGTCACCGCCGCGATCTGGTCTACATCGAGTGTCGAGGTGTTGGACGCGAGAATTGCGCCGGGCCTGGCGATCGCGTCGAGCTTGCGGAAGATCTCCTGCTTGACGTCCATGCGTTCGAACACCGCCTCGATGATGATGTCGGCGTCCCTGGCGGCGCCGAGGTCGAGCGACGGCGTGACCAGGCTCATGCGCCGGTCCATCTCCTCCTGCTTGAGGCGGCCCCTCGACACGGTCCCCGCGTAGTTCATGCGGATCGTCGCCAGGCCGCGGTCGAGCGCCTCCTGCTTCATCTCGATGATCGTCGTCGGAATGCCTGCGTTGACGAGGCTCATCGTGATGCCGCCGCCCATCGTGCCGGCACCGATCACTGCGGCGTTCTTCACTTCGCGCGTCGGCGTATCCTCGGGCACGTCGGGGATCTTCGTGGTCTGGCGCTCGGCGAAGAACATGTGGCGCAGCGCCTTCGACTCGGGCGTCTCGACGAGCACCGCGAAGCGCTCGCGCTCGAACTTCCTTCCCTCGTCGAACGGAACCGTGCACGCGGCTTCAGCGCACGCGACGATCTCGAGCGGCGCCGGATAGCCGCGCGAGGCCTTGCCGACCTCGTCGCGCACCTTCGCGAAGAAGGCTTTCACGTCGCCGTCGACCTTGGCGGTCAGGTCGCGGATGCGCCGCGGTCCTTTGCCTTCCGCGACGAGCTTCTTTGCGAATGCGATTGCCGATTCGAGCAGGTCGCCGGTCGCGATCTCGTCGATCAGGCCGAGCCGCTTTCCTTCCTCGGCCGGGATCGGGTTGCCGGTGGTCATCATCTCGACCGCCTTGGCGACCGGGATGATGCGCGGCAGGCGCTGCGTGCCGCCGGAGCCGGGCAGGATGCCGAGCTTGACCTCCGGCAGCGCGAGCTGCGCCTTCGGCGCCGCGACGCGATAGTGGCAACCGAGCGCGAGCTCGAGGCCGCCGCCCATCGCGAATCCGCCGATCGCCGCGACGAGGGGCTTCTTCATCTCGTCCTGCGCCGCGTTGATTTCCGGCAGCGATGGCGGCTCGAACGACTTCGGCGTGTTGAATTCGCGGATGTCGGCGCCGCCCGAGAACACCTTGGGGGAGCCCCAGATCACTGCTGCCTGTACGGCGGGATCGGCTTCGGCTTTGCGGAGGCTTTCCATGATGCCGGGGCGGAGCCTGCTGCCGAGGCCGTTGACCGGCGGGTTGTTCATCGTGATGACGGCGACGCCGTCGCGGACGGAATAGGTAACCGCTTCGCTCATTTCGGGACTCTCCAGGGGGGATGGCCATTCTAGCAAGGCCGAGTGCGGGCGGGGAGGGCGCCCGCCGCTGTCAGTCGACTTGCGCGCCCCGATGCCCGCACGACGGGCGACCACTTCGCGGGATAATTGCCATAGGAGGATTCCACAATGAAGAACTTCATTCGCAAGTGGGCCACCATCGCGATCGCCGCAGCGGCCATGGCCGCCGGCATGCAGGCCGCGATGGCCCAGGCGCCGAAGCAGATCCGCTTCGGCCTGCTGCCGGCCGAGGATCCAAGCAACATGGTGCAGATGTTCCAGGGCATTGCCGAGCACGTGAGCAAGGCGATGAGTCTGCCTGTTACCGTGCGCGTCTCCGAGAGCTACAACGCCCTGATCGAGGCAATGCGCGCCGGGCACCTCGAGGTGGTGTACGTCGGCGGCAGCCAGTACGTGAAGATGCTCGACTTGAAGATGGACGTGGTGCCGGTGGTGCTCAACAAGGACACCGAAAACCGCACGTACTACAAGTCCTGCGTCATCTCGCGCTCCGACAGCGGCATCAGGACCTGGAACGATCTCAAGGGCAAGACCTTCGCCTTCGTGAGTCCGACCTCGACCTCCGGCGGCGTGGCGCCGGCGTACCTGCTGCTCAGGAATGGCGTCAATCCCGACAAGGACTTCAAGAACAAGATGTACTCAAGCAAGCACGACGCATCGTTCCTGGCGGTCAAGAACAAGAAGGTGGATGCGGCTGCGGTCGGCGACATGTATTTCTGGCGCTGGGCCGAGCGCAACATCCTGCAGATGGAAAAGTACGACGA
>Ga0075429_100003338_pt1 | contig 13676 bp, 15 predicted proteins | sample RhiMetdeltSRZDD3_FD_75295 | JGI IMG/M metagenome (GOLD analysis project Ga0075429, IMG submission 75295) | Populus rhizosphere microbial communities from Tennessee, USA - Rhizosphere MetaG P. deltoides SRZDD3 | ecosystem: Host-associated > Plants > Roots > Rhizosphere > Soil | place: USA... | reverse complement strand
CGTCGAGATTGCGGCGCTTCGTTTCCTGGGACTGGCAGCCCGTGACGGCGATCACCGCCAGGACGACCCACCCGATCGATCGCCTCGACATAGCCCGCTCCCTCCGCGTCATCAGTGGAGCAATGTCGCGAAGGATTCCGTACTTTCACGGCGGGGTCAACCGAATCTTCCACTACCATAGCCGCGATCATGCGGAAGCAGTTGTCTCGCCTCGCGGGGCTCGTCTCCGGCGGGGTGGCGTGGCTCCGCGGGCGGCCGCGCGATTCCGCGCCGCTGCCGGCCCCGCCTCCACCCCGAAGCGGAAGCGCCGGCCCGTCCGTGCGCCTGATCGTCCAGCCGGACGACGGCCTCGAGCCGATCCTCGAAGGCATCGCGCGCGCCCGGCACCGCCTGGACGTTTCGATCTTTCGTTTGGACGACAAGCGCGTCACGAAGGCCGTGCAGGCGGCGGTGGCGCGCGGGGTGACGGTGCGGGCGCTCGTGGCCCATCGCAACAGCGAGGGCGCGAAAGAACTGCGCGCCCTCGAGGCCTGGCTCCTCGCCGCCGGCGCCACGGTCTGTCGCACCCACGACGACCTGCTCCGCTACCACCAGAAGATGATGGTGGTCGACCGCCGGGTCCTCTACGTCTTCGGCTTCAACTTCACCCGGCAGGATATCGAGCGCAGCCGCAGCTTCGGCCTCGTCTTCCGCAACCGCCACCTGGTGCGCGAGGCGACGCGGCTGTTCGAGGCCGATTGCGCGCGCAAGCCGTTCGCCCCGCGCTCGCAATCCCTGGTGGTGAGCCCTCACAACGCCCGCGAGCGGTTGAGCGCGCTCCTTCGCGGGGCGCGCCGCCGGCTCCTCATCTATGGCGCCGACGTCGACGACGCCGCCATGATCCGTCTGCTCGCCGAGCGGGCGCGGGCGGGGGTGGACGTGAAGATCGTCGGGAGGGTGGCCGGGAAGGGAACCGGCCTGCGCGTGCGGCCGCTGGCTCGCCGGCGCCTCCACGTGCGGGCCATCGTGCAGGATGCGCGGTGCGTGTTCATCGGCAGCCAGGGGCTGCGCGAGGTCGAGCTGGATCGCCGGCGTGAGGTCGGCGTGATCGTGAAGGACGCCAAGGTCGTCCGCGCCGTTGCCGCCTTGTTCGCGAAGGACTGGGCCGACAGACGACGGTGACGGGCGCTACTGCGGCGGCCGCCGGGGGTGTGACGTTTCGACGATCACGCCGCTGCAACATGGTGCAATCTGCTCAAAGCCGCGCTGGTGGCCGACTGCATGGCTCTCGTCCACACAGTTTTCCACAGAAATTGTGGATAACCGCCGATGGCGCTAGCCCTCGCTGGGCTCGGGTGCCGGCCGGCGAATCGTGCCGAAGGAAACGCGCACACGGTCGAGCGTGGCCGCCAGCACCAGGCCATAGAACGTAAGAGCGAGGGCGCCGTTCGCGCACAGCTCGATCCACTCCCTCTGCGTATGCGCGCGCCCAGCCCCCACGGCGATTCCCAGGGCCGCACACGTCAAGAAGAAGCCGAGAGCCCAGCGTCGCTGGAACGGCGTGGCCTCACGCGACGCGCTCTCCGTCCCGGGATACCACGCGGCGATGAGACGCCGCCGGCCGATGTCGCGCGCCATCCGGATCGCCCAGGCGCCGAGGACGATCGTGAGGGTGACGTGGAGCACGTCGTGGAAGGGGACCGGGCCGGCGGGCAACGGGACCGGCGTGGCCAGCGCCGGGAAGTACGGAACCGCCCAGCCCGAATGGGTGCCGTGGGTGAAGCCGTCCAGCACGACGTGGCTGAGGCCGCCGATCACGCCCGACGTGGCGACGCGACCCCAGTCGGTGGGAGTCGTGGCCGGGCGCAGGCGGACGAGATCCTCGAAATGCCACGGCGGGCCGAAGGGCAGGAGCGGCACGAGCCAGGGGAGCACGATGGAAGTGAGCAACGCGTGCAGCGCCAATACCACGGGCAGCGTGAAGAGGAGCTGGCCCACGAGCGTGTGGCTGATCACCCAGTCTTGCTGGACCTGCAGCACGAACTCGAGGTCCGGCGCGGCGGCGCCGATGCAGAGGGCGAGACCCGAGAACGCGGCCGGCTTCCAGAGCTTGAGCGGGAGGAGCGGCGCGGGGTGCGACGGAACCAACCATGGCATGACTTCACTATCGCCTGTCGTTCTGACGCTCGCGTCAAAGGACGATGACAATCCCACGTCATATGGGGTGTGTCGGCACCGCCACGCGAGGAATGGAAAGTCGCTTTATCGTTGACGTCGCCCGTCACCAGGACGTAACTTGTTTCTTACGTCGATGTCGCGGGGCAGTGGTATAGGGGCGTGTCTCATCGTTGTCGTGCTGGCGGCCCTCGCCGCCTCCGCGCGGGCCGAAGCACCGCTCCCGCGCTCCTTCGACGAGCTCGCGGACGCCGCCGTCGACACGCGGCACCACTATCGGCTCGAGGTCCTGCCACCGATCTGGATCGTGCCCGGGCGCGGCCTTCCTCCCGATCTCGACCTCGGGCCGTCGAACAACAACGTCGCCCTCGCGTATCACGGCGGCCGTCTATTCCTGGCGTGGCGGAGCTCGCAGACCCACTTCGCCTCGCGCGACAGCCGGATCCATGTCATCTCGACGTCACCTCCCGGCGGGGCTTGGCGGCGCGAGACGACGATCGCGCTGCAGCGCGACGTGCGTGAGCCCTTCCTGCTGTCGGTGGGGCCGCGCTTCTTCCTCTACTTCGCCGAGCTGGGCGCGGAGGCGCACTCCTTCGAGCCGGAGGCGCTCTGGCGCATGGAGCGTCTGGCCGACGGCCGCTGGTCGGAGAAGGAGCGCTGGGGCGGCCGGCAGGAGGTGGCGTGGGACTTCAAGGTCCGGCGCGGCCGCGTGTGGATGACCTCGTATCGCGGGGATCGATATCGCGCGTCACGGCCCAACGTGGAGCTGCGCTTCCGCTGGTCGGCCGACGGCATCACCTGGCAGGATCCACCCGCCCCCGGAGCCACCGTGTACCGCGGCGGCGTCTCCGAGGCGGCCTTCGAGTTCGACGACGCCGGCAAGCTGTGGGCGGTCACGCGCAACGAAGACGGCGACGCGAGCGGCTACGGATCCCACCTGGTGACCGCGCCCGCCGATCGGCCTTGGGAGTGGCGCTTCCCGGAGCGCAGCAGCCCGCGCCGCTACGATTCGCCCCGCCTCTTCCGCCACGGCCGCGACCTCTATCTCATCGCCCGCCGCGACCCGCAGGCCGACTTCGACGACGGTTGCGCGTACTGTCCGGGACCGATGCGCCGCCTCGCGCTCCTCGCCCGCTACTCGATGCGCCCGAAGAAGACGACCGTCTATCGTGTCGACACCGAGCGGCAGCGGCTGATCCCCCTCGTCGACCTGCCGTCCGCGGGCGATACCGCCTTCCCCTCGATCGTCCGCCTGGGGCCGGATGCGTTGTTGGTGGCGAACTACACGTCGCCGCTCGACATGGAGAACGCGCCGTGGCTCGCCGGGCAGATCTCGCCGCGGGGGACGGCGATCTACATCTCGCTCCTGCGGTTCGTGAAGGACTGAATCGGCCAGGGGCGGCGGAAGGCGAAGACGTGTTGTCCCCAGTAGCCGGCGGGGAAGCCGGCGTCCGGCAGGCCGTAGGCGCTGGGCTTGCGGCCGCGCGGCAGGAATGCCGTGCCGAAGAGCCGATCCCATACCGCGAGCTTGGTGCCGAAGTTCCTGTCGTGAGCGTCCGTGTCGACGGCGTGATGCCAGCGGTGCGCCTCCGGCCCGTTCACGATCCACTGCAGCCAACCGGTGTGCACGTCGATGTTGGCGTGGATCCACATCCCCCAGACGGCGGAGATCATCCCCTTGATGAGCGGCACCTCGGGATGCGCGCCGAGGAGCAGCATGGGTGCGAACTCCACCGTCTGGTTGATGAGGATCTCGAGGGAGTGCGAGCGCGAGCCGGCCACCCAGTCGACGTCCTCGACGGAGTGGTGCGCCTCGTGGATCCGCCACAGCAACGGCGACCGGTGCTGCCAGCGATGGAACCAGTAGATGTAGAGGTCGTGCGTCACGACGAAGAACGTCACCTGGGCCCACACCGGCCAGGACGACAACAGGGCCAGCCGCGATGCGCCCGACGCCGCATCCAGCGCGCGGATGGCGGCGCCGATGACCAGCGCCAGCACGTAGCTCTGCAGGACCGTGTACAGGAGCAGGTCGGTCCAGAAGCCGGGGCGGAAGACCTTCTGCCCGCGGTCGTAGGGGCGTAAGCGTTCCAGCACCACGAACAGGACCGCTGCGGCAACGATGACGACCGGCGCGAGGGCGGCCCAGGAAGCAGTCATGATTGCAAGTCATGAGTCATGAGTTATGAGTCGTGAGTGAGGCCTCGACGGCTGGCGGACCCCAGGCGGCTGGTCTGGCGCCGAGGTCGGCGGCGACGTCGGCGGCGGTGATGGACGCCGGCCGCCGCGCCAGGCCGGTGGACTCACTCATGACTCACTACTCATAACTCACGACTGCCGGCGGCGCGCCAAGACGACGGCGCGGCGCGTCAAGACGCTTCCGCGAGCGCAGTCTTCACGCGCCGCAGCTTCGCTATCTGCGCCTGCTCGGCCGGGTACACCCGCTTCACGCCGTCGCCCATCGCCCGTTCGATGTCGCGGATGTTGCTCACGAGGCGCATGAAGCCGCCGATCTCGACGGACGCCGCCTGGTCGCTGCCCCACATCGCCCGGTCGAGGGTGATGTGGCGCTCCACGAACGTTGCCCCCAGCGTGACCGCCGCCCACGTCGGGGCGAGGCCGGTCTCGTGGCCCGAGTAGCCGATGGGGCACTCGGGGAAGAGATGCTCGAGGGTGCGGATCATCTTCAAGTTGAGATCGGCCACCGGGCAGGGATACGACGACGTCGCATGGGCGACCAGCAGCTCGGCGCGGCCGGCCACGTCGACGGCGTCGTGGATCTCGTTCAGCGTCGACATGCCGGTGGACACGATGAGCGGGCGGCCGGTGCGGCGAAGCTTGCGCAGCAGGTCGTGATCGGTGAGCGAGGCGGAGGCGACCTTGTAACACGGCGGCTCGAAGCGCTCCATGAAGTCGACGGCCTCCTCGTCCCAGCAGGAGGCGAACCAGAGCATCCCGCGCTCGCGGCAGTGGCGATCGATGGCGGCGTAGTCCACCTCGGTCAGCTCCACGCGCCGGCGGTACTCGAGATACGTCATGCGTCCCCAGGGCGTGTCACGCTGCACGTCCCATTGGTCGCGGGGCACGCACAGCTCGGGAGTGCGTTTCTGGAACTTCACCGCGTCCGCGCCGGCGAGGAAGGCCCCGTCGATGAGCTTGCGAGCCACGTCGAGGGAGCCGTTGTGGTTGATGCCGATCTCGGCGATGACGAAGATGGATTCTCCCGCTCCGACGTGGCGCCCGTCGATACTTACCATCGCTCTTGCCATGACTCCCTCCTCCATTCGGTACGGATCACACGCCGCGTATCGAGAATCCACTCCGCGAACTCACGGAAGGCGCCGCCGCCCCCGCGGGAACGGCAGCGGTAGTGAACGGCGTCCGCCACCGGGGGGAACGCGTCGGCCGGCGCGCCCGTCAGCCCGCAATCGGCGAGCCGGCGCATGACGTCGAGGTCGTTCACGTCGTCGCCGATGTAGGCCGTCTCGTCGGCCGTCACCCCCGCCGCCTCCAGGAGGCGCGGCAGCTCGGCGGCTTTGTCACGGATGCCGAGGCACACGTGGGCGAGGCCGAGCTTCTGCCCGCGCCGCCGGATGCTGTCGCAGTCCTCGCCGCTGAGGATGGCAGAGGCGACGCCCGCCTCTCGCAGGCGCTCGACGCCCATGCCGTCGCGCACCGAGAAGCCGCGCACCTTCTCGCCGAGGGCGCCGTAGTACACGAGGCCGTCGGTGAGGACACCGTCGCAATCGGTGATCACCAGGCGCAGGCGCCGCGCCCGGAAATGGGCCTCCGCCGGCCCGAGGCGCAGGCGCGCGCTGAAGTCGTTCACCATGCCGTCCAGCCTCCGTCGACCACGAGGTTCGCCCCGGTCATGTAGGCGGAGGCGTCGCTGGCCAGGAACACGAGAGCGCCTTCGTAGTCGGTCGGGCTCGCCATGCGGCCGAGAGGCGTCCTCTCGGCGTAGCGCGCCACGAACTCCGGGTCCTGGCCGTTGCGCACGCCGCCCGGGCAGAGCGCGTTCACGCGCACGCCCGCCTCGCCCCAATACGTGGCGAGAAAACGCGTGAGGGAGACCACGGCGCCCTTGGTGGTGGGATAGGCGGCGGACTTAAAAAAGTCCTGGGACCCATCGCGGCGCCGGTACAGGCGCTGATCGGGGGCGACGAGCGCGTACGTCGACGCGATGTTGACGATGCTGCCGCGGCCCGCCCGCGCCATCTCCGCGCCGAGCACCTGGCAGCAGAGGAAGGTGCCGGTCACGTTCACCGCCAGCGACTTCTCCCACAGCTCGAGCGGGTAATTCTCGAACCGCAACGCGTCGCCGCCCGCACCCGACTCCTCGACCTTCTCGTTGATGGCGGCGTTGTTGACGAGGACGTCCACGCGTCCCCACTGGTCGCGGATGACGTCCATGAGGCCGCCGACCGACTCGCGCGACGTGACGTCGAGCGCGTACCCGAGGGCGTCGATCCCGAAGTCGCGGGTGAGGCCCATCGCGCGGTTCGCGCACAGCGCGCCGTCGAGGTCGGCCACCACCACGTGGGCGCCGGCGGCGGCCAGGGCGCGGCAGTGATGCGTGCCCAGCAGCCCGAGGGCCCCGGTGACGACGCCGACCTTGCCGACGAGGGTGAAGGGCGTCCTGTCGTTCACGGCCGTGCCCCCGTCGGTGCCGGCTTCGTGTGGAAGTGCGACGTCCGGCGGAACACCGGCTCCAGCGGCTCGCCTTCGAGCTGGGCGGCGAGGGTATCGTGGGCCACGGCGTCGCGCAGGAGGGCCAGCACCTCGAAGTAGGCGGCGATCGTGTGGTCGACGTCCTCGTCGTCGTGGGAGAAGCAGAGGTTGTGGGTGCCGCTCCAGAGGATGCCGCGGCGGATCAGCTCCTGCTGGACGAACGTCTTCATCAAGAGCGGCGGCGCCGCCCCCGCGCCGAAGGTCACGAGGGTGCGGGCGTCGAGGCCGATGCACGACGTGTAATCCATGTGCAGCTCGCGGGCGATGGCGTTGTAGCCGTCCTTCAGCGCCCGGCCGAGGCGGGCGAGGTGGCCGATCACGTCGCGCGTCCGCATCTCGTGGATCGTGGCCTTGGCCGCGGCCAGGGAGAGCGTTTCGCCGCCGAACGTCGAGAAGAAGAAGACGTCCTTCTCCAGCATCGCCATCACGTCCTGCCGCCCGGTCAGGGCGGCCAGCGGCATGCCGTTGGCAATCGCCTTCGAGAAGCAGGCGAGGTCGGCGGTGACGCCGAAGCGTTCCTGCGCGCCGCCGAGCGCGATGCGGAAGCCCGTCCACATCTCGTCGAAGACGAGGAGCGTGCCGTTCGCCCGGCAGAGGCGGGCGAGCTCGTGAAGGAAGCCGTCCCGGGGCTCCTCGAACGTGGCCGGCTCCAGGATCACGCAGGCGACGTCGTCGTCGAGGGCGGCCTCCACGGAGGCGATGTCGTTGTATTCGACGGTGAAGGTGAGGTCCTGCACCGCCGGCGGCACGCCCATCGATCGGTCGGTCACGCCGATGTACCAGTCGTGCCAGCCGTGATAGCCGCAGCAGAGAACCTTCGTGCGGCCGGTGAAGGCGCGGGCCAGGCGGACGGCCGCGCTCGTGACCTCCGCCCCCGTCTTCGCGAAGCGCACGGACTCCGCGCCGGGGACGATCTGGCGCAGGAGCTCCGCGACCTCCACCTCGAGCGGGTGCATGAGCGAGAACGTGATGCCGTCCTCGAGCTGGTTGCAGATGGCCTCGTCGATCGGCGGGCACGCGTAGCCGAGAGAGACGGGGCCGACGGCCATCACGTAGTCGATGTACTCGTTGCCGTCGACGTCCCACAGGTGCGCGCCCTGGCCGCGCGCCGCATATTTCGGGGCGAAGCCGCGGGTGTATTGCGTGGGGCCTTTCGCGAGCGTCTGGGTGTGGGCGGGCACGAGGCCGGCGGCGCGGGCGTAGAGCGCGTCCGACTGGTGGATCTCCGGTCCGCGGGCGTTGAAGGCGACTCGGTTCGGCATCTCTAGTCCTCCAGTCCGGCCTCGATGCGTTCGGCGATCTGCGGCCCGGTGAGCCGCTCGTTCATCAGCACGTCGGGCAGCAGCGCGGGGCGGAACCAGCGCCCGTCGAAGCCGAGGCCGGTCAGGCGGCAAGCCGTGCGGTGGCGCGCCAGCACCTCCGCCACGACCCCGTAGAGCCCGCCGCGCAGGAAGTGGTCTTCGACGGTGACGATGGCCCGCGTGCGGCGGGCGGCGTCCAGGATGGCGCCCTCGTCGATGGGGGCCAGGGTGCGCATGTTCACGAGATGGACGGAGATCCCGCGCGCTTCGAGGGCTCGGCGTGCCCGCATGGCCTCGCCGAGCAGGAAGCCGTACGTGAGCAGCGCCACGCGATCGCCCTCCGCCAGCACCTCCGCCTCGCCGAGGACGAACGTGCGGCGGTGGGCCACCACCGCGGGCTCGACGTTGTAGCGCAAGTAGCAGGGCGCGCGGCTCGCGAGCACCGCGGGCAGCGCCTGGCCCATCTCGACATCGTCGGCGGGGCACACGACCTGCATCCCGGGGATCCCGCGCATGAGGCCGACATCCTCCAGCGCCTGGTGGGTGGGGCCGTTCGCGTCCGACAACACGCCGGGCGCGTAGCCGACGAGCTTCACGGGCAGGCCGGCGATGCCGACGTCGGTGCGGATGAACTCGAAGGCCCGCATGACGAGGAAGGCGGCGAGGCCGTGGACGACGACGGTGCGCCCGCGCGAGGCGAGGCCGGCGGCGGCGCCGACCAGCGTCTGCTCGGCGATGCCGACGTCGATGAAGCGCGGGCCGAGCCAGGCCTCGAGGCCGCGGATGTGGATGCGGTTCTCCGCCGTCATCACCACGACGTCGGGCCGCGCCGCAGCCAGGGCGCCCAGCACGCTCTCGTACGTCAGCGTCTTGGCTGTCATCGGCGGGCCGCCTCCGCCGTCATCGCCTCGTCGAGCTCGGCGACCATCGTCTCCGCCTCCTCCGGCGTGAGCCGCAGGAACCACCCTTCGGCGCGGTTCTCCAGCCGCGGCACGCCGCGGCCGCGCCGCGTGCGCGCGACGACGGCGGTCGGCCGTCCCGGGCGTGCCGGGAGCGACGCGAACGCGGCGTCGAGCGCCTCGAAGTCGTGGCCGTCCACGCCGGCGCATGTCCAGCCGAAGGCCTCGAACTTCGCGCCGAGCGGCTCCAGGGGAATGAGGTCCTCCGTGCGCGCGTTGGCCTGGAACCCGTTGCGGTCGACGATCGCCACCAGGTTGTCCAGGCGATGGGCAGCCGCGACGAGACAGGCCTCCCACACGGAGCCCTCGTTCAGCTCGCCGTCCCCCAGCATCACGAACACGCGGCTGCCGCTCTGGCGAAGCCGCGCGTCCAGCGCGATGCCGATGCCGACGGAGAGCAGGTGGCCGAGGGATCCCGAGTGGAACTCGACGCCAGGCACGGCGGTGTTGGGGTGCCAATACAGCGAGTCCGACGGCGAGAGATGCCGCGCGAGCCGCGCTTCCGGCAGGAAGCCGCATTCGACCAGCGTGCCGTACAGCGCCGGCGCGTCGTGGCCCTTCGACAGGAGGAAGACGTCGCGCGCAGGGTCGGCCATCGTCTCCGGCGTGACGCGCAAGACCCGCGAGTACAGGTGCACCATGAGGTCGGTCGACGACAGGGAGGCGCCGACGAAACACCCGCCGCGGGCGGCCAGGCGGAGCACGTGTCCGCGCACGCGCTGCGCCCGCGCACGGAGGTCGACCTTCGTCTCGTTCATGCCACGGCCTCCGGGTGCCGCGTCTCGCCGGCGCGCACCGTGCGCAGCTCGCCGAGGTGATGGCGGTACCAGTTCACGCCCGCGTGGCGGGCATTGAGGGCGAAGACGTCGGGGCGAAGGTCCAGGAAGGCGAGGATCTCGCCGATCGAGAACACCGGCCGGTCCGAGCGCCAGAGCGCGTCGTAGACCTCCTGCACGAAGGCCAGGTCCTCCGGATAGTCGACTGTGAAGCGATGGCTCATCGAGAAGTCGAGGCCGGCCTCCCAGGTGATGTTGCCGACGCGGAAGCGCCCCGGCTGATCCCACAGGTACGGCGTCGTGTGCTCGCGCTCGTGGGGGTGGCGGGCCTCGCGGGCGGCGCGCTCGAGCGCCTCCCGCGATACGACCTCCACGTCGTTGCCGTCGGGCCAGGTGGCGGGATGCAGATTGCTCACGAATTCGTACCGTCTCGGCGCGGCCAGAAACGCCTCCAGCACGCGGTCGACGGCGGCGGGGTCGATGAGAGGGCAGTCCGACGGGATCTTGACGACAGCGTCGGCGGAGGTCTCGCGCGCGGCCTGGAGATGGCGGTCGAGAAGGTCCGTCGGGTGTCCGCTCACGCAGCGCACGCCGAGCCACCGGCAGAGCTCGCGGATGTCGACGTCGGCCAGATCAGTGGTGGTGGCGACCACGACCTCGAAGGGCGTTGTGGCGGCGGCCACTCGCTCGAGCAGGCGCTCGAGCAGCGGCGCGCCCGCCAGCGGCGCCATCGCCTTGCCGGGAAGGCGCGTCGATCCCATTCGGGCCTGGACGACCAGCGTCGTCTTCATGCCGCCTCCGGCGAGAACGACGGCGAGCCGCCGAGGCCGCGAGAGGCGCGGGCGGCGGCCAGCGCTTCCATCCGCTCCCGGCAGACGCCGGCGATGAGCTCCGCCGCGCGGCCGTTCTGGATCGGCAGGAGGCGCCGCAGGGTCTCGAGATCGAAGTAGGAATGGACCTCTTTGCCGAGGGCGAGGCCGACGAAGACGGTGGAGGAGTACTGCGTCACCAGCACGTCGGCGTTGGCGATCATCTCCTCCGCGCTGCCGGTGGCGTAGACGAGCGCGCCCGGCACCATGCGCTCGACCTCCTCGGTGGCGCGGGCGACGTTCTCGTTCGGGTGGAGCTTGAAGATCATCGGCCGGCCGCCGGCCAGGCCGCGCGCCCATTCGATGAAGCGGCGGCGATCGTCGGGCTTCAAGGTCTCGCGGGCATCCGAGGTGCAGACCAGCGCGTAGCCACGATGGGGGAAGGCGTTGTTGTAGTAGCGCCGGCAATCGTCGAAGTTCGGGATGCCGGTGACCACCAGCCGCTCCGCGGGCACACCTTCGGAGATGAAGTGATCGCGGTAGCCCTCGCTCGCCACGCAGAAGCGCTCGTAGCGGTGCGAGAGGCCGGTGGTGGCCGTCCCGCCCATCCACAGCGGCAGCCAGCGGAAGCGCCGCCATAGACGCAGGCCCACGCTCGGCGGATCGAGGATGCCTTCCTGCACGAGGACGATCGGATAGGGCTCGAGGTTCCGCGGCACCACGAGGTCCGAGCAGGTGACGGCGAGGTCGTACCCGCCCGCTTCACCCCACAGGTCGAGGGGCAGCTCGTGCTTGCGGAGGTATTCGAGACACCGCCGCCGCAGCTTGTCGCCGAGGATCGTGAACTCGAGCAGCCTCGCGCGGCGCGCGCGCTCGAGCAGGCCGTCGGCGTAGTAGGGGGTGAAGAAGTGGTCGCAGTCGGGCAGCTGGCGCGCGATCTGATGGAGCTGCGTCGTCTGGTTGATCGACCCGCAGACGAAGAGGACGCGGCGCCGGCTCATGCGGCCTCCACCGCGCCTAGGAGCGCCATCGCAGCAGCAGCGTGTAGCCGATCGTGGTCCACAGCGCCTCTTTCGTGCGCTTCACGACGGCGAAGGCCGCACCGTAGGAGGCCGCGTCCGGGATGCCGGTGCCGGCGATGAATGCCACATACCCGACCTCCTGCACGCCGAGGCCGGCGGGCACGGCCACCCCGAGGATGCGCAGCACGGACGCGCCCGCCTCGACGGCCAGGGCCTGGGGGAACGAGATGGGCACGCCGAGGACGCGGAGCAGCAGCCAGGTCTCGAACGTCTCCGCCAGCCAGACGCCGAACACGAACGGCGCGGCGGCGGCCAGGGTCTTCGGCCGGAAGAGGTGGGCGGCCCGCGCGTCGAAGTGTCCGAACGCCTCGTGACGGCGATCGAGGAACCCGCGCAGGCGCGACAGCCGGATCGACTGAAGCCGCGCGCGGATCCAAGACGCCACCGCGCCGCTCGCCAGCATCGACATCGCCGATCCCGTGAGGACGAGCAGCACCGCCGCGACCCCGAGGAAGGCCAGACGCAGCGCGGGAAAGTGTGTCGCCTGCGCGACCGCGGCCAGCAGCGTCCCGCCCGCGGCGGCGGCCACGATCAGGAACACGCCTTGCGTCGAGCCGAAGAGGCATTTTCGGGCGGCGGTGGCGGCGATCGCCTCCGTCAGCGGCACGCGAAAGCGCTCCCGCAAGAAGGCCGGGGTCAACGACTCCGAGATCACCGACCCCCACGGCAGGCTGAGCTGGATGGCCTCGATGGAGACGCGCAGGCCGACGAGGGGCGGGAGCGGCACCGCGTGGCCGAGGGAGCGCAGCAGGCGCCGCCATCCCAACGAGTCCACCGTCATCGTGATCACGTAGGCGGCGAGCGGCAGCGCCAGCACCGGACCGGTGCGGGCCAGCAGGGCGGTGACGGCGCCGAGCTCGACGCCGGCGAACGTCCGCCAAAGCAGGAATGCGGCCAGCGCGGCGCTGGCGGCGGTGGTGGCGAGGCGCGCGGGGCTCCATCGCGTGGGAGTGTCGTCGGCGGGAGTGGCGACCGCGCTCAGCCGATCAGCGCCCAGAAACAGCCTAGACCGATCACCGCGCCGATCGTGGATCCGGCGAGGACGTCGCCGATGAAGTGATAACCCTGCGCCACCCGCGACACGGCGATGCTGGCGGCGAGGAAGAGCACGAGGGGAGCGAGCACGGGGAAGGCGAGGGCCAGCACCGCCCCCATGGCGAAGGCGTTCAGGGAGTGGCCGGAGGGGAACGAGAACTCGTCGAAGGCGAAACGCGCCGCATACTCGATCGGCCGCCGGCGCTTGACGCCGCGCTTCAGGATGATCTGCGCGACATTGGCCACCGCCGCCGCCGCCACGAACGTGGAGAAGACGGGGCGGGAATCATGGACGACGGGGATCAGGAGCGCGGCGCCGAGCCACACCCATCCGTCGCCGAGCTGGCTGGCCCAGCGCATCCACAGGCGGAACCAGCGGGGCGGCTTCCAGGAGTGGAAGCGGCCGGAAGCGCGGAAGTCCGAGGCCGTGAGGGCAGCGAGCATTGCGTTCATACGCGCTTATTGAAACGCTCGGCCGTGGCAAGTGAATGATGCCGTTGGAAAAATGCAGCGACAGCGCTGCGGCGACAGTTTCGATATGCGGTGACGAATCGATGACGCCACCAGAGGGTTGGTCGATCGCAGCGAGCCCCGCGAACGCGTTCATGCTCCAGGGCGGACGCCGATGATGTCCGCACAAGTTCTCATGCATTCTGGGCAAATCGCGACACCGTTTCTGACGATGAGGCCGGCGACATCACCGAAGAACTTGCCGCAGAAGCCGCACCCGCGCGAGGGATCATCCTGAAGGGAGGCCCCCGCAGGCAACGCTGCTCCGGATGCCAGAGCGGCATCGAACTGTGTCACGCAGCTACCGCAGATGGCAACG
>Ga0075429_100003336_pt1 | contig 13683 bp, 8 predicted proteins | sample RhiMetdeltSRZDD3_FD_75295 | JGI IMG/M metagenome (GOLD analysis project Ga0075429, IMG submission 75295) | Populus rhizosphere microbial communities from Tennessee, USA - Rhizosphere MetaG P. deltoides SRZDD3 | ecosystem: Host-associated > Plants > Roots > Rhizosphere > Soil | place: USA... | reverse complement strand
GGCCTCGAGGCCGCCCACCACCGCGGCGTGGTCCACCGCGACGTCAAGCCGGCCAACATCTTCTTCGACGGCACCGGCAGCGCGCGGCTCGGCGACTTCGGCGTCGCCCACCTGATCGATCTCGGCCAGACCCAGACCGGCGGCCTCATCGGCACCCTCGCGTACATGTCGCCGGAGCAGATCACCGGCGCCCCGATCACGATCGGCGCCGATCTCTACGCCCTCGGCGTCACCCTGTTCGAGGCGCTGACCGGCCGCCTGCCCTTCCTCGGCCCCGACTTCGTCGCCCAGCACCTGGGCGAGGTGCCGCCGCCGATCAGCGCGGTCAAGCCGGACGTCGCCGCCGGCTGGGAGTCGATGCTCGCCCGCGCCCTGCGCAAGAGCCCGGCCGATCGCCACGGCTCGCTCGACGAGATCCGCCACGACCTCGAGGAGCTCGATCTCGGCGAGCAGGCCGGCCCGGCGCTGGTCTTGCCGCCGCGGCCGCGCCGCGACAGCCGGCCGCACTCGATCGCCGCCCTCGCCGCCGACGATCCGGAGGTCGGCGAGCGCGCGCCGCGCTACCAGTTCGAGACCCCGCTCGGCACGACGCCGCTGTCGGAGCTGGTCCGCGCCGTCGACACCATCCTCGATCGCTCGGTCGTGATCGAGCGCTTCGTCGAGAGCGAGGAGGCCGACGCCGCCATCGCCCGCATCCGCCGCCTGGCCCGGGCCTCGACGCCGTTCGTGCAGCGCGCCCTGGCGGTCGATCGCACGGCGCGGGTCGCCGTCTTCGAGGCGCCGGCCGGCTCGCCGGTGATCGGCCCGCGCGGGCTGACGCCGTCGGAGACGGTGCGCCTGCTCAAGCGCCTGGCCCGCGCCGCCGCCGCGCTCCACGACGTCGGCGTCGCCCACGGCGCCATCACGCCGACCTCGGTCGTCATCGACGACGCCGGCATCCCGACCATCATGGCCGCCGGCCTCGGCGCCGACGTCGACGCCACCCCGCGCGGCGACGTCGAGGCGATCATCGGCGTGGTCACCACCGCCGCCGGCTCGGCGCCCGGCCTCGACGGGCTGGTCGCCCACCTGATCCCGGCGACCGCGCGCCGCCCGCAGCTGCCGCCGGCGCGCCACGGCGCGAGCCTCTTCTCGGTGGCGGAGGCGATCGAGGTCGCCGTCTTGCAAGCCACCCTGGGAACCTAGGCGCCGAGGATCTTGGCCGCCTTGCGGGCGCGCTCGAGCCGGTCGTCGACGGCGTCGACGAAGATGTTGGCGAAGAAGGCGTCGATGTACTTCGCGTGCGCCGCGCCGTAGTCGATGGCGTAGGCGTGCTCGTACATGTCGAGCACCAGCAGCGGCTGGCCGAACGCCAGCGCCTGGGTGTGGTTGGCCGACGCGTAGGTCCGCAGGTCGCCGCTGTGGAAGTTGAACGCGAGGACGACCCAGCCGCTGCCGCCGCCCAGGCTCATCGCGGTGGCGCGGAACAGCTCCTCCCAGCGCGCGACCGAGCCGTAGGCGCCGGCGATCGCCTTCTCGACGTCGGCCGACATCTTGCCGTTGCCGCCGAGGTTCATGAAGTAGTGCTCGTGCAGGATCACGGAGTTGGTGAACTGCAGCTCGCGCTCGCGCAGGCCGCTGACCAGGAAGCCGGGCGTGTCCTTGTTGACGTTCGCCAGCTCGAGCTCGACCTTGTTCAGGTTCTTGACCGCGGTCGCGTAGTTGTTGTCGTGGTGGGAGACCAGCAGCTTCTCCGACAGCCCCGGCAGCCGCTTCGGATCGAACGGCAACGGCGCGGGCGCGTGCTTGCCGGCGCCGACGCCGGCGGCGGGAGTCTTCGCCGCGGCCGGGCCCGGGTTCTTGCCGGCGCTGGCGACCTGCCCGCCGGCGGCGAGGGCGAGCGCGGTGCCGGCGCCCAGGGTCATCGCGTCGCGACGTGTGATCGACATGAGACATCCTTACCGCGCGCTCCCGCGCTGTAAAGTCGGGGCGATCGGAACGCGTACCCCGGCCGGCCGCTCGATCGTCCTTGCGCGTGTGGAGCTCTCCATGAAGCCTGCCGCTCCGGCGTCCCTGCTCGCGGCCATCGAGCGCAACCGGCGCCGCCTGTGGGGGATCTGCTACCGGATGACCGGCCAGGTCGCCGACGCCGAGGATCTGGCGCAGGAGGCGATCGCGCGCGCCATCGAGCGCAGCGACCAGCTCGTCGACGACGATCCGACCGGCTGGCTAGTCCGGATCGCGACCACGACCTGCCTCGACCACCTGCGTCGCGCCGCGACCCGACGCCGCCTGACCGAGCTGGTCGATCCCCTCGTCGTCGACGATCTCCCCCCCGGGGAACCGGTGGACGATCCCGAGCGCGCCACCATCCTGCGCGAAGACGTCCGCTACGCCGTGGTCGTCGCGCTCCAGCACCTGACGCCGCGCCAGCGGGCCGCGGTGATCCTCCACGATGTCTGCGATCGCCCGATGACCGACATCGCGGCGTCGCTCGGCACCAACCCGAACGCCGCCAAGGCGCTGCTGCATCGCGCCCGCGCCGCGCTCGCCGCCGCCCGCCACCGCGACGACGTCGACGTGCCGGTCGACGCGGCGCTGGTCGAGGCGATGGCGCGCGCCGTCGAGGCCGGCTCTCTCGACGCCCTCGCCGCGCTGCTGGCCGACGACGCCTGGGGCGTCGCCGACGGCGGCGGCGTCATCCCGGCGGCGACCCGGCCGAGCTTCGGCCGGCGCTCGGTCGTCCGCCGGTTCGCCAACGCGTGGTCGCGGCTGGGCGGAGTGGCGCTCGCCGCCGAGGTGCGCCGCCTGAACGGGGAGCCGGCCGTGATCGTCCGCGTCGCGAGCGCGCCGGGGATCGTGGTCGCGGTGATCCACGTCGAGAGCCGCGACCGCCGGATCGCCGCCCTGCGCATCGATCGCGATCCGCGGCGAACCGCGGCGTTCGCGCGCGCGACCTGACGCGTAACCACCGCGCCGTTGATCACGCACCGCGTGGCATGCTGGCCGCATGTCCCCGCGCTCGCCGATCGCGGTCGGCGTCTCCCTGGCGGCCCTCGCCGCGGTCGCGTTCGGCGCGACCACCCCGGTGGTCGCCTGGGCCGGCCGCGGGCTCGGCGCGTTCACCACCGCCGCCCTCCTCTACGCCGGCGCCGGCGCGTCGTCGCTCGCGCTCCACCTCTTCTCGGGCCGTGGCGACGCATCCCTCCGCCGAGGCGACGCTCCGCGCGTCTTCCTCGTCGCGGTGGTCGGTGGCGCCATCGCGCCCACCTTGCTGGCGTGGGGTCTCCAGCGGGCAGGCGCCACCATCGGCGCGCTGCTCCTCAACCTCGAGGCGGTGTTCACCGTCCTCCTCGCCCGCGCCTTCCACCGCGAGCCGATCGGCGGGCGGGTCGCGGTCGCGGTCGCGGCGATGGTCGCCGGCGGCGCCGCCCTGACTCTCGACGCCGGCGGTGGCGCCGGCTGGGGCGCCTCGCGATGGGGCGCGCTCGCGATCGCGGCGGCGACCGCGGCGTGGGCGCTCGACAACACCCTGACCCGGCCGCTCAGCGAGCGCGATCCGCTCGAGGTGGTCACCGCCAAGGGCGCCCTCGGCGCCGCCTTCACCGGCGCGATCGCGATCGCCCGCGCCGAGCCGGTACCGTCGGTGGCAGCGACCGCGGCGCTGCTCGCCTGCGGCGCGACCGGCTACGGGCTCAGCCTGCGCCTGTACCTGCTGGCGCAGCGCCGGATCGGCGCCGGCCGCACCGGCTCGGTGTTCGCGCTGGCCCCCTTCGTCGGCGCCGCGCTGGCGACCGCCATCGGCGACCGGATCGGCGGCGCCTGGACCGCGGTCGCCGCGGCGCTGTTCGCCGTCGGCGTCTACCTCCACGCCGCCGAGCGCCATGGCCACGGCCACGTCCACGAGCCGGTCGAGCACGAGCACCCGCACCGCCACAACGACGGCCACCACGATCACGTCCACGAACCGGCGGTGGTCGGCGAGCACACCCACCGGCACCACCACGGCCGCCTCGAGCACGCGCACGACCACGCGCCCGACATCCACCACCAGCACGAGCACTGACACCCCCCCTGACGCGGATGTCGCGATCGACGGGGCGCGGCGGCGTTCCACGGCCGCCAACCGCGCGAAGTTGCGTGCTCCCGCCTGGAACGAGCGTTGCCATGGTGAGCAACCATGTCGCGCACCGCACGCCGCCGGCTGGCCGCCTCCGCCCTCCTCCTCGTCGCCGCCTGCGCCGACTTCGGCGGCGCCAACCCGGGCGGCGACTTCGGCGCCACCCCGGGCGGCGTCAAGGACCTGCGGCTCGCCCGCGAGCTGATCGCCAACGGCCAGGTCCCGCCGGCGGAGGCGCTGCTGGTCGAGGGGATGTTCGCCGAGCACGACCTCGGCCTCGCCGGGTCGAGCTGCACGCTGCCGCTCTGCCTGCGCGCCGCCGCCGGCGTCGCCCCCGACCTCGACGGCGAGCCCCACGGCTGGCTGCAGATCGGCATGTCGTCGGCGGTCGATCCGTCGCGCTGGATGCACCCGTCGACCACGTACCTCATGACGGTCGACGTCTCCGGCTCGATGGGCTGGGAGCAGCGCGGCGAGGACTACGCCACGCCGGGCGCGCTGTCGCGGCTCCTGCTCCACCAGCTGGCCGATCAGCTCCGGCCGCAGGACCGGATCGCGATCGTCACCTACGGCAGCGAGGTCCGGGTCCCGCTCGAGCTCACCGCCGGCGACCAGCGCGACGCCGCGCACGCGGTGATCGACGACCTCACCACCGCCGGCTCGACCAACATGGAGGCCGGCCTCGAGCGCGCCTACGCGATCGGCCGCGCCGCGGTCGACGCCGGCGCCACCTCGCAGGTCCGCATCGTCCTGTTCACCGACGAGCAGCCCAACGTCGGCGCCACCGCGCCGACCGCCTTCCAGCAGATGGTCGCCGACGGCGCCGACGACGGCGTCGAGATGACGGTGGTCGCGCTCGGCCTCGGCATCGGCGCCGAGATGCTGCAGGCGATGGCCCACCTGCGCGGCGCGAACGCCTTCAGCCTGACCGATCGCGGCGACATCGACGACTTCATGGCCGACGAGTTCCCGCTGTTCACGACGCCGATCGCCTACGACCTGGCGCTCGACGTCGCCGCCAGCGCCGGCGTCACCCTCGAGACCGGCTACGGCTTCCCGGCCGGCCCCGGCGCCGAACCGAAGCTCGAGGTGTCGACCGTCTTCCTGTCGAAGCGCCGCGGCGCCGTGCTGGTGTCGCTCGCCGGCGACGACCAGGCGCTCGCCGCCCTCGGCGCCGACGTCCACCTGGCCTACGCGCTCACCGACGGCCAGCGCCGCACCGAGACCCTGCGCGCCGCGCGCGACGGCGCCGCCCTCGACGACCGCGGTCAGTGGTTCGCGCAGGCGTCGGCGGCCAAGACCACCGCGCTGGCGATCCTGACCTCGGCGATGCACGACGCGGCGGTCGTCTACGGCGGCAATCACGACGCGGCCGCGCAGCTCCTGCGCGACGCGCACGATCGGTTCGCCGCCGACGCCGCCGCGCTGGGGGATCCCGACCTCGAGCCCGAGGTCGCCCTGGTCGCAGAGCTGCTGCGCCTGGTGGAGAGCGGCGCGCCGCAGGGCAGCCTGTACGGCCCGTGATCGGCGCCGGCGGCGATCCCGGCGCCGCCGACGCGCTATGCTGGCGGCTGCCGCCGGGGATCCCATGCACGCGCCGCCCAGGACCATCCTGATCGTCGAGGACGAGCGCGTGGTCGCCCGCGACCTGCAGCGCACGCTGACCCGCCTCGGCTACCAGGTCCCCGACTGCGCCGCCTCCGGCGACGAGGCGATCCGCCTCGCCTCCGAGCGCTGCCCGGATCTCGTCCTCATGGACATCCGGATCAAGGGCGACCGCGACGGCATCGAGGTCGCCGACGTCCTCCGCCACCGCTTCGACGTCGCGCTGATCTACCTGACCGCGTACGGCGACGACGCCACCGTGGCGCGGGCGAGCAAGACCGAGCCGCACGGCTACCTGCTCAAGCCGATCCGGACCGACGAGCTGCGCAGCGCAGTCGAGGTCGCCCTGTACAAGCACGAGATGGAGCGCCGCCAGCGCGAGCGCGAGCGCTGGCTGTCGTCGGCCCTCGACACCCTGGCCCAGGCGGTGATCGCCACCGACGCCGGCGGCCGCGTCGCCTTCCTGAACCCGGGGGCCGAGGCGGTGACCGGCTGGCGCGCCGGCGACGCCGTCGGCCGCCGCATCGGCGAGCTGCTCGACGGCCCCGACGTCGCGGCGATCGAGGCGGCGGTCGCCGAGGCGCTGCGCACCGGCGCCGCGGTCCGGATCGAGCCGCCGGCGCGCGCCGACGCGGCGACCCCGATCGTCGACGGCGCCGGCAACCCGGTCGGCGCCGTGCTGGTCCTCCGCGGCGACGGCGCGGCGGCGGCGGCGCGGCCGGCGGAGATCGGCGATCGCCTGGCCTCGCTCGGCTCGATGGCGGCCGGGCTCGCCCACCGGGTGGCGAGCCCGCTGGCGGCCACCCTCGCCAACCTCCAGCTCGCCGCCGCCGAGCTGCGCCGGCACCGCGACCCGGGCGCGGCCTGGCTCGGCGAGCTCGAGCGCGTCCTCCACGACGCCCAGGCCGGCGCCGAGCGCGTCCACCGGATCATCGCCGACCTGCGCGTGTTCTCGGCCGCCGACAGCGGCGCCGCCGACAGCGCCGACGTCGCCCGCGCGGTGGCGTCGGCGCTCGAGGCGACCGGGGCGGCCGTGCGCGCGCGGGCGCGGGTGGTCGTCGACCTCGCCGAGGTCCCGGCGGTGAGCGTCGACGAGGCGCGGCTGCGCCAGGTCCTGATCCACCTGCTCGGCAACGCCGCCGACGCCATCGCCCCCGGCCGGCCGGCCGACAACGAGATCCGGGTCACCGCGCGCAGCGGCCGCGATGGCGCCGTGCAGATCGACGTCGCCGACACCGGCGCCGGCATGGCGCCCGAGGTCAGCCAGCGCGTGTTCGACCCGTTCTTTACGACCAAGGAGGACCACGCCGGCGGCGAGGGGCTCGGCCTGTCGATCAGCCACGGCATCGTGCGCTCGGTCGGCGGCGAGATCTGGGTCGAGAGCCGCCTCGGCGCCGGCACCGTCTTCCACCTGAGCGTGCCGGCAGCGGCGCCGATCGAGGCCGCGCCGCCGGCGCCGGAGTCGGCGACGCCGGGCCTGCGCGGCAAGCTGCTGGTGATCGACGACGAGCGCCTCCTGCTCGACGTCATCGGCCGCGTCTTCGAGGACCAGCACGACGTGGTCCTGTGCGAGGAGGCGAAGCTCGCCCTCGAGCTCCTCGACGGCGGCGCCCGCTTCGACCTGATCGTCAGCGACCTGATGATGCCGGCGATGACCGGCATGGACCTCTACGAGCAGCTGCTGGCGCGCCACCCGGACCAGGCGCGGCGCACGATCTTCGTCACCGGCGGCGTGGTCACCGCGCGCGCCATCGACTTCCTGCGCGCGGTGCCGAACCACACCGTGCAGAAGCCGTTCGACCTCGATCGCTTCTGCGATCTGGTCAACGCCCTGCTCGCCACGTGGGGACCCGCATGAGCGCCGCGCGCCCGCCGCTCTTGCGCGCGACCGCGCAAGCGCTGGCGGTGGCGGCGGCGTACTGCGTGGTCGGCCGGCTCAGCCTCTATCTCGCCATCCCGCCCGGCTTCGCCACCGCGGCGTGGCCGGCGGCCGGCATCGCGCTCGCCAGCGTCCTGGTCCTCGGCAACCGGGTCCTGCCCGGGGTCGTGCTCGGCTCGTTCCTGGTCAACGTGTCGGTGGCGATCGAGACCGGCGGCAGCGACCCGCTGCTCGGCGCGATGGTCGCCGTCGCCATCGGCGTCGGCGCTGCCCTCGAGGCGGCGCTCGGCGCCTACCTCGTGCGCCGCTACATCGGCTACCCGACCGCCCTCGATCACGAGCGCGACGTGGTCGCCTTCGTGATCCTCGCCGGGCCGGTCGCCTGCCTGGTCTCCGCGACCTGGTGCAACGGCGTCCTCCTCGCCGCCGGCGCCATCCGCGCCGGCGACTACGCCTTCAACTGGGGCACCTGGTGGGTCGGCGACGTCATCGGCGTCATCACGGTCGCGCCGTTCGCGCTGATCGGCATCGCCCGGCCGCGCGAGGTGTGGCGCCGGCGCGCGGTCCCGCTCGGCTTGCCGCTGGCGGCGACCCTGGCGGTCGCCGTCACCCTGTACCTGCGGGTCAGCCGCGCCGAGCAGGAGCGGATCCAGACCGCCTTCCAGCAGCGCGCCGACGACACCGCCAGCAACCTCGAGCGCCGCCTCGATCATTACTCCGACGCGCTGCGCTCGCTCGGCGCCGCCTACACGGCGTGCGGGCCGGTCGATCGCGATCGCTTCCGCCGCCTCGTCGACGACGAGCTGAGCCTGACCCTGCCGGTCAAGGCGCTCGAGTGGGCGCCGCGGGTGACCGCCGCCGACCAGGCCGCCTTCGCCATCTGGGAGGGCACCAGCGTCGGCGGCCGGCGCAGCCCGGGCGGCCGCGCCGAGTACTTTCCGGTCCTCTACGTCGAGCCGCTGCCCGGCAACGAGCCGGTGCTCGGCTACGACCTCGGCGCCGAGCCGGTGCGCGCCGCCACCCTCGCCCGCGCGCGCCGCACCGGCCAGCCGGCGGCGACCCCGCCGATCTCGCTGGTCCACACCGCCCCGCGCGGCGACGGCCTCCTGCTCGTGCGTGCGATCTTCAAGGCCGAGGGCCGCGCCGACGGCGACCTGCTCGGCTACGTCGCCGCCGTCTTCCACGTCAGCGAGCTGCTGGCGCCCGCGCTCGCGCCGCTCGATCGCGACGGCATCCGGCTCGCGCTCTACGACGCCACCGACCCGGCGCGCTGGTCGCCGTTCGACATCGCCGGCACCGATCCCGACCGGGTCACGCCCCGGCGCCAGACCGGCCTGGCGCCCGCGCTCGGCCACGTCCGGGTCGCCGATCGCGAGTGGATCATCCGGCTGACGCCGTCGCCGGTGTTCCTCGCCGACGCCCGCAGCTGGCAGGCGTGGACGGTGCTGACCGCGGGGCTCTTGTTCACCGGCCTCCTCGGCGCCTTCCTCCTCGTCGTCAGCGGGCGCACCACCCGGATCCAGCTGCTGGTCGCCGAGCGGACCCGCGATCTGGCCGCCTCCAACGCCGTCCTCGCCGCGCACGAGCGCCAGCTGTCGCAGTCACTGCGCGACAAGGAGATGCTGCTCCAGGAGATCCACCACCGGGTCAAGAACAACATGCAGGTCATCTCGAGCATGCTGAACCTGCAGGCGCAGACCATGACCGACCCGGCGACCCAGGCGCTGTTCCAGACCAGCCAGAGCCGGATCCAGTCGATGGCGCTGGTCCACGACCAGCTCTATCACGCCGGCGAGCTGACCCGGGTCGGCGTCGCCGACTACGCCCACCAGCTGCTCGATCGCCTCGCCCACGGCTACGGCGCCGCCCAGCGCGGCATCACCGTCGACGTCGCCGTCGACGACGCGGTGGTGCCGATCGACGTCGCGATCCCGGTCGGCCTCATCCTGAACGAGCTGGTGTCGAACGCCTTCAAGCACGCCTTCGGTCCGGCCGGCGGACGCCTCACGATCCGCCTGACCCGGACCGCGACCGGCCTCGAGCTGATCGTGCGCGACGACGGCGTCGGCCTGCCCGCCGGCGTCGAGCCCGGCCACACCGACTCGGTCGGCCTCGAGCTGGTCGCCATGCTGGTCGAGCAGATCGACGGCGCCCTCGCCATCGAGCGCAGCGGCGGGACCGAGGTCCGCGTGACGTTCAAGCCCTAACGCTGCTCGGCGACCAGCAGCACGACCCAGATCGCGGTGTCGCCGATGTCCGGGTGCGGCCCCTGCGCGACGCCGACGCCGACGTGGGTGATCGCCTTGTCGTCGCCGAGGAGCGCCTCGCCGGTCAGGGCGTCGAGGTCGGCCACCGCCGTGATCACGGTGCCGACCCGGCGGAAGCGCGACGCCCGCTTGTCGAGGGTCATGATGGCGTGGGCGCGGGCGTCCTTGGTGTCGAGGCCGCGCGCCAGCTCGTCGGCGAGCTTCTGCGCCACCGAATCGAGCCCCGGGTCGTCCTGGACCGGCCGCGTGTAGCGGAGCTTCTGGCGCACCGCCATGACCGCGCGGGCGAGGTCGACCGGCGGCGGCACCCGGATGAAGACCTGGGTCACGAACATCTCGCGCTGGCCGGAGATCTCCTCGCCGAAGGCGACGCCGATGCCGACGTGGGTGGCGACCGTCGACAGCATGTTGGCGCGGTGGCCGGGGCTGTTCATGAGGCCGTCGTGGGCCTCGCTGACGCCGTAGGCGCGCGCGATGTTCTCGAGCACGGCGGCGGTGACGATCTTCGCGCTGCGCACGCGATCGGCGGCGCTGCCGGTGGTGGTCGACACGTGGGCGACCACCCCGGTCGCCTTCATCTCGCGGCTGTGGGCGCGCGCGACCTCGGCGGCGCGCTCGTCCCAGACCAGCGCCGGCAGCCCGGCGGCCTCGCGGTCGCGGTTGAGCAGCGCGAACAGCGCCTTCTCCGCGTCGCCCTCGGTGCGCGCGACCACGTCGTCGCCGGCCGGCTGGGTGACGGTGATCTTGCGCGGCACCGGCTGGTTGCACCAGACCGGGAAGTTGGCGAGCACGGTCGAGCCGGTGGCGTCGACGGCGACGATCTCGACCTGCTGGCGGCCGTCGCGGCCGCCGCACGCGAGCTCGGCCTTGAACTCGCCGGCGCGGCCGCCGGGCGCCGACGGCAGCCGGGTCACCGAGCCGTCGTCGCGGGTGACGAACAGCTCGGGATCGCGGTAGCCGCCGAGGACGCGGCCCTCGATGGCGGCGCGGCCGCCCTTGGGCAGCGCGCGCGGGATCGGGCGGGTCGTGACGCTCGAGCCCTGCACGGCGAGGACGACGACGCCCTCGCCGCGGTCGTTGCGGCGGGCGGCGCCGACGCCGACGCGGACGACCGCGCCGGTGCCGAGCAGCTCCGGCACCCGCGGCACCAGCTGCTCGACGATGGCGTCGGGGGCGTCGAGGGCGCCCCACACGACCAGCAGGTGCGGCGACGGCTCGACGATGCCGTGGTGCTGCATCGCGAACTCGACCAGGGCGTAGGCGATGACGCCCTCCTCGGGCACCACCGCGGCGAGCTCCTCGGCGGCGGCGTACAGCCGGCTGTCGGGCTGAAGCGCGGCGGCGCCGCGGTCGGCGGCGACCCGCTGTACGGCGGCGACCACCGCGTCGGTGAGCGGCGCCGACGGCACCGCCGCCGGCGGCGGCTCGTTGTAGGCGGTGGCCGGCTCGCTCGGGACCGTGAACGTGAACGGCGCGCCCGGCTGCTGGGAGGCTCCGACCACGACCCGGACGCCCGGCGCGCGGCGCCAGCTCGGCTGGGCGCCGACCCGGGTCGGACCCGCCGAGCAGGCCGTGCCGAGCCCGAGGAGCGCGAGGACGAGGAGCGGGAGCACCCCGCTGGTACGCGTCATGCGAGCCCGAAACGTAGCACACGCCCTCCGGCGGGCACGGCGCCGGGCCCCGGGGGCGGCGCGCCCCCAGGGCGTCCGATCACGCGATCACTTGATCGGCGTCTCCGACGGCGGCATCGGCCCCGGCGACGTCGGCACCGCGCTGCCCGGCGCCGGCTCCGGCTTCTTCACCGCGGCCGGCTTCTTCGCGGCGCCCGGCTTCTCGGGTGGCGCGGTCGGGGCCGGCTCCGTCGGCGGCTTCTCCGCCGCCCCCGCGGGGGGAACCACCGCCGACCCCGCGCCGGCTCCCGGCGCCGGCGCGATCGGCTCCGGCGCCGCCGCGGTCGGCTTGGTGCTCCCGGTCGCGTCGGCGAACACCACCGTCAACAGCCGGTCGAGGCCGTGCCAGTCCTGGTACGTGATCTTGCTCCACGACGACGCGCTCACGTTGGCGCCCTTCGGCTTGTCGACGCGGACGACGTTGAGCCGCCAGCTGTCGCCGAGCTGCGGCGGCAGGTTGATCTTCATGGCGTCGTCGCGGCCCTTGACCGCTGCCCACGGGATCGCGATCTCGACGTCCCAGCCCTGGTCGTGATCGTCGCGGTTGTCGGCGGTGCCGCGCACCTGCACCGCCGAGGTGAGCCCCGACGACCAGCTCGGGTCGCCCGGCTGCGACCGGGTCCCGCCGAACCATGAGTCGAAGTGCGCGTTGTTCGGGTTGACCTGCAGCTCGACGTAGCCGCGCTTGTTGCCGTCGGCGTCGATGAACATCTCGATGTCGTCCGCCTTCCACAGCGTGTCGTCGGCGTTCTTGAACTCGCTGAAGACGTCGGGATCGGTCACCTGCACGAACACGTACAGCGCCTGGTCGTCCCAGGTCAGCCGCGCCTGGGCACGCCCCGCCGGCTCCGGGCTGCTCTCGGCGGCCAGGAAGTCGGCGCTCTGCGCCGCGGTCGCCCACGCCGGCTCGTCGGCCTTGCCGTCGACGACGATCGGGCCGACCGCCTTGCGCAGGATCACCGTGCCGGGCGCTGGCGGCGCCTTGCTGACGTCGACGTCCCAGCGGATCGCGACCACCGCGTTGTCCTGGCTCGGGCCGCGCACGACCGGCAGGCGGTCCTCGATCCGGTGCTTGCCGCGCGGGTAGAGCCCGACGATGAGGGTCGCGCTCTTCGACTTCCAGTCGGCGCGCAGGGTGAACTCCTGCACGTCCTCGATGATCTGGCCGGCCTTCCACTTGCTCGTCGGGTGCCCGGTCCGCATGTCGGTGGCGTCGACGTTCTGGAAGTCGGCGTCGTCGCCGCGCACGTGCGAGAAGATCCGCCAATCGCCGCCGGGCGGCTCGACGATCTTCCAGTAGTGCTTGATCGTCACCTTCTGGCCGGGCGCCAGCGGGCCGGGCGTCGGCGTGTTGCCCAGGTAGACGACCTTGCCGCCGATGTCGGCGTCGATCCGGTTGCCGAGGTCGGCCGGCGGATCGGTCAGGAGATGGGCCTCGACGTAGGCCGGATCGATCGCCTTGCCCTGCGGGCCAGGACCCTTGTCGACGCAGCCCACGGCCACGGCCAATGCCAGGGCCGCGGCGGCGGCATGCCAGGAACACCGGAGACGCATGGCGGCGCTTTTACCACGCGGCGCCCGCGCCGCGCCGCCCGCGGCTCCTTACACGACCAGGTCGCTGGCGTCGTGGACCAGGCGCTTGAGCTCCTGCTCGCGCGCCACCAGGAGCTTGTAGACCTCGGCGAGGAGCTGCGGGTACTTCACCGCGACCTGGTCGAACTCGGCGCGGGCCAGGCGCAGGAGCGCGGTCGGTTTGATCGCGATCACATCGGCGGTGGCCGGCTTCTGGGCGAGGAGCGAGATCTCGCCGATGCCGTCGCCGGGCCCGAGGGTCTCGATCAGGGTGTCGCCGTGGCGGACCTCGCACTGCCCGGACACCACGACCCAGAGGTGGTCGTTGTTGGCGGCGCGCGTGATGAAGCGGTTGCCGGCCGGCACCATCACGGTCTCGAAGCGGCCGAGCAGCTCGGCCTTGTCCTCCTCGGACAGCTGGGCGAACAGCTCCGACGTCTTCATGACGTTGGCGAGCAGGCGGGCGCGGGCGTAGCGCGCCAGCGCCTTGGCCAGGCGCGGATGCTTGGCCGCCATCGCCTCGATCTCGGCGGCCGGGATGGCGAGCAGCCAGGTGTCGAGGGTGCAGGTGACGGTGCCGGTCCGGTTGCC
>Ga0075429_100003332_pt1 | contig 13689 bp, 23 predicted proteins | sample RhiMetdeltSRZDD3_FD_75295 | JGI IMG/M metagenome (GOLD analysis project Ga0075429, IMG submission 75295) | Populus rhizosphere microbial communities from Tennessee, USA - Rhizosphere MetaG P. deltoides SRZDD3 | ecosystem: Host-associated > Plants > Roots > Rhizosphere > Soil | place: USA... | reverse complement strand
AATCAAATTGACAAATACTTTTCCGCATCCGGTGGGTATATCCCAAGCATACAAGTGCAGAACCTAACCTTACAAAATAGCATCTTGGTATACATTCATCCTCGTTACTTTGACAAATGAAAAGAGACCTGCTAGGGGGTAACAGGTCTCTAATCGAGGAAGTACACCGAAATCGTCACATCACAACTCACCACTCAATAACCATCTTATCATGAAAACAGCTTGATTGTCAAGAATCAATTTTGGTTTTATTTCACCTTGTTTCCTTCGTCTCTTTCACCCACTTTACCTCATCTTATCGTAGTACAATCCATAAAAAATCCCCTCACTACTTTTCCTAGTGGGGGGACTAATCGCGCACGAGCAAGGGCACTAGAACTGAATATTCTGACTACGATTTTCCTGTACTTGGCGGTATGCTTGCTTTCGCATTTCAAGAGGGGTGTTATCGTACATCAGAACCATGATTTCAATCAGTTCTCCCCGCTCTAATCCGGTTCTTTCCTCAATGGATTGCAGTAAGGCATAACCGGAATGAGAGAGTGCCGCGCGTGCAACCTTGACATTGGGGTTAGTGGTTCGTGTGGCTTTCTGTCCATTGTTGTCCGTTGGGGTAGGGGGGTCGATGGTTTCTACATCCTCAGTTACAATGTCGTCAAAATGGACAGTTTCTTGGTCTTTCTTAGCCATGATATTTTAACTCCTAATGTTTAAGCGATGTAAGTAGTATAGCATGAAACCTTAGAAAAAGTCAAGAAAGAACTTGACAAACTTTGAATAGGGGAGTAGAATTAAAGAAGATTAGGAAAACCTCATAGGGGGATATATGTACAACTCACGAGTAGAGATTGAAATTCAGAATAAAATTGTTACCTTGATTTTCGGGCAATATTACATCAGACTATTTAACCAACAAGAGTTACAATCCTTTCAGACAAAGTTGAATACACAGGGTTTCTTTGTATGGATTTGTATGAGAGGATTTACAGGACTTGTTAATCAATTTAATGTAATGGCTGATGGAAGTGTTATTATACTGAGTGCATATCACGGTAATTCTGGATTTCAACTATACTGTTTTAGTGATGAGGATGTAGACAATATCAACATTGCTATCAATGAAGCGTGTAAATAGGGGGATACAATGACACCTACTGAACATAAAATCATTCTCAATGCGCTATACGGAAAATTCGCTCAAGTTGTAAGAGGATTTATCACTTCTATAGATAGTGATGAAATTCTTAGAGAAGCAAAAGCAGAAAGAAAGTCTAATCAAACTCGTAAATCACGAACAACCAACTATGATATACCGATGTATCTATATCATGTTTCCCCAAGTCGTAATACACCTTCTATTATCAATGAAGGGATTGACCCTACCTACGCACAAGGTAAAATGAAATCATCATGGTATGTCTCTGAGACGAAAATACTATGGGCGATTGCCCATGTTTCAGCCAAGTATAATATATCCGTGAATGATATTGATGTTTTCAAAATCACTCCCGTTCCAAGTGATTTCAAAAAGAGAGACCGGCAAGGTTTGTTTTATACTGCTTTTAACTATCCCATACTTGAAATAAAGGAAGCTAAGGAGTATGCAGATTGACTAGCGCTAATCCTGCATTTCTAAAGAGTGTTTTTACAGCTTACGCTCGAAAGCAACTTTTGGGAAAAAAGGTCATGGATTATATTTATATTCCAGAACACCACTCAAAAAGGCTTGAAACATGGCATCAATTTGCTGCACTAGGAATTTGTCAATATGAGGGTGTGGTAAGGGGGATACACGTTTTTGTTATTAGACCTTCATCTAAATTGGATATACTATTTGGAAAGTAGTTTTATAACAATGCTTAAAATAATGTTTATTGCAAGAGGACTAGATACCTTTGATTTAACAGTTGATGAAAAACTTAAACTAATCATTTCAATAGCAGAAAGTATTGAAAAAGGACATCTTGAGGATAGAATAGCGATTAACCGTAAACTCTTGAATGAATATCAAAAACGAGTGAACGTCCATCGTGTATCACTGCACTTGGATGAAACCATTGAAAAACTGAGTTTTGTGGACATCTTTCTATCATTCATGCAGATACTACTTGAGCAAGATATAAAGGATATGCTATGACTATCTATATAAAGAATGAAGTTATTTATCAAACAAGAACAGTTGAACTAAGCCATTTTAGTATAATGCTAGAATATCCTATAAGTGGTGATTTTATTGATATTTCAATAACGGATAGTGCAACAGGATTTTCAATGATTGCTCGAAAAGTATCAGTTATTCAAATAGCATTTCTTTTAAGTACATTAGTAGAAACGTTGGATGATATAAACCTTCCAAGTGAAATATATGAGAAAGAAAGAATGATAAGAATTAATGCGCTTTCTAAGCTATTTTTGGAAGCTATAAAACACGGCTAAATCATGAGGTTATTATCTCATGTAATGCAACCTTTCGTATACGTTAACCTATAGGAGTAAAAGTAAGATGTCCGATAACCATAAGCAAGGTCAGTTGTGGGAACATATTGACCCCGATGATTATCAGGGGGATAGTGTGACGATTGACACATTAGGAGAGGGGAAATCGGTATGGTTGCAGGATTACGAGTTCTTGGAAAGCGGGGAGTTTAAGGACAACTCCGGACAGGCTAAAGAATTCGTAATTATGCAATGTACAGACTTGGAAGGAAACGAACTGGCAATCCGAACAGGTTCTAAGTTTGTGTTGAAGTTTCTACATGATTTGAATGAACTAAACGTTCAGGAATTGTTGCCAGAACTCATTGCGTTTGAACGCTTGGGGAAGCGAGGTTGGCGTATTGTCAAGGGTAGTCTGGAAACATCAGAACTGCCATTCTAGGCAAAAATTGACAAGTTTTGCGCTTTGGGTGTAAGATAGGTCTAACAATCCCACAACGATTTTAGACCTATCACAAGCATAGGGTAGGGGGAAAAATGTACGACCCTCAAGCAATCGTCAACAGCACGCTTTCTACTCATAACATCACTCTTTCTCAGCTTAATTCAAAATCTTATACAGAACTTAAATACAACCTTTTAGATAGACTTATTCGAGAAAGCATTGTAGCAGGTTTAGACCAAAAACAAGCTTTTTTTCGTATAAGACAAACAGGGTTGAAATTTAAGAATGATATAGCAAGAGACCGATTTAGACTGTTTAGTGTTGCTAGTCCTGATAAACGTAGACAATATAAAACTGACGCTCGATATGCAGCACGATTAAGGGATACATATATCCCTAAAATAGACCGTATACCTTTGATTAGTACAAGTAAGGGCGAAAAAGGGGCATTTATGTATAGTGCTACGGTTTACTTTAGATGTCGTGATAACGAAAGTATCTATAGTAAGAAACGTTCTAAGAGAAGACCTAAATTCAAACAAAAAACAAAACGTATACCTCGTTATGTAAATTATTCAGGGAACTATGGAAGTTATACTGATAAATCAGAGTTTGGTTTTTGGTCGAGTGAACTGCTATCCCGAAAGGATGTTATCAACATTTTTTATGACCGATTTTTCGATATGGATATGCAAGAAACCTATGGGGATTTATATTTAGGGGATACAAACTACCACGATGTAAAGCTGAATACTTGCCAAGTTGTAGCCTTTCATTATAACAAAACACTCAGGAGATAAAAGCGTGAGTATTAAGCCTATACGTAAGATTGATAAACTGTCTTTTCCTCATTCTATTATATTCTTTGATACTGAGAGTTTTATAATTCCAGATGAAAAACGAGAAAGACATATCTTTCGCTTAGGAGTTGCAATCTATATAAAGTTGGATATGAACTGCCAAGTAGAAAAACGTCTGATTTACTGGTATACATCACCCGATGATTTCTGGTCGTTTGTGGAGAAGTATGCAGCACGCGATAACGTTCTATGGTTGTTTGCTCACAATGCCAAATACGATTTAGTATCTGTAGACTTCATCGGCCAGATGAAAAAACGAGGTTGGAACGTCCCACAACCCGTGATTGCCAACAATTTTATCATGCACTTATTCAAACTCAAACGAATAGGGGAAAGAGATATACCTTACCGTAAAATTAGAGTGCTTGATACTTTCAATTATCTAAAGACTAGTGTAGACAGTATAGGAAAGAAGTTTGATATACCTAAAATAAAGCTAAAACGAGAGCATAGTAAAATAGTCTATTGTGATATAGTTAGTAAAAGTAACTTAACAGGAAGTTATAAAGACTATAAAAATCGCTATAATAACATTAACTTTAACGCTATTAATGACAAGAAATTATTTGCTTATTGTCAAAGGGATGTAGAGGTTATTGAAACCTTTATTATAAACCTTATTCAATTCTTACATATAAACAAACTAGGTTCATTAAAATCGACTTTAGCAAGTACAGCATTTCAAATTTATAGAACAAGATTTATTACTAGTCCAGTTTATTATCATAATGATAAAACACTTTTAGCGTATGAACGTAAGGCTTATAAAGGGGGTCGTGTAGACTGTCTTAGAATAGGCCGATTAAAGTCAGAAACATACTACTACATAGATGTAAATAGTATGTACCCTTATGTGATGTCTAATTTCAAACTTCCTACAAAACCTTTACTAAGCACAATAATAAGTCAAGTTGAAAGTGATGATACATTAGGTTATTTAGGGGCTATTGGAATTGATGAAATAAGTAATTATACACAATCTAAATATGTTATAGCTGATGTCTTAGTTTCTCATAATCATGATATAGGTGTATATGGCGTTAAAACACCGGATAAACTATTATTCCCTATAGGAGAATTTAGAGAAGTTCTACATAATGAAGAATTAAAACTTGCTATAAGCAATAATGAAGTAAAAGAAATATTCAATGTTGTAGTTTATGATAGTGCAAGTAGTTTAAGCTCTTATAGTAACTATTTCTATGGTCTTAAACGAAATGCAGATAATCCTATTGATAGAGAAATGGCTAAATTGTTTATGAATAGCCTGTATGGAAGGTTTGCATTAAGAAAGTATTCAACAGAAATTATAGACCTTACCGAAACGGGATTTTATAATCAGGATGATAGTGATTTAGGTGAATTTATAGAGCATTATAAAGAAGGGGGTATAGGTAAGGTTAAACATTATTATAAATGGTATGATAGTTTATTTAGAAGTTTGGCTGATGAATTTGACCCTGTTAAAAATACCAACGTAGCGCTTGCAGGAAGCGTTACCGCTAATGCTCGTTTACTCTTGTATCGCTACATTCAGATTGCTGGCGTGAATAACACCTTTTATTGTGATACTGATAGTTTATTTGTGAATGAGGAAGGTTATCAGAACCTTAGTCCCTATCTTGACGAAAAAGCATTAGGTATGTTAAAATTAGAGAGTAAATCTAATCGGGTTGTGATTTTAGCACCTAAAAATTATATCTTTGGAGACAAGAGAAAATCAAAGGGTATACCATCGGGAGCAGTCAGCGAAAATGGAAAATATAACTATTGGAGATTTACAACCCTAACCGATTATTTAAGGAATAGTGGGGAGTTTTATGGAAGGGTTAAGGTAGAGAAAGTTAACAGCCTTGCTTATAATAAAGGTATTGTACTACATGAAACGGGAATAGTAACCCCTTTTATAATGGCTTATGATAAGGAATTTACAACATGGGACAAACGAAACGTAATACAGAACCAATAACAAATGAAGTTGAAACAGATGATTTAGACGATAACAGGAGTTTTAGCGTAGAATGGCTACAGAACTTACAAGAGACTTTGGACAAGTCAACCCAAGTGAACGAGAAACTATTAGAGTTTTTGACGACACTCAACCCCTTGAAACAGAACACCCAACAAACCAGTCAACAGACACAGACAAACAATTCATTAACTTTATCGCAAATGAAAGCCATGATACAAGAGACGATACAAGAGGCGATGAAAACACCCGAACAAGCTATAAAAACGACCCAAGAAACTATAAAGGAAAAAGAGGTAGACCTTTCGGATACAGTCCAAAAAACAAGGAAGGGGATACAACGGACGTTGCGACTATCACGCAAGAAAAGAGCTATGTAGGGGATAGACCCAAGCGAGGTAGACCTTCTAAAAAACAGAATTTAATGAGTGCTGATGAGGCACAACAGATTACTGCGGTTATTTTAGAAGTGGTAGAGAGTTTTGGAGTATCGACATTAGGAGAAAATGCCAAGTTTAATCCTATAGAACGATTAAGCCTTGAAACGTGCTTACCTAAATATCTTAGTTCCATGAAAACTGAAACACTTGAGAAAGCAAATGCTTTCATCTATCCAATAGGGGTTATTGTTGGTTTTGGGTCGTATGGGGTAAGATGTTTTCGTTTAGCCAAAGAAAAAGAAAGTATCCGACAAGAAATCATGAGGGAGATGTCTCAGGGTCAAGCCAATTGGAACGGACAAGTCCCTCTATATAATGAAGAACAGGATGAAAATCTATCGCAAATGAGCGAAGATAATAGCGCTAATCAGGACATCTTAAACAGGATGCTCAAGAACAATCGAGGGGTGTAAACATGGAACAAGATACAAGCATTACTTGTCCAAAATGTAAGAGGGTAGTCAATAACGTTATAGCAGAACTGCGCTATGAAGACATTAAAGCAACTACTTTCTTACATCGATGTATCTGTGGTTCTTTCATTGGAAATTTCGTGTATGATAATGCGGATAAAAACACTGAATATATAATCAAGGATATAACCCCTAATGCAAACTAACTATATTCAACCTCTTGAAATCAGTGAAGAAAGTATTAGACAAAATATACAAGCATCTCTTGATAAAAATGTTATTCTAAGAAGTATTGTAAAGGGTTCCGGTTATTATGATAAGGTGTTAGTTAATCTCCCTAGATTAATTATTCATCTAAACTCTACTCAAGAGGGTCTTACATTACTTAAAACTATGGGACTATATGATTACTTCTCTACCCAAAGTAACTAAGAAACCGAATGTTTACTTTAAGTCTAACAATCGAATTTTCATAGCAGGTAAAACAGGTTCAGGTAAAACTACACTTGGACTTGTTACATTATATCCAGTTAAAAGGCTTATTGTAATAGATAGTAAAGATGGGTTATTTGATTGGAATTTAGATGAGTATAACCCCAAAACTACACTTGATAAAATAAGAACTAATCAGGACATACGAGTAAGGATTGTACAGGATGAGGACGCTTTTGCGGCGATGAGTGCTGCATATGATAGTGGTAATGTTATCATTTATATAGATGAGGTAACAAGGCTGATTACAACTCCTAAACCCCCACAAGTCATTATTGATGTCTGGACACGAGGAAGGTCAAGAAACATAGGCGCATGGGCGGTTACTCAACGTCCGGTCAGCGTACCCTTGATTTTCATGAGTGAAGCAGAACACTTTTTTATGTTCCGGTTGAACTTGGATGAAGACCGAAAACGTATGAGTGAATTTATGGGTAGGGAAGTCCGAAAAAATCCGCTTGACAAATACGGTTTTTGGTACTATCATGAAGGTGACGAAAAATCTAAATATTATAGTAAATTAGATTTATAATTTTTTAACAAAGGTGTAATATGGATTTTGAATTGGCTGATGTACGTCCTACTGTCCTCAGTTGGTTTATCGTAGGACTTATGGCGGTTAGTTTCATCGCATTCAGTAAGTACGTCGTGAACCAATGGGACTTACCTGTTACGAGAATGTTTAGAGACGTTATAAATGCTGTTTAAGTGGGGCAAGTTACTAGGCTTAGTAATTGCCCTATTTTTTGCTATCTATCTTATCATTATTTTTGATTTCATGATACGCTTAAAATAATTAGGAGAATAAGGCTTATGAAAGCACATGATAAAGGCTCAATTTATTATGAGGATAAAACCCAAGAAAGCGGATTTCAGGAACACCCTTGCGTTGTTCTTAAATATCATCCTGAAACAAAGACTGAAGCTGAAAAAGTAGATGTCTTTGATTATGACGCCAATATGAAGGTAACGTGTCTCGTGAGTGAAGACCCTAGTCATGGTTGCTTTACATTAGGTCTTAGTGGTGTACCACTTCGTAAATTGGTCGATAAGGATAAGGAGAAAGAAACCAACAAAACGTAATTCTTATCTTATTTCATTTATTCTAACAAACGTTTAATCAATACTTAAAAGGAATTTTGTAACTATGGTTCAAGGTGGCTCATTCATAACCAGTACCAGACAAAAACGTAATACGCTTGGTCAGCAGTCTAAACCAACGGGAGGGGGTCAAGTCACCTTTGACCTTCCTAAAGCGGGTATTTTACAGGCCATTTATCTCAATATCAACGCCACCATTACTGGAACACTGTCAGCCCCTAACGCTAATGGTTTGGCAAGTATCATCAGACGTGTTACCTTACGTGTAAATTCCGGTAACACGCTCTTTGATTTTTCGGGTGCTGGCTATCACTGGCTGATACGTGATGCTATGGGTCTTAATCGAGACCCCCTATCGTGGACAAATGCTCGTGCAGCAGTAACGGCAGTAGCCAACCAACGTTTAGACATGATTATTCCCGTATCTTTGAACAATCGTGAAGAAACCGGACTTTTCATGCTACAAAACGAAGGAACACTAGCAACCCTGATTGTGGACTTTGAAACGGATAGTGTAGTAGCCACTGGCGCAACTGTTGTTGCTACGGTTAAGCCTACGCTTGTGACCTATGAAGTCCCAAGCAATGAAGCAAATTGGCCGGACATGAGCATGATACATCAGTGGTTAGAGGAAAATGTAAACATTGCAGCATCAGGTCAACTCGACCATCAGATTGCACGAGGAGCAATTCTTTTGGGTCAATATTACCTTGTTGGAACAACCACCTATAGTAATGCGGAATTTCGAGTTCAGCAAAGTAACGTCATAGAAGGTTTACTTGAACCCCCTGACTGGCGCTTACGCTTTGCTGAATTAACGGAACGTGACCAAGCCTTGTCTGGTGTAGCCATTACAGACCCTATGACGACAACAGGAAAACGATTATTCCTCGATTTCTTGGCAAGTGATGGTTTAGGCGATTATGGGAGCGTGCGCGACGTGCTAGATACTCGTGCTTTGACTTCAATCTTTACTCGTTTTACCTTTGCTGGCGCTGGAAACCTTCTTTCCCTACGGCGGCAATTACTCCCCTTAGCAGGTTAACTATCCCTTCCTGAGTGCTTTTGGCGTTAGAAATATGGGGTTTGGTTTCTAGCACTAAACCTCATTAAAAAGGAAAGTTTATTATGGAACAACTGGCGACAGCATCCGATTTTTATGGGACAAGCGCTCCTAAAATACTTAAAATTCACTCTCTTAAAACAGCAAGTGCGGCAAGTGGAGACCCAAAACTAGATAGTGCTGGCGAAAAAACACCTGCTTTTAGTTTAATTGCAATCATTACAATGTTAGTCATTGTAAGACTTCTTTGGGAGTTAGCAGATTAGCATGGTAGACGGTTTCTTAAAACTCTTAAAGGGTATGCATGATATAGATTTCTTTCAATATATTCTTACTTTGATTATTGTAATTGTATTTCTCATTACTGTTTTTGTGCCAGTATCTAACACGGATGGATTGAAGGAACTTTACTTACTGACTGGTACAATTATGGGTTTTTGGTTTAGAGGGGTTGGTAGTCAGAGACTTAGTGCCACTAGTCTAAACGATATAGCAAAAACAGTTACGCAAGAAGTTCAGAAAGTGATGAAATAATGCCTGTATTTTTTCTTGTTTTAGGTCTTACGTTAATCTATCTTGCAGCTACTAACAAACTTACTCGAATAATCCGGATTATTCTAGGGAAATAATCTTATGCAGAATAGTACAGTTCTTTCAAGAGTTTTAATAGGTGGAACAGTATCATTTTTTATTGTATGGGTACTCATGCAGTATGACATGAGACTAGCATGGTTCTATCTCATGCTTGTTCTATTGACTGCATTACTCGTATATTCAAAAGAAGTTTTCGCATCACTTAATCTCCTCATTGGAGTAGTGAAAGGGGTTACAGGTGATTAGAAATTTACTAGAACTTACATTTACTCTTATTTTAGTATATCTCATCGTGACTAATGCGAGTGGTTTTGCAAATTCTGTCCGTAGTCTAGGTTCTGTCTATACCAGTTCAATTAAAGCCTTACAGGGTCGATAGGTCTATTATGGCATGGTTGCCTTACGTCAACACTATACCACTTGGAAACCTGTTTCGTCAAGATAGGGGAACAAGTCAGGCATTAGGAAAACTTGTCCCTTCTCAGATTGTGCCTGATAGTCTCAGGCAAAATTATTTGATTTCATCCTTTAAGACATCTGATGCTATATCCCCTCAACAGATTTACATCCTTTCGCGAACTAATCGTACATCTGTACAAGCTATGTTTGGCAACCTTAAAGACCAACCTCGTATATCCATTAGTGATAGGTTTAGAGAATAATGGTGCTAGACGATATTGGGGGAAACTTTGTTGATGAAATTCAGACTACTCTTACAGGGGAAGTAGAAATAGGTGGTAAGAAAATCCCTAAAATAGCCATTATTGGGGGCGTTATTGTCGTCTTTGGTGGTATTCTCATTCTTACCCGACGTAAGGGGGGGACTGCTGCACGAGGATCGTCTATCCCCAAAACTGGCGAAAGCGCTTTTCCTGAGAGTAGTGGCGATGTAGGCCAACAACAAGCGGGTCAATTGGTTGGCGATATTCAGTCCGATTTGTTGCAACAGGTGGGTACAAGTAACGCTGAACTCGAACAGCGTATAGGCGAACAAACTCAGTCTTTATTTAGCGATTTACAGTCCCAAATTGGGGCGATTAGTGGCAATCTTGGTACATTACCCCCTATACCAGACGTTCCAAGCTATAATCCTCTTCCTGTTGATATGGGCAACTTGGGGAGCTATTTCGGATTAGACCAAGCAAGTATGGGACTACCCAATGTGAGTTATGCCAACTTGCCCCTTACGGAAAGTATCATTGGTGGGGGGGTTGGAAGTGGTGGGACGTTACTACCAAAAGAAGAAAATGTTGGGAACTTGCGTAATAAGGCGAGTATTTCAAGTCAAAATCTGTTGGAAGGTCTAAAGAAGTTTGGGGGTGTTCAAACAAAGATTTTACCTAGACCAAAAGAAGGGGGTGCTATTCAACAAGTCGCTCGAAATGCGGGTAGTATAGGTACTACGTTGGTAGGACTTAAGAATAGAGGTATTACGACTGCTAAACCTACTCAAATCGATACAGATGCTATTTCAAGGTTTAGAGAGGCGATGAAAAACCGATTTCAATCTAAACCACAAATTGTCTACAAGACAAGTAACGTTGGTTTAGGTGGTAGAACTAGGCCAAGTTATGATAGTCCAAAAATTAAAAGTGTTGGTAGTTTTGGAAGTTTTGTAAATCGAGCTAGTCCGGTATCCGGTAACTATAACGCTTTAACTAATCGGTTTAGGACTGCTATTCCGGTTAAACCTGTTTATGTTGGTGGGAATACTAATGCTAATCGTTTTAGGGGTGCTTTGAATAGGAATATACGTTAGTGGGACAAGGTAGAGTAAGGCTAACTGCTGATTTAGGTAATATCAGAACTCGTACTAATGGAAATAAGCCCAATAGTACGGTTATAAAATCTCCCTATAAACTAGGGGGTGCTTTAACCGGACGTGACATCTATACAGACCCTACCGGACGTGTAGTAGCCATAGGTGAAGACCCCTCAACGGATGCGCTTAAATCCATTGGAAATTTTATAGGGAATTTATCAAGAGGGGAGTTCTGGTTAACTGCTGGAACATTGGGAGTAGGTATTTTGCTAGTGGTAATCAGTGTTAATGGTCTTATCAAGAGTGAATTGATACCACGAGTAGAAAAACCTAAAGCGTATATAAGAGAAAATACCCCCCGTTTTCCAAGAGCAAGAAAGCGAAAATAAATGATTGTTAAGGGTGATGTAGGAAACGCAAGTGTTCCAGACTTAAAGCTGATTACAGAAGTTGATGGTAGAGTAGAAAAGAAGGGATTAGCGAGAGTTCGGAATAGACAGTTTAGCTATGTCAAGTTCTTAGATAGTGCAACTGGTAAACTAGAACTTATGGAAACCTGTAGACAATTCGCAGTTTATAATCCTACTGCTATGGTTATTAAAATTGCTTTAGGTGGTACTGTTGATACCAATAACTATCATTTCATTATCAATTCTCAAAAACAAGTTGTATTTATACCAATTGATTTCAATTTATTAAGTTTTACTATAGATAGTTTTGTAAACACTAAACCTAACGCTATATTGATTGCTTATAAGAACGGTATACTTGCTCCTAACATTAGTGTTGTAACTTAGCTAGTCACGATGAGAAAGAAACGAACTTATTTACTTATTGATAATCCCTTTGTTTTAGTAGCTCGAAATACATCACAAGCTATCGTTACCGCTACTACTACAGTTGTGCAGTGGAATACCTTAATTCAAGAATATGGACTAACTTTTGACCTAACAAACTTTAGATTTGACGTTCCAGCGACAGGTATATACAAAGTTATCATGAGTGTTTTTTGGGGGAGTAATACTACTGGTGATAGATGGATGGATGTAAACGATAACATTGTAGGGCAGATAGGGGGGCAATGGAATGATGCTCCTACTAGTGTAGTTCATCTCCATGCCTTTAACATGATTTCGATACTCAATTTAGTAGCAGGTAGACAGATTAATACAAGAGTTTTTCATACAGCAGGTGTTAATGTTAATATTGGTGGGGGTGCTGTTAATTTTACTAGATTGTATATTGAGCAAGTAAAAATACTTGGTTAAAGGTATGATGAGTAGGGGGTTATAAAGTAGTGAAATAATGTGTAGTAGAGTAGAGTAGAGTAGGTTATTTGTGGTTTCACATATCTATGATTTAACGACTAATCAACTGAATATTAGTGAACCTTTTATAATTAGACAATTTACTGTTAAAAATCCTACTCCTTATCCTGTTTATATAAACCTTACAGGTGAAATTCCAACAGCTACTAAATTCTTACATTTTATTCAACCTAATAGTGAAGTTACTAGTCCTGAGATAGCCACACAAGCTATTACTCTTTTTACAACCGTTATAGATGTAAAAGTTAGTAAGGCTCAAATATTTATTCATGATAGTGTTATATCTCAAGCTGTTACTATTCCTTATACTACTCCACAATTTGTAAGCCCACTTAAAGATTATCCTATAACTATTGCTAGTGGTAGTTTACTATATACCCTTCCTCAATTTACTATTGATAAATATCAACCTATAGCTGTTTCTTTTAACACTCCTGTCCTATCACGTATTCCATGTATTCTTAATTTAAGAAATGTTAAAAGAGCTATTAATAGCGATGGTGTTATTACCAGTCCTCCAAGAGCTATACCCCTTACTGTAACCCCAGAATTACAGTTCTTAGCTTCATTAGACCAAAGCAAGGTTATAAATATTTTTCAGTTGGCTTATGAAGTTGATGAAATTCCATTAATGGATTTTCTTACGCCTAGTATACCCACAAGCATTAATGGGGAAGTCAGTTTTGATAGTGCTTTTGAGCCACCTGCTTTTGAGTATGGTTTGCTCTTACATCGTACTAGCGGGAGTGTAAGCGTTAATTTAACTATCACAATTCATCTTATTAG
>Ga0075429_100003326_pt1 | contig 13697 bp, 11 predicted proteins | sample RhiMetdeltSRZDD3_FD_75295 | JGI IMG/M metagenome (GOLD analysis project Ga0075429, IMG submission 75295) | Populus rhizosphere microbial communities from Tennessee, USA - Rhizosphere MetaG P. deltoides SRZDD3 | ecosystem: Host-associated > Plants > Roots > Rhizosphere > Soil | place: USA... | reverse complement strand
CGGAACCATCCTCGTCGGATTCGGCAAGCCAAGCGAGGTCAAGGACAGCCACGACCGGTACGCGAACGGGGAACGAACCGACACGGGCGCGTGACCGTGGTCCGCTACGGCGGCGTACATATGCCTGCGGGTTGGATCAGCCGGGACGGCGGCGGCTAGATGTTCAGTCCCTGCGTTCGACCCAAAACCTCCACCAGCGGCGTCTGGAGCGCGGCCTTGCGGTCTTGTTCGCCTCCCGCTCGTGCCGGACGGCCTCCCCGACCTGCTTAAAGTGCTCTTGGTTGGACGGTTCGTTATGCGGGACCTGTCCCCCGCTGCTCCAGCCGAAGTCGCTCATGTATCGAGGTTACTACTGCCACCGCGCCCCCATGACTACGAGGCCAACCGCCACACCAACGACGCGTCTGACCATCCCATCCAAGGATGGCACCTCCTGGTCCCTGCGCGTCTGGTCGCGTGACCGCGGTCCCGCTACCCATACATGATCCCTCGCTCTGCGCCTTTGGCTACTCCCGCTCGATCTCCCTGAGCAGCCCCAGACGACTGCCAGCCGTCTCAGAACCTAGGACGGGTGATCGTCCGGACGTACTCGACCGTCCATGTGAGGTCGCCGGTCGTACACAGCTGAGGTTGTTCCTCGGCCGTGAGGCCTCCCCAGTTCACGAGGAGGGTCCCGGACCCGCGGAGCTTCCCCAGATCGCCGGCGACGTGCGTGGCATCGGTCTGGAGCACTGCATCGAAGGTGAACTCTCGGTCGATGATCGGTACGGAGTTCGCCAAACCCCAACCGATCCCCACGCCGAAGGTCGTCTGGTCCTCGCACGTCAAGGTGACGCCGTACGCCATCTCGCTGATGAACCGCCCGTTCTCGGTCCTCGCGACGCGGAACGAGATCGATTCACCCTGAGATGTCTCCCCTCTGTACACGCGGAGCCTTTGAGCGGAGATAGCGGGCGCGGCGGAGGCGACTACTAAGAACGCAGCCAGGATCGCAATCGCGAATGCTCTCGGCCGGCGCACGTGCTCGCCTCCCAGGTGACGAGACCGCGACGGTATTCCTCGGCGCCTGCCTCGGTCAAGGTGAATCCCGCGCCATCTCCCGAAGCAACCCCCAGATCACGGCCTTGTACGCCCTGTCCCCCTCGAGGTCGATCAGGAGCTCGCCGAAGGTGCGAGTCTCAGGGTGTTCCCCAGTACTCGCCGATCCGGTCGACGCGGTCGAGATCGGGAAGGTGGAGGACGGGGACCGAATTGCGACAGCGCTCACTGGTTGAGCCGGGAGTGCCGGCCGATCTTGCCCGGACACTCGGCGCACCGGGACCTGCACCGCATGGCGAGCCGCGATCTAGTTGGCGTCCTCAGTTCCCGGTGCAGCTCACGGAGGCCTGAACCCTCTTGGGCCGGGATCCGAATACTCCACATGGCGAGGTCGCCGCCACCGGCCCCATCCGCCGATCGATGACATCGCTCAGCCATGTTCACGCTGACCGAATCTGGAGGGATAACGGATGGGGAGACGACTGACAGTCACGCTCACAGCGTCCGACGCCCGAAGGAGCCTGATGCGTCGGATCCCGATGTTGTTCGCGGTCCTCGCCGTCTCGTTCGCTGCCTGTGGAGGGAACGACGATACCGGGCCTGGACCCGGTTCCTCGCCAGAAGAACAGGGTGGGCTGACGATCTCGACGGCAACCACCGTCTTCGGGGCAGCGCTGGTCGACCCCGAAGGCAGGTTGCTCTACATGTTCGTGCCAGACCAGGAGGAGAACGGCACACCCACGTGTTACGACGACTGCGCGGAGGCGTGGCCTGCGCTCGAGGGCGAAGCCGCCGCCGGTGAAGGTGTCGACGAGTCGCTGCTCGGAACCGTCGAACGCACGGACGGGACCCAACAGGCGACGTACAACGACCTGCCTCTTTACTACTTCTCGGGTGACCAATCCGCGGGCGACGTCAACGGTCAGGGACTCGGCGACGTCTGGTGGATCGTGGACGCATCCGGCACTCCCATCCAGGAGCAGCCGACGAGGCTCTCGCTCGCGACCACGGATCTCGGTGACGTGCTCGTGGATGGGGACGGCATGACGCTGTACATGTTCGAGCCCGACCAGCAGGAGAACGGCACTCCGACGTGTTACGACGACTGCGAGAAGATGTGGCCGTCCTTCGAAGCAGCCGAGTCCGGGGTCTTCCTGCCCGGAGAGGGCGTGGACGAGTCGCTGTTCGGAACCGTCGAACGTACGGACGGAACGCAGCAGGTGACCTACAACGAGTTGCCGCTGTACCTGTTCGCTGGGGACGAGGCGGCGGGCGACGTCAACGGGCAGGGCCTCGGCGAGGTCTGGTGGGTGATGGACGCAGGCGGCAAGCCCATCCGGAAGGCAGTAGGGAACTAAATCGCCTCAGCCCAGCAAGCAGGACCGTGGATGTGATGCGTCTGATTACATGGGTCTGACCGTGTCTGCTCACGGGCTGGGGAGCGATACTCCGGACCATCGCCCGCTAAGAGCGCAGGGTCCGGATACCGGAACATCCGAACGCCGAGAATGGTGGAACCCCCCTAAGGCCGTCGAACCTAGGGGGGTTCCGGCCCTCTCGAAGTGGGAATGAGAGGGGAGGAAGGCAACACCAAGTGTGACTCGGTGCCCGCCATGCCTTGTAGGGCCATTTGGGCGAGCCCCATGCCTCCTACGGCGATCCCAGATTGTCGGATCTACGTCTATCTCTCCCTCCTCGGCCAGCCTGAACACGAGTCAACGGTCCACCCTTTGAACCATATGATTGGCGCATGGGCCATCGAGAAGAGCGTGTCGCGAAGAATGAGGCCACTTCAAGGATGATCAACGAAGGGATCGAGATTGCCTATGAGTCCGAGCCGCCGGACGCGTTTACCTTCATCATTTGCGAATGTGGTCTGGAGCAGTGCGACCAAACCCTAAAGATCACGAAGGCCGAGTACGAGGGAGTACGGAGCGACCCGCGTCAGTTCGCAATCTATCGGGATCATCTCATCGCTGATGTGGAGCAAGTCGTGTTCGAAGGAGATCGTTTCTTGATCGTCGCCAAGCGAGAGGGAACTCCCGCCGAGGTGGCCGTTCGAGAGGACCCTAGGACCTGAGAACTACCGCTTCATCTCCCTGAGCAGCCCCCAGAACACGGCCTTCAGTTCCCAGTCCTCCTCCAGGTCGATCAGCAACTCCCCGGAAGGTGCGTGTCTCTGGCCACCTCGACTGTGGCGGTATTCTCGAGCCATGAGTGATCACGGCGGCATCGGAGGAGCAGAACACCACGGTGGCGTTCCGGTCACCGGCCAGGGGTTCTCGGCTGCACAAGGCAAGTCGAATGAGCTGCGCGGTGAACTCGCGCACCGGCGCCGGACGCCTCGGCGCAGGTCGTGGCAGTTCTGGCGTCGTCACGACCGGCGCCGGACGCCTCGGCGCAGGTCGTGGCACTTCTGGCGTCGTCACGATGATCCGCGCCAAGATGCGGGCGGAAGCGTCTAGTTCCGCTCCATCTCTCAGCAAGCCCCAGATCACCGCCTTTAGGTCCGGTCCTCCTCGAGGTCAATCAGGAGCTCGCCGAAGGTGCGAGTCTCAGGGTGTTCCCCAGTACTCGCCGATCCGGGTCGGTCGGCTCGCAGTCAACAAGCATCAGGACCCGAACGCGCTCCGAACTGCCCGCTCCCAGCCAGCGATCTCAGGAGCAAGCTCTCCGAAAGTTTTCTCGACGGTTAGGTTCTTCTCGTCGAATACCGATCTCATTGCCTGCACGACATTAAGGTGCAGCTGACGTTCGCGACGCTGTCGCAGGCCGGGGACCCTGGCTTGATATTCCTCTAGAGCCTCGCCCAGAAGATAGATCTCATCGCTTACCTGCTCGGGTATTGTCGTGGGCATTCGACCCAACGTCCTCCATTTGCTGACGCTCTTGAACGCGTACTTGTACAAGTCCGCCCTTGCCTGGCGGCGTTCAGAAGCCCAGCCCCAATACCCTGATATGACACTCCCCGCGATAACTCCCAGTAGACCTATGGCTCCGGCCAAAAACTCATCTGTCATCAGGCAGTCCTCCTCAAGCCTGCGCGGTTCCACTTGTTCCAGGTCCCTCCCTTTCCCGGTCCTCGGGGAGGATTATGGGCAGACAAGCGCTCCGCCTCCCGCAGCATCCCGACGAGCACCGCCCTAAGCGTCCGGTCCTCCTCGCAGTCGATCAGCAGCTCCGGCGAACGTTCGGCTCTGCGGACAGCTCCAGAACTCGCCGAGCCACTGGGCGCGATCGAAGTCGGGGAGGCGGAGGACGTGGAGGAGCTCGGCGCGAGCAGCCGGCGGCTCGAGTCGCAGCCACCTGAGACGGGTTGTGGTCTAAAGGCGACCTTCACCCGGCGTACCTGAGACGTACTCGGTAGGAGCAGTCCTGATCACCCCACACGCCCACGGCGGTGTCGGTGGCTCGACGGTAATTGAGGCCGAAGAAGTAGAGGCCTTCCTCCTCGGCTTGCCAGTCCCACCGCCCACCGACGTGCGTCAGAATCCACCCCGATGACTGCCCGCAGGGTTATAACGGCGGTGCCTTCTATCGATGTAGCGCACTCGTGCCGTTTGTCGGAAGCTGTCACACACCGCCCTGCCAGAAACGTCTCGCCATCGAGCGCGGTACGTGCCGCGGAAGTCTTCATCTATCGCGGGGGCGGGCGGCACTAGCGCAGCGGTCGCGGTGAACACAGAAATGACGAGGAGGGACTTACGCGGGATGCCCCCTCTTCGCGAGAAGAGCCGCGTGAACGTCAAAGCGTTCCTTCGGGTACGTTCGGTCATGGCTCGCCTCCCCTCGAGTCAAGCGGGGACCTGGCTGGCCAGGTCCACGAATGATGGCTTTCGGTTGCCCGAGCACGAAGGCTATACCGGGCTGCCGGTGAAGACTGCGGATACTCGGATAGTGACACGCCGCAAGCTCTACCGCCTCGCCGACATCGCCCGGATCGTCGGCGTGAGCCAGCAGCGAGCCGACCAGCTGCGCTGGCGACCGGACTTTCCGGCGCCGGTTGATCGGTGGGCCAAGGGCGACCTCTGGGCGGCGTCGGAGGTGCGGCATTGGGCTCGGACCTACGACGGCGGCGATCGGCGATGGGGACCGCGGTAATCGTGGGCGGACCTTGGGTAGCAAATGGGTAGCACCACACTCTCAACATAGGGGAAGCGTGCGGAGTGGTGCAGTACGCCTGACGTGAGAGTTCGCTGTTTCCGCAGGTAGTGGATGGTGCCCGGCGATAGTTTGGGAGCGGGAGGTCGGCGGTTCGAGTCCGCCCGCCCCGACGGCGGTCCGCCACTAGCCTGGGTCCGTGGTGATCACCTCCCGGATCGACGAACTCCCCGCGGGGAAGGTCCGCCGCATGCTCGCCGGGCTTCCCGAGGCCGACGGGTACGAGGTGGTCGTGACGCCGCTCCGGTACCGGGTCCGGCCGCACCTCGCCGCGATGACCGATCTCGAAGCCCGGACGATGACCCTCCAGCTGCCCGAGCCGTTCCTACCGTTCGGCGAGGTGGTGGCGTTCGGGGCGAAGCGGCGGCCCGGCCGTTCGATGCGGTTCATCTGGCTGACCGAGGGCGTGACGTTCCGAAAGCCACGAGAGGTCCTGCGCTTCCTCTACCTGCACGAGTGGATGCACTGGTACCTGCACTCCGAGCACGGCCGCGGGCTGTCGGCCGAGACGACGTGCGACCGCTTCGCGCTGTTCAACTACCGCAAGGCGGAGGTCGGGCCGGCCGAGGCGAGGGCCGCGATGCGCCGGGTCGACTAGCGAGCGGCCGGCCGCCCGGCGAGCCGGGCGACGACCTCGTCGTGCAGGGTCCCGTTCGTCGTCAGGACGGTCCCGCCGTGGGCGAGCGGCGACCCGTCGAACTGGCTGATCCGGCCGCCCGCCTCCTCGACGAGGACCTTCAGCGCGGCGAAGTCCCACGTGGCGAGCTCGAGCTCCACCATCACGTCGGCGGAGCCCCGCGCGACGAGGCAGTGGCCCCAGGCGTCGCCGAACCCTCGGTTCCTCCGGGCCTCCGCGACCAGGGCCTGCACCCCGTCCGCGTACTCGCCCGTGCGCCAGTCCTCCATCCCGGCGAACACGACGAAGGCCCGGGGGATCCGGTCGGCGCGCGAGACGTGGATCGGCTCGCCGTTCAGGCGGGCGCCGCCTCCACGAGCAGCCTCGTACCGCTCGTCCAGGGCGGGGAGGTTCACGACGCCGACCACGGGCTCGCCGTCGACCTCGAGCGCGATCAGGTTCGACCAGATCTGGACCCCGTCCGCGAAGTTCTTCGTCCCGTCGATCGGGTCGACGACCCACCGGCGCGTCGCGTCCCCTTCCTCCCCGCCCTCCTCCCCGAGGACACCGTCGCCGGGGTAGCGCTCCCGGACGGCCGCGCGCATCGCAGCCTCGATCGCGAGGTCGGCCTCGGTGACGGGGGTGCGGTCGGCCTTCTCGTGCACCTCGAACGAGCCGCGGAAGTACGAAAGACCGATCGCGCCCGCGCGGTCCGCGAGCTCGTTCGCGAACGCGAGCTCCTCCTCGTACATCTCGCTCCTCGACCGCCGTCCCGCGCACGATAGTCGAGCGGCCGTTCCGATACGCTCGGGTCCCATGCAGACGACGCTCGAACACACCGACAAGCACACCGTGAAGCTCACCGTGGAGGTGCCCCCCGACGAGTTCGGCAAGGACCTCGACCGCGCGTACCGGAAGATCGCGCAGGCGGTCAAGATCCCCGGGTTCCGCAAGGGGAAGGTGCCGAAGCAGGTGATCGACGCGCAGTTCGGCCGCGAGGCGGTGCTGGGCGAGTTCCTCGAGGACTCGGTCCCGTCCTACTACCGGGAGGCCGTGCGCGAGCACAACCTCGCGCCGATCACCGATCCCGACATCGAGCTCGGCGAGGTCGAGGAGGGCCGGCCGCTCGTGTTCACCGCCGTCGTCGAGGTCCGGCCCAGGCTCACGCTCGAGGAGCGCGCGTACAAGGGGATCCGCGTCGAACGCCCCGCGATCCCGATCTCCGACGAGGACGTCGCCGGGTTCCTCGACTCGCTCCGCGACCGGTTCGCCGAGCTCGAGACCGTGGGCCGGCCCGCGCGCTCGGGCGACTACGCGGTGATCGACGTGCGCGCCACCGTGCACGACGAGGAGATCCCGGAGGGGACAAGGCCCGACTACCTGTACGCGATCGGCTCGGGCGAGTTCGGCGAGAAGATGGACGCCGAGCTCGAGGGCAAGCGCGCGGGCGAGATCCTCGCGTTCAACGACACGCTCGGCCCCGGGGCGGGGGAGCGCGCAGGGGAGGAGGTCGCCTTCCGCGTCCTCGTGAAGGAGGTCAAGGGCAAGAAGCTGCCGGAGGCCGACGACGAGTTCGCGAAGGTCGCCTCGGAGTTCGACACGCTCGACGAGCTCCGCGAGAACATCCGCGAGCAACTGGGACGGAGCCGGGACCGCGCCGCCGACGCGGACGTTCGGGACCGCGTCCTCGACGAGCTGATCTCATCGGTCGAGGTGGAGCTCCCCGACACGCTCGTCGACGAGGAGGTCGAGCACCGCGTCGCCCACGCGAGCGAACGCGCGCAGCAGGCCGGCATGACGCTGCCGCAGCTCCTCGAGGCGCAGGGGATGGACGAGCTCCGGTTCCGCTCGGAGGCGCGCGACCACGCGCTCCGCGCGATCAAGGCCGATCTCGTCCTCGAGGCGGTCGCGCGTCAGGAGGAGCTCCAGGTCTCCGAAGACGAGATCGGCCGCGAGATCTCGTCGCTCGCCACCGCGATCGGACGGGACCCGAAGGAACTGGCCAAGAACCTGACGCGAAGCGGTCAGGTCGTATCACTGGCCGGTGATATCATCCGCTCCAAGGCGCTCGACCTCCTCGTCGAGCACGCAGACATCCGGTCGGACTCCGGTCAGGAGAAGCCGAACGGCGATCCCGAGCCGAGCCCGGCCGCCGGCGAAACCGCAGAGGAGACGTCATGAAGGACTACCTCGTTCCCGTCGTCGTCGAGCAGACGAGCCGTGGTGAGCGCTCGTTCGATATCTACTCTCGACTGCTGAAGGAGCGGATCGTGTTCCTCGGGACGCCGATCGACGACGCGGTCGGCAACCTCGTGATGGCGCAGCTGCTGCACCTCGAGTCCGAGGACCCGGACAAGGACATCAACCTCTACGTCAACTCGCCGGGCGGCGACATCACGTCGCTGTTCGCGATCTACGACACGATGCAGTACATCAAGCCCGACGTCTCCACGATCTGCATGGGCCAGGCGGCGTCCGCGGCCGCCGTGCTCGTGCTCGCGGGCACCAGGGGCAAGCGCTACGCGCTGCCGCACTCGCGGATCCTCCTGCACCAGCCGCACGGCGGCGCGCAGGGCCAGGCGGTCGACATCGAGATCCAGGCCAAGGAGATCATCCGCTACCGCCAGCTGCTCGATCAGCTGATCGCCCAGCACACGGGCCAGCCGCTCGAGAAGGTCGGGAAGGACACCGACCGCGACTTCATCCTCACGGCCGACGAGGCCGTGGAGTACGGGGTCGTGGACGAGGTCATCACGAGCCGCAAGATCGCACCCGAACTCGCAGCGGCGGCCGCCGCGTCGTCGTAGGATTCGGCGTCGGACGGAGACCGGCCGCACGACGCAGGGGGGCAGAAAGCGATGGCGAGGATCGGCGACTCGGACCTGCTGAAGTGCTCGTTCTGCGGCAAGTCGCAGAAACAGGTGAAGAAGCTGATCGCCGGCCCCGGCGTCTACATCTGCGACGAGTGCATCGATCTGTGCAACGAGATCATCGAGGAGGAGCTCTCCGAGACCTCCGAGCTCAAGCTCGAGGAGCTGCCGAAGCCGCAGGAGATCTACGCGTTCCTCGACGAGTACGTGATCGGACAGGACAACGCCAAGAAGGTCCTGTCGGTCGCGGTCTACAACCACTACAAGCGGATCCAGGTGGGCGCGAAGGACCAGGACGTCGAGCTGCAGAAGTCGAACATCATGATCCTCGGCCCCACCGGCTGCGGGAAGACGCTGCTCGCGCAGACCCTGGCGAAGATGCTGAACGTCCCGTTCGCGATCGCGGACGCCACCGCGCTCACGGAGGCGGGCTACGTCGGTGAGGACGTCGAGAACATCCTGCTGAAGCTGATCCAGGCCGCGGACTACGACGTGAAGAAGGCCGAGACCGGGATCATCTACATCGACGAGGTCGACAAGATCGCGCGCAAGTCCGAGAACCCCTCGATCACGCGCGACGTCTCGGGCGAGGGCGTGCAGCAGGCGCTGCTGAAGATCCTCGAGGGCACCACTGCGTCGGTCCCGCCGCAGGGCGGCCGAAAGCACCCGCACCAGGAGTTCATCCAGATCGACACGACGAACGTCCTGTTCATCTGCGGCGGCGCGTTCGCCGGCCTCGAGAAGATCGTGGAGAGCCGGATCGGCTCGCGGGGGATCGGGTTCGGCGCCGACGTCCGACGCGTCGAGGAGAAGGACCTCGGCGCGATCCTCGGCCAGGTGCTGCCCGAGGACCTGCTGAAGTACGGGCTGATCCCCGAGTTCGTCGGGCGGCTGCCGGTGATCACCAACGTGCACAACCTCGACAAGGGCGCACTCGTCGACATCCTCACCCAGCCGAAGAACGCGCTCGTCCGCCAGTACCGGAAGTTCTTCGAGTTCGACGGCGTCGAGCTCGAGTTCGCCGACGACGCGCTCGACGCGATCGCCGACCAGGCGATCCTGCGCGCGACCGGCGCTCGCGGCCTCCGCGCGATCATGGAGGAGGTCCTGCTGAACACGATGTACGAGCTGCCCTCGCGCAAGGACGTCACCAAGTGCGTGATCGACGGCGAGGTCGTGCGGTCAAAGGTCAACCCCACCCTCGTGCCCGTCAAGGAGAGCCCCAAGCGGCAGCGGCAGGAACGCACCGCATGACCCGCCGCCGGGCGAGGGTCGTCCGGCCGATCGCGTTCGTCCTCCCCCTCGCGCTGCTGCTCTCGGCGTGCGGCGACGACGAGCCGGCCGGACCCGAGGCGCTCGAGGGGCAGACGTGGGTCCTCACGCAGTTCGTCGCCGAGGACGGGAGCACGGAGATCGTCGATGTCGGCGTCGACGCGGAGTTCGACGGGGAGTCGGTCGCCGGGACGTCGGGATGCAACCGGTACAACGCTTCCTACGAGGCGAGCGGCAACGAGCTCTCCTTCGGCCCGATCGCCGGGACCCAGATGGCGTGTCCCGAGCCGCAGATGAGCGTCGAGGCCCACTACCTCCAGCTGCTCGAGAGCGTGGCGACGTTCGAGGTCGAGGGGCGGGCGATGTCGATGGCGGACGGCGAGGGGACGCCGGTCCTGCAGTTCAGCCAGGGCTGACGCTTCGCCCCAGCGCGGCCCGGAGCGCCCGCATCCGGTCGAGCTCCAGCAGCGCGCCCACGCGTTCGAGATCGGGGGACGCCGCCTCGGCCATCGCCCCGGCCTCGTCGATGCGGCCGTCACCCAGGCAGGCCTCGGCCATGTCGAGCTCGGTCCGGGCGCGCTCCCAGGTGGCCCCGAGGCGTTCGAAGCCCACCCTCGCAGCCTCGAGCGTCCGAAGGCCGGATCGGGCATCGCCTCCGGCGACCGCTGCCCTGCCCTCCAACCGGTCCAGGTGGACCGGCAGGGCCACGAGCCGAGCCTCTTCGGCGTAGCCCCTCGTCTCCTTCAGGAACGAGGGGACGTCGTCCCAACGTCCGGTCACCGCCAGGATCTCGGTCATGCACTCGCCGAAGATCGGACGGAGCGTCTGCGTCGGGATCTGCGCCTCGTCCAGGATCGACAGGGCTCGTGCATGCTCGCCACGGCGCGCGTACACCCAAGCGAGCCAGTAGCTCGCCACGACCGAACCCTCGAGCCTCCTGCCCCGGGCGTCCTGGAGGACGCCGAGCCATCGGTCCGCGCCCGGAAGGTCGAGGGCGTCGTGGACGAACGCCGCGGCTCCGAAGGAGTTCATCATGAAGTACGGGGGTTCGCCTGCGCGGTCGCCCATGCGGACGCGGATCTCGTCGAACACGGCGAGCATCCCGGACCAGTCGCCGAGGTGGAACCGGCTTGAACAGACCCAGTTGAGGCAATGGGTAGACAGCCCCTCGGCGCCCTCGGCGCGTTCGGCGCCGGCCGTGCCCAGGCGGATGGCCTCGTCGAAGTTCCCGATCATCGTCTGGGCCCAGGCATTCATGGCGAAGATGTCGCCGATCTCCCAGGGGTCCTCGGTCTCGTCGGCGATCTCGCGCCGTCGGGCCAGGAGCGAGAGGTACCGCCGCTGACCGTACATCCCCTCGCCGATGATCGCGGAGGCCGCGCCGTCGAGCGCCGCCGACTCGAGATCGAGCTGTCCGAGCTGTCGGGCGAGCTCGGCGGCCCGGGTGCCGCTCTCGAACGCCCGCCGGCGCTCCTGTTCGTCGATCTCGACGCGCCACCCGAACCCGAAGGGCTCGAAGGCCCGAAGGGTCAGCAGCCGGATGCCCTCCTCCGACTCCTCCGACTCGAGGTGCGAGAAGCCGATGTCGAGGTATCGGCGGACCTCCTCGACGGCGGGGAACTCGCGCATCGACCCCGGCCAGCGCAGGGGGGTCTCGATCGCCTCCGCGCACGTCGCGGCGATCGCGTGCGCATCCTCGGACGTGTGGATCAGGCGCAGGTCGAGTGCCTCCTTCAGGGAGCGCCAGGACAGGTCACCTCGATAGTCGTCCTGGGCGACGATCCCGAGCTGCTCGAGCGCGGCGATCCGCTCCATTGGCGAGGAGGCGAGCCCGAGGGCCTTCTCGGCCATCGCGACCGCCTTGACCATCGCGAACCGGTTCCGTGCCTCCCTCGAGACGTTCAGCAACGCGGTCATGGCGCGCCGGCGGAGCTTCTCGGTGCGTTCGGCCGTGTCCTCCGTCCGCGCGGCTCGGAACGCCTCGAGGTAGTGATACGCGAGGAGCTCGGTGAACTCGCCCGAACGCTCGCCCGCCATCTCCTCGATCCAGAACGCGACGGCGGCATGCGCCCCCGCCCGTTCCCGTCGAGGCAGGCTGTCGTAGGCGACCTCGCGCGTGAGGACGTGTTTGAAGATGAACTCCGGCTCGCCCGCCACCCTCGAGGAGAGGCGAGAGGCCACGAGCTCCCGATCCTCGAGGCGATCCAGGGTCTCGCGCACGACGTCGCGGTCCCCGTTCAGGAGCCGTCCGACGGGTTCGGGCCAGAACACGCGCCCGACGACGGCCGCCCGCTGCAGCGCGCGTTTCTCGACCGGGTCGAGCAGGTCGATCCGAGCGGCCAGCACGGCCTGCACCGTGTCCGGGATCTGGACGTCGCCGATGTCCGACGCGGCCCGCCAGCGCTCCCCATCCCGGACGATCGAGCCCTCGTCGATCAGGTGACGCACGATCTCCTCCAGGAAGAAGGGGTTCCCCTCCGCGCGCTCGAGGATCCGCCCGTGCACCGAGGCAGGGAGGTCGTCCACCGAGAGCAGGAACCCGATCAGCTGGTCGGACTCCTGTGACGAGAGTGGCTCGAGCGCGATCGACGAGACGTTCCGCCGGCCGCCGCCCCAGTCGGGGCGTCGTTCCGTGAGCTCGGGCCGGGCGGGGCAGACGAACACGACGGGCCCCACCACGCGGTCGGCCAACTCCTCCAGGAGGTCGAGCAGCGCGGGGTCGGCCCAGTGGATGTCCTCGATCACGGCGACGACCGGCGACCGGGCCGCCAGGGCCGAGCACAGCGATCGCCAGGCCGAGTGCATCTTGATCCGGACCTCGCGCGGCTCCGCCTTCCGGAACGAGAACGCGGGGTCTTCGAGGCCTACGCTGAACGCGAGGGCGGCGGTCGCTTTCGCCGGGTTCGTCGCGACCTCCGCGGTGATCAGGTCGGCGCCCAGCGCGCGGACGCGTTCGAGCGCGACATCGGATGGGTCGGTGTCCCTGATGCCGGCGAGCCCCTTGAGGATCTCGGCGAGCGGCCAGTACGTGACACCGTCCCCGTAGGGGAGGCAGCGTCCCCGGACGATCGTTGTCGAGGGGTTCTCCGCCTCGGCCCAGGCGACGAACTCGGCCGTGAGCCGGCTCTTGCCGACCCCCGGGTCGCCGTAGATCGTCACGAGGTTCGGCCGGCCCTCGGCGACGGACCGGTGGTGCAGGCTCCGCAGCAGCTCGAGCTCGGCGTCACGGCCCACCATCGGCGCGTGGAGTCCCGGGACCCCTCGCTCGGGTGCCGCCGGGGCGATCGGGACGGTGTCCTCGAGCAGGACCGAGGGGACGGGCCGCTCCCGGCCGCGGACCTCGCGATCGCCGAGCTCGCGGAACCGGAACCCGCGGGCGGCCCGCGCCGTGCGTTCGGCCACCACGATCTGTCCGGGTTCGGCGCCCTGCTCGAGGCGGGCGGCCGCGTTGACGGCGTCGCCCGTCACCATCGGCTCCCCGGGGTCGGCGTTCGTTGCCGCGAGGACCTCGCCCGTGTTCACGCCGGTGCGGATCTCGAGCGCGAGGCCGAACCGAGCCCGCAGGTCCTCGTTCACCTCCGCGAGCCGCCGGCGCATGCGGAGCGCGGCGCGAAGTGCCCGGGCTGGGTCGTCCTCGTGCGCGACCGGGACGCCGAACGCCGCCATCACCGCGTCGCCGATGAACTTCTCGACCGTCCCGCCCTCGGCCTCGATCTCCTCGCGCATCGCGCCGAAGTAGG
>Ga0075429_100003318_pt1 | contig 13711 bp, 11 predicted proteins | sample RhiMetdeltSRZDD3_FD_75295 | JGI IMG/M metagenome (GOLD analysis project Ga0075429, IMG submission 75295) | Populus rhizosphere microbial communities from Tennessee, USA - Rhizosphere MetaG P. deltoides SRZDD3 | ecosystem: Host-associated > Plants > Roots > Rhizosphere > Soil | place: USA... | reverse complement strand
GGGATGACCTGGAGGCCGGCCAGCAGGATCACCATCACCAGGGCCGTCGCCCGCCAGGTCTCGGCGATGGCGACACACAGGAAGATCGAGACCGGGTGCTCGTAGCTCAGGAAGGAGAATCCGGTCTCGCTCAGGCCCAGTGTGACCAGCACTGAGTTGAGGTACCCCCGATCGGTGAAGATCGAGAGCCAGACCAGCCCCGCCGCCAGATCCGAAATACCGAGCGGGATCGCCCAGGCGTAGAGGAACAGCCCGGCCCCTCTGATTCCAGACATCAGCACCAGCGACATGATCAACGCCAGCACCACCTGGGCCGGCACGACGACCAGCGTCAGCAAAACGGTGTTCCGCACCGCCTCCAGGAACTTCGGGTCGATGGCCATCCGCCGGATCGGCTCCAGGCTGAGCGCGCCGCCCGAATCCTGGAATGCCAGCACGAGTGCCTGGAGCATCGGCCAGACGAAGAAGGCGGCCATGAACACGATGGTCGGCACAAGCAGCCCGTACGGTGCCAGTTCGCGCCGCCGAGCCCGCGCGACCGGCGCCACCCCCACAACAGATTCTGCTACTTGACCTTGCATGGCCCGTCGCTCGGCGGGTCGGGGGCCCAGCAGCCGGCCTTGGTCTCGTCCAGGATGCCCTGGAGGATCTTCGCCTGCTCGTCGAGGACTGGCTGGATCTGCTCGCCCTTCAGGACGATCCGCTGGAACGTGTCCAGATAGACTTTGTTGAGCTCGCCGTTCTTCGCCCCCAGGCCGATCGGCAGCAGTGAAGGCATCGCGTCCTTCGCGGTCGCCTGCTTCTGGACGGCGTCCGCTTCGAGGCGGATGCCGGGCGGCAGGTCGGCCGGGATCTGGGCGTTGGTGGAGGGGAAGAACGCCAGCTCGCGCAGCGTGGCGACCTGCTGCTGCGGCTGGGTCAGGTACTCGATCGTCTGCTCGGCGCCGGCACGGTTCGGGGCGCCCGTTGGGATCGCCAGGCCGGTGATGACTGGCATGAACCCGCGACCTTTCGGCCCGGCCGGGGCTGGCACCAGCACGTAGTCGTCCGGCTTCTCCTTGACGGCGTTGATGAGGCGGGCGGTGTGGTCCCAGGCGACCCAGACCTCGTCGCCGAGGAGCGGCTCCTGCATGAACTCGTAGTTCGCGGACTGCGGGTTGGAGACCTCCCAGATCGCCTTGAACTCCTGCCACATCGTGACCGCTTCCGGCGTCTTGAAGCCGACCACCCCCGAGGAGCCGGTGTACGAGGGGTAGAGATACCCCTGGAAGAAGCGGTGGATCAGCCCCTTCGGGCCGCCAGGGAACCCGACCTTCCGCTGGTTGGTCGCCTTCTGGATGTTGGCGCCCCACTCCGCAAGCTGCTTGTAGGTCAGGGCGTTGACGTCGGCGCCCTGGGGCAGGTGCTGGAGCGCCTTCTTGTTGACGGCCAGGACGTAGGTCGCCTGCATCCAGGGGACGTAGTACGTCTTGCCCTGCTGGCCGAAGCGGCTCAGCTCCACGAACGGTGCGGGGAAGCCGCGATCGTTCAGCTTGCTCGCCAACGGGGTCAGATCTTCGAGCTGCTTCTTCTCGACCATCGGCGCGAAGTCGCCGTGGAGCCCGCCGATCAGGCTGATCGTGACCTTCTGGGTCTGCTGCTCGGCGCTGATCCGGTCGTTGAACGGGCCGGGGTCCTCAGGGATGAAGTCGACCGGGACCGGCGCGCCCTTGAGGATCGTGCCGCGCATCTTCTCGGCCTCTTCGACCGGTTTGAACTGGCTCGAGAGGAAAACGAGAGGACCGCTGGCCTGGGCGGCCGGTTTCGCCGGTTCGGCAGGTTTGGACGCCTCAGCAGGCTTCGCGTCGGCCGGCTTGCTCGCGGCAGCGCTAGCTTGCCCCGACGTAGGAGGGGGCTGGCCGTCGGCCGGCTTCGCGTCCGCGGGCTTGCTGGCGGAGGGCTGGCTCCCGGGCTGGCACGCCGCAAGCAGGAGGGCGAGCACCAGGAGCAACGGCATAGCGAGACGCTTCATCACGATCCTCCTTGATCTGACACCGCTGCCTCTCGACGGCCGCGTTTGCTACAGCCGAACATCATCAAGGTCAGCTTTAGGTGGACACTCTCGAGCCTCACACCAGCGTGAGCCGTCTCCGATCCCCCAACTACGCTCGCCCGACGGTCCGTGTAGACCCTCGCCGCTCTCCTCTCAAACCCCGCCGTTGCCGGCGCCCGTAGCAAGATCCGGGCCTTGCTCCCCCTGTTCTGGCAGCGACCCCCACGGCACCTGGCCGTACATCGTTGGCGGATCCGGCTCAGCCTGCGCGGTGGTACAACCAGTTCGGCGAGTCCGTCGCCGGGGGCATTGCCGGGTGAGTACGAGCAGCGTCAGCGAGCAGATCGCCGCGCGGCTGGCGACGCATGGCGTGTCGTTCACGATCCACGAACACGTCGTGGCGCGGACGGTCGCCGATGCACTGGAGCGGCTGCCGTTCTCGCCAGACGCCTACTTGAAGACGGTAGCGTTTCGGCTGAAGGCGGGCGGCTGGGTGCTGGCGGCGCTGCGTGGTGCCGACCGGGTCGACTACCGAGAGCTGGCGGCGGCGCTCGGGGTCGGGCGGCGTGACCTGCACCAGATGACGCCTGACGAGGTCGCCGCCGACCTGGGGTACCCGGTTGGCGGGGTCGGGCCGGTCCCGTCGAACGACCAGACCCGCGTGATCTTCGACGCGCGAGCCGTGGCGGAGCTAGACGTGGTCTACTGCGGGGCCGGCCGCCCGAACCGGACGCTCGAGGTCAAGCTCGCCGGCCTGGTGGCAGCCTGCGACGGCGTCGTCGCGCCAATCGCCCAGGCGAGCAACGAGTAGCGAGGGACGATGCATCGACCGGTGGTGAACCGCGCTATGATTCAGGAGGGACTGGAGTAGCGCATGACGGTCACTGAAACGCAGGTCACCTACACCCCGGCCGAATACCTTGCGCGCGAGCGTGTGGCCGAGACGAAGAGTGAGTACCGGGCCGGCCAGATCGTGGCGATGACCGGGACGAGCTTTAATCACAACCGAATCGTCCTAAATCTCGCCGGTGAGCTGGGTCGGCAATTGCGAGGGGGTCCGTGTGAACCGTTCGCAAACGACGTGCGGGTGCGCGTCAGTCGGACGGGCCTGTACACCTATCCGGACGTTGTGGTGACGTGCGGTGAGATTCTTCACGAGGACGATCACTTCGACACGCTACTTAACCCGGTCGTGGTGATCGAAGTGCTCTCGCCGTCCACCGAGGCGTACGATCGTGGTGAGAAGTTCGCGCACTACCGGCGGCTGGACTCGTTGCAGGAGTACCTGCTCGTGTCTCAGGACAAGGTGCGTGTCGAGCGGTACGTCCGCCAGGGCGAGCAGTGGGTGCTCTCGGAGCTGAGCGCGCTTGACGACGTCCTGTCAATCGCGGCCATCGACTGTTCGGTCAGCCTGCGCGACATATACCGTCGAGTCACGTTGCCGGGCGACACCGCGTCAGTCGGGGTCGACGACGCTGGTCGCGGAGCGGCGGCCCCGGGCGGTGGCGACTAGAACAGGTCGCTGAGGCGTCAGGCGAACAAACATGCCGGCCTGGTGGCGGCCTGCGATGGCGTCGTCGCGCCGATCGCCCAGGCGAGCAGCGACTGAAGTCTGTCAAGGAGTGTGCGGCGAGGTGGGGAGCGGGTCCATCGTTGCGCATCGTGATACGTATGTCGCATCGTCATGCGCCCGATCGCGTTATCATGTAGCAGAACTGACGTTCGGTCACGTGGTGCGATGATGAAACATGGCTTCACGAGACTGAGGGCGGCGACTAAGAGCGGGCGTCATTCAGGGGAGCCATCATGACGACCGGCGCACCACCCAGCACCTACACGCCAGCCGAGTATCTGAAACTGGAGCGTGCGGCCGAAACGAAGAGCGAGTATCGGGCCGGTCAGATCGTGGCGATGACTGGAGTGAGCCGCGCGCACAGCCTGATCGTCGGCAACTTGCTCGGTGAGATACGACAGCAGCTTCGAGGAAGTAGCTGTGAGGTGCATTCGAGCGATTTGCGAGTTCGGGTGAACCAGACGGGCCTGTACACGTATCCGGATGTCGTGGTAGCGTGCGACGAGATCCTCTTTGAGGACGATCACGTCGATACGCTACTCAACCCTGTCGTGGTGATCGAGGTGCTCTCGCCGTCAACTGAGGCGTACGACCGTAACGAGAAGTTCGCGCACTACCGACGGCTGGACTCATTGCAGGAGTACCTGCTGGTGTCCCAGGACAAGGTCCGCGTCGAGCGGTACGTGCGTCAAGGCGAGCAGTGGGTGCTCTCGGAGTTGAGCGCGCTGGACGATGTGCTTCAGATCGACGCGATTGATTGTGCGGTCAGACTTGCCGATATCTACGAGCGGGTCAAGCTACCGGGCGAGGTTCAGGCGGCAGCGGCAAGCGGCGACCACGGAGTGGCGGCGAGCCCGGACGGCGACGGCTAGAACAGGTCGGCGAGGCGGCAGGCGAAGCCGGGCAGGATGGGCCTCTCTCACCCTCCGGGGCTACCAGGCGTTGGCTGGCACGCCGGCTGCGGCTCTCCCGGCAATTCGGCTGGCTGGAGGGAGCTACCGTGCCGCATCAAACGTGCGCTCATTGCGGGGTCGAGATCGGCGACCACTCGACGATGGTCGAGCGAGACGGCAAGGCGTTTTGCTGTAACAACTGCGCGGCGTTCGCGACCGGACAGACGGCCCAGGCCGCGATGGGAACGTGCGGGCACTGCCACAGTCCGATCGTCGATCCGTCCACCAGGGTTGAGCGGAACGGTGACTTGTTCTGCTGCCCCAACTGCGCGGCGGCGATGCCGGCCGGAGCCGGCCACCGCCAGCACTGAGATCGGGGCGTGCAGTCATGTCGGGGCGGGACGGCGGGTGCCGCCCCGCCTCGGCCATCCTGGACGTCCGTATCGGGACGTGCCGTTCGTCGCCTGTAGCGTCGGGGCTCCAAGGTACCCTGAAGACCCGGATCCTCAGGTCCGCCGCATCATCTGGAACGGCATCACGCCCATCGGGGTCTGGAGCTGGCCGTTGATGTACGCCCCGTTGGACACCAGCTCCAGCACGAGCCGGCCGCGGACGCCGTACGAGCTGGCAAAGTCCAGCACGGCATGGCGATCCATGACGCGTCCGCGGCCCTGGTAGACGGCGCCGTTCGCGCCCGAGCCGTGGAGCTCGACAAGGTCGCCGTCCTGGGTGATCTGGGTCATGCCGCCGTCCTGGGTCTGCCAGTTCGCCTCGAACGTCGACCAGGCCGCCGTCCGGCGCGGCGCCCGCGCACCGTACGACGGCGTCGTGGCCCGATGCGTGGGTCCGCCAAGCCGTGCGATCAGGCTGTCGACGGAGGCGTCGAACGCGCCGCCCGCTTCGAGACGGACACCGCTACGGGTGGTGATGTCGCGAAGCTCGCGGGGCAGATCGCCCTTGGACGGCATGCGCGCCCCATCCACGAGCACCGGCACCAGGACGCGCCCGGACGCGAGCGCGAGCCCGACCTCCCAGCGAACCGGATCGTCCTCGTCTTCGAGGCGCGGCCGACCTCGGGAGTCGCGGATCGTCGCCCACTGCTGGCCGATGACGACCAGGATGACGTCGCTCGTGTAGATGGCGCCGCCGACCTGTCCGAGGAAGTCGCCGCCGGTCGCGACTGACCGGGTGTCGAAGAAGACGTTCTCGGAGCCAAATGCGTCGTCCAGGCGGTCGCACAGCCTGGAGACCTCGTACTGCGTGTCCTCGCGCCGGTAGCTGACGAAGATCTTCACGGGCGTGACTCCCTCCCCGAGGGCTCGCAGCCGGAGCGACGCGGGACGACCGACCGGAGCACGCCGACCAGGCGCCGTCCACTGTGGCCGGCCGGTCATCCCTGACCGTGTGACGGTCTGCTGCGTGGCCGTCACATGGTCAGCGTAGAGCCCGTCATTCAGGTGACACTGTCGGCCAGGCGACACGGCGAAAGTTCCGGTGCGGACACGCGCGATGCGAGCGAGCCCTGACGGATGCTCGCGACGGGCGGGTGACCCGAGACGTCGAGCTGCTGCTGTGTCATCATGAGGCGGCCGGGGAGGGATGCCGTGGACGAGGCGACGGCGCGCTGCCTGCACGATTTCCTGGACGTCTGGGCGAAACGCCAGCCAGACGCCGAGTTCGCGGTGCACGGCTCGCGGCGGCTCACCTATCGTCAGGCCCAGATCGCGTCGTATCGGCTGGCGAACGCACTCGTCGGCGCCGGGCTGCGCCCAGGGGATCGGATCGCGATCCTGGCGAAGAACTGCCTCGAGTATCCGTTGATCTACGTCGCGGCGTCGAGAGTGGGTGTGGTGCCGGTCCCGCTGAACTACCGCTCGGCACCGCCGGAGTGGCAGTACGTCGTCAAGGACGCCGGCGCGCGGCTGCTGTTGGCGGGGCAGCCGTTCCTTGGGTCGGTAGACGCGATCCGCGCGGGGCTCGGATCGGTCGAGCGGCTGATCGCGATCGACAACGGCCCAGGGACGGGTGAACGGACGACGCTGGCAGAGGATCGGCCGTCTGATGTGCTTCGTCAGCGCTGGACGGCGTTCGAGGATTGGATCGGCGAGCAGCCGCCCCACCCGCCCCCCAGTCTTGTGCGTCCGATCGGCCCAGACGACGACCTGTTGCAGCTCTACACCAGTGGCACGACCGGCCAGCCGAAAGGGGCGGTGCTCAGCCAGCGTGCCGTCGTGTCCGGCGCGTGGCAGCTCGGCCAGTGCGCCCACCGAGGCGAGCCTGGGGCGCGCAGTCTGGTCGTCGGCCCGATGCTTCACGCGGGCGTCATCTGGAGCACGCTGGGACCGCTCTCCTGGGGCGCCTCACTCGTCATCGTGGAGGACGCCCACGCCGCCGAGGTGGTCAGGATCTTGAGCGAGGAGCGGATCGACTACGCTTCGCTGGTCCCGACAGTCCTGCACACGCTCCTCAGCACCGTCCCGGACATCGGGGAGCGCGAATACCCGTCGCTGCGCCTGATTCATACTGGCTCGTCGCCGATCTCGGAGCAGACGCTGCTCGGGGCATGGGCGGCGTTCCGCTGCGACGTCGTGCACGGCTACGGCCTGACGGAAAGCTCGGCGGTGCTGAGTGTGATGGCGCCCGAGGAGTACACGCCCGGCCCGGACGGGCGGCCGGCGCGGCTGCTCTCGGTGGGGCACGCCCTGCCGGAGACCGAGCTGCGGATCGTGGACGAGCGGGGCGCGCCGTTGCCGTCCGGCGGGGTCGGCGAGATCGTGGCGCGGGGGCCGCAACTGATGCGCGGCTACTGGCGACGGCCGGAGGCGACGGCGGAAGCGCTCAGAGATGGCTGGCTGCACACCGGCGACGTCGGGATGCTGGACGCGGACGGGTTTCTGTACATCCGGGACCGGCTGAAGGACGTGGTGGTCACGGGCGGGCTCAAAGTGTACCCCCAGATGGTCGAGCAGGCGTTGCTGGGGCACCCGGCAGTCGCCGAGGTCGCCGTGATCGGGGTGCCAGACGAACGCTGGGGTGAGAGCGTGCGGGCGGTGGTCGTGGCGCGGGCGGGCAGCGATGCGACGGAGGCCGAGCTGATCCACTACTGCCGCGATCGGCTCGGCGGGTTCCAGTGCCCGCGCGGCGTAACGTTCGTAAAGGCGCTGCCGCGTACCGCGACCGGCAAGATCATGAAGCGGGCACTCCGCGAGAGGTACTGGGCCGGCCAGGAGCGGCGCGTCGGGGGCGCGTGAGTAACGATGTGGACAGGATGAACAGGATGATCATTCCAATCCTGTGAATCCTGGTAATCCTGTCAAAAGGCGTACCCTCGGCTACAGGTTAGGGAGGGGGAGATGAGGCACGGGACGGTGCTGCTCGACGTCGAAGGGCCGCTCGCGCGAATCACGCTGAACCGGCCGGAGGTGCTCAACGCCGCGAACCTGGCGTTCATGGAGGATTTCGAGGCCGCCGTGGATGCGGTCGCCGCCGAGCCCGACGTCCGAGTCGTGCTGGTTCGCGGGGCCGGGCGCGCGTTCTCGGCCGGGCTGGACCTGGACATGTCCGGGGGTGCGGACGCGCCGAGACTGCTGGAGTTCTTCGAGCGGCAGGAGCGCTCGCGCTGTCGGCTGGAGGCGCTGGACACGATCACGATCGCCGCCGTCCACGGCTACTGCCTGGGCGGTGGGCTGCAGCTCGCGATCTCGTGCGACATCCGGGTCTGCTCCACGGACTGTAAGCTCGGGTTGCCGGCGGTGCTGGAGGGGATCATCCCTGGTCTGGCGCCAGTCCGGCTGCCGCGCCTGATCGGGCTCGGGCCGGCCCGGCGCCTGGTCCTCTCCGGCGAGCTGGTCGGGGCGGAGGAGGCGTTGCGTCTGGGCATGGTCGACTACGTGGTGACGGCCGAGCGATTCGAGGAGGAGACGGCGGCGGTGATCGAGACCTACCTGAAGGTGCCACCGACGGCGGCCCGGGCCTCGAAGCAGCTGATGCGGCGGGCGTTCGAGGAGCCGCTGTCAGCGCTGGAGGCCGAGATGTTGCCGATGATCGAGGCGTGCCTGGACTCGCCGGAAGCGGCAGCCGCCGCGCAAGCCTGGCGGGACCGCCGGGCTGCCCGCGCCCGCCAGCGCGGCACGAAGGACGACGTGAGACAGGATGTATAGGATGAACAGGATTGTGATGCCTAATCCTGTTCATCCTGTACATCCTGTCCGATTCGTTCCGTACTGGTCCATTCCGAAGTAGAACAGGGGGTTCTGATGCGAGCGCTGCGGCTGGTCGCCTTTGCGCCGCTGTCGATGGAGCTGGAGAGCTGTGAGCTGCCGGACACGCCGCCGCCCGGCACGCTGCTCGTCGAAGCACGGACCTCGGCAATCTCCGCCGGCACGGAGATCGCCAACTTCCGGGGGATCACGCCGTACCATTCGGCCGAGCAGCCGGACTGGCGGGATCGGCCCTACTATCCGGGCTACTCGCTGGCCGGCGTGGTCAAGGCGGTCGGCGATGGCGTGTCGGGCTTCGCGCCGGGCGACCGGGTCTGCGGCTGGGGGCCGCACGGCTCGGCGGCGGTCGTGGACGCGGCACGGTTCGCCCAAATCCCGGACGGCGTCTCGTTCGACCACGCGGCGATGACGACGCTGACGGTGATCGTGATGAACGCCGTTCGGCTCGCCCGCATCGAGCTTGGCGAGCGAGTCGGGGTCGTCGGCGCCGGACTGATCGGCCAGCTCGCGCTCCAGCTCAGCCGCCTCTGCGGCGCGCACCCCACGGTCTCGATCGACCCGATCGCGGCGCGCCGGGAGCTTGCCCGGCAGTGCGGCGCGATGTTCGGCCTGGACCCCTCGGCAGATGATGCGGACGAGCAGCTCACGCGGATGACGGGGGGCGCGGAGCTCGACGTGGTGTTCGAGGCGACGGGCTCGCCGGCGGCGTTCAACCCGGCGTTGCGGCGGATCGCGTTCGGCGGCCGGCTGATCCTGCTCGGCTCGACGCGCGGGGTGGTGGAGGGCTTCGACCCGTACTCGGACGTTCACCGGAAGGGGATCACCGTGATCGGCGCCCACGTTAGCAGCCACCCTGGACAGGCGACCCATTTGAACCGCTGGACGACGGCGAACAACCAGCGGCTGGCGCTGGACTTGATGGCGGACGGTTCGCTCCAGCTCGAGCCGCTGATCAGCCACCGGGTCGCTGGCGATGAGGGGGCAGCGATGTTCGAGCGGCTGGCCGAGTCCCGCGAGAGCTTCTTCGGGGTGCTGCTCCAATGGTCGCCTGGCTGATGCGAACGCCTTGCTCCTGAGCGCGCGGTGCGGCGGAGATCCGGGGCGCTCGCTCGCCGCGGCGCCCCGGGCCGATCAACTCTGTCTGACTAATCGGGCGCCTTCGTCGCAGGAGGCCCGGTACGCTTCCGGCGCCCTGGCACACTCGGACGCCTTCTGCGCACGATCCGGGAAGAGACTGTCTACGTGCTCGCCGACCCCCTTGTAGCACAGCGCCCTGGATGCTTCCGGAACCGTGCTGCAGAATGCGAAGCCATCATCCGTTCGCCAACTGAAGTTGATGATCTCCCGCACGACGCCCGTGATGCAGTGTCCCTCGTATCGGTCGTCGCCCAGCAAGCACAGGTCGACCGATCGTTGTGGATCGCGCAGCGTGAACCCGCTGATGTCGCGACCGAGGCTCTGATAGCACGTCGGGATGTGCTTGCTCGGGGCACGGTCGCAGGCCTGCGCCGTCGCCCGAAAGTCGTTGTCATTGAACATCGAGATCGCCGAGGTCTGGATGAAGTAGCACTCGCGGCGGTACTTCTCGGCGACGGCGTTGCAGGGATACAGCGGGTCATCCTCCCGGAGCATGCTCTTCTGGGTGTAGTGGACGTGACCACCGCCGTCGGCCGGGGCGCCGAATCGGAGGTGCCATTCGATCATGATGTTCTCCATGAAGACACCGCCATAGCACGACGATCGGTCCCAGTCGCCGGGGAGCGCATCGCAGAACCGCAGCGCTTTGGGGTTGTCTGCGTCGACGTTGGCTACCAGCCCGTGTCCGAGCCCCAGTGTGATGAGCGAATGACTGGGGTTGACCAGCGTGAAGATGCCCTCCGTGGCGGCCAGATTCGGATCGAGGCTGTGGAGCACGGCATCCCAGGTCAGGCCGACCAGTTTGGACGCCACGCCGCCATACGCCACCCACAGTCCGGTTCGAGTTTGTTCTCGCATCCCTTGTCTGCCTTTCACCTGCTCGGGTACGCTGTGCCGCTCGCTGTTGCGCCGCTCGGCATCCGGGCCGAGGTCGCGCGGTCGGATGAACGGACCGCTGTCGGCGAGGCGGACGTCCCCGCGACACCCACCTTCGCTTCGCTGATCGACGAGGCTGAAGCCCTGATGCTCGAGCTGACGAACGGCGACCGCGCTCGCGACGGCCTCGTTCCGCTCCAGCTCGACGTCGAGCTGCTCGACATTGCCCGGGTCCGCGCGGCGGCCGAGGCCGCGGAGGTGGTGCTCTCCCATCTCGATCCGGATGGACGCGAGGCCCTGGAGAGGCTGCTCGACGCGCCTGAACGAGACACCCGTTTCCCCTCCGGTGTATGTGGTGAGGGAGGAGGGCGCCGTCGCCCTCCTCCAGGAACCTGAATCGATATGTCAGGAGCGACGCCGTCGGCACCAGCGACGGACGTAGAGGCCGGCCGCCGTAAGCCTGCTCCGGTCATCGCGAGTACCGCGGGCACCATCGGCGAAGGCATCGCCTCGCCGGCAGCTGGCAGCATCACGGGCCAGTTGACCGGTTGTGCCCGTACCGGTCGGGCAGGTGCGGCCTGTCGAGGCGGGGGCGGCTGCGCGGCTGGAGCCGCCGGGGCCTCAGCCGGAGCCGCGGACAGGACCGGGGGGACGACCGTGGGCGGTGTGATGACCGCCGGAGCGACCTCGACCACGGGCGGCTGTGGTGCGGGTTTGGCTGCCACCGGCGGCCGTGGTGCAGGCTGCGGGGCCCGCGGGCGGGGGTGGCGGTGGCGGGGCAGGCGATAGCTCGCCCTGCACCTCGACCTCCGGGCCCGACGAGGGCGGCGGGGGTGGAGGAGGCGGTGGCGGTGGACGTGTCGCGCAGCGTGATGTGGCGCCGAGAGAACCTGCCCTGTCGCTCTCACCTCCTGTTCCGGATCGCCATCAGCTCCCTCGTGGATCGATGATCCGCTGACCGTGTACGCGCGCGTTCGCGCTACCGATCTATCCCCACGCGCGTGGCGAGCCCTGCTATGCTGAATGCGGGATCGAAATTTGCAGTGTCTCGGTAACTCCCGCTCGAATATGTATTGATTTCGTTTCGTTTTGCTCAAAATGAGCCGTAGCCACGTCAACCCATTCTGGGCATCATAGAGACATGATGTCTCGGAAATATAGTGACTGCTCGCGCGTCGTTGCGAAAGATATGAAAGAGATGAATTCGCGCGGCACCGTTCCGCCTCGGATGCCTTGGCGGGATCTTCGCGACATTGCGAAGTAGTCCGTCCAGACGCCGTTGCTCTGAATGCCGAGTGCGCCAGATGTCGGCCCTCTGATGCAAGACCGGGTCCGGAAACGCGACGTAGCTATTTCGTCGATGTTTCAATGCCTGGCCATCTTGGTGTCGTCACTGACATATGAACGCAACAGTAGATTCGCGATAGCCTGTCTAACATATGAAGATCGAGTGGGCCGCCTTGCGGTCAGCTACAGATCCGGAAGTCGGCCGTCCGCCACGGCGTAGTCCGTGACTGCCTCCGGCTCGGCTGACTGGCCCCCGTACAGCAGCGTCAGGATTGGCGGGACCACCAGCGTGGTCAGCACGCTCATGATGACCACCGTCGAGTACATCTCGTTGGGGATCACCGCCAGCGAGGCGCCGACGTTGGCGACGATCAGCCCGACCTCCCCACGGGGCGTCATCCCGACACCGATGATGGCGACCCGGCGCCAGCCCAGCCCGAGCGCCGCCGCGCCGCAGCCGACCAGCTTGCCGACGATCGCCAGCGCCGTGATGGCCAGCGCGATCCCGAGCAGCGAGCCGTCCAGGAACAGCCGCCAGTCCACCCTGCTGCCGGTGATCACGAAGAAGAGCGGCACCAGGAACTCGTAGAGCGGCAGCGCCTTCTGCTCCAGCTCGTACTGCTCGCTCAGCTCGGCGAACACCATCCCCGCCAGGAACGCGCCGATGATCGCCGCCAGCCCGATCTCGGCGGCGATCGTGGCCAGGCCCAGCATCACCAGCACGCCGACGACGAACGGCGCGTTGCGAATCCGCAGGCGCTCCAGGTGGATGCTCCAGCGGCGCGCGGCGTGGCGGCCAGCCAGGGCGACGAAGGCGGTGAACGCGACGGCCTGCACGGCGATCAGGCCGATCTGCCCGAGTGAGACCGTGCCGCCCTGCCCGAGCGCCGAAACGATCGCCAGCACGATCATCCCGAGGATGTCGTCGATGACAGCCGCGCCGAGGATGATCCGGGCCTCGTCAGAGCGGATGTGGCCGAGATCGGCGAGCACCCGGGCGGTGATCCCGACGCTGGTCGCCACCATCGCGGTGCCGATGAAGATCGCCTCGATGGTGGGGGTGCCCAACACCAGCGCCACGAAGGCGTAGCCGAGCAGGAACGGCACGATCACCCCGGCGATCGCCACCAGACCGGCCCTGACCCCCACGGAGAGGATGTCGGAGAGGCGGGTCTCGAGTCCGACCAGAAAGAGCAGCACGATCACGCCGAGCTCGGCCAGCACCTCGAAGATGGCGTGCATTGCTTCGGTGGCGACTTCCTGGCCGTGCAGCGCCTCGATCATGCCGGCGGTCGGCACGCCGATCCAGCCCAGGGCGTACGGCCCCAGGATCACGCCGGCCAGCAGCTCGCCGATCACGGCTGGCTGCCGGAGTCGTTCGAACAGCTCGCCGGCGACTTTTGCGGCCAGGAACATCAGGAAGATGTCAGCCAGGACCGTCGTCGCGGTCTCCATGGAACACCTCCCTGGCTCACGACAACAAAAAAGAGACTGCGTTGACAGTCTCCACCTTGCCGGCCGGATACGGGGTGGCCGACCCCCGAGGTAAAACTGTACCAACCGGTCCCCGGGGTGGACAACGTCACCCAATGGTCCTGGTCTACCGGCCGTGGACTTCAACCTCAATGGCGTTCAGTTTAGCCGTGGTGGCAGAGGCGGAGCGTGTCGGCGACGGGTTGGGGCCTGGGCGGGC
>Ga0075429_100003315_pt1 | contig 13714 bp, 13 predicted proteins | sample RhiMetdeltSRZDD3_FD_75295 | JGI IMG/M metagenome (GOLD analysis project Ga0075429, IMG submission 75295) | Populus rhizosphere microbial communities from Tennessee, USA - Rhizosphere MetaG P. deltoides SRZDD3 | ecosystem: Host-associated > Plants > Roots > Rhizosphere > Soil | place: USA... | reverse complement strand
AACCTAAGCGTCAGCCACCTCGCGGGGTTTTCGGTTATGCAACTGGACCACCTCCTTTCTCGCGTGCACCGAGTGTACGAACCTGACCGGATTTGTGTCAAGCAAAAAGTACAAGGAATCGCGCCCGAAGGATCGGAGGCCCCAAGCCGTTGTGGCACAGGGGACGGAAAGCGTTTCCTGGCGCTTGACACTCCAGAGCGGCACATGGTAGGGTGCCGCGCTGGAGATCGATCCTCCCAAGCTCAAAATACTGAGACACTTGGGGGCGTGGCATCACGATGAAACTCAGGGTCCTGGGCTGCTATGGCGGCAACATACCCGGCCACGGGATGACGTCGTTCCTCGTCAACGACGTCCTGGCGCTCGACGCCGGCTGGGTTTCCGGCGCGCTCTCGCTCAAGGAGCAAGTCAAGGTCAAGGACGTCCTCATCTCCCACTCGCACCTCGACCACACGTGCTCGCTGCCGTTCCTCATCGACAACAATTTCAGCGCCCCCGGCTTTTCGCTGCGGATCTACGCGATCGCCGAGGTGATCGCCTCGATGAAGAACCATCTGTTCAACAACCACACGTGGCCCGACTTCACGTGCCTGCCGAACGACATGACACCGGTGCTCAAGCTCGTGGAGATCGCCGAGGAGCAGCCGTTCGCCATCAACGGCCTCACCATCCGCGCCATCCGCGTGTCGCACATCGTGCCGACGACCGGCTTCATCATCGAAGACAAGAAGGGCGCGATCGCGTTCTCGAGCGACACCGGTCCCACGCAGCGGTTCTGGGAGGTCGTAAACGAGATCCCGAACCTGAAGGGCGTGATCACGGAGACGTCGTTCCCCGACGAGCTGCAGGACCTCGCGAACGTCTCCGGGCACCTGACGCCGGTCACGCTCGCCACCGAGCTCAAGAAGCTCAAGCGCGACGTGCCCGTCTACCTCTACGGGTGCAAGCCGAAGCACATGGACAAGATCAAACGCCAGGTGCGCGCGCTCAAGATCAAGAAACTGCACATGCTCGTGCAGGACAAGACCTACAAGTTCTAGGCGGCCCGCTGCCTCGCGGGCACGTGAGGTCACCCTCGCGAGCATCCCGCGCTCGGCCTTCTGTTGTCTGTGTCTCTGTGGCGTCGTTTCGTTTTGCGTCTACAGCCTCGACCGTCCGAGGCTGATCAGGCTGCCGATCAGGCCGACCAGCATCCCGCCGACCACCAGGCCGACGCCCACCGAAGTGGGCATCACGACCGCCGCACGCCCGAGCAGGTCCGACGCCGCCAGCGCGTCGTGCACGAACAGACGGAAGGCGAGGGCGAGGAGCCCCAGGGAGACGACGCCCCCCATGCCCCCGAGAAGCATCCCTTCCGCCACGAAGGGGCCGCGCACGTAGGCGTGGGTGGCGCCGACGAGGCGCATGATGTCGAGCTCGTCCTGGCGCGCATAGACGGTGAGACGGATGACGTTCGAGATCGTGAACACGCCGGCCAGCGCGAGGATGCCGCCGAGGAACGCGCCGATGCCGTGGATCAACCGGATCGCGGCGGAGAGGCGCTGGATCCACAGCAGGTCGTACTGGACGTCCGCCACCCCCGGGGCGCGCTGGAAGGCCCCGACGAGCGCCTGCACCGGCACCGGCCCTTCGTAGCCGCGCTTGAGCGTGACCTCGAGCGAGGCGGGGAACGGGTTCTCTCCCAGGTCGTCGGCGAGCGTCTCCAGGTCCTTGAAGAGCGCCTTGAAGCGCGCGAGCGCTTCCTCCGACGAGACGTAGCGCAGACTCTCGACGCCCGCCTCGCCGCGCAGGCGGTCCTCGAGGATCTTCTGGATGTGGGCGTCGATGCCGTCCTCGAGATAGAAGACGACCTGCACCTTCTCCGTCCACTCGGTGACGATGCGGCTCAGGTTCGCGCCAAGGGTGACGAAGGCGCCGACGACGAACAGGCTGACGGCAATCGTGAGGATCGACAGCGCGTTGATCAGGCGGCTGCGCCAGAGGCTGGTGAGGGCCTCCTCCAGGAAATAGACCAGCGCGCGGATCACGGCCATGGCGGGTGGGCGATTATGACATCGTTCACGATATGATCCCCGTTCATGAACATCCTGATCGGGATCGCGGGCGGCACGGGCTCGGGCAAGACCTCGTTCGCGCAGAAGATCCTCGATCGCGTGGGGGCCGACCGCTGCCTCACGATCGCTCAGGATTCCTACTATCGCGACGGCAGCCAGTTGGCCCCCGACGCGCAGGCGGCCATCAACTACGATCACCCTGACGCCTTCGATACGTCGCTGCTCGTCCAGGATCTGCGCGACCTGAAGGCCGGGCGGCCGGTACCGTGCCTCACCTACGACCACGCGACGTATTCGCGCAAGGTGCTCCCCGATCCGCTGCTGCCGCGGCCGGTGATCCTCCTCGAAGGCATCCTCATCCTCGCCGAGGAGCCGCTGCGGCGGCTGATGGACATCCGCCTCTTCATCGACACCGACGCCGATGTGCGCCTTCTGCGCCGGCTGCGGCGCGACCTGAAGGAGCGAGGGCGGACCTTCGAGTCGGTGGAGAAGCAGTACCTGGGCTCGGTGCGTCCGATGCACCTCGAGTTCGTGGAGCCCAGCAAACGGTACGCCGACCTCATCATCCCGGAAGGGGCCGAGAACGAGGTCGCTCTCGAGGCCGTGGTCGCTCGCGTGCGCGTGATGTCCAAGGGCTAGCGTCGCGGGCCGAAATCCTGACGTCGGGCGCACCTGCCGACGGGTCCACTTTCGCGACTATTTACAAAAGCCTCTCCCCGCAAGGCACTGGTGATTCAGGGCCAAAGACGGACGTGGCTCGCGTCTTGCAAAACTCCCGGGCGTGAAGATCATCGTCTCCCTGCCCGACCAGCAGAACGAGTTCCAGCTCCTCCAGGCCGCCGACGCGCGCGACACCGCCGCACGCCTGGCGCTCGACGTCGAGGTCCTCGACGCCGAGAGCAGCCCGGTCCTCCAGATCCAGCAACTCTTCAAGGCCGTCCACGCGCGTCCGAAGGCGATCGTCGTCGAGCCGCTCACCGACAGCGGAATGGAAAAGGGGCGCGCCGGATCGCGAAGGAAGGGATCGGCCTGGCCGTGCTCAACTGCACGATGCCGGGCCTCGACGGTCTCCGCCGGCAACATCCCGACGTGCCGATCTTCAGCGTCTGCTCCGACCAGGTCGAGATCGGAAGGGTGCAGGGCCGGCAGCTCAAGACCCTGCTCCCGTCCGGCGGGAACGTGCTCTACGTCCACGGTCCGCACAACGCCGCCGCCGCCCGCGAGCGCTACCGCGGCACGACGGAAGTGCTCGCCGGCTCCGGCATCGAGCTCACGGTGCTGGACGCGCAGTGGTCGGAGGAGAGCGCCGCCTCCGCCGTCCGCGGCTGGATGCGGCTCAAGAGCTCGGACGCGATGTGCATCGACGTCGTGGCCGCACAGGACGACTCGATGGCACGGGGCGCCCGCCAGGCCATCTGCGGGATCCCCGAGCTCGCCGCTCGCGTCGGCGAGATCCGGTTCCTCGGCATCGACGGCGTGCCCGAGGTCGGCCAGCGCCTCGTCAAAGACGGCGAGCTCACCGCCACCGTCGTCATGCCTTCGAACAGCGGCGCCGCTCTCGACGTGCTGGCCCGCTGGATCCACTCCGGCGCGCTTCCCCTCGTGACCTTGGAGCTGCGCGCATGGTCGTTCCCGGCGGAAGCGGATCTCGCCCGGCTGGCGGTGTCGTCGCGCCGCTCGGCGTAAGCGCCGTCAGTCCGACGCCACGCGGCCGCGCTCCAGCGTGATCACGCGCTTGCCCATGCGCTGGATCATCTCGCGGTCGTGGGTGGCCACCAGCACCGTCGTGCCGCGCGAGTTCACGTCCTGGAAGAGCGTCATGATCTCCGACGCCATCTCGGGATCGAGGTTGCCGGTGGGCTCGTCGGCCAGCAGCAACATCGGCTCGTTGATGAGGGCGCGCGCGATGGCCACGCGCTGCTGCTCACCGCCGGAGAGCTGAAGCGGGTAGGCGTGCATCTTGTGATGGAGGCCCACCGCCTTGAGGGCGAGGAAGGCGCGGCGCTTCTGCTCCTTCGCGGGCACGGCCAGGATCCGCAGCACGAAGGCGACGTTCTCCAGCACCGTCTTCCGCTTGAGGAGCTTGAAGTCCTGGAAGACGACGCCGATCGAGCGGCGCAGCTCGTGGATCTGGCCGTCGGCGATGGCGGTGATGTTCCGCCCGCCCACGAGGATCTGCCCCTGCGACGGCAGCTCCTCGCGAAACACCAGCTTCAGGAATGTCGTCTTGCCGGCGCCGGAGGGCCCGGTCAGGAAGCAGAACTCGCCCTTGCGCACGTGCAGGGTGATATCGGCGAGCGCGGAGGAGTCGCGGTCGTACTGCTTGTAGACGTGGAACGCTTGTATCATTCCCGTTCGGCGCGATTATAGGAGCGAATCCATGAAGGCAGTGCTGCTCGAAGCGAACGGCGGCCCCGAGAAGCTGCGGCCCACCGAGGTCCCCGACCCGCGTCCGGCGCCGGGCGAGGTGCTCGTCCGCGTGCGATCGTGCGCGCTCAACCACATCGACCTCTGGCTTCGCAAGGGAATCCCCGGGCAGTCGGTCACGTTCCCGCACATCCTGGGCTGCGACATCGCCGGAGAGATCGCGGGGCTGCCCGCGCCCGTCGAAGGCCTCGCGGAAGGACAGCGCGTCATGTTGTCGCCGGGCACGTCGTGCGGGCGCTGCAAGCAGTGCCTTTCCGGCGAGGACAACGCCTGCCGGCGCTATCGCATCCTCGGCGTGCACATGCCCGGAGGCTACGCGGAGTGCGTGCGCGTGCCGGCCGCCAACGTGATCCCGATCCCCGAGCGCATCTCCTTCGACGAGGCGGCGGCGTTCCCCCTCGTGTTCCTGACCGCCTGGCACATGCTCGTCCGCCGCGCCGGCCTGCGCCGCGGCGAGGACGTACTGGTGTGGGCGGCGGGCAGCGGCGTGGGCATGGCCGCCATCCAGGTCGCGAAGCACCTGGGCGCCCGCGTGATCGCCACCGCCGGCAGCGAGAGCAAGCTGGCGAAGGCCCGCGAGCTCGGCGCCGATCACGTCGTGGACCACCACAAGGCCGACGTCGTGGAGACGGTGCGGCGCGTGACGGGAAAAAAAGGCGCCGACATCGTCTTCGAGCACGTCGGGCAGGCGAGCTGGGAGCGCTCCATCCACGCCCTGGCACATCGCGGCCGCCTCGTCACCTGCGGCGCCACCACGGGCTTCGAAGCGAGCACCGACCTGCGGTATCTCTTCGCCAAGCAGCTCACCCTCCTGGGCTCGTACATGGGGACCAAGGCCGACCTGCTCGAGGTGGCCGCCCTGTTCTTCGAGGGACGTTTCAAGGCCGTGGTCGACAGCACGGTCCCGCTGGCGGAGGCGGCGCGGGCGCATGAGCGCCTGGAATCCGGCACGCCGTTCGGCAAGGTCGTCCTCCGCATCTGAGGCCGTCACGTCCATTCCCTTCCGTCCCTACCCGCTGACCTCCGGCGGCCATCGGCAGACGCTGCTCGGATATCTGCTGCGGCGCTCGCTCCGATGGACCCTGCCCGCGGAGGACGTCGTCGTCGACGCCGGCGGCGGCGTGTGCCTGCTCGCCCGCGCGAGCTGGCAGGCGGGCGCGCGTGAGGCGAGCCCGGCCCTCGTCCTCGTCCACGGCCTGGCCGGCTCGGACCAGGCCACCCACGCGGTGGCGGCGGCGCGCCACGCGTGGGCCCGCGGCTGGCACGTGTGGCGCATGAACATGCGCGGCGCGGGGGACAGCGAGACGATCTGCGCGCGGCTCTACAACGCCGGGCTCGACACCGACCTGCTCGCGATCGTGCGCGAAGCGGCGCGGCACACGCCGCGGGTGGCGGTGGCGGGCTTCTCGCTCGGCGCCGGTCTCACCATGCTCACCGCTGGCCGCCGCGCGGCCGAGCTGCCCGCGGAGCTGCGCGCGCTGGCCGCGGTGTCGCCGCCCCTCGATCTGGCCGCGTGCGCGGACGCCCTCGATCGGCCCGTGAACCGGGTGTACTCGAAAAACTTCCTCGTCGACCTGTGCCGCTCGTATCGGAGCCGCCAGCGCCGGCTCCCCGACCTCTACGCGGCCGGCCTCGAGCGCGGCCTCCGCTCGATCCGCGAGTACGACGACGCCATCACCGCGCGGTACGGCGGCTTCCAGGGCGCCGCCGACTACTACGCGCAGTCGAGCGCGGGACCGCACGTGGCGCGCGTCGATCGGCCGACGCTGATCCTCGCCGCCGAGGACGATCCCATGATCCCCGGCCACTCGATCACGCGCTGGCCGCTGCCGGCGTCGGGCTGCGTGCATCGCGAGATGCTGCCGACGGGCGGGCACGTCGGCTTCGTCGCCCCCACCCGCGCCCCCGGGCGTTTCTGGGCGGCGGAGCGCGTCGTCGACTTCCTGGAGGAGGCGGTCAGCGCTTGAGGATCTCGGCGAGGAAGCGCTCCTCGTCGGGCCCCACGGCGTCGAAGCGGACACCGTGCGCGAAGGCGCCGGCGTTGCCCGGCTTCTGCCATTGGACGGTGGCCTCGAAACGGAACGGACGGGCCTGGCCCGGCACGTTGACGGCGAGGCGCACGCGGTCCCCTTCGGGCAGCGGCACGCCGAGGTCGACCCGCGCTCCTTTCGCGCTCAGGTTGACGAGATCGCCGCGGGCCAGCGGGGCGCCCTCGACGGAGAGCAGGTCCACGTCGAGGATCAGGAACCGCCGGGCCTCGGCGCGGCGCTCGTGCGCGGGCGGCTCGTTCACCGTCGACAACAGGCGCTGGCAGACGGCCACGAGGTCCTGGAAGCGGAACGGCTTCACCATGAACGCCGCCGCCCCTTCGCGTACGGCGCGCAGGAACGTCGGGTAGTCCACGAGGCCCGTGAGCACGAGCACGGGCGGCCGCACCGGCATCTCGGCGAGCGCGCCGAGCACCGCCCAGCCGTCGACGCGCGGCATCAGGATGTCGAGGATGACGAGATCGGGCGGGGGCAGCTGCGGCAGGCGCCGCAACGCCTCCTCGCCGTCGGCGGCCGTCTCGACGTCGTTGCCGAAATCGGTGAGGATCCAGGCCAGCAGGCGCCGGAGCTCGGCTTCGTCGTCGACGACCAGGATGCGCCGGCGGTCAGCCACGGCGTCAGGCTAGCGCCGCCTCCCCGCGACTTCAAGGCCTCAGTCGTCCCCGGGGCCTTCGCCTTCGAGGAAGCGCTCGCGTTCTTGCAAACGGCGCTCGACCTCCCCGCGATCGCCCAGGCGCGAGGCGCCCAGCCCTTCCACCACACAGGACGCCGCGCAAGCCCCGAAGGCCGCCGCTTCGAGCGGCTCACCCGTCTCCTGGTACCGCAGAAGGAACGCCGTCGCGAAGACGTCGCCGGCGCCGGTGGGGTCTTCTTCCGTGCGCGGGAGCGTGGGCACCTCGTGCACGTCACGCCGATCGTAGAGGCGCAGCCCCTGCCAGCCGCGCGTGACCAGCACCATCGGCACGTGCTGCAGGAAGCGTTCGGCGTGGGCCACGGGGTCGGGCACATCCTGCTCGGAGAAGACGAGGGCATGGACGCCCGCCAGCTCGGACGCGTACTCCGTCCACTCGCGGGCCTCCACGGTGCCGTCTTCGTCGAAGGCCCGCAGCCAGCCCTGCGCGGTGGCACCCACGACCTCGGCCGTGAACGACAGTGCGACCGGCCCGTGCAGCTCTCCCGCCACGGGACACAGGAGGAGCACGTCAGGGTCGCGCCACGGGTCGGGGATGGACGAGAAGTCGAGGTCCGCCGCGCGCGCCTGCAGCACCTGGAACCGGTGGCCTTCGTTGTCGTATTCGTTGCGGAAACGAGTGGTGGCCGAGGCCGGCTGCACGAAGCAGGTGACGCCCGGCAGATCGCGCGACGGCACGAAGTCGGGCGCGGCCGACGTCAGCACCGCCACCTCCCACCCGAGCCGCTGCGCGGCCAGCGCCGCGTAGGAGACGGAGCCGCCGAGCACTTCCTTGGCCTGCAGCCAGTCCCAGGTGACGTGCCCAACGGCGAGCAGACGGGGCGTGGCTATCTCTGGACTTTGTCGAAGAGGTTGAGCTGCGACTCCGCGGGCATATCGACAGCCACCGGGTAGCGGCCGCTGAAGCACGCGGTGCAGTGGCTCTTGCCGGCGACGTCGTCGACGGCGGCCAGCAACCCTTCATGCGAGAGGTAGGACAGGCTGTCGACCCCGAGATGCTGCGTGATCTCCTCCACGCTGTGGTTGGCCGCGATGAGCTCGGACTTGTGGGGCGTGTCGATGCCGTAGAAACACGGACCGGTGGTGGGCGGGCTGCTGATCCGCATGTGGATCTCCTTCGCCCCGGCCCCCCGAATCATGGCCACGATCTTCCGCGAGGTGGTGCCGCGCACGATGGAGTCGTCGATGAGCACCACGCGTTTGCCTTCGAGCACGCTGCGCACCGGGTTCAGCTTGATCTTCACGCCGAACGAGCGGATCGACTGCTTGGGCTCGATGAAGGTGCGGCCGATGTAGTGGTTCCGGATGAGGCCCCAGGCGAACGGGATGCCGCTCTCCTGCGAGTAGCCGAGGGCGGCGCCGTTGCCGCTGTCGGGCACGGGCACCACGATGTCGGCGGGCACCGGCGCTTCGCGGGCGAGCTGGCGGCCGAGGCGCAGGCGCGTCTGCAGCACGTTGCGGCCGAAGATGCTGCTATCGGGGCGCGCGAAGTACACCTGCTCGAAGATGCATTGGCTCGGCGGCTCCGGTGGGAACGGGTGGAACGAGCGCACGCCGTTGCGATCGACCACCACCATCTCCCCGGGCTCGATGTCGCGTACGTATTCAGCGTCGATGAGGTCGAGGGCACAGGTTTCGGACGCCACCACCGTCACCCCGCCGGGCAGCCGTCCGAGGCACAGCGGACGGAAGCCCCACGGGTCGCGGGCGGCCACCATCGCGTCCGGCGTCAAGAAGAGCAGCGAGAACGCCCCCATCACCTTCGACAAGCTGGCGGCGATGGCGTCTTCGAGCCGCTCGCGGTGGCTGCGGGCGTAGAGGTGGAGGATGACCTCGGTGTCCGACGTGCACTGGAAGATCGAGCCGGCGGCCTCCAGCTCGTACCGCAGCAGGGCGGCGTTCACGAGGTTGCCGTTGTGGGCGATGGCGATCGGTCCGCGATGGCATTCGATGACCAGCGGCTGGGCATTGGCGCCGACGGTGTCACCCGCCGTGGAGTACCGGACGTGCCCGATCGCCCGGTCGCCCTTCAACGTCTGGAGCCGATTGGGGTCGAAGACGTCGTTGACCAGCCCCATCCCCTTCTCGGCGAAGAGGCGGGACCCGTCGCTCGACACGATCCCGGCCGATTCCTGGCCGCGATGTTGCAAGGCATGTAAGCCGAGGTACGTCAGGTGGGCGGCTTCCAGGTGGCCGAAGATGCCGAAAAGCCCGCACTGGTCGTGGAAGTGGTCGTCGTCGACAGCAGTGGACTGGCTCAGACAGGCCCCCGGAAAAAGGAAATTTTAACATGCCCCCCACTCCACGGGGCGGGACGGCCCACGAGATCCTCAGGAGCCCCGTTTTTCTCTTTCTGGCCCTGGTGGCGATCGTACCCCCGGCCATCCAGCTCCTCGAGACCAACACGCGGATCCTCTACGGTCTCGCGATCTGGTCGGGGGTGTTGTGGGCCATGCTCCTGCACCGCCTGTTCGCGGAGCGGGATCTTCCGCTGCGCTGGGGGCTGGGCACGTTGCTGTTCACGATGTTCGTGGGTTTCCCGCTGCTCGAGCTGTACGTCTGGCTGCCGCCGAACGTGACCGGCTGGTTCCTGCGCAGCCACCATCTCGGCTTGCGGTTCACCGGCTTCAGCCTGGGCGTCGGCCTGCGCGAGGAGCTGTTCAAGGCGCTCCCACTGCTGGTACTCGCCCTGGTCTCCACGCGCATGCGGAACCCCGTCAACGGCATCGTGCTCGGAATGATGTCCGGGGTCGGCTTCGCGGTGGCGGAGAACGTCTTCTTCGTCTTCCAGACCCTGGACAGCGCGCTGGCGGCGGTGCAGGAGACGGGCGCGCTGGGCTATCTGGTCGTCCCCATCTACAACAACGTCGTGCGCATGGCGATGACGCCGTTCCTGCACGGCTGCTTCAGCGGGATCTTCGGGTACTTCATCGCCCGGACGGCGGCGGAGCCCGCGCGGGGCGGGTTCCTGTTCGCGCAGGGCCTCGCCCTCGCCGCGACGGTGCACGGCTTCTACGACAGCGTCGTGAGCGTCTCCCCGCTGCTGGGGGTGACGGTGGAGGGTGCCGCCTTCTTCCTGCTCATGCGCTACCTGCTGCGAGCCCGCGGCCTGCGATCGGCACGCGAGCTGGGCGGGGGCGTCTTCAATCGGCGGCTGCTCGGCCGCCCCCGGCATGACAAGACGGCGGCGTGGCGCCTGCGCGCGCTGCGCGGGCCGGCGTCCGGCTCGCTGTTCCCGCTCGACGGAGTCGAGGTGTGCGTCGGGCGCGACCCCTTCCGTTGCGCCGTGCATTTGCCCGACAGAATGGTCTCGCGGCGGCACGCCAGCCTGAGTCCCGTCGATCACGGACGCTGGCGGCTGCAATGCCTGAGCGACGACCTGCCCCTGCTGCTGAACGGGAGCGAGACCTCCGGCGCCGTGATCGGTGTGGGCGACCGCGTGACGATCGGCGCCACCGAGCTGCTGCTCGAGGCCGTCGATCCGCCGCCGCCCTGGCCGCGCCGCTAGACGGTAGCGTCGGCCTCACCGCGGGAAACCACGCGGATCTGGAATCCGAGGTCCACGTCACAAGCGGCCTGGCCGCCACGGACTCCCCAGTTCTCAGGCGCCGCTTCGCGCAGCAGGATGAGAACGTCGGCCGGCGGGATCTCCACGGCGGCCAGCCGGTCGACGATCTCGCGGTACAGCATCCGCTTGGCGTCGAGGGAGCGGCCGGCAAAGGCGTCGATGGCGACGACGGTGTAGCGCTCGCCCTTTCCGGGCGGGATCTCGAAGTTCTCCGCCTCGTATTCGACGAGGCGCTGGTGACGATCCGCGTCGGGGATCTTGAAGGCGGCGACGAGCGCGCCATGAACGGCGTCGAAGGCCCTGGCCTTCTGCTCCGCCGTCATCCAACGCCGCGTTTCGATGGTCACGAGTGGCATGGTCCCCTCCGGTAGCATCGGCCTCGCCGCAAATAACCACAAAGACACGAAGAAAACAAAGAGCACAAAGAATCTTTGTGAACTTTGTTCCCTTTGTGTCTTTGTGGTTTCTTGCGGAAGAACGTTAGATGCGCGCCGTCAGTGCACGCCGGCGGCGCGGTTGCCGCGGGCGCGCAGCGCCAGCTCGTCGATGTCGATGATGCTGCGCTCGAGGGCGAGGGTGACGGCGTGGGTGCGGTCTTGCGCGCCGAGCTTGGCGATGACGCTGGCCACGTGGTTCTTGACGGTGGCCTGGGAAATGTCGAGCTTGTCGGCGATCTCCTTGTTGCCGAGGCCGCGGGCCACGAGCTTCAGGACGTGGATCTCCCGCGGGGTGAGCTCGCCGTGCCACATCCTCTCGAGCATGCGCGAGGCGATGTCGGGCGGGATGCAGCGGCCGCCGCCGTGCACGGAGCGGATGGCGGCCAGGATCTCGTCCGTCGGCACGTCCTTGATGAGATAGCCGCGCGCGCCGGCGCGCAGCGACTCGTGAACCGCCTGGTCGCCCTTGTGGATGGTCAGGATGATGATGCGGGCGCCGGGGTCGAAGGAGACGATGGCCTGGATGGCCTCGGGACCGGAGAGTCCGGGCATGCGCAGGTCCATCAGCACCACGTCGGGCTGATGCGCCTTGTACTGCTCGACGACCTCTTGTCCGCTCGCCGCCTCCGCCACCACCTTCATGTCGCGCTGGCGGTTCAGCAGGCTCTCGAGCCCCATGCGCAGAATCAGATGATCGTCCGCGATCAGCAATCGAATGCGTTCGTCCTGGGTCACGACGGTGCTCCTTCCCGGCCCTCCGCCTCCGGAGTGCCCATGCGGCACTCGTAAGGCAAGCGGCAACCCACCTGGGTCCCTTCCCCCTCGCGGCTTCGGACGTGGAGATCCCCGCCGAGGCCGCGCACGCGTTCGGCCATTCCGACGAGGCCGAAGTGATCGCCGCGGCGCTTCACGAGCCACGGCTCCGGATCGAAGCCGCGCCCGTCGTCGCGCACGCGCAGGTGCACGCCGTCCCCGGCGAAGTCGAGCTCGACGGACAACGTGGTCGCGGAGGCGTGCCGCACCGCGTTCGTGACCGCCTCGTGGGCGATGCGCAGCAGGTTGCGCTCGACCTCCGCCGGCAGCTCGCGCGGTTCCCCGATGACGCTGATGCGCGGCTCGAGGCCGACCTGGTCGGTGAGCTGGCGCAGGCTGTCGGGAAGCGCGCGGCTCAGGCCCTCGGCGCCCTTCGACGTCTGCGCGCGCAGGACCCAGATCGAGCGGCGCACCTCCGCCAGCGTGGAACGCACCATGGCGCGGCCCAGGCGGACGTACTCGCGCGCGGCCTCGGGCTCTTCGGGCAGCACGGTGAGAGCGGTGTCGAGCTGGATGCCGGTGCCGGCCAGCCCCTGCGCCAGGGTGTCGTGCAGCTCGCGGGCGATGCGCGTGCGCTCGCCGATGATCGCGGCGAAGCGGACGCGCATCTGGTTCATACGCAGGCGATAGGCGGCAGCCGCGAGCAGCAGCAGCGCCGCCACGGACGCCGCGTAGAACCAGCGCGTGCGATAGAACGGCGGCTGGATGACGAAGGCGAAGCCGGCCTCGCGTCCGTTCCACACGCCGTCGTGGTTGCAGGCGGTGACGCGGAAACGATAGTGGCCGGGCGGCAGGTTGCTGTAGTACGCGCTGCGGCGCGCGCCGGCTTCCACCCAGCCCTCGTCGAAGCCCTCGAGCCGGTGGCGGAAGTGCACGCGGCCCACGGCACGGAAACTGAGCGCCGCATATTCGACAGTCACCTGCCCGCGGCCGGGTGCGTACAAGGTCGCGGCGCCCGCCGTGGGTGACTCGTCGGCGCGGCCGTCGGCCTCCACGCGTTCGATGCGGACGTCGGGGGCGGGCTCGTTCACGGAGATGCGCGTGGGGTCCACGACGGACACGCCCCGGGCGGTGGCGAACCACAGCTGGCCGTCGGCCGCGCGGAAACCCGGATGGTTGCTGAGCGTGGCTTCGGTCGTACGCAGGCCGTCGAAGGTATCGAACAGGACCGGCGTCAGCCGCGGCTTCTTGCCGTCGAGGACGTCGTAGGCCTCCTGCTTGTCGATGCGGAACACGCTCCCCATCGAGGCGATCCAGAGGTAGCCCAGCCCGTCGTCGAGCACGCAGCGCAGGTAGTTCTCCGGAAGCCCGTGCTCGGTGCCGAGCGTGCGCATCGTGCCGTCCTCGGGACGGAAGTGGACGAGCCCGCCGGCGTTGGCCAGCCAGAAGCTGCCGTCGGGCTCCTGGGTGAGGCCGCGCACGCGGTTGCGCCGCAGGCCTTCCTTGGATCCCCATCGCTTGAGGTCGCCGCCGTCGAGCCGGTAGATCCCGTCCGAGCCCATCATCCACAGCGCGCCCTTCTTGTCGCGATACATGGTGTGCATGTACCCGAGCTCTTTGACCTTCGGCGGCGCCGACACCACCTTGCCGTCACGCACGCGGGCGAAGCCTACGCTCGCGATGAACAGCAGGACCCCCTCCTCATCCTCGGAGATGAGGTTCGCCTTCCACGCCGA
>Ga0075429_100003312_pt1 | contig 13717 bp, 9 predicted proteins | sample RhiMetdeltSRZDD3_FD_75295 | JGI IMG/M metagenome (GOLD analysis project Ga0075429, IMG submission 75295) | Populus rhizosphere microbial communities from Tennessee, USA - Rhizosphere MetaG P. deltoides SRZDD3 | ecosystem: Host-associated > Plants > Roots > Rhizosphere > Soil | place: USA... | reverse complement strand
CTTCTCGCTCGTCGGCTACCAGCAGGCGTTGGAGCGGGCCGGTTTCGAGATCCTGCTGGCCCGCAACCTGGGCAAGCACCTCCGGCAGACGTACCGCGTGCTCGGGAAGTCGTTCTTTAAGCGTGCGGCGACCACCGACAACGAGTCGGCGCGGGACTGGATGCTCGCGTTCTCCGCGTCGTGTGCGGAGATCCAGGTCGCGATCGACGACGGCGAGTTCGGCTGGGGCATCATCGTGGCCCGCAAGCCGGTCCACTAAAGGGGGAGCGATGCAGTCCGAGGGCGTCAAGCGCACGATCGCCGAGGTCGAGGCCGAGCTGAAGACCATGGTGTCGGCCGGCCGGATGTTCGTGGAAGCGGTGCAGGCCAAGGGGACCGAGGCGTCGGTCGAGTACGACTTCACGATCACCGACCGGCTCACGAGCATGCGGCGCAAGCCGCGGTACCCGGCCCGCAACATACTTCGGGTCGTCGACCTGTCGCGCGACCCGCGCCAGTACTACTGGCACGAGAGCCCGCCCCGGGAAGGCGACGCGCCGGTCGAGATGGCCGAGATGCGCCGCGAGCTGGCGAGCCGGTTCCACAAGTCGCCGATCCCCGAGCTGCTGACGACGACCGCCTGGGTCCAGGTGCCGCCGGACCTGTGGGAGGACCTCTCGACGTTCGAGTCGTTCATCAACCACCGGCTGATCATCCGGCTGGGGACGGCCGAGAACCACACCATCATCCGCGGCGAGGGCGGCCTGCTCACCATGCCGCAGATCGCGAGGCTGACCGACCCCGGCCCGTTCACGTCCACGATCCTGGCCGCCTGCAACGAGGTCGAGCAGATGGGCGGTACGGCCGACGGCCTGATCCTCAACCCGATCGACTACTACCGGTACATGGGCACGGGCTCGCTCATGAACGACGTGGACGCCAACGGCGTGTTCATCGTCCGGACCCGGCTGGTCGACCCGGGCACCGCGATCGTCGGCGACTTCGGCCACGGCGCGCAGCTGTTCGACGCCGGGCGCTCGGTGATCCGGTTCGCCGAGCCGCCACCGGGTACGTTCGCCGAACCGGGTCTGGCCATCATGGCGGAGATCTACGAACGCGTCGTGGTCAACCTGCCGACGAACTTCTTCGTCGTGAGCCTCTAGCCGTGGGCCCTGAGGAACGGGGGCCAGCGCCGGATGTGCTCGTCGTCGGAGGCGGCATCGTCGGGCTGTTCTGCGCGTACCACCTGCGCGCCGCCGGGCACACCGTGGCGCTCGTCGAGCGCCATGCCGTCGGGGACGCGCGCTCCTGCTCCAGCGGCAACACCGGTTTCGTGGGTACCCAGGGAGCCGCGCCACTGGCTTCGCCCTCGGGTCCCCGGCCGTTCTCCGTACGGCCCCGGCTCGACCCCGACCTGTGGCGGTGGTACCGGCGGTACCGCCGTGCGGGCACGGCCGAGGCGTATGCCCGGGGGTGCGCCGTCCTGCTCGAGCTCAAGCGGCGCAGCCTCGCGATCCTGCGGGCGGTGTGCGCGTCCGGCCCGCTCGCGGACACGTTCTCGGATACGGGGATGGTGCTCGCGTACCGGACGGCCGAGGCGTACGGGGCGGCGCTGCGTACCCGGCCCGCCGGCGTACCCCTGCGCGTGCTGGAGCCCGCCGAGATACCGGGCCTGTCCGTGGCGGGCGCGCTGCTCAACCCCGACGGCGGCTACCTGCGCGTGCCCGAGTTCCTGCGGGCGTTCGCCGCCACGCTCGACATCGAATGGCACGAGGGCGTGACGGTCGACGGGTTCTCCACAGTGGACGGTCGGGTGACCGCCGTACGCACCAGCCGGGGGGATCTGCGGCCGGGCGAGGTCGTGATCGCCGCCGGCAGCTGGTCCGCGGCCTGTGCCGCCCTGCTCGGCGTACGGCTGCCCCTGGTGCCGCTCAAGGGCTACGCGGTCACCGTCAAGGCGCCGCCCGACGACAGTCCACAGTGGCCGGTCGTGCTGAGCGAGGACCGGATGGCGGTGGCGCCGCTGGGCGACCGCGTACGGATCGCGGGCAGCCTGGAGCTCGCGGGGTTCGACGGGCGGATCTCCGCGCCCCGGCTGGACGCGCTGCGCCGGGCGGCCGCCGCGTACGTGCCCGCGCTCGCGGACGTGGAGCCGATCGAGATCTGGCACGGGTTCCGCCCGACGACGCCCGACAGCATCCCGTACGTGGGCCGCCCACCCGGGTACCACAACGTCAGCATCGCCTGCGGCGGCGGGCACATCGGCATGGGGCTCGCCCCGGCGATGGGCGCCCTGGCCGCGCAGCTCGTGTCCGGCGGGCGGCCGGACCTCGACCTGGCGCCGCTGCGAGTCGGGAGGTCGTGAGTGACCGTCAGCATCGGGGTGCTGTGCCTGGACACGATCTTCGAGAAGATCCCGGGGCACATCCGCAACACGTCGACGTTCGACTTCCCGGTGGAGTACCAGATCGTCGAGGGGGCCACGGCCGAGCGCATCGTCAACCAGGCCGATCCGGCGATGCTCGGACCGTTCATCGAGGCCGCCCGCGCGCTCGAAGCCCGGGGGGTGGCGGCGATCACCGGCGCGTGCGGGTTCCTCGTCATCTTCCAGAAGGAGCTGGCGGACTCGGTCGGCGTGCCGCTGTACTCGTCGAGCCTCATCCAGCTGCCGATGGTGTACCGGATGATCCCGGCCCACCGCTCGGTCGGGCTGCTCGTCGCGCGGGCGCAGTCGCTCACGCGCCGTCACCTGGCGGCGATCGGTGCCGAGGACGTACCCGTATGTATCGGTGGAATGTCCGAACAGCCGGAGTTTCGGGAAGTGATGCTCGAAGGGCGGCGGGCCGAGCTGGACGCGGCGAAGCTCGAGGGCGAGGTGCTGACGGTCGTCGACGGCCTCGCGCACGCCAACCCGGACCTCGGTGCCCTGGTCATCGAGTGCACCGACCTCGTGCCGTTCGCCGCGGCGATCCAGGCGCGGCTGGACGTCCCGGTCTTCGACATTGTGACACTGACCACTATGGTCCACGCGTCGCTGACCCGGCGCCCGTATGGCTGAGGTTTCCGCTCACCGGGAGCCGGGCATCCGTACGCGGTGACCGCGTCCCCGTCCGAATTCACGAAATGGTCCCGCCGGCAGACGCGCGTGCTCATGGCCGCGGGCGTCGCGCTCGTCCTGCTCGGCGCCGGTGTCGCCCTCGGAACGTTCTATGTGGACAGTGTCCCGACGCCCGAGCAGCTGTCGTTGCCGGAGTCCACGACCGTCTACTACGCCGACGGCAAGACGCCGATGGCCACCCTGGGCGCGGAGAACCGCACGATCCTCGCGTACGGCGACATCAACGACGCGGTCAAGCAGTCGGTCGTCGCGGCCGAGGACCAGACCTACTGGTCGAACCCGGGGGTCGACTTCCGCAGTGTCATCCGGGCCGCGTGGAACAACGCGACCGGCGGCAAGACCCAGGGCGCGTCCACGATCACGCAGCAGTACGCCCGGGTCGCGGCCGACCTGAAGGGCGTGACGTACTCCCGGAAGCTGCGCGAGGCGGTCATCGCCTGGAAGCTGGACCGCAAGTACACCAAGGAGGAGATCCTCGGCTTCTACCTCAACACCGTGCCGTTCGGGCGCGGCGCGTACGGGATCGAGGCCGCCGCCGAGGCGTACTTCGGCAAGACCGTGAACCGCAACGCCAGTGCGGACAAGCAGATCACCGTCGCCGAGGCCATGGTGCTCGTCTCGATGGTCAAGCAACCCGAGCCGGACCCCAACGACCCCGACGGCTCTCCGGGGTACGACCCCACGCGCAACGACAAGGCGAAGCAGAACTCGGTCGAGCGGTGGAACTACGTACGCGACCAGATGGTCCGGCTCGGGTACCTGACGTCCGCGTCGCAGGTGGCGTACCCGACGACCATCAAGCCGTACGACCCGGCCCGGCGGCAGAACGGGTTGGACAAGCCGACCGGGCTCGCCGTACGCCACGTGCTGAGCGAGCTGCGCCAGGTCGACCCGTTCAAGGGCAAGGCGGTCGACTACATCGCGAACGGCGGGTTCCAGATCGTCACCACGATCGACAAGCGGGCCCAGGACGCCGCCGAGGCCGCGGCCGACATCCGCCGTACGACCGCACCGGCCGCCGTCCGCGGGCAGCCGGGCAACTGGCAGGCGGCTTTGGCGAGCGTCGAGCCGGGTACGGGCCGGGTCCTCGCGTACTACGGCGGCAACGACGGATCGGGGGCCGACTACGCGGGCTGGTACTACGACGACGCCGGGGACGCGGTCGGCTTCGGGCAGCACCCGCCGGGCTCCTCGTTCAAGGTGTACGACCTGGCCGAGGCGATCCGCCAGAAGGTGTCCGTGAAGCAGAAGTTCGACTCCCCGCCCAGCAAGGAGTTCCCCGAGAGCGGGCGGACCAAGTCCTCGCCGGCCGGGCCGATCCGCAACGCCGCGAGCGCTCCCTGCCAACCCAACTGCATGCTGTGGGAGGCCACGGTCGCGTCGCTGAACACCACGTTCTTCGGGCTCACCGAACAGCTCGGGCCGGCGAACGTCGTCGACATGGCCATCAAGGCGGGTGTCGACTCGATCTGGGCCAACGAACCCGGCCAGCCCCGCGCCGTACGGATCGACCTGCGCGGCAAGTCCGGCGCGCAGGTGATGCCGAACCTGTCGACCGAGGTCGGCATCGGGCAGTACGGGATCACGGTGCTCGACCACGCCAACGGCGTAGCCACGTTCGCCGCCGGCGGAAAGCGGGCCGAGGCGCACTTCGTCCGCTCCGTACGCCGCGGCGGCGACGAGGTGTACGCCGAGAAGATCACCACGAAGGACATCGGGCTGAACGCCGACCAGATCAACGAGCTGAACTGGACGCTCGCCCAGGTGGCCGCGGCGAAGCTGAACAACGGCTGGGACGTCGCCGGCAAGACCGGGACGTGGCAGCGCGGCCAGAGCACGACCGAGAACGTCGCGGCCTGGATGGTCGGCTACACCCGTCCGCTGGCCGCGGCCGTCTGGCTGGGTACGACCGACGGGGCGCCACTGACCACAAAGGACGGTTCGTTCGGCGTCTCCGGCGCCGGGCAGGCCGCGCCCATCTGGCGGCAGTACATGACGACCACCACGGCCGCCCTGAAGCTCGACCCGAGGGCGAACCGGTTCGGCGTACCGAAGTTCCCACCGGAGTCCACGGCGCCGAGCGGGCCGGCCACGCCGAGTGCGCCGCCGCCACCCTCGACGCCGGCACAGCCGCAGCCGACGTGCGTACCCCCGAAGTGTGGTGGCCCTAAGCCGACCCCGACGGCGCCGCCACCGCCGACACCTCCCCCAACGCCACCCGCGAGCGCGCCCGCGGAGCCGTAGGCTGGCCGGATGCGGGTGCTGCGGACGCCGGACGACCGGTTCGCGGGCGTGCGCGACTTCGGCTGGCCGGCCCGGTCGGTCGAGGTCGGCGACGGGCTGCGGATGTCCTACGTGGAGGATGGCCCGGCCGGCGGTGAACCGGTGCTGCTGCTGCACGGGGACCCGAGCTGGTCGTTCCTGTGGCGGCACACGATCCCGGTGCTCGCCGCGGCCGGGCTGCGGGTCGTCGCCCCGGACCTCATCGGCTTCGGCCGGTCGGACAAGCCGGCGGAGGTGGCCGACCACAGCTACGCGCGGCACGTGGAGTGGGTGCGCGCGTTCGCGTTCGACGCGCTCGACCTGCCGGCGGTCACGATCGTCGGGCACGACTGGGGTGGCCTGATCGGGCTGCGGCTGCTGGCCGAGCACGGGGACCGGCTGGCGCGCTTCGTCGCCACCAACACCGGGATGCCGACCGGCGATCAGGAGATGCCCGAGGTCTGGCTGCGGTTCCGGGAGATGGTCCGGACGGCGCCCCGCCTCGACGTGGCGCGCCTGGTGGCGTCGGGGTGCCGGTCCGGACTGTCCGACGCGGTCCGGGCCGCCTACGCGGCGCCCTTCCCGGACGAGAGCTACCAGGCCGGGCCGCGGGCGATGCCGGACCTCGTCCCGACCCGGCCGGACGACCCCGCGTCGGCGGCGAACCGCGCGGCGTGGCGACGACTGTCCACCTGGGACAAGCCCTTCCTGGTGGCGTTCAGCGATCTCGACCCGATCACGAGCGCGATGGCACCGGTGCTGTCGGGGGTGGTGCCGGGGGCGCGTTCGGTGACCATCGCCGGTGGCGGGCACTTCCTGCAGGAGGACACGGGTACGCGGCTGGGCGAGGCGATCGCGTCGTTCGTGGCGGAATCGCCGGCCTGAGCTACGGCTCCGGGTACCCCATCCGCAGTTCGAGCCGCAGGGGCTGCCGGTGGTCGCGGGTCGCGTCGGACTCGGGTGACCGACCGTCCGCGAGCAACCGCTCGATCGAACGGGACGCGCACTCGAGAGCCGCGCGGGCGGCGCTCAGCTCGGCGACGATCGTGGTGGTGTCTGCGTTCATGGCGCACCTCTCGATGGTGGGTAGTCACGGATGGGTGTTCCGGTGGCGGCGGGGTGCGGTGTCCGGGAACCACCGGCACAGCGCCAGACCGGCGAGGTTGACGAGCACGACGACGGCCGCCGCCGCGCCGGGGATCGCGAGCGACCAGGGGCCGTGCGGGGCGGGCATGGGGTGTACGAGTGCCGGGGCGAGGTTGGACAGGGCCAGCGCGGCGGATCCGAGGACACCGCAGAAGAGCCTGGACAGCCGCTCGCCCCGGGCCGGAATGACGGTCGCGGCGACCGGAGCGCCGACGAGGCACCCGGCGTAGACGAGGACGACGGTCGAAAGGCTCGTCGGTCCGCACAGCATCAGTACAATGCGCGCGACCCCCGCCAACGCCCCGAAATAGGCGATGGAGTGACACGTGGGGCGGCTCCCGGTGAGCCTGATCGGCGCCGAGCCGATGCGCGGGGCGGGTATCTCTAGCGCCCAGCGGCCGGGAGCGATAGTCTTCGTACCAGAGGTAACCATTTCAACGCCTCCTTACCACGGCGGTGAATGTGGGAGAACGGGCCCGACCGCAGATCAGACCCGATCTCTTCTCTACTTGTCGGCCCTCTTCAGCCTTTCGGCTGTGGAGGGCCGCTGGTTATAGAGAACTTACTGAACGCACCGCGTCCGGGCAAGAACGAACGGCCTCGATTTCCGGCCCGACAGCCAGTTATTTCGTTTCGAAATGCGGGCGGTCTGTCAGCGGACTACGTGATCGTGACACCCACTACTCCGGTGCACACACGCGGAACCGCGTACGAGATATTCACCGGTACGGGGCACCCCGGAGTGCGTGTCGAGGGGCGTCATTGATTGCGCGGGTCGGGTGGCCGGATGTCGGACACCTCCGCCCGGCCGTCCACCGGCAACCCATCTCCCGATGTCGACAATCCGATACGGTCCGGCACAACGACCGATGCCGAACTAACAACGCGCTGCTACCGTGACACAATGCCGCCGCGCCCCCGCACACCCGGCGAAGACCCGTCCGGGGTGGACCACATAAGCAACATCAGCTCCTCGGAAGACCTGATTCGGTATGCCGCTGCCGCCCAGTTGGCCAGACTGACCTCGCAGGAGGGCGTACCGCGCACCAAGGTGGCGGATGCGATCGGTATGGATGCGGGCAATCTGGCTAATGCTCTCGCGGGGCGGGGCGGGCACCGGTTGACGAGCGAAAGACTCCGGCTGCTCGACGAGGCGCTCATCGCCCTCGCTCCCGGCCTCGACCATCTGGGTGGCCTGGCCTCGTTCGGCGCCCGGCTGCGCGGGCTGAACGACCGGAACAGTCTCAGCGTCATGATCCCGCCGAGTTGGAATCGGGATATTCTGCGTACATCGACGGATGACGAGCCGTATGTCCTCATTCAGGCGTCCAGCCTGCTGTCCATTTTTCTGGCCACCGACAAAGCCGCGCCGGACGACATGGGCCGGTCCAGGCTGCGGCAGCTGATCCGCCGGGGCTACGAGGAGGAGATCAAGCAGGTGGTCCACGGCTTGATCCTCATCGGCGGGGCGCCCCCGACGCCGCGGAACCTGGAGGCGCAGATCCTCCTCGGCAGCCTGTCGAAGTACGCTTTCGAAATTACCGGCGAACAGCTCGTCCAATCGTTGCGGACCTCACCGCTCGGATTCCGCGTCTGGCGGGCGTTGACAAAACTACTGTTGTTGAGTAAAGGTGACCGGTCGTTGACCGGCAAACTCAAGTCGCTGCTGACCGAACTCCTGTCGGAGGTCGACAGTCTGCGCGAAATAAGTATCTATCCTGGTCGGTCACTCGACCTCGAGCTGGCGATCGCCATACCGGAGGAATGGCCCGAGGCGAACAGGCTCGTCACCGACATCCTTTTGAGCCGGGCCCGCAATTCCAGCGCGACCCTGCGGGAGCGGGGAACGGCGGCCATGGGCCTGTGGCAGCGCGCGGTCCAGAACAACCACACGGACGATCCCGACATCCAGCGGAACATGAAGGAGCTCATCGACCACTTCACGTCGGCCGAGAGCGACCGTCCGGACATTGCCAGCGGGCTGCGCTGGGTCGCGGCCACGCTCGACTACGCGGTCACGAACCGGGTCGTCCTCTGCAATACGTGGCCCAAAGTCGACGAGCCGTGGTTTGCCCGGGTGAAGGCGGCGGCCGACACGCTCGACTACGCGGATATCCCACCGGCGGTACTCGCCGGCACCAAGAAACTCTTCCTGCAGGCGGTGCTCCAGAATGCCGGCGTGACCCGACGGATGGCCATCGACACGCTGGTGGTCGGCGGCTATACCGAGCCGGTCGCGCGAGCCCTGAAAAGCATTCTCCGCAACGAAGACGAAGAGACGTGGATTCGCATTCGCGCACTGTTCGCGATGGGGTTCCTCCAGCACCGCAGTCAACAGGTGGCTGACGCGCTGGTCGCCGCCTGCGAATTCGCGTACGCGAACGTGACGACGAAAGAGTCACCGCCGGCGCGGGCACACATCACCGAGGCCCATACCGCGCTATTTTCTATTGGCGATTGCTACGGGGCGAAGGGCGCCGAGAATGAGGCGCGACAAGTCCGGGACAGGCTGGGTACGACGGTGCGCGCCATTGTCGAGAGCCCGCTGACGCACGACCCGACGACGTACACCGTGGCCCGCGCGACGGCGTACCTGTTGACGTTCACCGCGCAGGCACGTAAGCACCCAGCTGCACCGGACCTGTCCGAGGAGCTGCTGGAGAAGCTCAGCAGGCACCCCGATCGGGTCACGAGGGACTTCAGCGAATGGGTGCTGCGGTTCCGGTTCGCCGACGACGGTGGCGTCCGGCCGCTGCTCGCGGCACCCCGCTGAGGCCCCGGTACCGCCGTCACGGTCTGTACCAGCTTCTACCAATCCTGTGACGGCTCGCTCCATCGATGCCCGCCATCAGGACATTTGCCCGAACGGCGGTGCCGTTCCTGGCCGGGAGCGTGTAGACGGATCGTTAGTGTCCATGTGCGCCCACCCCGTACAAGGGAGATGAGAAGTGTTTTTTAGTCTTTCGCGGCGAATCGCCGCCGGCCGAGGTCGAGGTGTCGGGCTTGCCGGCGTCGGCGTGTTGGCGACCAGCCTGGTCGTCCTCGTCGGCGGCAGCCAGGCCGGCGCCACGAGCGTCCCACCGCGTCCGTTCAAGCTGGCCCCCGCTGGGTCGGTCGTGACCCATCTGCCGCTGGGTCTCAGCAACGCGCAGGTCACGCTCATGCTGCAGATGGCCGGCGACCCGGTAACCGTCGCGGACGCCAACGCGGCCACGCCGATGACCAAGAGTCAGCGGCAGGCGCTCAAAAACCAGCTGCGCGGCAAGCAGACCGCGGCCGAGCAGCGGGTACGGGAGCTCGGCGGCACGGTGCTCGGCAACTACCAGTCCAGCTACAACGGCATCAAGGTGCGGATCGCCGGCAAGCAGGCCGCCGCGCTGCAGGACATCGCCGGCGTCGTGGCGGTACGTCGCCTCCAGTTGTCGAAGCCGGACAACGTGCGTGGCGTCCCGCTGATCGGCGCCCCGCAGGTGTGGGACGGCCTCAACGGGTTCCACGGTGAGGGCATGAAGATCGCCATCATCGACACCGGCATCGACTTCACGCACGCCGACTTCGGTGGCGTGGGGACGCCAGCCGCCTACGAGGCCGCGCACGCTGCGGAAACGGCTCCGGCCGACCCGTCGATGTTCGGGCCGGGCGCGCTGAAGGTCAAGGGCGGCGTCGACCTCGTCGGCGACAGTTACAACGCCGACCCGAGCGCCCCGTCGTACCAGCCGGTACCGCACCCGGACCCCAACCCGCTGGACTGTTTCGGACACGGTAGCCACGTCGCGGGTACCGCGGCCGGCTTCGGCGTGCTCGCGGACGGCTCCAGGTACACCGGGCCGTACGACGACACGACCATCAGCTCGCACTCGTGGCTGGTCGGGCCGGGCGTCGCGCCCAAGGCCGACCTGTACGCGATCCGCGTCTTCGGCTGCGAGGGCTCGACGGACGTCACCGTCGACGCGATCGAGTGGGCCGTCGACCACGACATGGACGTGATCAACATGTCGCTGGGCTCGTCGTTCGGCAGCCCGGACGACCCGAGCGCGGTCGCCTCGGACAACGCCGCCAAGGACGGCGTGATCGTGGTGGCGTCGGCCGGCAACAGCGGGCCGAACCCGTACATCACCGGCTCCCCCGCGTCCGGCACGGGCACGATCAGTGTCGCCGCCAGTGACCCGACGCAGAGCTTCCCCGGCGTGACGATGGCGCTGAGCACCGGGCCGTCGCTCACCGGCATCAACGCCAACGGCGCCCCGATCAGCGCCGGCACCACACTGCCGATCAAGGTGCTGAAGAACGGGAGCCAGATCTCGCTCGGCTGCGACCCGCAGGAGTACATCAACGCGGGCGTGACCGGCAAGCTCGTGGTCGTCCAGCGGGGCCAGTGTGCCCGCGTGGCGCGCGCCGTCTTCGGCCAGCAGGCCGGTGCCGCCGCCGTCCTGATGGTCAACAACGTCAACAGCCTGCCTCCGTTCGAGGGCCCGATCACGGGCAACCCGGACACGGGCGAGGTGTACCCGGTGACCATCCCGTTCCTCGGCGCGCGCAGCGGCGACGGCGCGGCATTCATCGCGGCCGACGGCGGGACGGTGACGCTCACCCCGTCGACGATCGCGAACCCGGGCTTCCTCGCGCCGGCCTCGTTCACCTCGGGTGGCCCCCGTACCGGTGACAGCTGGCTGAAGCCCGACGTGATCGCCCCCGGCGTGAGCATCTTCTCGGCGGGCATCGGTACTGGTAACAGCTTCGCGGTGAACTCCGGCACCTCCATGGCGGCGCCGCACACCGCGGGCATGGCCGCCCTGGTCCGCCAGGCGCACCCGAGCTGGAACAAGGTGAAGTACTGGAAGGCCGCGATCGTGAACACGGCCGACCCGGCACAGGTCAACGGGTACCGCACCCGCGTCGCCGGCGCCGGCCTGATCCAGGCCGTCGGCGCGACGCAGACGAACGTCGTCGCGCTCGGTGACCCGAACACGTCGACGCTCAACTTCGGCTTCGCCGAGCTGACCGCGAACTACAGCCAGGCGAAGACGATCACGCTGCACAACTTCGGTTCGTCCCCGGCCACGTTCAGCGTGGGCACCACGCTGGCGGCCGGCAGCCCGCACACCGTCGGTCTGAACAAGACCTCGGTCACCGTACCGGCGCGGGGCGAGGCGACCGTCAAGGCCACCTTGAACGTGAACTCGGGTACCGCCGGTACGTCGGCCGCGTTCGCCGACGTCGCCGGGCTGGTCCGGTTCACGCCGACCGGTGGCGGCAACAACGGCGTACGGCTGGACGTGCCGTACTACCTGGTGCCGCAGACGATCTCGAAGATCACCACGAGCATCAACACCGGGGCCCTGGTAAGCAACGGCTCGGCCACGGCCACCGTCCGGAACCCGGGCGGTGCCACGACCGGTGCCGCCGACTGGTACGCCTGGGGCCTGACCGACCCTCGTGACCGCGGGCTGGGCAGCAACGACGTACGGAACGTGGGCATACAGGCCTTCACCGGCGTGGTGGCGTTCGGCATCAGTACGCAGAACCGCTGGTCCAACGCGGCGATGAACGAGTTCGACGTGTTCGTCGACGTGAACGGCGACGGCACCGACGACTACGCGGTGGTCGGCGCCGACCTCGGTGCGCTCACCGCGGGCTCGGCCAACGGACAGATGGCGACGGCGGTGTTCGACCTGCGTACCGGCGCCGGCTCCATCCAGTTCCTGGCCGACGCGCCGCACGACAGTTCCACGATCGTCCTGCCGGCGCTCGTCAGCCAGCTGTGTGCCGCCGGTTCGCCGTGCCTCTCGGCGGCGAGCCCGCGCCTGCGGTACCACGTGGTGGCCTTCGGGCTGACCGACAACACGATGGACATCGTGGACGGGGTGGCCGCGTTCAACGCGTTCAACCCGGCCCTCAGCACCGGTGGCTTCAACGTCGTCCCGCCGAACGGCACGGCGAACGAGGTCATCACGTACAACGCGGGCGAGTTCGCGCAGACCCCGGCACTCGGGCTGCTCGTACTGAGCCACGACAACGCCAGCGCCGACGAGGCGCAGACGTTCCGGGTGACCGCCAGCTAGTTCCACCGGTACGCACGCCGCGCCGGTCGTCCTCTGGGACGGCCGGCGCGGCCGCGGATCAGGCCGCGGCGTCCTGGCGTATCGGCCGGTTGAGCGCCTCGGACAGCGGTGAGCCGAGCCGGTCGACGATCGGCCGGCCGCGCGGCCCGCACCGCCACGCCTTCGTCGCGGTCGCCATGTCGAGGTCGTCCACCGGCAGCAGCAGGTCGAGGCCGACGAAGTCGTGCATCCGGCCGACGTCCGGCAGCGCGCCGAGGGCGCGCAGCGTCGCGGGGATGTCGATCGCCCGGCGTTGCCGCACCTTGACTTCGAGTACGGCGTGATCGTCCTCGATCTCCGGCTTGGTACGCGTGAGCGCCAGGTGCCCGCGGTGGACCACGCGTTCGGGGATCAGGCCGGTCTCGGGGATCATCAGGTACGAACGGGTGTCGGTGCGTTGGCCTTTCCCGGGCCAGCGCACCACGTCGTTGGGCAGGCCGGGGACCCCGTGATCGGCGCCCTCGAACCGGATGGCCAGCTCGCCCGCGTCGATGTCGGTGCGGGGGCTCACGCCGCCGGACCCGTCGAGGTCGTACCGGGCGGTCACCCGCAGCCGGGAGAGCCAGCCGACCGGCAGCAGATGCGTACTCCCGGTGTCCTGGACGCGGTCCCGGACCGTGGTCGGCGCGTCGGCGAGGTGCTCGTCGAGGTCGACGACGGTCTCCGCGGCCGCGAACACCCGGAGCAGGTACCCGGTGCGCCGCCGCTCGGCCAGGCGCAGCGGGTCGCGTCCGGCGAGGAGGAACAGGTCGGCCGACGGGAGCTCCCAACCCTCCACGTGATCGTTCACGAGCGGCGTCCAGAGGTACAGGTCGAGCGCGCGCCGGTTGACCGCCGGCGTCGACGGGAGCCACGTGACGCCGTGCCGGGCGCCCACCGGCTCGGGCTCGACCGGCTCAGGCTCGGGCTCGACCGGCTCAGGCTCGACCAGTTCGGGCCGGATCGGCGCGGGCGGCACCTCCGCCCGGGCCGGCGCGGCCGGCTCGACAACGCGCGCCGGCTCGATCGGCTCAGGCTCGACCGGCTCAGGCTCGACAACGCGCACCGGCTCGACCGGCTCAGGCTCGGGCGGAGCCGGCGCGGCGAGCTCGACCACGCGGGCGAGCTCGAC
>Ga0075429_100003310_pt1 | contig 13717 bp, 14 predicted proteins | sample RhiMetdeltSRZDD3_FD_75295 | JGI IMG/M metagenome (GOLD analysis project Ga0075429, IMG submission 75295) | Populus rhizosphere microbial communities from Tennessee, USA - Rhizosphere MetaG P. deltoides SRZDD3 | ecosystem: Host-associated > Plants > Roots > Rhizosphere > Soil | place: USA... | reverse complement strand
CGCCGAATGGCCGGCGACCACGATGCGGCGCGGGTCGACTCGGCGGTCGGCGCCCGCGAATTCGATCGCGGCCCGGATGTCGTCGGCGGTGGCCATACCGGCAGCAGCGTAGCCGGGCGATTCGCAGGTTCCGTAGCCCTCGGAGTAGACGCCACCCGATCCGGCGTAGCCGCGACGCATCGGGATGAGCACCACCATCCCGTGCTCGACGAGCCATTTCGACTGCTCGTAGTAGCGGCTTCGAGGGTTCGCACGATCGGCCGCATTCCGCGGCGTGCCGTGATTGATCACGATGAGGGGTAAGCGCCCCGGAACGTCTCGACTGAAGAGGGTGCCTTCGAGCGTGATGGCCTGACCCCGGTCCAGCATCGGGATCCGAACGACCTCTTCGATGACGGCAACGTCCCCGAGCGGAGGCGACGACGCACCGCATCCCAGCCCGGCCATCGAAACGGCGAGGATCAACCACCGGAACCCGCGTCTCAGGCTTTCGAGCATGAGCGTCGCTCCAAGTATCGCGATTGTCTCACCTCATGAGGCCGCTACGGCGACGGCGTGCCGGAGAGCCAGTGATATGTGAGGTAGATCCAGTAGGCCAACACGGGCAACGCGACGAGCAGGAAGACGAACAGCACCCAGACGTACCAGTCCTTCTTGCGGGCCTCCGTGTCCCGCACGTACTTCGTTCCGAAGTACGCGATGGCCCCGACCACCGCCAGTCGTATCAACCCGCTCTTGATTCGGTCGTAGCGAGCTTGCGACTCGTTCGCGTGGAGATCGCAGAAATACGTTCGACCGATCTCTTCTCCGCTCGGTTTCTTCTCGACGAGAACGTGAGTCGCCGCGCGACCGCACTTCGCACACTTCTGGCCGCGGAGAGACTGGGCATCGACCGTGGAGACAGGGGCGACCGGCAGGCTCGTCAAGAGCAGGGGTAAACCCACGAAGACGGCGCGTCTTCGTTTCACGCGACCTCCTCGTGTCCTGGACCCGTGATGATGTCACGGAAGAGGCCGACGGGCGTGCTAAAGTCTCCGGCGTTCTCATGACCGCCGGCCGACGGCTTCAAATCGCGATCGTGCTCGCACTCGTCGGGGCGGCGCTGTCCGGCCTGCTGCTGATGCAGCACCATGGCGAGCACGGCGCGGTCTCCGCCGTCCAGCGCATCTGCGGCGAAGGCGAGAGCGGCTGCGATCGCGTCAACCAGAGCCGCTTCTCCGAGGCCGGCGGTATCCCGCTGGCCGCCTTCGGGCTCCTCTTCTACCTGGCGGTCGCGATCCTGGCCGCGCTGGCGCCGGCGTCCGACGAAGACGCGCGCGCCGCGGCGGGGCGGCTGATCTTCACGATGGCGGCGTTGGCCTTGCTGATCGACGCCGCGCTGCTCGGCATCCAGGCGTTCTCGATCAAGGCCTTCTGCATTTTCTGCCTGGCGACGTATGCCATCAACGCGGCGCTGCTGTGGCTGTTCCTGCCGATGCGTCGCGCAGCGCTGGCGGCGAAGACGGCGGAGGGGCGCCTGGCGATGAAGGCCGGCCTGATCGCGATGCTCGCCGGCATTGCCGCTGTCACCGCCGGAGAAGGGTGGCTGCGGGCACGCGCCGAGTATCGCGCGACCACGCTGATGGGTGGAGCGCCGGCGGCAACGGCGCCCTCTGGAGAAATCGCCGTGTTGCAGGAACAGGTCCGCACGCTGCAAGCGACGCTCGACGATCCGCAGAAGCGGAACGACTACGTGACGGCGAAGGAGCTGAAGGATTTCGAGACGGCCACGGTGCAGATGCTCGATCTCAACGCACCGCGCAAAGGCGACGGCCGCGCGCCGATCACCGTCGTCGAGTTCGCCGACATGTTGTGCCCGCGGTGCCGCGAGGCCGCCCGGTGGTTCAAGGAGTACGTGCCCGCGACCAAGGGCCGGGTGGCGGTGCTGTTCAAGAATTTCCCCCTCGACAAGTCGTGCAACAACAGCCTGAGCCAGACGCTGCATCCGGGCGCGTGTCTGCTCGCGATGGGCGGCCTGTGCGCCGAAGAGCAGGGCAAATTCTGGGACTACCACGACCGCGTGTTCTCGATGAAGGCGGACCACGCCACGATGGACGACGTCCGGCGCTTGGGCCGCGAGTCGGGCCTCGATGCGGCTCGGCTCGACACCTGTGTCGCCTCCCCCAAGACGCGGCAGCGTCTCGAAGCACAGATCGCGGAAGCGATGAGGGTCGGCGTGAACGGGACACCGACTCTGTTCATCAACAACAAGAAGGTCTCGAACCTGAACCTGTTCGTCCCCATGGTCGAGAGCGAGGCCCGGCGCCTCGGCCTTCCTCCGCCTCAGTAGATCAGGCGGCGCCGACGCGGATCCCGGCGCCCGTCACCCGCGACTCCAGCACGTAGCGCGCGCCGCAGTCGCAGGCGAGCTCGCCGCCGCTCTCCACCGACTCCGAGGCGTTCACCACGAACCGCAGCGCACGCCCGCAGGCGCAGCGCGCGGCGAAGCGCGCCCAGAGATCGAGAGGTGCGCAGGCGGTGGCGTGCTGGTGCGCGTAGTAGCGCGCGTGCGAATGCTCGGGGGCGACGCCGCGCTGGCGCAGCTCGAACCGGCGCGGCTCCGTGCCCATCACGTCGACGGGATCGCCGCACACCGGACAGTCGCGGACGAACAGACCCGCACGCTGGAGCGCCCACACCGCCGCGCACTTGTACTCGAGGGGATGCGGCGACGTCTTCGGGTCGCCGGTGCAGGCGTGGGTGACGGTCCAGCCATGGCGGCCGTGCGTCAGGCACACGGTCAGCGGGATCCGCGGGACGGCGCGTTCGAGGGCGGCCACGTAGTCGGCGGCGTTCGGTGGAGCGAGTCGGCGAGGGTGCCAGAGAAGAGAGACACGAGTCGCGTTCATGGGCTTCTCCCGGGGACGGAGAGTTTAGATCCGCCCGGTGCCGGATCAGGGCCCGTGCGTGGTAGTGTTCGGCCGTGATCTCGACGGCGCTGGTGGCGCTTCTCCTCGCTCCGGCTACGGTGAAGACGCCGGCGGAGTTGCGCTCCGTGCTCGCCCATCCCCAGGGCGTGGAAGTCCTCACGATCGAGAACCTCGACCTGCCCCGGCTGCCGCCCGGCCTCGGCACATTGACCGCCCTCAAGGAGCTCCGCCTGCGCTGCCTCGAGGCGCTCGAGGAGCTCCCGGCGGAGATCGGCGAGCTGCGCGCGCTCGAGCGGCTCGACATCGACAACGGCAACGGGTGCTCGATGAACGTCACGCTGCCGGCCTCGATCGGACGGCTCACGAAGCTCCGCGTGCTGATCCTGAACGGCGCCCTCGATGCCGGCCACGCCACGATCAAGACGGCGAAGATGCTGCCGCCGGCGGCGGAAGCGCTCGTGGCCCTCGAGGAGCTCGACCTCGGCCGCAACCAGATGCGCCAGCTTCCCGCGGCCGTGGGCAAGCTGGCCGCCCTTCGCGTGCTCAACCTCGACTACAACGACCTGCGGCGGCTGCCGCCATTCGTGGGCGAGCTCACGAAGCTGCGTGAGCTGCACCTCTCGGCCAACGGCCGGCTGACGTTGCCGGACACGCTGAAGGATCTGGCCGGCGTCAAGATCTGGATGGGCAACGACGCCCTCACCCTCGCCGGCCAGGCGGCGCTCCGCCAGCGGTTCCCCTCGGCGGCGTTCGACTTCGCGAACGAGCTCGACGACGAGAACGCGAACGAAGAGGCGCCGAAGAAGGACTAGGCCCCAGGCTCGAGACGTACGCGCGCCGCGGCCGGCCCGAGTCCGCGCTATGATCGGAGATTCAGGCCATCGAACGAAGGAGACGCATTTGCCCCAGCAGCTCGTGGAGGGCCTCCGGCGCTTTCGGCGCGAGTACTTCCCGTGGTTTCGAGAGCATTACGAGCGTCTGGTCGCCGAGGGCCAGAAGCCGAGCACCCTGTTCATCGGCTGCGCGGACTCTCGCGTGGTCCCCGACCTCCTGACCAGCGCGCTCCCCGGCGACCTCTTCGTCATCCGCAACGTCGGCAACCTCGTGCCTCCGTTCGAGCCCGACGCCGGCTTCCACGGCACATCGGCCGGGATCGAGTTCGCCACCCTCATGCTCGAGGTGAAAGACATCGTGGTCTGCGGCCACAGCCACTGCGGGGCGATCCGCGCGCTGTACAACCCGGTCCGCACCGACGCGCCCCACATCAACCGCTGGCTGGAGCTGGCAGGGCCGGCGATGCGCAGCACGGAGATGACGGAGGAGAACATCCGCCGCACCGAGATGGGATCGATCGTCCTGCAGCTCGAGCGGCTCATGAGCTTCCCGATGGTCCGCGAGCGCGTCGAAAGCGGCCTCCTGTGCCTGCACGGCTGGTACTACGTGATCGAAGAGGGCCGCGTCCTCGGCCTCGAGACCAGCACCGGCGAGTTCAAGCCGCTGTCCTGATCGGGCGCCCCGGAGGCGCACCGTGGGGTTAGACGCTGCGGGGCGTGACGCGGCGAACGACGGTCACGAGCACGTCGGGGTCGATGGGTTTGGGCAGGAACAACTGGAAACCCCAGGCCAGCGCCCGGTCGTAGTCGCGCGGCTCCGGGTGCGAGCACACCGCGATCGCCCGCACCGTATCGCCCGCGAGACGGCGCACCTCGGCCACGACGTTCGCCGAGCCTTCCATCATCAGCTCCGCCACGAGGACATCGGGATGAAGGCGCTCGGCGATCTGCAGCGCCTCCTCGACCGTGCTCGCGCACCCGGTCATCGCACCTTCGCCTTCGAGAATGCGGCTGAACGCCTCGAGGCTGTCGGCGTGAGCCTCGACGAGCAGAACCTTCGTGCCGGCAAGATGCATCCAGACATATAGCGACGACCGCGCCGCTTATTTCAAATAATCTGTTGTGATGACGACTTTGGTTTCAGCTGCGATCGGCCATTCGGGCCGACCATGTCACCGACGGCGGCACGCGCTGCGGCTTCGCGAAGAAGTATCCCTGGAGCAGGTCGCAGCCCATGTCGCGCAGGGTGTCGTGCTCGGCCTCGTCCTCGACGCCTTCCGCGATCACGAGCTTGTCGAGCTGCTGGCACACGTTCACCATCGACTGCACGAGCTTCTGCTGGGTCGGGTGTGTGTGGATGCCGCGAATGAGCGCCATATCGAGCTTCACGTACTCCGGCTCGAGCTGCGCCATCGACGTGAGCCCGGCGTAACCGGCGCCGAGGTCGTCCACGGCCAGGCGGAACCCGGCCGCCCGCAGCTCCTGCAGCTTCTTCTGGAGGCCGTTCACGCGATGCAGCGAGGCGCGCTCGGTGATCTCGAAGACGATGCGGCTCGCGAGGTCCATCAGCGGGCTGCGCGGCCCGAGGAGCTGCAGGTCGTTCAGATCGGCGGGATGAAGGTTGACGAACACGAGAATGCCTGCCGGGATCTCCGGCACCTGCTCCGCCACCCTTCGGCGGACCTGGCGGCCGAGGTCGTCCAGGCGTCCGAGGTCCTCCGCCGCCTGCAGGATGTCGCCCGGGCTGCGTAGCGACTCCTCGTCGGACCGGAGCAGCGCCTCGTAGGCGTGGATGGTGCGGCTCTGGCAGGAGACGATGGGCTGAAACGCCATCCAGAGCTTGGACAGCGCGGCGTCGAAGCGGCCTTCGAGGGCGGCGCGGTCCGACGGCCAGTGGGCGGAGCCGCCGGCGATGCCGATGGCGTCGCGCTTCAGGCGCGCGAGCTGGTGATAGCGGCCGGCCCGCCCGATGGTCTCCTCGAGGACCACCGCCGAGACCGGCTTCCTCAGATATCGGAACGCGCCGTACTCGACGGCCTCGATGGCGCTGTCGACGGACGGGGCCCCCGTCATGAGGATGACGGGAACGTCCATGTCGACCTGGCGCACCGCCTTCAGCAGCTCCAGGCCGCTCATCCCCGGCATCTGGATGTCGGAGAGCACGACGTCGTAGCGCTGCGAGGACGCCTTCTCGAGGGCCTCCTTGGCGCGCGAGGTCGGATCCACCTCGAAGCCGACGTCCTGCAGGAGCGCCGTGTACGTGCCGAGCAGCAGGTCGTCGTCGTCCACGAGCAGAACCCGCATTCGCGTGACCTCCTAGGAGCCCGTTCGACATAGTGCCGTCTCGATCAGGCCATCTCGAGCACCTGGGCCACGACGTCCAGCAAGCGATCGGCAGTATACGGCTTGGCCAGCGTCGCGCGCACGACGCTCTCGACGCCATCGACGTGCAGGGCGTCCGTGAGGCCGCTCGTGTTGATGACCTTCACGTGGGCGTCCTGCTCCGCGAGGCCGCGGATCAGCTCGACGCCGTCGACGTCGGGGATGGTGAGGTTCACGAGCACGGCGGCGATGCGGGCCCGGTGGTGGGCGTGCTGCTCGAGGGCCTGCTCCTCCGTGTCCGCGGCGATCACGTAGTACCCGTACGCTTCGAGGGTGCCGCGGACGATCTCACGGACGGATCCTTCCTCGATCACGAGGAGCGTCTTGCCGGCGCCGACGGCGCGGTCGCGCGCGGCGGGCGCGGCCGTCTCCGGGGTGAGGGGCAGGAAGATCCGGAACTCCGTGCCGCGGCCGACCTCGCTCTCGAGCTCGATGAAGCCGCCGTGGCGCCGGATGATCGAGGCGACGGTGGAGAGGCCGATGCCGGTGCCTTTGGCCTTGGTGGTGTAGAACGCCTCGAAGGCGCGGTCACGCACGTCCGGAGGCATCCCCTGGCCGGTGTCCGCCACCCGGATCTTGACGTAGCGGCCGCGGCGAGCGCCTTCGAGGACGGCGTTCTCCCCTTGCACCACGAGGGTGCCGCCCTTCGGCATCGCGTCACGCGCGTTCACGCAGAGGTTGAGCAGCACCTGCTGGAGCTGGGTGGCATCGCCGGGCACGTGCCACAGGTCGTCCGGGATCTGCAGGGTCGCCTCGACGCTCTTCGGCAGCGTGGCCGTCACCAGCCGCTCGATCCCCCGGATCATCTCCCGCACGTCGATGTCACACGCCGGCGCCGCGCTCCCCCGCGAGAACGTCAGCACCTGCTGCACGATGTCCGCCCCGCGCTGAACACCCGTCTCCATGTTCGCGAGCAGCCGCTGCCCCGTCTCGTCGGTCACCTTGCGCTTGAGGCTCTCCACGCCGATGAGGATCGGCGCCAGCACGTTGTTGAGGTCGTGGGCGATGCCGCTGGCGATCATGCCGACCGTCTCCAGTCGTTGCGACCGCATGAGCTGCATCTCGAGGCTGCGCGCGCGGGTGATGTCGCTGCCCACGGCCATGACGGCGCGCGGGCTGCCGTCGGGATTCCGAAGACACGTCCAGTGCGCCTCGACGATGATCTCCCGCCCGTCGCGCGCGAACCGGCGCAGGCAGCCGTCCCACGTGCCGTGCTTGAGGCACGAGCTCCATGAGGCGTCGAGCTCGGCGCGATCGGCCGGACCGAAGCGCGCCTCCGCGAGCCCCGCCTTCGCCTCGGACGCGGTCCAGCCGAACATCCGCTCCGCTCCGCGATTCCAGTACGTCACGCGCTTCTGCATGTCGCGGATGACGATCGCCTCCCGCGCGTTGTCGAGGAGCGCCGCCTGCTCGCGGATCTGATCCTCCGCCGCGCGGCGCGCCTCGCGCTCTTTGCGCTCGCCCAGCGAGCGCTCGAGGGCGGCGGGCAGGCGCGAGAGGCGGTCCTTCAGGATGTAGTCGGTGGCGCCGTGGCGCAGGGCCTCGACGGCTCGATCCTCGCCGATGGTGCCGGACACGAAGATGAACGGCGTGTCCCCGTCCCGATCGCGCACCGTCGACAGCGCGGAAAGACCGTCGAAATCAGGAAGAGAGAAGTCCGACAGGATGAGGTCGAACCGCCGATCGAGGGCGCTCACGAAGTCCGCCCGGGTCTCCACGCGGTATATCTCGAGCGGGAGGCCAGTCTTTCGGAGCGCCCGCGCGACGAGCTCTCCGTCGGAGTCGTTGTCCTCGAGATGAAGGATGCGCAGCGGCCCGTCCACAGTACACCTCCGATCCCCGAGAGAGCCCTCCGCGTCCGGCCGAAGGCACCCATCACCGCCCTATCCGGCATTAGCACCGGGTAGTCGTCGGGACGGCAAGTTGCGATTAATCTGTGGCTGTATTCACCCCGATGTGTACTCTGACTTATATTAGCCGCTTCCTGATGTGGATTACAACCGTGGCAGGGTGACGGACACTACGGAGCCGTACTGACGTGGCTCGCCGATCGACCGCCGGCTACTTCCGCGCGTCCCAGGTCGCACTCCACTCCGGCGCCACCTCGCGGGTCAGCTTCAGAAGGTCCTCGGGGATGTCCGACGCCTCGGTCATCGGGTAGATCGTCAGCACGTCGGCAGTGCCGAGACCGATGGGACAACGCAGCGCCCACTCGATCGCCTCTTCCCGCGACTCGACCTCGATCAGATAGAAGCCGCCGACCAGCTCCTTCGACTCCGTGTACGGACCGTCGAGGATGACACGCTTGCCGCCGGAGACCCCGACGCGGGCCCCCTTGCCGCTGGGGTTGATCCCCTCGGACGCCACCAGCACGCCGGCCTTGTGCATGTCCTCGTTGAACTTCATGTAGGCGGCGAAGAGCTTCGCGTCGAAGGGAGGCTCGGGTGCGGCCTCCGTTGTCGTATCGGTCGTGGCGGTGATCAGGAATCGCATGTGTCATTCTCCTCCTACTGTCACGTCGAACGAGGAGGCGGCCGATCGACACGGCCGCGCGGAAAAAGTGAAAGAAACAGCACGTGCGTCCGTACATTCGAACAACGGGGGTACTTCGTCGATGCAGACCGACTTCGACCATGTGGAGATCGACAACCGGGTCTTCGGCGCCGCCCCGCGGAAACACGCCATCGACAGGGCCGTCCGCGACGCCTTCGCCCACGTCCGCGGCGAGTGGCGGATCGTCGTGTCCGAGGTCACGCATTTCTCGCCGCCCTGGTGGTGGGTCAGTATCGAAGGCGGCGGGAAGTGGCTCGAGATGTCGCTGCGTCCGTGGGAGCAGGAAGCGGACGTCCTGCGCGACCGCCTGATGGAAGCGGTCCATCGGCGCTGACCAGGATGCGGGGGCTCAGCTCGCTTGCCGCCCCATCACCGACAGGACCGTGGTGGCCAGGACGGTGGCACCGGCCGCCTTCGGCACGAACTCGTCGCCGCCGTGAAGGGCGCGCGCTTCGGCGAGATTGGCGATCGGCTGGTTCGTGAACAGCACGATCGGGATGTCGATCCATTCCATCGTCGCCCGCACCATGTTGATGACGTCCTTGCCGGCCATGGCTTCGTTCCCGCCGAGAGCGAGGTCGATCACGATGACGTCGGGCCGGTCTCGCGCGATCGCGGCCAGGCCGGCGTCGCCGTCCCTCGCGGCCTGCACGGTGAGGCGGACCGCCGAGAGCGCGGCGGAGACGCCGTCTACCGTCGCCTCGTCGTCGTCGATCAGGAGCACGGTCTTGCGGCGAGCGGCAACGCTTGCGCTCGACGGACGAGCCGCGGGACCGTCGCCCGCGATCGGCGCGTCATCCACGATAGCCGTGGGCGCGTCTTCCAGCATGATCAGGATCCGTTCCTGCACCTGGCGGATCTGACGCAGCTCCTCGAGCAGATTCTCCGTCGTCATGCCATGCCATCCTCGCGGGAACAAGACCCGTCCTGGGCGTCTCTGGGACATATACAAGCGGCCGCGAGGTCTATTTCACGCCTTCGGGGCTCCCGGCACCGGCGCTATACTCCTGCATCGTGAGCAAGCCCCTGACCGGCGTTCGGGTCCTCATGGCTCGCGCGCGAGCGAGCAGCGGCGACGGCCTGCTCGAGGCGCTCCAGGAAGCCGGCGCGCAGGTCCAGACGGCCCGCTCCGCGCAGGAGGCCATCGACGCGTTCCAGGCGGATCCGCCCAATATCGTCATCGGCGAGCTGGACGAGACGGAAGCGCGCGATCACAAGGTCATCCGCGGCATCCGCGCCCTCCGCACCGGACGCGACGTACCGGCGATCGTGGTCTCCGAGCTTCCCTGGGAAGAGCATCGCTCCGCCGCCCTCAAAGCCGGGTTCTCGCAATGGATCTCGCAGCCCGCCGGTGAAGCCATCATCGAGGTGGTGACGACGCTCCTGCGGCGAGACGCCGAGGTCGTGGCGCGCCCCCTGTCGGCGGGCTCGTCCGGGCGTTCACTGCTCACCGACATCACGACGACGCCGGTGCCGGAGATCATCCGCTACCTCTGGCGATCACGCCGGAGCGGCGATCTCCTCGTGCGCGCACGCCGGACCATCAAGATGATCTTCTTCGATCGGGGACGCATCGTCTTCGCGGCGAGCAACGTGCGGAAGGAACGCCTCGGCGAGGTGTTGATGGCCCTCGGAACGATCTCGGGCGACGAGTTCCATCTCGCGTCCCGGCTCATGGCCGACCGCAAGGTGAGGTTCGGAGACGCCCTGGTCGCGGCCGGAGTGATGCAGAAGGGCGCGGTGACGGCCTCGGTGACGCGATGGGTGGAGAAAGTCGTGCTCTCCCTCTTCGAGCTCAACGTCGGCAGCGCGTCCTTCGAGGACCGCCCGTGTCCCATACCGCCGGACTACCGGGTCGATCTCCAACCGATGCGGATCGTTTATCAGGGGGCGCGGGCCATCAAGGATATCGAACGGGTTCGCGTCGCCCTCGGCAATCTCGACCGCTGCTTGACCTACTCCGGCGAACCCGACTTCCCCATCGAACCCCAGGATGTCGGGGTACTGGAGCTGGCGAAGGCGCCGGTGACCATCCGGCGGCTCGCCTGGGGGGCGAAAGCTCTCGACGCGGAACGCCTCCGCGGCGTGTACGGGCTGATGTCCGCGGGCGTGCTGCGAGACCCGAAGGAAGCCAGCGAGCCCGCCACCGCGGCCGCACCTGCGATATTGGCCGCACCGGCGGCACCGGCGGCACCGGTCGCACCGGTCGCGCGCGTCGCACCCGCGGCGCCGGTTGCTCCGAAGTCCGATCCGCACGCCGAGGTGCGCCGCGAGGTCCGCGAAGAGATGACGCGTTCAGAGGCGATGGATCACGCGACATGGCTCGGCGTCCCGTCCGGCGCCGCGCCGGCCGCGATCGTGGATGCCCTCGAGAAGCGGCAGATGCGCTACGAGGCCCTGCAGGCGGCGGCCGGGAGCGATCCCGAGTTGAAGACCGATCTCGAGCTGCTCACCGGCCGCGTGTTGATGGCGATGCGCATGGCGCGCCGGAAGCTCGAGGTCGCGGCGCCCGCGCCCGAACCCGCACCACCGCCACCGCCGCCCGCCGCCACCAGCGCAACCTCTTCGATGGAGATCGAGCACCTGCTGCTCGAGGCCAGCATCAAGATGAGCGTGTCTGATTTCGCCGACGCGGCACGAACGTACGCGCGCGTCGTGGATCTGGCGCCGGACGTCGCGGAATTTCGCGTCCGGCTCGCGATGGCGCTGGCGCGCTCCTCGCGCACGGCACGGCAGGCCGAAGCGCAATTCCAGGAAGCCATCCGCCTCGATCCCGACAACGCCGAGCTGCACTACCAGCTCGGTATCTACTACAAGGCGATGAAGGTCCGCTCGCGCAGCATCACCGAGCTGCGGGAAGCGCTGCGGCTGGACCCGGGCCACCAAAAGGCGCGCGAAGAGCTGGCGTAACCTTATAATCCGGCCCGCATGCACCTCGACATCGCACCGTACGCGTTCGTGGGCAGCACGCTGGTCTGCCTGCTGGTCGGGACGGTGATCTTCGGCGCCGTCCTCGTCTTCGCGATCCTGGCCTGGCGACGCGGCACGGAGAAGGTCGGGGCGGCGGTGAGGGCCGCGGGGTACCGCGCGGCGGCCGTCCCCACGGAAGACGCGTTGCGAGAGACGATCCCCTACGCGCCCGCCCACGCCACGCTCGACAAGCTGAGGATCCTGCGCGCGTGGGTCCGCCCCGACGGGCGAGAAGTGATCGAGGTTCGCCGCTACAGCAATTCCAGCGACGACGATGACCCCGGCTTCGAGCTCGTCATCCAGGAGAAGGTTCCGCTGCCGATCGCCGACGAGGTGGCGATCCAGCTCGGCCCGTTCCAGATCCCCGAGCTCCTGCGGGCGGTTGCGAAGGACGACAGCGTGAACGGCGTGGACCCGGCCAGCGGCTATCGCGGCGTCGCCGCCTCCGACTCCAGACTCGCCGCGCCTCTCGTGATGGCCACCCTCGACGGCCTTCCCCGACCGGTGCCGGCCGCGCTCGTCAGCGCGCTCCTCGATCTCGCCCCGAGCCTGAACGATGCGAATACTCGCTTCCGCTCGGCAGGCTGGTCACTTTGTTTCCGTCTGCAGACTCTGATTCCCGACGTATCCGCAGCCCGGAAGGCCCTGGCGAGCGCGGACCTCGTGTCGGCGGCGGCACGCGAGTGGCGCGAGGCCTGAACGAAGACGCTCGCGCCGAATGGGGATCGAAGGCGGCAAGCCCCAGCGGGGCGCGCTCGAGCACACGACAGCCGCTCGACATCGAGAACCAGCCGCCCTCCAGCGCCGGCAGAGAGATGCACTCGCACTCACCGGGCTCGACCGGCGTGAGATGCAGGAGGAAGTCGACGCACGGATCGACGGGCTCGAGCGGGCGGCTTTTCTCCCACTCCGTCTCGTGTCCCGGGTCTTCCGAGGGATCGTGGACGCAACGGTTGTGAAGCCAGGCCGGGAACTTCTGGCCCGGCCGTGTACGGCGAAACCATTCGCCGAGAGCATAGGACTCGTCGCAGCCGCTGGCGTCCTCGAGACAAACCGGACCGTTGACGCTCTGCACGTACATGTAGAGCGCGGCCCGATAGTGGCCGGGCGGGATCTCGAGATGGCGCACGTGGCTCACGCCGCCGCACACGGCCAACTGGCCGTCGGGCACCTTCAGCTTCCAGTCGAGCCGGCCGACCCATTCGCCGGCCTCCTGCGCGTCGAGCTCGCCCCCCACCACGACCCGCATGACGAACGAGGAACGAACCTCCAGCGACAGCGGGATCAGATCGCCGGCGCGCAGGCCCGTCGCCCAGGCTCGTGTGCCCGATGCGAGGCGGCGGGCGCGCACGCGAGCGGAGGTGACGACGAGACCCGCGGAGAGGTTCTCGACGTAGACGTCTCGGCGGAGATCCGCCGCGAGGGCCGGGCGGCTCGGCCCGGCAGGCATCCGCGGGGCCGCGCCCACATCGGCCAGACCGCTCGTGACGATGCGACCGAGCTCATATCGCGCCATGGCTCCCACGTGAGCAAGACGTATGCCGTGCGACGGCGCGTGTAGCTACAACAGCTTCCAAAAACTCGCCCGTCGCGTGTGGCGCACTCTGCGACAGCGCTGTTTCATCGTGCGGCGATCACTTCGCGCATCGTCGGACCGCTCGTCGATTTCGCATCCACCGAGGGCGCGTAGGTCGTGAGGATCGCGCCCGTCGTGGTCACCTGGCTGTCGACGAGCTTCAGTGACCGTCGCGTACCGTCGTCGCGGAAGAGGCGTTTGCCGCCGCCGACACTGATGGGATCGATCATGATCCGGAGCTCGTCGACCAGGCCGTGCTCGATCAACGTCTGCACCAACTGGGCACTGCCGATCACCCGCAGGTCCCGGCCCTCTTGCCTTTTGAGACCGGCCACCGCGCTCGCGACGTCCCCCTTCAGGACCGTCGAGCTCTGCCAGGTCAGGGGCCCGGTGAGGGTCCGAGACGCGACGTACTTCGGGAGCGTGTTCAGCGGCACCGCCACCGCCTCCTCTTCCTTGCCGGCCTTCGGCCAGTAGGCCGCGAAGATCTCGTA
>Ga0075429_100003305_pt1 | contig 13729 bp, 13 predicted proteins | sample RhiMetdeltSRZDD3_FD_75295 | JGI IMG/M metagenome (GOLD analysis project Ga0075429, IMG submission 75295) | Populus rhizosphere microbial communities from Tennessee, USA - Rhizosphere MetaG P. deltoides SRZDD3 | ecosystem: Host-associated > Plants > Roots > Rhizosphere > Soil | place: USA... | reverse complement strand
CCGGGCGCGCTCGACGAGCGCGACCCCGATGCGGCCGCGGCGTTGCGCCTCGCCGGCGCGCTCGCTGCCGACGAAACGCAGCTCGCGTACAGCATGGCGCTGCACGGCCGCGAGGAACTGGGGCTGGCGCCGGACGAATACAGCGGGCTGGTGATGGTGCTGCTGCGCATGCTGGCCTTCCGCCCGGCGCCCGCGCCCGCACGGGCCACGGCACCGGCCGCGCCACGGGCGGCGGCATCCTCGTCCGAACGGGCCGCGGCGTCCTCACTTCAACGGGCGACGGCGACCGCTCCCGTCCGTCCCGTCCCGCACGCAGCACCGCCCACAGCAACGCCCGCAACATCGCCCGCAACATCGCCGGCGGCTGCTGCGCTTCCCGCCGCGCCGGCCACGCGCGCCGCGCCGGCTCGCGAGCCCCCGCCGTGGGACGAGGACGTGCCGTTCGAAGCCGACGAGCCGCCGGAGCGCAACGGCGCGTCCGCCGCGGTGCTCGCCGGGCGTCCCGCCGCGGTCGCCCGGCCGGCGCCGCCGGGCGGCGTTGCCGCCGCGCCGTCCGCGCCGGTACGCACGCCGGAGGGCGATCGCTGGAACGACGCCGTCGAGCGCATGGTGCAGCAGGGCAGCGTCGCCGCGCTCGTGCGCGAGCTGGCCATGCAGGCCCAGTGCCTCGGCGTCGACCGCGACGGCGACCTCGAGGTCTGGCGCCTGCGCGTCGAGCGCGAGCTGCTGCGCGCGCCGGCGCAGCGCGACAAGCTCCAGGCCGCGCTCTCGCAGCTGCTCGGCCGCCCGGCGCGCATCGAGGTGGAACCCGGCGTGGCCGTCGATTCGCCCGCCGCGCGCGCCGCGATGGAGCGCGAGCGCCGCCAGCGCGAGGCCGAGGACGCGATCCGCAACGACCCGCTCGTGCAGACGCTGATGTCGCAGTACAAGACCGCGCGCATCGTGCCGGGGTCGATCAAGCCGCAGTAACCCAACCCGCAGCGCGGTGCCGTCGCACCGCAAGAGGAGTTCCCATGATGAAGAACCAACTCGCCGGCCTCATGAAGCAGGCGCAGGCGATGCAGGACAACCTGAAGAAGGCGCAGGAAGAGCTGGCCACCGTCGAGGTGGAGGGCCAGTCCGGTGCCGGCCTGGTGAAGATCACGATGACCTGCAAGCACGACGTCAAGCGCGTCGCCATCGACCCCAGCCTGCTCGCCGACGACAAAGACATGCTCGAGGACCTGGTCGCCGCCGCCTTCAACGACGGCGTTCGGCGCGCCGAGCAGGTGTCGCAGGAGAAGATGGCCAAGCTGACCGCCGGCATGCCGCTGCCGCCCGGCATGAAGTTCCCGTTCTGACGGCCCGGCTCCCGTGGCCGAGCCCGCGCTCGAGGCGTTGGTGGAGTCGCTGCGGCGCCTGCCCGGCGTGGGCGTCAAGTCGGCCCAGCGCATGGCGTTCCACCTGCTCCAGCACGATCGCGAGGGGGCGTCGCGCCTGGCCGCCGCGCTGCAGGGCGCGGTGGAGCGGGTGCGTCATTGCGAGCGCTGCCACACCTTCACCGAGGGCCCGGTTTGCGCGACGTGCCTCGACCCGGCGCGCGACGCGCGGCTGCTGTGCGTGGTCGAGACGCCGGCGGACCAGGCTGCGCTGGAGCGCACCGGCAGCTACCGCGGCCTGTACTTCGTGCTGATGGGAAGGCTCAGCCCGCTGGACGGCATCGGGGCGCGCGACATCGGGCTGCAGGAGCTGCTCGCGCGCGCCGCCGAAGGCGGGGTCGAGGAGGTGATCGTCGCGACCAACTTCACCGCCGAGGGCGAAGCGACGGCGCACGTCGTGGCCGAAGCGCTGAGGGCGCGCGGGCTGCGCGTGACGCGGCTCGCGCGCGGGGTGCCGATCGGCAGCGAGCTGGAATACGTCGACCTCGGGACGATCGCGCACGCGCTGCTGGACCGGCGCTGAGGCGCGCGGTGCGCCTCGCCGCGGGCTCAGCGGCTGCGCGACACCTTGGTCGACACCTTCGCGGCACGCACCTGCGCGCGCGCCGTCGGGCGGACCGACTTGACGCTCGCCGTGCGGCGGCCCGGCTGCGCGCTCTTCGAGGCCGCCTTGCCGGCCACGTACACGACCACCGTCTGCCCCGGCTTGAAGCTCGCCGACGCCGCCAGGCGGTTCCATTGCGCGACCTGCTGCGCCGACACGCGATAGCGCTGCGCGACGCTCGCCACGGTGTCCTTGCGGCCGGCCCTCAGCGCCACGCGCCGCAGCGGCCGCGCCTCGGGGGCGAGCGCGATGATCGCGTTGTCGGCGATGTGCTCGGACACGTCGCCGTTGCGGTGGGGCGTGCGCGCAACGAGCAGGGTGGAGCCGGCCTTCACCAGCATGCGCGGCGGAATGCGGTTGATGTCGCGCAGCGTTTCCTCGCGCATGCCGACCTGCTTCGCCGCCTCGGACGCGCGCAGCGTGCGTGGCGCGACCCACGCGGTCCAGGTGGCCATCGCGCCCTTGTGGTCGGCCACCGCGCGCACGAACAGGTTGGCGTTGTCGTACGGCAGCAGCACGTACGGGGTGCCCGCCGCCAGGATCACCGGCTTGTTCATCTGCGGGTTGAGCGCCTTGAAGTCCTCGGGCGTCATGCCGGACAGGCGCGCCGCGAGCTCGACGTCGATGTCGCGCGTGATCGGCACGCTGAGGAAGTGCGGGTGGTTCGCCACCGCGGGCAGCGAGAGGCCGAAGCGCTCGGGGCCCAGGACGATGTTCTTCACCGCCTGCAGCTTCGGCACGTAGTTGCGCGTCTCGGCCGGCATGCGCAGGCTGAGATAGTCGGCGGGCTGGCCGGCGCGCTGGTTGCGCGCCACGGCGCGCTGCACGTTGCCCTCGCCCCAGTTGTAGGCGGCGAGCGCGAGGTGCCAGTCGCCGAACATGGCGTGCAGGCGGGCGAGGTAGTCGAGCGCCGCGCGCGTGGAGGCGAGCACGTCGCGCCGGTCGTCGCGGAAGACGTTCTGCTTCAGCGAGAAGTCGCGGCCGGTGCCCGGCATGAACTGCCACATGCCCGAAGCCTTCGCCGTGGACATGGCCTGCGGGTTGAACGCGCTCTCGATGAACGGCAGCAGCGCCAGCTCGCTCGGCATGCCGCGGCGCTCCACCTCCTCGACGATGTGGAACAGGTAGCGGCCGCCGCGCTCGGTCATGCGCTGCACGTAGTCGGGGCGCGACGCATACCACTGCTCGGCGTTGCGCACGAGGTCGGTGTCGATGTCGGCCATGCCGAAGCCGCGGCGCACGCGGCCCCACAGGTCGGTGTGGGCGTTCTCGTCGTCCAGGTCGACCAGCACCTCGGGGCGCAGCGGGTCGACCGGCTGCGGCTTGTCGTTCTCCAGGGCCTGGGCCGCGGCCTGGGCGATGGCGGCCGCGGCGGCGGTCTCGGACTCCGGCGCGGCGGGCGCGGCAGGCTCTGCGGGCGGGGGCGGCGCCGCCACCACCGCGGGGGCGGGCGGCGTCGTGTCGACGGGCGGGGGCGTCGCGCAACCGGCCACCAGCGCCGCCAGCAGCGGAACGCAAAGCAGCCTGTGCCGGAGTGCGATAGGGCTCATCCAACTTCTTTCATGGCCGAGGCATCGGCATTGTCGTCGGGCCGGCGGCCCGGATCGTCGAATTGCCACATCGCAACGCGCGCCGGCGTGCAGCAATGGACACCTGAGGTTCGCGCGATTGAAGCGAAACGTAACGACGGCCCCCGTTTCCGTCGTGGGGTGAGGCTCGGGGCCTCACTAGAATGGCCCGAGCTTCATGACGAAAAGCCCCGCGATTATAGATTTGGCCCAGTGGCTGAGGACGCCCGCCGGCCGCTACCTGCTCGCGTGGGAACAGGCGCATCTGGATCACGCCGTCGTCGACATCTTCGGCTTCCACGCCGTGCAGCTCGGGCTGCCGGAGCTCGACGCCCTGCGCGCCAACCGCATGCCGCACCGCTGGGTGTGCGGCGACGGCGCGATGCGGCCCGCGCTCGGCGACGAGGATTGCCCGGTGCCGCCGTCGGCGATCGTGCTGCATGCCGATTTCGACGCCCTGCCGTTCGACACCCATTCCCTCGACCTGGTCGTGCTGCCGCACGCGCTCGAGCTCGCCCGCGACCCGCACCAGACGCTGCGCGAGGTGGACCGCGTGCTGCGCCCGGAGGGTCGCGTCGTGATCGTCGGCTTCAACCCGGCGAGCCTGTGGGGCCTGCGCCAGCGGCTCGGCCGCGTGCGCCGCGGCCTCGGCTTCGGCAAGCGGCGCGCGCTGTACCTGCCGGCCGGGGGCGACTTCATCGGCTATCGCCGCGTGCGCGACTGGCTGCGGCTGCTCAGCTTCGAGGTCGAGGCGGGCCGCTTCGGCTGCTATCGCCCGCCGGTCGCCTCCGAGCGATGGCTGTCGCGCTTCGAATGGACCGAGCGCACCGGCGACCGCTGGTGGCCGGTGTTCGGCGCGGTCTACGCGCTCACCGCGGTGAAGCGCGTGCGCGGCATGCGGCTCGTCGGCCTGCTGCGACAGGAACGCGCGCCCGCGAAGGCCGCGCCCGCCGTCGTCGCGCAGCACCATCCCATCGTCCTTCCCGAAGACCACCACACCCTGCCTCGATGACCTCCCTCGCCACCACCGTCACGGGCCCCGATGCGCCCGTGGGCATCCGCCGACCGCACGTGACCATCTACACCGACGGCGCGTGCAAGGGCAACCCCGGGCGCGGCGGCTGGGGCGCGTGGCTCGCGTCGAACGGCCACGAGAAGGAGCTGTTCGGCGGCGAGCGGCTCACCACCAACAACCGCATGGAGCTCACCGCCGTGATCGAGGCGCTCGCGTCGCTCAAGCGCACCTGCGACGTCACGCTCTACACCGACAGCGAGTACGTGCGCAAGGGCATCACCGAGTGGATCCACGGCTGGAAGCAGCGCGGCTGGAAGACGGCGGAGAAGAAGCCCGTGAAGAACGCCGACCTGTGGCAGCGGCTGGATGCGCTGCGCAGCCTGCACCACGTGGAGTGGAAGTGGGTGCGCGGGCACGCGGGGGACCCGGGCAACGAGCGGGCCGATGCGCTCGCGAACCGGGGGTGCGAAGGGGCATAGCGCGCCGCCTCGCCCGGGCGAGAGAGCGCGTCCTGCGGGCCGCTGCGCCCTAAGAACGGACGAGCCGCGTCAGCCAGTCGAGCAGCACCGTGGGCAGCAGCTCCGGACGGGGCAGCAGCGCGTACTGGCGCGCGCCGAAGATGACGGGCAGGTAGCCTGGCGCCTGGCGGTCGACGGTGAGGCAGAACAGGTTCACGCCCTGCAGCCGCGCCTCGGTGACCGCCTGCCGCATGTCCTCGACCCCGTACGGCCCTTCGTAGGCGTCGACGTCGTTCGGCCTTCCGTCCGAAAGCAGCAGCAGCAGTCGGTGCCGTGCGGCCTGTCCCATCAGGCTCGCGGTGGCATGGCGCAGCGCCGCGCCGGCGCGCGTGTAATGCTCCGGCTCGAGCGACGCGATGCGCCGCGCCACCGCGTCGCCGTACGCCTCGTCGAACGACTTCACCCGCCGCACCACCACCCCGTGCGGCCCTTCGCCGGAGAACGCCTGCACCGCGTGCGGCTCCCCCAGCCCCTGCAGGGCGATGCAGACGAGCAGCAGCGCCTCGCGCTCGACGTCGATGACGCGCCGGTTGGTCGAGACCCAGCCGTCGGTGGACCCGCTGACGTCGACCAGGATGAGGATCGCCATGTCGCGCCGCGCCGGCCGGTGCAGCTCGTACAGCGCCTGGGGCATCGGAAGCCCGGCGCGCAAGTCGGCCCAGGCCTCGACGCAGGCCTCGAGGTCGGCGTCGTCGCCGTCGAGCTGCCTGCGCAGGCGCGAGCGCCGGGCCTTCAGCATCTCGAAGCGGCGGCGCACCTGGGTCGCCATGGCGCGATGCGCGTCGAGCGTGCGTTCGACCCATTCCGCGGGCCCTTCGGCCGCCTGGCGCAGGTGCACGGTGACGGCGCCGTCGCGGTACGCCGGAATGCGGCAGTCCCACTCCGGGTACCGCAGGCACGCCCGTGCGTGCGGCGCCGGAGCCGTCGCGGCGCGCGCGCGGGCCTCCGGGGGCGCCTCGGACAGCAGCACTTCCGCCGGCCGCCCCGGCGTGACGACCAGACGCGCCTCGGGCAGCTCCGACAGCGCATCGGCGAGCTCCTCGGCGGCGGTCGCGGCATCGCGGTCGGTGGGGCGCTGCAGCCCCATCGCGTCCTCGACCTGCTCGTGCGGCTGCGCGGTCTGCACCATCCACGCGCCCGGCGCGGCGTCGTCCTCGTCCGGCGGCGCCTGCCGGATGCGCGGGCTGCGGGCGAGGGTGGCGCTGCGCGGCGGCCGCGCCTGCGGCCCGGTCGCGGGCGACTCCTGCACGGTGAGCGCCGCAGCCGCGGCCGGCTCGCGCATCTCGCCGGTCCACCGGTCGCGGTACAGCAGCCGGCGGCCGGCGGGGCCGGCGGCGACGCCCAGCGCCGCGGCGCGCTCGCGCGCCACGCCGGCGAGCTCGGCCGCGGGGATCGCCTGCGCCGGTTGCGGCGTGCGCGACAGCATGTCGCGCACCAGCGCCTCCAGCGCGCGCCGCGCGGGCGGGAATCGCTCCAGCGGCGGGCGCTCGGCGAGCGCCGTGCGCCGCACGGCCTCGAGCGCGGCGCGCGTGCCGGGCAGCGCTTGCACGAGCGCCGCATCGGACGCCTGCGCCTCGAGCACGAGGTAGACCGCGCGCTGCAGCGGGTCCGTCAGCGCCCGCCAGTGCGCCGGGCTGCCGCGCAGCGCGCGCACCGCCTGCTGCAGGGCCATCACGCGGAACTGGTCGAGCCCGCTCAGCCCGGGCCGCTCCTCGACGGCCGCGGGCAGCCAGAGGGCCGCGCCGTCGGTCGCGGGCAGGGCCGCCGCCACGCGCGGCCCCTCGGCGCGCCGGAACACCGGCGTGAGCATGGTGGCCGGCGCCGGCGGCTGCGCGACGCGCAGCGGATGGCCGGTCCCGGCCACCGCGGACACCAGGAGATCCAGGCGCCGCGCCACGTCCCGCAGCCTCGTGACCCGCGGCCCGGGCGCGCCGGCGCGATGGCGCAGCCAGAGCCCGCGGGCGAAGACGGTCGCATGACGCGCGACGTCGGTGATGACCTCCTCGGCTTCGGCCATGGCGTCGTGCGTCTCAGGGGGTGTGAGGCATGGGCGGCCTGACCGAGCCGACGACGCTGCACGATTCCACAGGGGCTTCGGTGCGCCGCCTCACACGAAGGTGGCGTCGACCAGGTCGCGCATCGCGCCGACCAGCGCCTCGTCGTCGGACAAGGGCGAGACGACGGCGGCGTAGCACGCGCGGCGCACGTCGGTACCGCTCGCGACCAGGCGCGCCGCCGCGACCAGCAGCCGCGTGCTCGGCACTTCGGCCAGGCCGCGGTGCTGCAGGCCGCGCAGCCGGCGACCCAGCGCGACGAGCGCGGCGGCGGTGGCGCGGTCGCTCGCGCCTTCGCGCTGCACGATCGCCGCCTCGTGGTCCTCGGACGGGAAGTCGAAGTCGAGCGCGACGAAGCGCTGGCGCGTGCTGGGCTTCAGGTCCTTCAGCATGCGCTGGTAGCCCGGGTTGTACGACACCACCAGCTGGAAGCCGGGCGCCGCCTCGACGAGCTCGCCCGTCTTGTCGATGGGCAGCATGCGCCGGTGGTCGGTCAGCGGATGGAGCACGACGACGGTGTCCTGCCGCGCCTCCACGACCTCGTCGAGGTAGCAGAGCGCGCCCTCGCGCACCGCGCGCGTGAGCGGTCCGTCCTGCCATTGCGTGCCGTCGTGGCGGATGAGGAAGCGCCCGACGAGGTCGCTCGCCGTGAGGTCGTCGTGGCAGGACACCGTGACCAGCCGCCGCTTCAGCCGCCATGCCATGTGCTCGACGAAGCGCGTCTTGCCGCACCCCGTCGGCCCCTTGAGCATCACCGCGAGGTGGCGGGCGTGGCACTGCTCGAAGATCTCGACCTCGCGCCCGCTCGCCAGGTAGTACGGCTCGGCCCCCGGCGGGGCGGTGTCGCCGGCCACTCAGGCCCTCGCCGGCGCACCGGGCGATGCGCGCACCGGCACTTCGGCGGCCACCTGGAAGCGCGGCGCCCAGCGGAAGAAGTCGATGATGAACAGCGCGACCCCGACGGCGAACAGCGAGCCGGTGGCCACGAGCATGAGGAAGTGGACCTGGATCTTCAGCTGCGCGTCGAGGTAGCCCAGCCCGAGGATGCGCTCGAGGTACACCTGCGCGATGCCGGCGGTCGCGAACGACAGCGTCATGCCGAACATGCCGACCAGCTGCAGCCAGAAGGCCCAGTAGCCCATCGACGTGCCCTGCTCCTTGCGGTCGGGCGCCATCGCGGGCAGCGCGTACGAGATCATCGCGAGCACGATCATCGCGTAGGCGCCGTAGAACGCCGCGTGCCCGTGCATCGCCGTGATGAGCGTGCCGTGCGTCCACTTGTTGACGCCGGGCCAGGTGTGCGCCAGGCCCAGCAGCCCGGCGCCGAAAAGCGTATACACCGCGCTGCCGACCGTCCAGTGCAGCGCCAGCACGTTGGGGTGCGCCAGGCCGGAGCGGCGCATCGCGGCGTAGGCGTACATCGCCATGCCGATCAGCGCCAACGGCTCGAGCGCGCTGAACACGCCGCCGATGGGCAGCCAGTAGCCGGGCACGCCGACCCAGTAGTAGTGGTGCGCCGTCCCGAGGATGCCCGCGATGAACACCAGGCCCACGATGACGTAGAGCCACTTCTCCATCACCTCGCGGTCGGCGCCGGACAGGCGGATGAGCAGGTACGCGAGGAAGCCGCCCTGGATCATCTCCCACACGCCTTCGACCCACAGGTGGATGGTCCACCAGCGGTAGAAGATGGACACCACGTAGTTGTCGAACGGGACGAGCGCCGGCAGGAAGAGCACTGCCGCGCCCGCGATGCCGAGCAGCAGCACGCCCTCCGTGGTGGTGAAGCGGCCCGACTTGCGGATCGTCATCGCGATGTTGTAGAGGAACATCAGCATCACGACGACGATCGCGAGCTTGTGCGGCAGCGGCTGCTCGAGCAGCTTGTTGCCGGTGCCGTAGCGGAACAGGTAGCCGATCACGGCGGTGACGCCCATCACGACCCAGATCGCGAGCTGCACGTACGCCAGCGTGACGCTGTGCAGCTCGGTGCGCGACTCGTCGGGAACCATCCAGTACGTCGCGCCCATGAAGCCCGTGAGCACCCAGACGATCAGCAGGTTCGTGTGGATCATCTTGGTGACGTCGAAGGGCAGGACGTACAGCAGCGGATCCGGGCCGAGGTACTTCGCGGCCGACAGCAGGCCGAACACGATCTGCAGCCCGAACAGCACCATCGCGACCGCGAAGTACCAGTAGGCGACCGATTGGGACTTGTAGCGCATGCGGCCCCCGCTTACTTGAGCGACGAGAGGTACGCCACGAGCTGCTCCACCTGCTCGGGCTGGAGCGCCTGGGCATACGTGGTGGGCATGAACGAGACGCCGCCGGCCGAGTACATCGCGCCGGGCACGACGTGGGCGCTCGGCGCCACGATGGCTTCGCGGATGTAGCCCTCCGGGTCCTTCGCCTTGCCCTTGTAGGCGGGCGAGGCGATCAGCTGCGCCGCGCGCGCGGCGACCCCGGCGAGGCTCGGCCCCGCCATGTTGACGCCGGGCGCCACCGAATGGCAGGCGGCGCAGGGGGGCGTGACCGTGCGGAAGACGCGCTCGCCCAGCGCGATGGGGTTCTCGTTGCCGGTGACGGGGCGCGCCCCGGCCGGCACCGCCGCGGAGGCCGCCGGTGCACCCGCCGCCGTCGGCAGGTCCGTGCCCGGGATGGCGGCCCCGGTGACCAGGATGGGGCGCGGCGGCCATCCCTGGTTGTCGACCTTGCTGATCCAGTCGAGGAACGCGATGAGGTCGCGGATCTCGGAATCGGCGAGGTTCTGCTTCGGCATCAGCCGCCGGTGCCGCTGCTCGTCGTAGAACTGCGACGGGTCCTTCATGTAGGCCGTGAGGTACGGCTCGCCGCGCAGCTGCGCGATCTTGGTCAGGTCGGGCGCGTAGTACGCGCCCTCGCCGAACAGGGTGTGGCAGTTCACGCAGTTGTACTTGTGCCAGACGTCCTTGCCGTGCTGCACGGCCGGCGTGAGGTTCTGGGCGTTCGTGAGGCGCGGGAACTGGCGGTGGCTGTCGATCGTGAGCGCCGCGAACGCGACAGCGGCGACGGCGGTGGATGCGATCGCGAAGAGGCGGGTCTGTCGCTTGTTCATTGCCGCCGCTCAGACGCCGATGCCGGCCCAGTACTTGATGGAGATGTAGGCGGCGTACAGAACGGCCATCGCCATCAACAGCACGATGAGATGGCTCACCAGCTTGAGCGGTGCGTGCATCGGCACTCCCTCGTCGTTGCGTTCTTCTTGGCCCGTTGCCGGGTCGCCGCGTCGCCATCGTGCGGCGCGGGCAGAACGTATACCCCAATCGCGAAACCCATGGGGGGTTGTCCCGCTGGTGCAACTGCAAGCGGACGTTACATTGCAGGGCTCTCCACGTTCGAAGACGATCCGCACGCCGCCCGCCCCGAACCCGCTTCCGATGCCGACCGTCCGCGAGTCCCCCAAGCGAGCCCTGAACAGCGCCTTTCGCCGGCGGCTGCATCGCATCTACCTCCTCTACACGCTCGGCTTCCTCGCCTTCACGCTGCTGCTCGCCGTGCTCGAGCGCATGGGCGTGCCCAAGCGCGCCATCGGCGTGACGTTCCTGCTGTCGACGGTCGTGCTGTACGCGTGCATCGGCATCCTGAGCCGGACCACGGACGCCACGGAGTACTACGTCGCCGGCCGCCGCGTGCCGGCCTTCTACAACGGCATGGCCACCGCCGCCGACTGGATGAGCGCCGCCTCGTTCATCGGCCTGGCCGGCACGCTGTACCTGCAGGGCTACGGCGGGCTCGCGTTCATCATGGGCTGGACCGGCGGCTACTGCCTGGTGGCGCTGCTCATCGCGCCGTACCTGCGCAAGTTCGGGCAGTTCACCATCCCCGACTTCCTCGGCGAGCGCTACGCCAGCAACGTGCCGCGCTTCGTGGGGCTGGTGGCGGCCATCATCGTGTCGTTCATCTACGTCGTCGCGCAGATCTACGGCGTGGGCCTCATCACCGCGCGGCTCATCGGCGTGGACTTCGTGATCGGCATCTTCCTCGGCCTGGGCGGCATCCTCGTGTGCTCGTTCCTCGGCGGAATGCGCGCCGTGACGTGGACGCAGGTGTCGCAGTACATCATCCTCATCGTCGCCTTCATGATCCCCGTGCTGTGGCTGTCGGTGAAGCAGACCGGGATTCCGCTGCCGCTGCTGGTGTACGGCACGCAGCTCGAGAAGGTGAGCGAGCGCGAGCGGCAGCTGCTCGACGATCCGAAGGAAGTGGAGGTCACCGCGGCGTTCAAGGCGCGCGCCGAGAGCTTCCGCGCCAAGCTGGCCGACGTGCCGCGCGCCCTGCAGCAGGAACGCCGCGTGGCGCAGGAGCGGGTCGTCGACCTGCGCGCGGCCGATGCGCCGCTCGCGCAGATCCAGGCCGCGGAGAAGGCGCTCGCCGCGTTGCCGCGCAGCGAGGCGGCGGCGCGCGAGCTGTGGCAGCGCGCGCTGGCGGCCAACGAGGCGAGGGCGCGCCCGCTGGCCGGAATGCCGCCGCACGGCCAGGCGTTCGGCGCGGTGCCCGACGCCGACGGCGCCGCGGAAGACGTGGCGCGCCGCAACTTCTTCGCGCTCGTCTTCTGCCTGATGGTGGGCACCACGGCCCTGCCGCACATCCTGGTGCGCAGCTACACCACGCCCTCGGTGAGGGAGGCGCGCGAGTCGGTCGGGTGGTCGCTGTTCTTCATCGCGCTGCTGTACGTGACCGCGCCGGCGCTCGCCGTGCTCGTGAAGTACGAGGTGTTCAACGTGCTCGTGGGCACGCCGTTCGACCGGCTGCCCGCCTGGATCTCGAACTGGTCGAGGGTGGATTCCTCGCTGCTGTCGGTGGTCGACGTCAACGAGGACGGCATCCTGCAGCTCGGCGAGATGCGCATCGGCGGCGACATCGTCGTGCTGGCCACGCCGGAGATCGCCGGGCTGCCGTACGTCGTCTCGGCGCTCGTGGCCGCCGGCGGGCTGGCCGCCGCGCTCTCCACCGCGGACGGGCTGCTGCTCACCATCGCGAATGCGCTGTCGCACGACTTCTACTACAAGATGGTCAACGAGGACGCGTCGGCGGCGCAGCGCGTGACCATCTCGAAGGTGACGCTGCTGGGCGTCGCGCTGGCGGCGGCCGCGGTGGCGGCGTCCAACCCGGTGGACATCGTCTTCATCGTCTCGGCGGCGTTCTCGGTCGGCGCGTCGGCGTTCTTCCCGGCACTCGTGCTCGGGGTGTTCTGGCCGCGCGCGAACCGCTGGGGCGCGGTGGCGGGCATGCTGGCCGGGCTGGGGGTGACGCTGTACTACCTGATGCGCAACGACGCCTGGCTGCGCGCCGTGTTCCGCGTGCGCATTCCCGTGCAGCTGTGGTTCGACATCCAGCCCATCGCCGCGGCCGTGTTCGGCGTGCCCGCGGGCGCGGCGGTCATCGTGCTGGTGAGCCTGCTGACCCCGGCGCCCGGCGAGCGCACGCGCAACTTCGTGCGGTCGCTGCGCTTTCCGAGGCTGTAGCCGCCGGGCCGCGCAGGACGGCGCGCCCGTGCCGTGCCGCCGCCCGCGCCGCTTCCGCTATAATCCTTCGTTTTTCCGCCTTGCCACACCCGGGACCGACGCTTCGGGGTGGCTTCACCGCCCGGCGATGAGCGCACACGATGCGGCGCGCCGCGGCAGAAACCGCAAGGAGTCTCGATGCGTCACTACGAAATCGTGCTGCTGATCCATCCGGATCAGAGCGAACAGGTTCCGGCCATGCTGGAGCGCTACAAGGGCATCGTCACCGCCGGCGGCGGCAAGGTGCACCGGGTGGAGGACTGGGGCCGTCGCCAGATGGCCTACCTGATCCAGAAGCTCGCCAAGGCCCACTACCTGTGCATCAACATCGAGTGCGGCAAGGACGTGCTCGAGGAACTGGAGACGGGCTTCCGCTTCAACGACGCCGTGCTGCGCCACCTCACGGTGGTCAAGAGCAAGGCCGACACCACGCCTTCGGTGATGATGAAGATGGTCGAGAAGGAAGAAGCCCGCAAGGCGCCGCCGCAGCCGCAGCAGCAGGAGGCCGCGGCCTGAAGACGCCGCCCGCGTCCGCCGCGCCGCGCGCCGCATGAACCGGCTGGTTCTGACGGCGCAGCTGGTGGAGCGGGGCGCCGTGCGATACACCCCCGCCGGGCTGCCGGCCGTGGATTTGAGCCTGAAGCACGAATCCGAGGTCACGCAGGACGGCCAGCCGCGCAAGGTCTCCATGGAGATCCGGGCGCGCGCGATCGGGGCGATCACCGAGCGCCTGCTCGGGCTCGACATCGGAAGCAGCCACGGCTTTGCCGGCTTCCTCGGGTCCCGGCGCAACGGACGCGGCATCGTCTTCCACGTGACCGAGCTCGACGCCGCTCCCTGAACACACAGATTTCGAAAGAGGTACAGACATGCCCCCGCCCCGTGGTAAAGGTAAGTTCTCGAAGGACCGCAAGCCCAAGCGCAACCAGCAGTCGCTGCTGTTCCGCCGCAAGCGCTTCTGCCGCTTCACGGTCACCGGCGTGACCGAGATCGACTACAAGGACGTCGA
>Ga0075429_100003304_pt1 | contig 13735 bp, 16 predicted proteins | sample RhiMetdeltSRZDD3_FD_75295 | JGI IMG/M metagenome (GOLD analysis project Ga0075429, IMG submission 75295) | Populus rhizosphere microbial communities from Tennessee, USA - Rhizosphere MetaG P. deltoides SRZDD3 | ecosystem: Host-associated > Plants > Roots > Rhizosphere > Soil | place: USA... | reverse complement strand
TTGCTCGACTTCTGGATCACCTCGGCCACGGTGAGCGCGCCGTGCGGATGCGCGTCGCGGATCGTCGAGCCGGTGATGGTGATCGAGCCGGGCGCGGTCTGGATGACGGTGTTCGGCGTGACGCGGCCGCTCTCGAGCGCCCACGCGGCGACGAACGGCTTCATCGTCGAGCCGGGCTCGAAGGTGTCGGTGAGCGCGCGGTTGCGCAACTGGTCGCCCGACAGGTTGCGGCGCTCCCCGGGCGTGAAGCTCGGGTAGTTGGCGAGCGCGAGCACCTCGCCGCTCTGCACGTCGAGCACGACGACGCTGCCCGCGCGCGCCTTGTGCGCGGCCACCGCGTCGCGGATGCGCTGGTAGGCGAAGAACTGCACCTTGGAATCGATGGCGAGCGAGATGTCGCGGCCGTCGACGGCGGGCACGGTGTCGCCGATGTCCTCGACCACGCGGCCGAGCCGGTCCTTGATGACGCGGCGCGTGCCGTCGCGGCCGGCGAGGTCGCGCTGGAACGCGAGCTCGACGCCTTCCTGCCCCTTGTCCTCGAGGTCGGTGAAGCCGACGACGTGCGCCGCCGCTTCGCCCTCGGGGTACTTGCGCTTGTACTCGCTCACCACGTGCACGCCCTTCAGCTTGAGCGCGAGCACTTCCCGGGCCACCTTGTCGTCGACCTGGCGGCGCAGCCAGGCGAAGTTCGGGCTGTCGTCGAGCCGGGCGTCCAGCTCCCTGCTCGTCATGCCGAGCAGTCGCGCGAGCTGGGCGCGCTGCGCCTTGTCGGCGTCGATGTCCTTCGGGATCGCCCACAGCGAAGGCGCCGGCACGCTGGAGGCGAGCACCAGCCCGTTGCGGTCCATGACGCGCCCGCGGCTGGCGGGCAGCTCCAGCGTGCGCGCGTAGCGGATCTCGCCCTGCTTCGCGAAGAAGGGCTGGCCCACGATCTGCACGTAGGCCGCGCGGCCGAGCAGCACGGCGAAGCCGAGGCCCACCATGGCGACGCACAGCCGCGAGCGCCACGGCGGCGTCTTCGACGCGAGCAGCGGGCTGCTGGCGTAGTTGACGCTGCGCACGGTGCCGCCGCCCGGCTTGGCGCGCTTCTTCTTCTCCATGCCGGCGACCCAGTTCATCGGGCACCCTCCGGCTTCGAGAGGTCGACGTACTGCGTGATCGCCGGTGTCGCGCCGCGCATGCCGAGCTTCTCGCGCGCCGCCTTCTCGACGCGCAGCGACGTCGCCTGCGCCTGCTTCTCGGCCTTCAGGCGCTCGAACTCGCTGTCGAGCCGGCGCTCCTCGTCGCGCGCGCGATCCAGCGCGGTGTAGAGGCGCCGCGCGTCGTAGGAGACCTGCACGAGGTACAGGCCGCACGCGAGCAGCACGAGCAGCAGCGCGACGTTGAAGCGCGTCATGCCGGCACCTCCGTGCGCTCGGCCACGCGCATCACCGCGGAGCGCGCGCGCGCATTGGCCTGCAGCTCGTGCGCGCCGGGCTTCACGCGGCCGAGCGCCTTCAGCCGCGTGGGGCGCGGCGCGGCGAAGGGGGCGCGCCGGTCGACCTCGCTCCTGCTCTCCCGGGCGATGAAGGTCTTCACGATGCGGTCTTCGAGCGAATGAAAGCTGATCACCACCAGGCGCCCGCCCGGAGCCAGCAGGCGCAACGCCGCGTCCAGGCCCTGCTCGAGCTCCGCCAGCTCGGCGTTGACGAGGATCCTCAGCGCCTGGAAGGTCCGCGTGGCAGGGTCCTGCCCCGGCTCGCGCGTCTTGACCGCACGAGCCACGACGTCGGCCAGCTCGCGGGTGGTGCGCACAGGGTGCCCGCTCTCGCGCCGAGCAACAAGCGCCTTTGCAACCTGTATAGCAAACCGTTCTTCCCCATAGTCCCGTATCACCTCCGCGATGTGCCGCGCGTCCGCGCGGGCGAGGAAATCGGCGGCGCTCTCGCCGCGCGTCGGGTCCATCCGCATGTCGAGCGGGCCGTCGAAGCGGAACGAGAAGCCGCGCGCCGGATCGTCGATCTGCGGCGACGACACGCCGATGTCCAGCAGGACGCCGTGCACGCGCGAGACGCCTTCGGCGGCCAGCGTGGCCAGCAGATCGCCGAACCGGGCATGGCGGATCGAGAAGCGCGGGTCGTCGATGCGCGTGTCGCCCGTCGTCGCCGCGGCCACCGCCTCGGGGTCGCGGTCGAAGGCGATGAGCCGCCCGCGCTCGGCCAGCCGCTCGAGGATCAGGCGGCTGTGCCCGCCGCGGCCGAACGTGCCGTCGACGTACGTGCCGTCCGGCGTGGTGACGAGCGCGTCCACCGCCTCGTGAAGGAGGACGGTGGCATGCACCGACGCGGGGGGCCGAGGGCTCACGATGGCCTCAGAAGCTGAAGTCCTTGAGGGCGTCAGGCATCTCGGATGCCATCACCTTCGCCTCGTGTTCGGCGTAGCGCGCGGCATCCCACAGCTCGAAGTAGCTTCCCATGCCGAGCAGCATCACGTCGCGCGCGAGGCCGGCCGCGGCGCGCAGCTCGGGCGCGATGAGCACGCGCGAGGAGCCGTCGATCTCGACGTCCATGGCGTTGCCCAGGAAGATCCGCTTCCATCCGCTCGCGGCCATGGGCAACGCCGCGACCTTCTCCCGGAAAGCCTCCCAGGACGGGCGCGGGAAGATCATCAGCGAGCCTTCGGGATGCTTGGTGACGGTGAGCTGGTGGACGCCCATCGCGGCGAGCACCTCGCGGTGACGCGCCGGCATGGCGATTCGCCCCTTGCCGTCCAGCGTCAAGGCCGCAGGCCCCTGAAACACAATGTTTGCCACGAAGACCCACAAAAATGCACTTCCTCCCACTGTACCGCAGCGCGAATACCACGGTCAATGAAACGGGGCAGGAAATCCCAATGAAATCAAGAACTTGAATGTGATTTCGTGCACGGTTCCGCAAGGCAAGAAACGTTTCAAAAATAAGGACTTGGCCGGGGCAATGAAAGCATTGGGTGAGATGAGGGCGAGCCCTCGCCCTCGCTCACGGGCCGGGCGCGTTCGGCCTGGCCCGATCCGCCGCACGGCGCGCGCGAGGCGGCAGCGCGGACGAGGCGCCGCCCGGCAGCGGCTCCGGGGCAAGCGTCGATGTGTCCGGCATCGGACTCTGGCTTGATAGACATCCAGGCATGGACTAGGATGGGAACATATCCGTCCACCGCACGCCATGGCCTCGCTTCCCGCTCCTGCCCGCAGCGCCCCGTCGATCGCCTCGCCGGCCGGCTCCGCCGCGGCGCTGCGCACCTTCTTCAACATCGCCCGGGCCTGGAACCTCACGCCGGCGCAGGAGCAGCGCCTGCTCGGCGTGCAGCGTTCCACCCTCTACGCCTGGCGCGCGGGCAACTTCCCCGCGCGGCTGGACGCCGACACGCTGGAGCGCCTCAGCTACCTGTTCGGCATCTATGGCGCGCTGAACGTCCTGTTCCCCCTCGCCGAACGCGCCGACGCGTGGCTGCGCCGGCCGAACAGCGCGCCCCTGTTCGGCGGCGACACGGCGCTGTCGCGCATGCTCGGCGGCCAGGTGGCGGATCTGTTCGAGGTGCGGCTCTACCTGGACGCGGTGCGGGGCGGCGGCTCTTGAGTCCCGCGGACGTCGCGGTGGCGCGCCTGCGCTGGGAGCCCACCCACCGGCTGGTCCCCAGCCGCTTCCCTCCGATCAGCCTGTTCGAGCGCGTCGCCGCTGCCGAAGACCTGGAGGTGGTGTTCGCCATCGAGGCGCTCACCAACCCGCGGCTGCGCCAGGAGGCCGGCGAGATCTCGCTCGTGCCGCGCGAGGAGCGCGTGAGCGGGCCGGGCAGCAGCGCCGTCATGGCCGCGTTCACGCACCTCAACCCCGCGGGATCGCGCTTCACGGCCGGCCGCTACGGCGTGTACTACGCGGCGCGGCGGCTCGAGACCGCGGTGCGCGAGGTGAGCCACCACCAGGGACGCTTCCTCGCCGCGACGCGCGAGCCGCCGATCGCGATCGACCTGCGGTGCTACCGCGCCAAGGTGCGGCAGCCGCTGCACGACATCCGCGGCGCGCGCGATCGCCTGCCCGGCGTGTACGCGCCCGACGACTATGCGGCCTCGCAGGCGTTCGGCGCGGCGCTGCGCGAGGCCGGAAGCTGGGGCGTCGTGTACGACAGCGTGCGCGACCCCGGAGGCGAATGCGTGGGCATCTTCCGGCCGAAGGCGCTGGACCGCGCGGTGCAGGGCGAGCACGTGACGCTGCAGTGGAACGGCGAGGCGATCGAGGCGTGGTACGTGAAGTCGGACCTGCGCCGGCTGTGACGCGCCGGCCCGTTTCGCGCTCACACATCGTTTCGAATCGGGGCCGTCAGCGGGGAACCGACAGGTAAACGGCTCTACACGAAGGTGCAAAGCGCGCGACACTCCCCTGTTGCACTGTGACCCGCATCTTTGGCGGCGGGAATCCCGTTTGCCCATCGGTCTCGGGACCGACCTTCATGCGCAATCTCCTCCACGACTCCCTCATCCGATCTGCGGGCCGCGCACGCGGCCTGCGTGCGTGGCCTCTCGCGCTCGCGATGGCGCTGGCGCCCCTGGGTGCGCAGGCCGTCATGCAGACGCGCCCGGCGGCGAAGCAGGCCGAGTTCGGCGCGGCGCGCGCCTCGCGCGACACGGTGGCCGTCGCCAACGGCGTCGTGCGCTCCGGCGACAACCAGGGCGCGCCGTTCATCATCCTCGACAAGCTCGACGCGCGCGTGTTCGTGTTCGATGCCTCGGGGCGCCTGCTCGCGTCCGCGCCGGCGCTGCTGGGCATCGCCAGGGGCGACCACACGGTGCCGGGCATCGGCGACAAGAAGCTCTCGGAGATCAAGCCCGAGGAGCGCACGACGCCGGCCGGCCGCTTCGTCGCGGAGTTCGGGCACAGCAGCAGCCGCGGCGAAGACGTGGTGTGGGTGGACTACGACGCTGCCGTGTCGATGCATCGCGTGGTCACGACGAACCCGAAGGAGCGTCGCCTGCAGCGGCTCGCCACGCCCACGGCCAAGGACAACCGCATCTCGTACGGCTGCGTGAACCTGCCCAAGGCGTTCTACGAGACGTGGGTGGGCCCGACCGTGGCGCAGACGCGCACCATCATCTACGTGCTGCCGGAGACGCGGCCCGCGCAGCAGGTCTTCCCGTTCGTGCAGGCGTCGCGCACGAACACCGCCGGCACCGGCGCGGCCCGCGGCACGCGGCCCACCAAGGTGGCGACCCTGCGTCGCGCCGGTCCGCTCGACGGCCCGATGCCCGTCATCGACCCGTGATCGCGGCGGCGCCGCGCCGCCCATGAAAAAGGGCCCCGTCGAGGGGCCCTTCGCAAAAGGGCCCCCGCCACGGGGCCCTTCGCACGTGAGTGCAGGAGCCTCAGTTGCGGTCGGCACGCGACGCGCGGCCGCTGGTCGAGCCCGAGGTGGTCGTCGAGCGCGTGGTCGTGGTGGAGCTGTCCATCGTCGAGCCGGAGGTCGTGCCCGACGTCGACGGGGTGGTGGCGGTCGACGAGCCCGTGCCCGCGCCGCTCGTGGTCGTGCCCGCGCCGGACGAGGAGGTGCTCGGCGACGTGGTGCTCGGGCTCGAGGTGCTCGGGCTGCCCGAGGTCGTGCTGCCCGTGCCGCTCGTGCCCGCGGCACCGCTCGTGCCCGCGCCCGAGGTGGCGCCCGTGGAGGAGCTGGGGCTCGCGCCGCTGCCCGACACGCTGCCGGCGCCCGTGGCGCCCGTGCCCGACGTGCCGGCCGCCGTGCCGGAATTGCTGGCCGCCGTGTCCGACGACCCGCCGGACGAGGACGAGCCGCCCGTGGAGCCCGCGCCGGCGCCTTGCGAATAGGCGACGCCCGTCATCGAGACCAGCGCGGCAGCGATGGCGGCGAGGGTCAAGCTCTTTGGCAGTTTGTTCATGTGGATCTCCTGTAGCAGAGTGAAAGGTCGGTTACGGCAGGTTGCCCGCTCAGCGCTCCGCTTTGTCCGCAGGTGCGCCAAAAGACTTGGCAATGGAAGTTGTGGGCAAGGGGCGTGCCTTCGCGGGCGTCGTGCCGCCGCCCCCCGTGCCTGGGCGCCGCGCCGATATGCTCGCGAGCGCTCGTCCTACGCCACCCTTTCAGCGCCTGAGGCGAAATGCGTGGCGTCCTTTCACGCTGCCCGATGGAGACCCTCGCCTCGATGCCCTCGCGCGAGAACACGCCGGATGCCCTGCCCGACGACCTGCGGCCCGCGCCGCGCGTGGCGTCGTGGCGCGGCTATGCGCGCGGGCCGCGTCCCGCGCTCACGCTCGGCCTCGTGGGCCTCGGTGCGCTGCTGCTCTTCACGCACCTGCGCAGCGTCGACTGGGCCGCGATGCGCGACGTCGTCGCGCACATGCCGCGCGCGTCGCTCTTCATGGCCGGGCTGCTGTCGGCGGCGAGCTATGCCGTGTATTGCAGCTTCGACCTGCTCGCGCGCCGCACCACGGGCCACCCGATCGACCGCACGCGCGTGCTGGCGATCGGCTTCGTGGGCCACGCCTGCGCGCTCAGCCTCGGCCCCGCGGGCGCGGGCGTGCGCCTGCGGCTGTACGCGCACCACGGCCTGCCGATGCACCTGAACGCCGCGCTGTGGCTGTTCAACGTGGCGACCAACTGGATCGGCTTCGCCGCACTCGCCGGCGCGGCGCTCGCCACACGCTGGATCGCCTTGCCCGCGGCCTGGAACGCGCCCGGCGCGCCGCTGCAGGCCGTCGGCTTCGCGCTGCTGGGCGCCGTCGCGTTCTATCTCGTCGCCTGCCGCGTGGCGCGCAACCGCGCGCTCGTCGTGCGCGGCGTCCATTTCCGCCTGCCGCCGGTGGCGGTGGCGCTGCTGCAATGCGTGCTGTCGGCGGTCAACTGGCTGCTGCTGGGCGCCGTCGTGCATGCGCTGATGCCGGGCCACGTGCCCTACGAGACGGTGCTCCTCGCGCTGATGGCGAGCGCGCTCGCGCTGGCGGTGGTCGACGTGCCGGCCGGCCTCGGCGTGATGGAGACGGTGTTCGTCGGGATGCTCGCGCCGGTCGCCGCGCCCCACGACGTGCTGGGCGCGCTGGTGGCGTATCGCGCGATCTACTTCGTCGGCCCGCTGCTGCTCGCGGCCGGCGTGTACGCCGCGCTCGAGTGGGACGCGCTCGCCGCGCGGCGCGGCGCGCGCAGGGGCGACGGGCGCGCGCCGGTCACGGCTCGCCCAGCGCCCGGCGCACGCTCCCGCCGGCGCGCGCCAGGCGAGCCTCCGCCGACGTCGCGTCGACCGCCTTGACGATCGCGACGATGGCCGTCTTCACCTGGTAGCCGCACTGCGCCAGCGTGCGCCGGCAGGTCTCCTCGTCGGCGCCGGTGGCGCGCATGGTGAGGCTGACGGCCCGGCGCACCAGCTTGGCGTTCGTGGGCCGCAGGTCCACCATGAGGTTGCCGTAGACCTTGTGGAGCCGGACCATGATGGCGCTCGACAGCGTGTTGAGCGCGATCTTCTGCGAGGTGCCCGCCTTGAGCCGGGTGCTGCCCGAGATCACCTCGCTTCCGGTGTTCAGAGTGATCGCGATGTCGGCGCCGAGCGTCACCGGCGCGGCCGGGTTGTTGGCGATGCCCACGGTGAGCGCGCCGGCCGCGCGCGCCGCCTCGAGGGCGCCCATCACGTAGGGCGTGGCGCCGGAGGCCGCGATGAGGATGACCACGTCCTGCGGGCCGACGCGCACGCCCTCGACGTCCAGGCGACCCTGCTCGTGGCTGTCCTCGGCGCCCTCCACCGCCTCGAACATCGCCTGGCGCCCGCCCGCGAGCAGCGCGATCGCGCGCGGACGCGGCCACGAGAACGTCGGGAAGAGCTCGACGCTGTCGAGCACGCCCAGCCGTCCCGACGTGCCGGCGCCCACGTAGACCAGCCGCCCGCCGGCGGCGATGCGCGGCACGGCGGCGGTCACCGCCTGCGCGAGCCGGTCGGTCGCGCCGCGCACGGCGTCGAGCGCCTGGACCTGGTCGTCGATGAAGGCCTTCACCAGCTCGGGGACCGGGTACTGGTCCAGGTCGGCATGGCGTTCATTCGGGGTCTCGGTCTTCAGCATCGCGAGCGAGCAGCGGCGGCCTGCGTATCTTCGCAAGAAAACGCTGCAGGGGCCGCGGCGCCGATGCCAGCGCCGCGGGCAGGGACAAGCCGCGAGGGGAAGCGCGGAAGCGTTGCGGCCTCAGAGCCTGCGAACGATTCGCCTGCGAAGGGTCGGCTCGGCTCCTCAGGGCGACGGCGCGCGCGCGACGCCGACGAACACGGCCGACGCGACGATGCATTCGGCGGTGCGCTCGCTGTCGGCGACCGGCTTGGCCGGTGCGGTCTCCACGTCGATCAGCGTGAGCCCGAGGAGCGCCGCCGTCACCGCCGCCGCGAACAGCCCCCAGCGCTGCCCGGCAGACTGCTCGGGCGCGTCCGCGGTCGGGGGGGCATGCATCGTGGCTTCCATACGGCGGCTCCGCGACGAGGGGCTCTTGATCCAGATTAATCCTGGCGGGGCCGATTGATATCCCTAATGCCTGCGAGCATGCGTCCGCTTGTTTCACGCGCGGGCCTGGAGCCCGTTCCGCAAGCCGGCGTCGACCCTCCGGCCCCCCACACGACCGCTCGGCGCCGCGGGGTTCCACTCTTCCGACACGCGGACGCGCCCCCGGCCGACCGACGCCTCTCGCGCGCGCGGCCACACTCGGGCCATGCCCGCCGCCCTGCCCCCCGTCCTGCTCGCCTGCATCGCGGCCGCGCTGCTGGGCAGCGGCGGGGCCGCCGCCGCGGACGGCTCGGCGCGCGACGCGCGGCCCGCGGCCAGCGCGCCGGCCAAGCCGAAGCTCGACCACTCGGGACGCAAGCGCGTCGGCAAGGCGTCGTTCTACGCACGCAAGTTCTTCGGCCGCAAGATGGCCGACGGCACCCCGATGAACCCGCGGGACGACAACGCCGCCAGCAAGACGCTGCCGCTCGGCACGACGGCGCGCGTGACCAACCTCGAGACCGGCCGCAGCGCCGTGGTCACGATCCAGGACCGCGGGCCGTACGTGAAGGGCCGCATCGTCGACCTGTCGCCCGCCACGGCCGAGAAGATCGGCCTCACGCGCGAGGAGGGCATCGCACCGGTGGAGGTCGCGCCCATCGCCGTGCCGCAGCCCGACGGCAGCTCGAAGCCCGGCGCCGCCGCGCGCGACGGCGCCGCGCCGGCCTCCTGAGCGCCCCCAGGGCCGGGCTGCGCCCAGCCCGCCCCCGCGGGGGTCGAGGAAACGGGGGACGGCCCGGCGTTTCCTCGAGAGCGCGGCGCCCGCCCCGGTCGAGGGGCCGGCTCTTGGCAAGCGGGGCGTCCTTGTGCGACAAACCACGCAGGGCCGCGTGGCGGCCATCGAGGGCAGGACACCCATGAGGACATTCGCAGCAGCATGCGCGGCGTGCATCGTGGCGGGCTGCGCCACGAGCCCGGCCGGCGACGGGGCGCCCACCCCCGTGCGCACCCGGCCGCCCGCTCACTTCCAGAGCACGGTCGCCGACTACTTCGACATCATGATGCCGGCCCCGCAGGCACCGCGCCGGCTCGCGTTCGGCGAGCCCGAGGCGTCGGACTGCGCGCTGTTCGGCACGGGCGGGCGGCACCAGGGCTGGATGGTGCCGGTGATCTACGACACGTCGCCCCAGACGGCGGCCAGGCCGTCCGGAGCGAAGACGCCGTCCGCCGGCCCGAAGACGTCGGGCGCCGGCACGCGCGGTGCGGCGGCCCGTCCGGTGGTCGTCGTCCCCGCGACCGACGACATCGCCACGGCCACGATGCAGGAGGTGAAGATCTCCGGCAAGGGCTATTTCTTCTGGTTCAGCCACGACACCATCGCGGCGGTGACGCGTCGCGCCGACGGCTGTCCCCCGTAGCGACCGCGCGGGCCCGTTCCCCGCCGGGCAACGCCTGCGCCGTCCGCGGCCACTGCAGCGTGCGGAGGTGTCGCGGCCGTCAGGCCCCCGGGCGGATCGGCAGCACGACCGAGAAGCACGAGCCCAGCCCGGGCTCGCTGCGCACCTCCAGCGTCGCGTGCATGCGCTCGAGGATCAGCTTGACGATGTAGAGCCCGAGGCCGGTGCCCTCGACCTGCGAGGTCTGCGGGCCGGCGCGCTTGAACGGCCGGCCGAGCTCCGCGAGGTCCTGCGCGGCGATGCCCAGGCCGGTGTCGGCGAAGCGCACCACCAGCCCGCCGGGGGACCATTCGCTGCTCACCACCACCTCGCCGCCGCGGTGGTTGTACTTGCAGCCGTTGGTGAGCAGGTTGACGAACACCTGCTGCAGCCGCTGCGGGTCGGCATAGACCTGCAGCGGCTGCTCGCCCAGGTGGTTCACGAGCGTCACGGCGAACTGCCGCGCCACCGGCTCCACCAGCGCGATCGCGCTGCGCACCACCGCGGCCGCATCGATGAGCCGCACCGACACCGCGATCGCCCCGGCGTCGATCTTCGAGAGGTCCAGCATCTCGTCGACCAGGTCGCGCAGCTGCCGCGTCGCCTCCACCACGTGGCGCAGGCGGTCGGCCTGCGCGCCGGGCAGCGGATGGGCGGCGTCGACCGTCATCAGGTCGGCGAAGCCGACGATGGCGTTGAGCGGCGTGCGCAGCTCGTGGCTCAGCCGCGAGAGGAATTCCATGCGCGCCTTCGCCAGCGCCAGGGCGTTGTCCCGCTGCAGCGAGAGCTGCACCTGCAGCTCCTCGGCCGACACGTCGCGCAGGACGCCCACCACGCGCGCGGGCGTGCTCCCCACGGCCGCATGCAGCAGGCCGACGATGTGCAGGTGGCGCTGATCGCCGACCGGCCCGCGCACGCGGCAGCGCACCGAGAACCGGCGCCCCTCGACCGCACCCTGGAAGGCCGCGCGCACGCGCACCAGGTCCTCCTCGTGCACGCGGCCGCGCAGCTCCTCGCGGCTCGCCACCACCGACGACCCCTCGATGCGGCACCCGCAGAGCGCGGCCGCGCGCGCGTCGAGCGTGACCTGCCCGGCGCCGACGGTCCACTCGAACACGCCGAAGCCGGCGGAGGCGGCGGCGAGCTCCCAGCGCTCCTGCGCGGCGCGCACGTCGTCGTCGTTGCGGCGAAAGCGCACGATCGACAAGGCGGAGAGGAGCCGTGCGAATCCGTGCAGGACTTTCCGACCGGGAACGGGCTCTCGGTCATCCTGACCGGTCTCCGGCGGCCGGTCCCATGTTCCATGCGCAGCCATGTCGATCCGGCCCGCGGACCTCTCCCCATGGGAATCCGGAGCAAGCGGCAGACCCGTGTCGGCCGCGCCGGGGCGTGCGGATGAGCGGCTTGCCGGGGCGACGGGCGCGTGACGCCGGCGTCGAAACGGACGCGTCGCCCCGCCCACCGCGGCCGAAGGCGACGCCCGCGCGAAGGAGGCGCCCGGCAAAGCGCGGATTGCGTCACGCCCCGGCGAAGTTCATGGCGCCGCGAGGGCTGGCCGGCCACCCCGCCTCGTTTCAATTCGCTACAGTGGCTCGCATGACAAGGGCACACCCGTGCGAAAGCCGGGGTCGCAAAGCTTCCGGTCTACGGCCCGGCGCGTTCCTCGCGCAGGGCTACGACAGCGGGGTTGCCGCCTCGTCGCACGGGTCGTGCTGCGCCGCCTCCCCCGAGACCGCAGGAGCCCCACCGTGACGCCCAGTCCTTTCCACGCTGCGCCCGCACCGGCCGACGCCTGCGCCGAGGCCGGCCTCGCCCACGGCCACGCCTTCATCGACCGGGCGCGGCAGATGGTGGCGTTCCTTGCGCAGCGGGACGGCTCGTCCGCCGCGCCGCAGCCGGAGGAAGAACTGGCCGACTGGATCTCGCGCTGGCGCGGCATGCCGCGCCGCGGGCTGGACGCCACGCAGCACTTCGTGGCGGAAGAGCTCGGCATCATCGTGCGCGCCCTCAACGGTCCGCCCGAAGGCACACGGCTGCGGCCGGAGCGCACCGACGAGTTGTGCTGGCTCATCGCACGCTGCATCTCGCGTTGTCCCTGAGCACCGCACCGCCGCGCGGCAGGCCGGCTTGATGCACACTCGCGGTTCATGATTCCCGGTTCGAACCGAAGGCTGTCCGCCCGCAGGGTGTTGAGACGGCCCGCCACCGTCGTGATGCCCGGCGGTGCACAGCGCCCCGTGAAGACCTGGGACATCGGGGTGGACGGGATGTCGCTCGTCTCGGCCAAGCCGATCCCGCCGGGAACGCGCTGCACCGTGAGGATGGAACTGCCCGACGGCGACGCGCTGCGCGCGGTCGACGTGCCCGTGAAGACGCTCTACTGCTCGCTGCTGGGCCCCGAGGGCGTGAAGGTGGGCGCGGTGTACATGGCGCTCGACGAGGACACCGAGCGCCTGATCCAGCGTTTCATGGCATGAGTCTGCGCGGCTTCGCCGCGCAGACGCTACCCCAGCGGCGACACGCCGAACAGCCCGCGGTGGCCCCAGGTGACGAACACCCCGTAGAGCACGAGCCCCGCGACGATCGCGATCAGGTCGTTCGCCGGCCGCGGCGGCGCCCCCGGCAGCTGTCGCTGCGTGCGCCGCTTCATCGAGATGCGGTCGGCCACCGCCCAGGCGAGGAAGCCGCCGAACAGCACCACGTCGTGCAGCATGCCGTTGGCGAGCAGGTGCGCCACGGCCCAGAGCTTGACCGCCACCAGGGTGGGATGCTTCAGCGTCGCCGTGATGCGACCCGGCAGGTAGGTCGCGAGGAACAGCGGGAACACCGGGACCATCAGCAGCAGCGCGAGGTGGCGCGTCCAGCCGGGCGGGTCGTACAGCGGCACGGGCGACGCGCGCGCGGCGCCGTAGCCGACCACCAGCAGCACGAAGCCGAGGATCGAGACGACCGAGTACATGCCCTTCCACGGCGTCTCGCCGCGCTGCGCCACCTGCGCGTCGCGCCACGCCGGCGCCACGATCGACACGGAATGCATGCCCAGGAAGAGCACGAGCCCCGCGACCAGCCATGCCATGACGTTCCCCTGCGATGTGCCTTGGAAGCGCCGCACCATAGAGAGCGCGCGCACGGGCGTCAAGCCGGGACGGTCAGTTCGATTCCTTGACGATGCGGCCGGCGGCCGCCTGCACCGGACGCGCGTTCATCGGGTAGAGCCGCGCGAAGAGCGCTTCCTGCTCGGCCGACACCGGCACGGGCTGCTTCATCACGAGCCACAGCACGCCCTCGCTGCAAGGCGGCGTGGTGAGCGAGCCCATGTACGTGAAGTAGCCGCGTTCGGCGGGCAGCAGGCGCTGGAGGTCGACCGGCGCGGTCGCGGCCTGCGGCTGCCCCTTCTCGAGCGGGAGGTTGTTCCACACGGCCTGCACGACGGGCTGCGCAGCGCCGCGCTCGAGCTGGACGGCGACGATGGCGACGCGGCCTTCGCCGTCGCGATGCACGAGGTGCACCGACATGGCGGACTGGCGGCCGGCGATGCGCTCCTCGGAGGGCCGGTGGAAATGGAACTGCTGCAGCTCGTAGCGCTGCCCGCTCACCTCGATCGCATTGCCGCGCGGCACGTCGACCCGCACGGTGTGGCCGTCGTCGATCACCGAGAACGCGCTCGGGCGGTAGTCGAAGCGCACGGGCTCGAGGTCCACGCGGAACCCGTCGCGCAGGTCGATCGGGCTCTGGCGCTGGCCGCTGGCGCAGCGCGCGTTCGCGCGGTCGAGCGAGGCCCAGGCCTGCGGTCCGGCCGGCCCGTCGTAGGACCAGGCCGGCGCCGCC
>Ga0075429_100003303_pt1 | contig 13735 bp, 14 predicted proteins | sample RhiMetdeltSRZDD3_FD_75295 | JGI IMG/M metagenome (GOLD analysis project Ga0075429, IMG submission 75295) | Populus rhizosphere microbial communities from Tennessee, USA - Rhizosphere MetaG P. deltoides SRZDD3 | ecosystem: Host-associated > Plants > Roots > Rhizosphere > Soil | place: USA... | reverse complement strand
ATTGCTGATCCCTGAAAAACCGAGTACACGCATGCCGCCGTGACGGGCGACAATCACCTCCGGTACCGTCGACATCCCGACCGCGTCCGCGCCAGCCATTTGCAGGAAGCGCAAGTCCGCGGGACCCTCAAAAGAGGGACCGCTCAATGCGCAATAAACACCCTCTTGCAAGGGAATGTTTTCTTTGGAAGCGACCTGCTTTGCCGCCGCCATTAATTCGCGGTCATACGACTGACTCATATCCGGGAAACGCGGGCCCAGCTCATCGATGTTCGGACCCATCAGCGGGTTGGCTCCCATCATGCCGATCAGATTTAAGTTGTCTGTGATCAGCATCACATCACCCGGCACGAAGTGGGGGTTTACGCCGCCTGCAGCGTTGGTCACAAACATCATCTCCAGGCCCAGCCGTAGCATCACACGCACGGGCAGGGTAATCTGCGACATGCTATAACCCTCGTAGAAATGAATCCGTCCCTGCATCACAAAGACGGATTGACCCTCCAATTCACCGATCACCAGCTGCCCGGCATGGCCATGGACTGTCGAAACCGGCCAGTTAGGCAACTCCCCATAAGGGATCACTACTGCGTTTTGAACAGAGTCCGCCAGACTGTTCAACCCGGAACCGAGAATCATTCCGACACGCGGACGGTTCGAGATCCGCTCTCGTATTGCGTCTGCTGCCTCATCGATTTGTTGAAGAGTTACAAATGTGGTCATGTTCGCTTTTCTCTTAGTTAAAGATAAGGGTCAAATCCCCTGCGTACTGTCCCTTTCGCGCAAAAAAATTATATCAGAGATTCATCTTATTACTTTCAAAGTTGAAAGTAACCTCACGGAGCCAGACTTGTCATGTAAGATCAGTGGTAGAAAAAAAGTCCTTTTTGTGCTATCCTTTTGAATAACATGTCGCGGTTTTCCTACAAGAAGAGCATAATCATTGCGACAGGGGGATCGTCGCTCATAGCCCAGAGCATCCTGATCACCCCCACGGTATTGTGGTTCTTTTTACCGACTCTAAAACATGCCACGATCAGCTTCGCGCTTGGAGCTGTGCTTTTCGCCATTTCACTGGTTTCCTTCACCAGTGTCATCAGTACCCAATTTTCCAGGAACCGACTGGAATGGCGGAGAAATGTGATGCTGGTAGTGACCCAGGCATTGACGGTCATTGGCATCTATTTCCTGGTGGATGGTTTGGCCCCGCGTGAACAGCAGACCGGATTCCTTCTCAGCAGCCTGGTGACCATTCTGACAACCTACGGCATATTTTCCCATACACGTTCGATCGAAGAAACACCGATACAACCAACCCAGGAAGACCATCTCTCTGCGACAAACTTCCGTCTGGACCCCGGTGCGAGTGTCAACGCGCTCAAGGAACAGATCGAATCCCTCACACGCCAGTTGACTGCTGAAAAACATCGTTCAACACAATTGACACTGCTCAACGAGTTGAGCCAGCAATTGGAAACTGAGCTGGATCCACCGGTCGCAGCCCAGCTGGCTGTAAACACACTTGAACGTGCCATGGAGTGTTCCTTTGTTGCTCTTTTAGCGCCCGAACGTGGCGGTCAGGAATATGTGGTCCTTGCCTCGGCAGGGAAGATGACGAGCATCATCCCACCCGGATATCGACAGAGCTCAGGCCTTGGCGTGATCGGCCGCACCCACAGGCTCAAGAAGACTCAAATGGTGCATGACACGGAGCTTGACCCGGACTTTATTCCGCTGGAGGGAGAATCGACGCTGTCTATGATCAATGTACCTCTGCTCGAACATGGGCATATAAACGGTATTCTTAGCATCTGCTCCGAGAAAAAGCATGCTTTTGCCAGTCTGGACGGGGCGATCGCAGAGGGTGTTGCCTCTGAATTAATGCGCGCCTGGGAGCGTTCAAGTTACCGCCAGCGGCTGACTGAACTAATTCAGGCAGGTATTTCACTGACAACGTTGCTGGATCCCCAGGCAGCTGTGCAGGAGGTGGCTGTTATTGCCCGCCAGACCCTGGAAGCTCGTTTTGTCTTCGTCACCCTGCTGGACCAGCAAGGAAACTTTTCGCGCACAGCACATTCCGGAGAGGCGCCAAAATTGCTTGGCACCCTGAGCACAGATCCGCTGGACGAAGCCATCATGCATGCGGCGCTCAATGCGACAAAACCGTTCCGCGTGCGCGATCTCCGAAAATATTCGAGTTCCAAAAAGATTGAACTCGACCACCCTAACCTGCGCAGTCTGCTTGCCATCCCAATTCGATTGCACCGCCTGAGCATTGGAGCTATCTTGGCATTTGGGAAACAGGAGGGAGTCTTCTTTTCCGAAAATGATGAATCGCTGGCGGACCTCATGTCTTCACAGGCTGCCGCATCGATTGAAAGCTCCTGGCTCTACCAGGAGCTGCGCAATACGTTGAACATCACATCGATGCTGTACCAGTTAAGTGTGGATGTCATCCAGACAGAAGAATTGAGCCTGGCGGCGGAGCTCATCGCCCAGGTGGCGCACAAGGTCACAAACTCAACCCAGACCGGTATCGTTCTGATGACTCGCGGAGGTCAAATTGAAGCGGAGGTGGAGATCGACGTAAAAGGACTGCATACACGCCCGGAACACCCGCTCGAAACCATCGATCAGGCGATCCAGACAGGCCAAAGCATTATCGTCTCGATGGAGAATGGATCGCTGGTGTGTTATCCGCTTCTCACCCGCGGGCGCACATACGGTGCGTTGTGGATGAATATCCCCGAGAGCCGCGGACAAAATTTCGCGAACCTGCAAACGCTGGCAAACCAGGCCGCGATCGCGCTGGAGCGCTCGATCCTTCTATCGGAGTCGCGCCAGCAGGCAAAGCAGCTCGAGGCCGCGTATGAAGAGCTTGAAATTACCTATGATCAGACGTTGACATCACTCATGTCGGCGCTGGATGCGCGCGACCGCGAGACGGAGGGTCACAGCACGCGGGTGAGTCGTCTGACCTGCCTGCTAGCGGAGGAAATTGGGTTGAGCGGTCCCCACCTCAAAGCGATAGAACGCGGCGCTTTGCTCCACGATATCGGCAAGATTGGCATCAGCGATACGGTCCTGCACAAGCCGGGCAAGCTGACGGATGAGGAATGGAAGACCATGCGGATCCATCCCGATATCGGAGCCCGGATCGTCGAAGGTATTCCATTCCTGCAGGATTCTCTGGCTGTGATCCGGTATCATCATGAGCGCTGGGATGGAAGTGGGTATCCCATTGGACTCAAGGGGGAGGAGATTCCAATCCAGGCGCGCATCTTTGCAGTGGCAGACGTGTTCGACGCCCTCACAAGCAGAAGAAGTTATCGAAGCAAGTCGAGCGCCGAGGAAGCGATTGAGTATATAAAGGAACAAGCCGGAATCTTATTCGACCCGCTCATCGTGGAAGCATTGACAAGATTACCCTATAAAGAATTTACGCAAGGGGAAAAGATCATCGCATGAAATTACGAAAACCTGCCGGGTCCTTTGCGGCGCACGAAGTTCAACAATTCATTCTCCCCATTGGTATCTCAACTAGCGTAATCATGACAGGATTAATCCTGGATGACTTGTTCAATCCATCCGCGCTCAACGTGGGATTGATCGCTTACGCCCTGCTCATCATCCTGGGTACGATCATCAATCATTTCGTGATGGTCCGGACTGCTGATTTTCGAGAAACGTACGGCTGGCTGAATGCCATCCTGAGCGGGATTGGCCTGGGGCTGCTGCCCTACATCCTGCCGCCTCACGTCCATGAGGTGGCACATATTTTGATCCCCTTTGGGGTGATCGGCGCCGCAATCGTCTCCGGGCGTCCCTATGCCTATGCAGTTTTTTTAATCATTTTGACACTGAGTCTGTTCTACCGCTTTGGCATGGCTGAGGGAGCAGACACAATCCTTGAGTTCGGGGTGCCATTCATCATCTCCATCGTCATTGTGGAAGCTGTGCTGTACATCAAGGATACAACGCATCAGCACATGCACCACCTTGAGACCATCAACAAGGTAAGCCGTCAGATCATGCTTTCCCTGAATACCGAGCAGACCATTTCCCTTTTGGATGCAACCATTCAGGAAACCCTGCAGGCAGATACATACTTCATTGGGCTTCTGCGGGACAATGAGATTCACATGGATTTGTTCTATGACGATGGTGAATACTTCAATGGGACAAAAGTTCCTCTGGCCGGAACATTGTCTGGCTGGGTGATCAAGAATCAAAAGGAATTGTTTTTGCCCGACTTGCGCAAGGAAGTTGAGCTGGAAGGCATTGAGATTTTGATCATTGGCAAGGAAAAAACGACTCTCTCCTGGATGGGCGTCCCTCTCACAGCACCCAACATCCGAGGAGTGATATCGCTGGGCTCATACCAGCCAAATGCATTCGATGGCGCAGATATGGAACTTCTCTCCAGCCTGGCACAGCACATCACGCTTGCGCTCGATAATACGATCCGGCACGCGCAGGTGGAGGAACAGGCGCGGCTCGACAGTCTGACCAGCGTTTATAACCACGGTTATTTCCTGAAAAGACTGTCGGAGCAGGCAACTGAGGCAATGGCAAGCGGCACGTCCCTGAGCCTGATTATGCTGGACATCGACTTTTTCAAACAATATAACGATACCTATGGGCACCTGGTCGGAGATCGCATCCTCAAAACACTCTGTGCCGCGATCCGCCATCACATCAAGCAATCCGATGCAGTAGGGCGATGGGGTGGCGAGGAATTCATTATTTCCCTGCCAGGCACCAGCGGACTCCAGGCCAGGCAGGTCGCGGAACGGATCGGGCAAACCATGGCAGCCCTGAAGATTGAAGACCGCGATGAACGTACCATACCTGTCCCCACTGTCAGCCAGGGCATTGCGATTTTCCCGGTGGAAGCGGATGAGATCTATCAGCTGATCGATCTGGCCGACCGACGGCTGTATGTGGCAAAGGCGCGGGGCCGCAATCAGATCGAACCGGATGCCCACCACTGGGAACCGCTCCAGGTGTAACAAAAGAGCAGGCTTATCACCTGCTCTTTTTCTTCAATGAAGCAACTTTTGAAATCCGGTCACTGTTTTCTCCACGGCTGGGTCATCGATCATGTAATGCGTAACAAGCCGAAAGCGCCGTGAATTCTCAGGGTCTACCAACACTCCCTGATCCTTCATTTGTTGCGTGATCTGATGAGCATTGGTCTGAACCACATCAGACAGATTTAGGTAGACCATATTGGTGTAGGGGGAGTCTGAGTCTACAACCAGGCCGTCGACCCCTCGCAGGCCATCAGCCAGCTTCTTCGCGCGAGCATGATCATCACCGAGACGTTTCGTCATTTTCTCCAGAGAAATGATCCCGGCTGCAGCCAGGACACCTGCCTGGCGCATTCCGCCGCCCAGCATCTTACGGAGATGACGAGCACGCTCGATAAACTTTTTCGTACCCACAAGCATGGAGCCAACGGGCGCAGCTAACCCTTTACTGAGACAAAACATGACAGAATCCGCCGGTTCGACCAGGTCCCTGACCGGTACATTTTGCGCCGCGGCGGAGTTGAAGATGCGCGCGCCGTCGATGTGCAGGGAAAGTTCATTTTGTCGTGCAATCTCGCCAACCTGGCGCGTATACTCAACCGTCAGAGGAACGCCTCCACAAATATTCTGCGTATTTTCCAAACAGATCAAACGCGTAATGGGATGATGCACATCTTCAGTCCGGATTGAGGCGCGGATATCATCGAGCGCCAGCGTCCCATTCGGTTGATTCTGCAGCGGACACGGCTGAATCCCACCTAACGCAGACATCCCGCCCGCCTCATTCAAATAGATGTGCGACTGCATTCCGACAATCACTTCATGGCCTCTCTGACAGTGAACCAGCAGAGCAATTAGGTTGCCCATCGTGCCGGAGGGAACAAAAATGCCAGCTTCCTTCCCCAGCATTTCGGCAGCCAACTCCTCCAATCTGTTTACCGTCGGGTCATCGCGATAGACATCATCCCCCACCTCCGCCTCCGCCATGGCTTCACGCATTTCCGGTGTCGGTCTGGTGACGGTATCAGAACGAAGGTCGACGTAGTCCATAGGTTCCTCCTCAGATCACATTGCTTCTAACAATCAGGGTACTGGAGTGTAGATCCATTGCTACAAAGGATGGCAAGCCCATTGTATTCCAAAGCTCCAGAGCCGAGGATCCGGTCAATCGCGAAACGAACAACGCTATGACCGTTCCATGCGTCACAACGACGACAGTTTTGTTCCTATGTACGTTCAAAACAGAATGCACCGCTTGATAGAAGCGCGCATGGGCTTGATCGGCTGTTTCGCCGCCAAAGACAAGCTCATCCGGCTTTTGAAAGAATTCGTGGATCGAGCTCTGAATCGCGTCATTGGAAAGAAAGGGCACATGGCTTCGATCATGTTCATGCAAATCATGGAGGATCGGCACCTGTAATTGAAGATGTGTCCCAAGGATGTCAGCCGTCTCCTGCGCCTTGGGTTCGTGGCTGGAGACGATAATTTCCGGTTCATAGCTCTCCAGTAGTTCCGCCAGCCTGTGGGCGCGTAATCGCCCTTCTTCTGAAAGCTTCCATGTGCTCGCCGGACGTTCCGCTTCGATCAGGGGCACGGAGTGCTTGACCAGGATCAGATACTTGGTCATAGTTCGTTTCGCAGGAAAGCCAAAACCCGCTCCAGCTCTTCCGGCAGCGGCGCTTCAAAGAGCCTTGCCTCTTTTTCGCCGGGCAGGATAATTTTCAAACGACAAGCGTGTAGAAAATGTCGATGGATCTCGACCGAGAATTTCTTTCTTCCATAAACCTCGTCCCCCACAATCGGGCATCCTAAAAACGCACAATGCAATCGAATTTGATGGGTGCGGCCCGTTAACGGATGAAATTCCAGCAGTGTGTGCTTCCGGAAACTTTCCGTCGTCTTGTATTCAGAGATCGCCTCCCGCCCCCGGCTCTCCGGGACGATCGCCATGCGCCTGCGGTGGCTGGGGTCCCGGCCGATGTGCGACTCGATGCGACCCGTGGGCGTGGGCGGCTTTCCATCGACCAGGGCGAGATAGGTTTTCTCAACCCTTCTCAGACGGAACTGGTCCTGCAGCCAGCGATGGGCGCGCTCGTTCTTTGCAAGAAGGATCAAGCCGGACGTTTCCTTATCCAGGCGATGGACAACGCCGGGGCGCTCCTCGCCGCCGATCCCTTCGATATCCGGGTCATAGCCCAGGACGGCATTCACCAACGTGCCTGAAGAATGACCTGCAGCGGGATGTACTACCATGCCCGCTGGTTTGTCGACGACAATCAAATCCTCGTTCTCGAAGACAATATCGAGCGGAATATCCTCAGCGATCAGATCGGTGGGCACAGCCGCCGGGACGCGGACGGTAACGCTGAATCCGCTCTCCAACGTCTGACCTGCCTTCTTCGCAAGGTGACCGTTGACATCCACACATCCATCTTCGATTAGCCCCTGGATACGGGAACGCGAAAACTCCTGCAACTGCCCAACCAGGAATTTGTCGAGCCGCTCAGGAGTCTCTTTATCAAAACGGAAATCTAGAACGCGCTCATTCACTCGTCGCTTCGCCTGGCTGCTCTTGCGCGGGCGTCTGCAGTTTCGCCTTTTTAGCGTTGCGTTCCTGCCACCACACACCCAGTAAAAGCACCACACAACCAACACTGATACTCGAGTCTGCGATGTTGAAGACAGGGAACGTCCCAACGGAAATAAAATCGGTCACATGACCAATTGTGAGACGATCGATCAGGTTACCTATCGCGCCGCCTAATTGCATGCTCATCGCCAGTCGCAGGGGCCAATCCTGGCTGGAGACCTGTGGGTAATAATAAATGATGGCAGCACTCACAATGAAAGCCAGTACTGTGAACACCAGGCTGCCTTCCTGAAAAATACCGAAGGCCGCGCCCTTGTTATACCAGTGGACGATACGGGCATACGGACTTAGCCAGGCGAGCGAATCAGGAAGCCAGCTTTGCCCGGATGGGATATTGGTTCGTACAAGCCACTTCGTCCACTGATCCAGTGCAATGATCAATGCCGCAATGGTAAAGATTCCCCAGTACTTCTGAAAAACGTTCTTCACATTTCACCTCGAAAGAAATCGCACCATTCTACCATTACTCATCGATGTACACCCGCGGGATGCGCGTGCTGATATTCGTCATGACTTCATACTCGTTCGTACCCATCCACTGCGCCAGATCCTCCGCTGCGATCCCCTCGCCGAGCAGGATCACCTCGTCACCCACATGGACCTCATCATCTCCGACATTGACCATGAATTGGTCCATGCAGATCCTGCCTACCTGCGGATATTTTTTTTGACCTATGAGAACCTGCGCCCGATTGGTCATGCGGCGGAAGTAACCATCCGCGTAGCCGCACGGTATGGTGACGATCCCCGTCTCCGCCTCCGCTTGCCACAGAGATCCATAACTGACCGGACGCCCCGGCTGAGTGCGCTTTGCGAACGCGACGCGGGATCGCCAGGTGAGCGCAGGTTTGACCTCGATCACGCGATCTACTTCCTCGCCCGGGTACACTCCATAGAACAAGACACCGGCGCGCACCATATCAAAATACGCGCCGGGCAGATTTAGAATGCCTCCAGAATTGCAGACATGCCGCAGGGCTGGAAGGGCCAGGCTATGCTTTTCATAAAGACCGAGCACCTCTTGAAAACGTTCGAGCTGCATATCCGAATAGGCTCGGTCAGCCAGTTCGGAATTTGCCAGGTGAGTATAAATCCCCTCCACAACTAGATGCCTGTACGCAGAAGATTTCAAGATAAAGGTTTCCGCTTCGTACTCGCGCACCCCTACCCGCTCCATCCCAGAGTCGATTTTGAGGTGCACCTTGATGCGGCTGCCCGTCGACCGGGAAACTTCTTCCGCAACCTGCAGCAGCTCCAGCGACGAACCAGTCAGCGTCAGATCGTGTTCGGCAAACAGAGGCACCTGTTCTGCCAGCGTCGCGCCCGCAACAAGGATCGGTTTGCGGATGCCCAGTTCGCGCAAGTGGATGCCCTCCTCTACCAGGGCAACCCCAATGTAGTCGACATACGGCTCGATGAACGGCACGACACCATCTACACCGTGGCCATAGGCATTTGCCTTCACCATTGGCATAACTTTTGCCGGTGCAACCTGCTTGCGAATCGCTTCCAGGTTACTCTTTAGTTGAGATAAATTCACTTCCAGATAGGTGGGTCTCATAAGTTCTTTTGCAAGGATCCGGGACTTCTCCAATGATATTCCACATCCGGCTCGCTTTCAGGCGGCGGACTCGCTCCAAATTTTTCAGCGGTGAACCCGTTCTTTTCATAGAATGCGCGGGCGTTGATGTTGATCTGAAGCGTGTAAAGCCAGACATGTTCGGGAGAAAGCTGACGTGCGTACTCCAAAAGCATTTTTCCGATCCCGCGATTCTGAAAATCGGGGTGAACATACAGGTGGTCAATGAACTCATCCCGCATTGCCATAAAAGCAACCGGACGCTCTCCATCTTCAACCACGAAAACCTTGTTTTCCTTCAACACGTGCTCGCGGAAATAATCCCGGTCTTCGTAGAAGAAGTGGCCCTTGGCACGCTGAAACTCAGGGAGAGACTTCTCGCGCGCAACTCTCCATAGGATCGTTACAGCATCGAAATCTTCGGGGCGGTAATCACGGAGGATGAAATTTTCTGACATGGTTAGAAAAAAATTGAGCCAAATGGTTGGCACCGCCCATTTGGCTCAAAACGATAGATGACTGATAGCGATTTAGTAGTCGCGTCTGCGTTCGCGGTCGCCGTTTCCACCGGGTCTGCGCCCGCCACCGCTATTACGGAATCCACCACCACCGCCACCACCAGGGCGATCTTCACGCGGACGAGCAAGATTCACAGTGAGAGGGCGTCCGCTGAAATCCTTCCCATGGAACATTGTGATGGCGCTCTGCGCCTCGTCGGATGAGGACATCTCAACAAAGCCAAAGCCTTTGGAGCGGCCGCTCGCGCGATCTCGGATCACCTGAGCGGATTTCACTGTGCCCGCCTGCGAAAACAACGTCTGCAGGTCTGCATCCACAGTGGTGTACGGCAAATTGCCTACATATAGTTTCGCTTCCATAGCAATACTCTTCTCCTGAGTGTGGGCTGCGAAAGTGAAGCCGCTTTCACAGCGATGAGGATTCAATGTGCATGACTTCCAGCGATCACGGACACCCAGGTGCCAAGAAGCAAAAATTCCCTCTGATTGTCGGACCACCATTCATCCATGCAACCAACGAATTCGATTGTAGCACAAGAGGCATGGACTTGCTAGCAACTGGGCAGCCAGAAGCGCAGCCAATTGTCCACAGGGCTACTTCGCGTGTCTTTTTCGCGCATGCAGAATTGGATTCGGGGCTCGAGCTGCCCCAGGGCGGAGGCTTTGTCACCGCCAAGCGCCTCTGCCACACGCACATTCGCCACCTGCCCAAAGACGCGGGTGCGGAAGTTTTGCAGCCATGAGATCACCTGCCCGTAGCGCGGTGCATTCAATGTGATAATGGGCCAGACGCGTCTTGCTGGCCCGCGCAATAGAAGCCAGCGGAAGTGCTGCACGGTCTCTAGATCCAGGCTCGCCACAGACTCGAGATCGTCTACCAGCAGAAGAACACATTGATGGGTGTTTTTGTTGGAATGCGCCCAGGCAGACAGAGACTTCATGAACTCCCCTGTACCCTGATGCCCCACCGTGAAGATCCCAACCCGGTGAGGTGTCGCTACGATGCTCTCCCATTCATCCGGATAGTTGGTGATCACCCCAAACTGGACATCGGCCGGGCTGTGAGTATGTATCACGGACTTCGCGATGGTTTGCAGGAAAGCCGTCTTACCGGAACCTGCGTCACCGGCAATCAGCATCGGCCCTGGATGAGGATCATATAGATTGAGCAATACGGGTAAATGATCCGCTGCAACGCCAAGAAAGAGAGCCTCGGCAGGAAGCGATCCGATCTCCGCCAGCACATCGCGCAAGGCAGGTGGGCTGGCGATGGCCGGTTTGGTTGACTCTTCAGACTTCAATTCCGTCAACGCCTGCAGAGCCATGGAAAATTGACGATGGGTGGGCATACGTCCTCCTTTGACGAATAGAACGCATGTTCTATTTTACTCCCACCTTCTCATCCCTCGTCAAGGATATTTATCTTAAAGTTTCATGGCAGAATATTTTTCCCCACCATCCATGCATGCAACTCGAAGACCAGGCGTCCGACCTTTACCATGGGATCGGTGCTGATCAGCTCCTGTGCCTCTGCGAATGAGCCTGCTTTGAGGACACCGATCCCGCGGATCTCGCCGCTCGTATCAAACGAATCAAGCAAAGGGCCGTTGATCACCAATTTGCCCATCTCGCCGAGACGTCTCATGTTGGCAAGATGAGCCTCCTGCAATTTATTGATTTCAGGCGTTTCCTCCGGGCTCCAGGTTGGGCCCTTCCTCAGGAGGTAGATGTAATAGATAGTCATATGCGGGAGGTGCTCGCCTACATCTTTCCAGGCCTGTATATCATCGTAAACCATAAGTCCTCCGAGTTCGTGAAGTTTGGAATAAATCTAGGTCGGTCATTTTTTGCTGCAGAACACCCGGATGTTACATGGCTCTTATAACTCAAAACGTGATCTGCGGCTACAGCTTACGCACTATCTTTTGGAATAGGAGTCTGCCGCTGGTAAAATCGATTTGTGGCAAGCATTTTTTTAATCCAGCTGATCGGCGTTGTCCTGGCTGTCGCCGGGTTCATCGCGTTGACAGCTTCGGCGCACCTGTTCGGAAGGCCTATGTCACCGGCAGAAAAGCAAAGGGCCAGCGACGAGTGGAATCGCCGGAAAAAAGTCTTTCGTTTGCCGCTTACTCTCGAGACGATCTTTTCCTCGATTATTTTCCTGGGAGGAATTGGCATTCTCTTGTGGGCCCAGTTTGATCTTTGTGCCTTCCTTGCCTACTGGCTGCCGTCTTTACCGGAAGTAGCCTGGTTGGTGCTGTCATGCAAATAAGGATGTACAATGAATGAAAGCCATCCCCACAGATATTCGGGATCTCAAAAAAGGCATTCAATACAGGGTTCAGCGGGATTTCGCTGATTGCTATCAAAATCAATTCACGCAAGGTGAGCTATTGACCTTCGTAGATTCGCATTTCGTGCCTTATCACGGAGGTCATACGGTGGTTTTTAAAGAGAGAACGCTTTACTTACAGGAAGAGGTAAATTCCAAAATCCTGGGTGCCCTTGGAGATTACCTGCGCACCGCAGCGGACTAGATTTTGCAGCCATGGCTGTACATTCTGCAACTCCACCCTGCGATTCACGTACATTATGGAAGATTATCATACCTGTCCGGGTGGACAGGCAAAGACTTGCCCTTAGACAAGGTGATTTTCCCCTAAAAACTGTATTATTGGAACAAGGAAACCACGGAGGTTACTCATTATGAAACGCATATCAATTATGGCTCTTGTCAGTCTGAGCCTGTTGTTCAGCGCTTGTGCGCCGGCGGGCAGCGCCGCCACTCCCACGACAGAAGCCATCCCGACGGTAATCGCCGACAGCACGATCATCGCCGAAGGTCGCCTCGAACCCGTCCGCTACGCCGAGATCGCCTTCACCGCCAGCGGTCGCATCAGCGACATCCCCGTCGCCGAAGGCCAGACCGTCTCGCAGGGGCAGGAGCTCATCCGCCTCGGCGACGCCTCGGATACCCAGTTCGCTGCCGCCCAGCTCGAGCTCGTCAGCGCCAAGAAAGCCCTGACCGACCTGACCAACTCCGCCGGCACCGAGTTCGCCCAGGCCGTCATCGATCTCAAGGATGCCCAGGAAGAGTATGACAAAGCCGTCGATTACCTGGACTACCTCAACAATGCCGACAAAGTCCCCCAGACCGAGACCCGCTCCTTCCTGGTCCAGACCTGGCGGGGCTACGAATACCGCACCAAGACCAAACACTTCAAGGGTCCCGCGCCTGCCGACTGGATCGTCGAAGCCGAGAACGACCTGGCGCTCAAGAAAGCCGAGCTGGATGCTGCCCAGCGGACGTATGACCGTCTCAAGGGTGGTGCGGATGCCGAGCAGCTGGCGGTGCTCGAGGCGCGCCTGGAAGCCGCCGAAGCCGGTGTGGCTGCCTTCTCAGTCATTGCGCCCTTCGACGGCGTGGTGGCGAACCTGAATGCCAAGCTGGGCGGGTCGATCAATGCCGGCGAGCCGGCCGTCACCGTGGCAGACTTCAGCCAGTGGCTGGTGCAGACGACCGACCTGACCGAGATCGACGTGGTGAACCTGGAGGAGGGGCAGCCGGTGACGGTCAGCCTGGACGCCATCCCGGAGGCCCAACTGACGGGGGAGATCCTCTCGATCGGGCAGACCTTCGCCGAGAACCAGGGGGACATCGTCTACGAAGTCACCATCCTCCTCACCGATACCCATCCTGCCATGCGCTGGGGCATGACCGCCGCAGTTACCTTTGAATAATTCACGACTTCAACGTCTCCAGACGTTTAAGCAAAGCCTGGAGACGTTGGACTCCTGAAGCATGAGGCTCCTATGTCCTTATTTAGCAAAACCAAAAATGGAAACGGCAGCAGCAATAGCTACATCATCGATCTGCACGATGTCCATAAATATTACAAGACTCCCATCGGCGATTTCCATGCTTTGAAGAGCATCGATTTACAGATCCATCCCG
>Ga0075429_100003302_pt1 | contig 13736 bp, 6 predicted proteins | sample RhiMetdeltSRZDD3_FD_75295 | JGI IMG/M metagenome (GOLD analysis project Ga0075429, IMG submission 75295) | Populus rhizosphere microbial communities from Tennessee, USA - Rhizosphere MetaG P. deltoides SRZDD3 | ecosystem: Host-associated > Plants > Roots > Rhizosphere > Soil | place: USA... | reverse complement strand
ATCCGGATTGGCTGCCCAAACGGTATTTGACAATGAAGCCTCATCAATTATATTAATGATACACCATGTTAATGCGAAATCAAGTTTGGTTAATTCTTTAAAAACGGTATCCACTAATTCAGACAGCTCACCAGACTTTTGCATCGCCATTGCTCTTGCTCGCACTCTTTCCAATCCTAATTCAATCTGTGCTTCTCTTGCCTGCGCTTCTGCTTTTTGAAGATCAAGGAAACGAGTATAAGTCTGTTCAAATATTGCCGCGAATCTTTCATAAAGCTCAACGTTGGCCGCTTTGTCCGGATCTGCATTGATAACCCCTAGCATACCTCTTGAGAAAAACGCAAAATTCTCCACCCTTCTTTCACCAAAACTTTCCCGCTTCAGTTTCGAACTTCTGCTTTTCAAGAATTGGAAATAAGTCTCCAATTCTTCACCCCGAAGATCTATGACTATTGATTTTTTTTGTTGCCGCCATGCCTTATACACTTTCTGCATGACTATAGGTTCATCAACCGGGAATTTCTGCATCTTTTCCATTTGGCTCCCGTCCGGCCGGGTTGCCCATACGTCAACGACACGTTCTTCTTCATTCATCACCCCGATAATTGTTCGTTCAATATTTTCGCCCAACTTCTTGAGCTGATCAAATAGTACGACGGCTGTTTCCATTAATTCATCGCTACGTTGCATGGCCATTGTTCTTGCGCGAACTCTTTCCAATGCGGCTTCAATTTCCAGTTCACGATTTTTCTGTTCAAGTTCAATCGTGCGTCTTTTTATGGCATCACGGAGTTGAATATTTTCTGTTCTGACCAGCTCCAGTCCATAAGCCTCTCCTTCCTGTGCTTTTGAATCAGGCATCGAGACATGTTGATGAATAAATTTCCATTTATTTCTTTTTTTCTTGAGCAAGGATGATAACCTGAACCGCGAATAGAAGGTCCATTCCGTGCCAATGAGAATATACCCATCACACAGTTCACTGACCAGGATCAGTTCATCAACCAATTCAACTTTTATGTTCCTGTTTCTGAATTCAGCTTTCCCGGCCATCTGTTCTTTAACTGCATCAAGTAGTCTTATTGAATCCTTTTTATTGAGAAGCGGTTCTGCTTCGGTAGAGCCAATAAATTTGAAATCTTCATCAAGCAAAGAAGCATAGGTTTCCAAGTCACCATGGATATAGCTATGCCAATAAACCTCGTACTGTTTTCTAATTTCTGCTTCCAGTTTTTTGGTAAGCTTCATTATTATTTATTTGCAGGAAGGCTGATGGTAAACACAGTTCCCTCGCCTTCTTTTGTCTCAACCCTGAACTCACCACCATGTGCTTTTGTAATTATATCATAGCTCAACGATAAGCCAAGACCGGTTCCTTGTCCTGGGGGTTTGGTGGTGAAGAATGGCTGAAAAATCTTATCTAAAATTTTTTGCGGTATTCCATGACCATTGTCTTTTACCATTACCTCTACTTTATCATCCACTCTTTTTGTCTTGATCGCAACAGTTGGTACATAGTTCTCACCGGATTGTTTTTCTTTTTCGCTCACTGCATAAAAAGCATTATTGATCAAGTTAAGCAAAACTCTTCCTATTTCCTGTGGTATCACATTGATCGGCTGAATGCCAGTGTCAAAATCAGTTTCGAATTTTGCATTGAAAGATTTGTCTTTTGCACGAAGACCATGATAGGAAAGTCTAACATACTCATCAGCCAATGCATTTATATCTGTCAATTCTTTTTTTCCAGTGCTGCTGCGGCTATGCTGCAACATACTTTTTACAATAGCATCAGCTCTTTTACCATGATAATTTATTTTTTCTTCATTTTCCCTGATATCTTTTGCGATGTCTATTGCCGACTGATGGTTTCGCTTTGCTAATTCCTCCTTTAGTTCATCAATCAATTCTGTATTTACATCAGAAAAATTATTGACGAAATTCAATGGGTTTTGTATCTCATGTGCAATGCCTGCTGTCATTTCTCCCAGCGAGGCCATTTTCTCTGATTGCACTAATTGATTTTGTGTTGTCTTCAATGTACCCAATGTCGCTTCCAATTCATTTTTTTGCTTTGATAAAAGGATATTTGCTTTCTTTCGTTGAAGACTGTTGCGATATAAAATAATGGCGATGAATAAAAAGATGGCGAGCCCGCCTATCAATGCCCACATTCTGAATTTTACACGTTCCGCGGTCTTTGCTGCTTCAATTTCCGCCTGACGCTGTTGCTCATTAGATTCGATATTCTGAAATTCCTGCGTTTGCTTTGTATTAAAAATATTATCCTTAGTTTGAATGATGAGCGCCTGGTATTTTACAGTGCTGTCGCTGTTACCGGTAACTTTGTAATATTTCGTCAATGCCGTGTAACACCTTAACAATAATTCGGGGGCATCCAGGTTTTGAGCTGCCTTAAGCGCCTGTTGTATTTGCAGGAAAGCAGAATCTTTTTTTCCGGATTGCAGTTTAAAGTCAGCAAGTACAAGACTACTTGCCACTACACCTCTAAAATAGCCATGTTCCGCACTGGCCAGTAAAGCCCTCCTGTAATATTCTGTTGCCATCACTGTATCCTTCTTAGCCGTATAAATATGGCCCAGGTTCAATAACACACTTCCCAGGTACCTCTTGAAGCCGGTTTGCATCACCTGGTCATGTGCCTGTTGAAGGCTGATCAAAGCAGAATCATTTTTCTTCAAGTTCAAATAAGCACGGGACATTGTCATATTGACGATGCTTTGGAGCGGAACATTCCCGGACATCTCTGCATTGTGTCTTGCATACCGATGATGGATCAGCGCTTTTTCATAATTATACATGTTGGCATATAACACACCCATTATTTGATGGGTGAAAGCTAATTCACTAAGCCGCTGTGCGTGTGGATCGGCCGAACGATACATCAGTTCGTCATCACCCGGAAATTTTCCGACCAGTACTTTTTGTTCGCTTTTTGGGTTTTCCAGGACCGACAACGATGACAAAACCGTTTGCAATGACCGGGGGTAATTGCCACGGTTCAAAAGTGAATAACCCATTTCTCTTAAAGCACTACCCTCATCAAGTTTGAAACTGAGTCTGCGGGAAATGCTTAATGCTTTTTCGGCATAAACAAAGGAGCTGTCAGGGTTGAGTTCAGAATAACTCCTCGCCATATTTCTCAGCAATACGAGGCGAACAGTATCACTGGTTGTATTACTTAACTCCCTGCGGAAACTGTCAATAAACACCTGTTGTGTAAAAGCAGTTGATGAAATCAAAAAAAATAGGATGCAACAGGTTACATGTTTCTTCATTGAATTAATTATTCATGGGTAAACTAATAATAAACTCCGACCCCTCCCCTTCTTTTGTTTTTACATGCAATTCGCCGCCATGTCCCTTGGTGATTATATCATAACTCAATGATAAACCAAGCCCGGTCCCCTGCCCGGTAGGTTTTGTAGTAAAAAATGGCTGAAATATCTTATCCAAGACTTTCTGAGGAATGCCATCACCATTATCCTTCACCTTGATCTCAACTCTATCGCCTAGTTTTTTTGTTGCAATAGTAACCATTGGCTCATACCCGTTGCCGTTCTTGTTTTTCTTTTCATTCACTGCATAAAAAGCATTGTTGATCAGATTCAGGATCACCCTGCCCACATCCTGGGATATGACATTTATTTTACCAATGCTGTTATCCAGGCTTGTTTCAAACTTTGCATTGAATGATTTGTCTTTTGCTCTTAAACCATGAAAGGCGAGACGGAAATATTCCTCAGCTAAACTATTGATATCAGTTGGTTCTTTTTTTCCTGCACTGCTGCGGCTATGCTGCAACATGCTTTTCACGATGGCATCGGCTCTTTTGCCATGATGTAATATCTTTTCTAAATTTTCTTTTACATTATCGACAATTTCTATTGCATGTTCCGTATTACCTGTTGAGAGCTCCTGTTTCATTTCCTCCAGCAACTCATTACTGACATCAGAAAAGTTATTGACAAAATTCAACGGATTTTGAATTTCATGTGCAATGCCGGCAGTCAATTCACCAAGCGAGGCCATTTTTTCTGATTGGATCAATTGTTTTTGCGTAGCCTGCAGGTCTGAAAGGGCTTCTTCTGCTCTTTGCTTTTCTTCTTTCAAGCGTTGCAAGTCAATTCTTGCCTGTGTCAGGTCTTTAAATCTTGAATAAGCCAATGAAAAAACAGAAGCAGCTCTTTGTAGCAGATCCCAACTTTCCGCAGAAATATCTCCTGCTGCCGCAGCGCCGATAGCGCCGTGAGAAAATTTATACAAATGATACGTTCTGTCTGGAATTACTTCGCCATAATACCCCCGGAAAGGGATTGATTTTTCTTCGCAATGATTTATCCATTCTTTGCGATTGGCGCCCTGCATTATGATTGAAATCTGTTTTGCATCCGATTGGTAAAATTTTTCCATCTCTCTGCCCACCCATGTATCTTGTAAGTTCAGCGGGAAATGGTCGCTTACCAATTTCTTTTCTTCTGACCGTATATCTTTTAACGCATACCAGCATTCCGTCCGCTGCATGGTTTCGTCATGAATATAGATACTGGAGGTTTCCAGTTCTTCTACACCTAACAAACCCATTTCGTGCCGGAGTACTTTTGCCACATCAATCAGCTCTTCAGGTTGCTGCATCGCCAGTGCTCTTGCGCGGACTCTTTCCAGCGCCGTTTCGATATTCGCTTTGTGTGTCTGCGCCTCGGCTTTTTGCAGATCAAGAAAACGGGTATAGGCAAGATCAAATACACTTGCAAATCTTTCCTGCAATTGAACGGCTTCCGCAGTTTGTGGTTCGGGGGTTGTTAAGCCAATAACTCCATTAGAAAAGCATGCAGCTGTTTGCACTCTGCGGTCAGTCATTACTCCTTCGGCAACCGGTATACCTGCTTGTTTTAGAAATCCCAAATAAGTTTTTAATTCCTCGCCTTTCAAATCAACCACTACCGATCTCTTTTTTTGTTTCCATGCCGTTATGATCTTGCTTACCATGGTTGGTTCATTCACAGGTAATTTAAAAAGCTTATTTAGTTGATTACCTCCCTGGTCTGTTCCCCACAGATCGATTAAGCCATTATCATGATCGTCAAAAGTGGCAATGAAAATTCTTTCAGGCGCTTCGCCTAATTCTTTAAACTGATTAAAAAGTACAAATGCTGTTTGCGAAAGATCCTCGCTTTTCTGCATTGCCATTGTACTTGCACGAACTTTTTCCAATGCCGTTTCAATCCTTGCCTCCCTTGCCTGTGCCTCGGCTTTCTGTAAGTCAAGAAAACGCTTATAAGTAAGATTAAACACATTAGCAAATCGTTTCATTACCATTTTGGCTTCATCAGTGATCGACGTTTCCATGAATGCAAATAAGGAACCGTCCTGGAAGACCGCATTGAAATAATATTGTTGTTGATCTGTCTTTTCTTTGTCAAATGGGGTAGACACAGGCAGTTGATATTTTATGCTGGCCACATCACGGTAGTAACTGAGAAGATCCTCTCCTTGTAAAACGTAGGAGAAATCTTCCTGCTTTACCCAGGCTTCATATGCACCCTGTAATAAGGGATGATAATCCAGGGACTCATCACCTGACACCTGTATTGTGTTTGTCGGTTCAGATTTAACGGTGATCCATACATCCGCTCTGGGTTTCTCTTTATCCATGATGGCAATCCCACATCTTAGTATCCCAATTTTCAGTTTATCCAATTCTTCAAAAACCGTGGCTACCGCGGGATTCAAATCTTCACTTTTGTGCATCGCCATAGCTTTGCTTCTCACTCTCTCCAGGGCAGCTTCAATCTTTGCTTCTCTTGCCTGTGCTTCGGCCTGTTTTAAGTCGAGAAAACGGGTATAGGCCCGTTCAAATTCTATTGCGAAACGACATTGAATATTTTTTTCTTCATCAGTTGCCAGTTTGCTGATGCATATCCCAAACGAGCCATACTTCATCATGGCATCATAATAATAAACACCGTTGGGAAAAGTCTGCGACACCATTACTCTTTTTGCCTCACCACCTGCATCATCAGCAATACGTTGAAATGTATCGAGCCATTCCTGTACACCTTCCGGCGGCACATAATTATCATGAATTTTAACTCCTGCACGCCATGATATCAAACAATCATTAAAATATTCCTCAGCTTCTTTTAATGTATATGTGGTAAAACTTGTTTTATAATCCGGCCAGGTTATCCAAAAAACATTTTCATTTTTTGATTCATCTACTAGCCAGAAATAGGAGAACTGCCAGTCAATACCCAGCTTTCTTAATTGTTCACCAAAGACAAGCGATGTTTCATTCAGATCATTTGAGTTGGTCATCGCCATCACTTTTGCTCTTACTCTTTCCAATGCCGCTTCGATCTGTGCTTCTCTTGCCTGCGCCTCGGCTTTTTGCAAATCAAGAAAACGGGAATAGGTTTGTTCGAAAACACTGGCAAAACGAAGTATCGTATTATTTTCTTCCTCGGTATAAGTGTGATTTCGAAAATTTCCTATTCTTAACCCTGTGTAACGAAAGTTTGCAAAGGACATGATATTGCTATCCGCGTTCATGACCAGCCTTTTTCTATCATCATTGATGATCTTTCCAAAATCTGAATTTTCAAGAATATGTTTGTAAAAACTTTGATTTTCTTTTTGCGAAAGTTTAAGGGTAAAATAATTTCCAGGCTTCTTTTTTGCAAGAACGATTTTATCGAATAATGGATGTTTGAAATAAGGAACTCGTACGTTGTGAGGATATTTTTGTTCAGCAGATGCCACCCAGTTATTCAGATCATCAGATCCTTCTATAAACAAGGTGATAATGCAAGAATCAATAATGATATCAAGACTTTTTATTTGTTCAAAAGTGACTGAGATAACATCTTTCAATTCCTCACTGTGATGCATAGCCATCGTATGCGAACGAACTCTTTCCAAAGCCGTTTCTATCTGTGCTTCTCTTGCCTGCGCTTGTGCTTTTTCGATGTCAATAAATCTTCTGTAGGCCAAATCAAATACGTTGCGAAATCTTTTGAAAAGATCAATTTGCCCGTCGCTTAATGGTGCATACGTACTAACACCTAAGGCCCCCGACCCGATAGAATAAAAATAATAATGTAATGAAGTGGTTGCGTCTAATTTGGGATCGGGCAATTGGTTGGTTTGATTTCTATACTCATGCCACTCTGCCAACTCTTTTCCTTCAAATGTTTTTGTATAATAAGCATCAGCCGATGCCAGCATTTGATTGGTAAACTCCAACACATCAGGGTGAAGCCGATAATCAATAACCTCTATTGCATCTTTATCATACGGAGTAAAATATTGATAATTGAGGTATTCATGTTTTTGCGGGTAGATGATGACGGTTTGCACATTGCGGATATCTGTAAATCCAAGGTGCTGTAATTGATCGGAGATCATCCGGCATACCTTTATCATATCTGCGGGTTCTTTCATCCCCATAGCAACCGCCCTAACTCTTTCTAATGAAGCTTCGATCTTTAATTCAGCATTTGCCTTTTCAATCTTTTCATTTAATTCAGTCAATTCTTTATTCCGCTCACTGATGACTTCTGCTTTATGAGATATTTCAAGGTTGGCAACTTTCTGATTGATCGTGTTCTTATGAAGCTCTTTTTCTATTTGCAGATGAGCTTCCAACTGAGTAAGTGATTCTTTAAGATTCCCTTTGTGCGAATTATACTCATGTAAATTATAATACGCTTTGCTCAAAATATCCTGTGCCTTTATTTCTTCCGCGATCTTTAATGCTCCTGAAAGCCATTCAAAAATTTGATGGTCTTCGACATCCCCGCGGTTTTTATGCAGATCAGCAAGGAATAAAAGCACTTCAGCTTCTCCTCTTCTGTCTCCTCGTGTTTTTCTTATTTCAAGGCTTTCATTTGAAAGTTTTGAAGCCTGCTTTACATCTCCGGCTTGCTGATATATTTCAGCAAGATGAAGCAGGGCATTGGCTTCACCTTTTTTATCATCCGTACTCTGACTTATCGCTAAACTTTGGTTGCAATAATCAATTGCCTTCTCAAGATCATTTAGTTTAAGATAAGTGAACCCGATATTGTCCAGGCTGCCGGCTTCACCCCATTTATCGTGAGATCCCCGGCGAATAACAAGACCCTGTTGGTAACAATCCAACGCATGGCTATAATCGCCGTTATCAAAATAAATGGACCCGATAATATTGATAGCGTAGGCTTCCATCAATGCAAAGTCTGCCTTTTTTGCAATTGAAAGGGCCTGGTATAAATAATCCAGAGCACTTTCATGATTCCCGAGGTGTTTGTAAGTAACGCCAATCTGGTAACAACTTGTCACTTCAATTTCTAATGAACCTACTTTTTGTATTAAAGCATATCCTTTAAGCAACAGTTCTAATGACGCTCCTAAGTTTCCCCAATTACGCTCAATGATCCCTAGATATTCGTAAACAACCGCCTGGCCTTTAAGATCATTTAAGGATTGAAACAAAGAAAGAGACTCCTTGAGGAGCGGAGCTGCTTCATCATTTTTGAAAAGCCTGACATAACCAAATCCCAGTGAGCGAAGTCCTTCAGCTAGTCCTTTTGTGTAATTAATGCTTCGTGCAAGCTTTACAGACTCCTCGCTTAATTGAAAAGCTTTTGTCGAATCATTTACCCGCACCTCCCATGCCTCCTGGTTAAGGTCATCAATTTTCTCTTTAAGTGATGCTATAGCAGTGTCATTACTCATCATTGGCAAATGAGAAAGAATTTGTTGTGGAGTTATTCTTTCCGGTCTTTAATGACTGAAATTAATGATTTCTTAAAGACTTATAAAATAAAGGGATACGACCGGAAATGAGGAGATTTATGTTCGTGAAAAAGGAAGTACAAACTTTGGAAAATCAGTGTACTACTTCATATAAAACTCCCAGGCTATCCGATCGGGATCCTTGAAGGCAACATAGAGTTTGTTCAATGTTCCGTCCATTTTTACACCGGTATTTTCAACCCCGGCATCGGTTATCCTTTTTGTAAACTGATGTAACTCTTCTTCCGTTTCGCAAGTAATGGCAATATGATCAAGTCCTACTTCAAATGGACTAAATGTTGAATATTGTTTATCTCTTGGCTCGGCTTTTTTAAATGCTACAAATACACTGCCTGTCAAGTAAATGATCAGATCTGGTTTATCCATAACTAATTTCCAACCTAACGTGTCACCATAAAATTTTTTGGTTGTATCAAAATCAACAGAGCGCAGGCAAATGTGATGGATAAAATCTTTCATGGGGCTTGCATCAAAATGATTTTCCTGCTCAATGATCTTACCTTCATCATTTATAATGAACCGGTCTGCTGCACGCAAAGTAACCCCAAGCACCGCAATTGTCACATCAGCCTTCGTAATTAATTCAGTCATTGAATCATTGTAATAATGATCAATGATCCTGATAGTAGCTCCATCTAATGCTGGCGCTAATGGTTTCCACCATTGTTCAAATACATTTTGCTTTCCTTTTATTGGCTTCTGAGAACCGCCAGGAGCAAGTGGTGCCCTGAAAGCAATATCCTCGCTGAATGGAATAGCTGAAAAATCTTTATCTCTCAATGCCTGGAAGTAGGTTTCTGAGATTCTCTTTAACTGCTCTTTGCTATGCATAATGAAAAATAATTTACCCTTTAAATTTAAGGAGAACTTGTTTTCAAAAAAAAGTACGCGAAAAAAATTAGTGGGTGTACAATTGATGAACGGTTTCCAACTGGAGAACCTCTACAGTCTTGTTATAAAATTCAACGGCCCGCTCAGGTGAGCTACCAATACATACAACTCCAAGTTTACCAAACTGTGATAACGCTCCAATAAGATGAAACAGCACCCCTTCCTGCAATGTTCCATCATAATGAACATTATGCAACATAGCGATATCGATCAGGTCATGTGGAGTGAGGCCGCGGAATTGTTCGCTTTTCAGATTGTCGGAACAGAAGTAATATCTCACCTGCCCGTTTGCAGTATAATATAATCCTTCGTCTGCTTTATAGTTGCCATCCGTTAAAAATTGCAGGGATACATAAGGATGTGTAGTTCCACCTTTGCGCAGGTTGATCTCGATCGGGTAGTGTGTCCATCCTTTTCTTTCTTTTACAGATATAAAATCTATTGCGAACCGTCCGAGCACACCTTTGTTGCGAAGTATCTCTGCAACTTGCTTTCCCATGTTACCAATATCGACTGCATATTCTTTTGATGCCGGGAAATGAGCACCGATATAAACCTGGCCGCTTTCCCCACCCAACTCCTGGTCGTGTGTTGAAAGAACTTCGCATAGGCCATTGGGCATAATACGGCACTGCACTGATGGAGATTCCTTTTTTTTACCTTCGACAAAAGCCTCGACTATCCCACCCATCAGTTTATATTTCTCCATGAACACATCGTAAGGAAGATCGTTAGAAACAATTTTTAAATTTTGCTGCAAATTTTCCCTGATCCAATTTTTACTACCAGTTTTTTTCCCAGATCCACTAAAAGAGAATAGGGCATTGCCATCGCCTGAAAAACCATCATTTATTTTTACAACGGCTCTCTTTATTCCAGGATCTTGTTTCCTCAAGGCCGTAAGTGCTTCTATGATATCCTGGCTTGAATGTAGGTCTTCAAACCCCAAAGGAACTTTTAGTCCGCATTCCCTGAAGATCTTCCGGCCATTACTTTTGCTGCCAAGCTCATACAAATCGGGATCACAACCGAAAACCGGAACCTGTAATTGCACTGAAAGTGTTCTTTCGAGTGAGGTCACATTAAAACAAGCCATGTGTGCTTCATGGTCCGGCAATATGGCCTGACGAATACGTTCGATGAGACGCGGACGCTCCAATATTTTTTGTGTCAGCGGTTTCGAACAGGAATCATGGCAACTCAGCAAAGTAAGCCGCTGCATGGCATGATACCCGGTAACTCCCGGCAATGTATGTAAATAATAATCTATTGTTACAGGATCTATCGTTTCACTGGTTACATAAATCACATTAGTACGTGGCATACGCAATAACAAAAGCATACAAAGAAGCCTTTCCTCATAATGATTGATACCACTGATCTTGGATAGTATTTCCGGGTCCATCGAAAGAGAAGGAATGACCACTACTGTGCAGGGGGCCTGGCGGTCTGAAAAAACTATATCGAAGTGGCGACGAAGTTTATCCTGAAGTTTTTTGAAAACCTGTTTTTCTTCTTTCGATCCTGGTTCCGGATATTTTGAATGTCCATTTCCGTTTGCGGCATTTCTCACTTTTTTGACAGCAGACTTTTGCATAGCTACTTTTCAATTAAAATTCTGAAACAGGAGAATTAAAAATCTTCAGGTTGAAAAAATAAAATACTAAGCCTCTTGTCCAAGCCAGATTGCACCGCCAATGCTGCTTCGTATTGCGCCGGTCGTTGAAGATAAAAAATTATATTCTTCCCGCCAGCGAAGAATACCCATAAATGCCACACATATCGTTTTATTTAACTCAGAAAGGATTTCTTCAGTAATCCCCAATTTTTTTGATGCGGTAACATAAAACTGACCGTTGCCGCCAAGCTCAATATCAATGGCCGTTAGATCAGTAATAACGGGCAGGTCAGATGCGGCAGCGATCGAAGCTCCGTTAAATGTCCAATCCGTCATTTCAGCATGGGTTGTGATCAATGCGACCTGGTAGTATAAATTATTGTCTTCAATGAATTGGGTTATCATAGCATTTATTTCGATGCCAGGATAACTCTTGTTAGTTTTTAATTCGTAGGTCCATACACCTGCGTTTTCATGAAATTCGGCAAAAGCAATAGAAAGACCGGATGGAGAGAGCAATGCCCCGATAGCACGATAAACCATTATTAATTTCGGATTTTAGATTTGAGATTTTAGATTTGTAAAAATACGTTTTTAGAATCGGGACAATTTGCGACTTCTATTCGATCTAAAATCCGCGATCGTAAATCTAAAATCAAAACCGTGGTTGTAAACCTAAGCGAACAGCATTCCTTAATCAGCAATTGGATTGGTGAGTTGCGTGATGTAAATATTCAGCAAGACAGGATGCGGTTTCGCAGCAACCTTGAACGTATTGCTGAAGTAGCCGCCTATGAAATAAGCAAAGTGTTACCATTCGTAGAAATAGAAGTCGAGACCCCGCTAGGAATCGCAACAAGTAAAGTATTAAAAGACCAGCCTGTGCTCGCAACTATCCTGCGTGCTGGTATTCCCATGCACAATGGATTGTTGAATTATTTTGATAAAGCCGATAATGCATTTATTGCAGCTTATCGCAAACATGAAAAAGATGGTTCTTTTGAAATAAGTCTTGAATACATAAGCTGTCCCGATCTTGAAAACAGGGTAATTATTATTTCAGATCCCATGCTGGCTACCGGAGCTTCGTTGGTAAAAACAATTCATTTCTTAAAAGAAGAAGGACCGCCAAAAGAGATCCACGTTGTGTGTGCCATTGCCTGCACTGTGGGAATTGAATACGTAAAGCGGGAATCCCCATCAACTACGATCTGGTGTGGCGATATTGATGAAGAGCTTACGGCCAAAGGCTATATAGTGCCGGGGCTTGGCGATGCCGGCGACCTGGCTTTTGGAAGTAAGAGCCAGGCTTAAAAGCAGCAAATTTTAAGTTTCGCCGGTCTCTAAAAAAATGTACATTTACTTTCCTATTTAACTTCCCTATTTATTTGTGATGAAGACACGCCTCTTAACCCTATTGCTTGGTCTTAGTTCTGTGGCATTAGCACAGGATCCTAACTTTTCTCAATTCTTCGCTTCGCCACTTACATTAAATCCTGCATTGACAGGAAAGTTTGATGGGATATTCCGCGTAGCAGGTAATTATCGAAATCAATGGCCATCGATCAACAATGCATTTGTTACGAAAACTGCTTCGGCAGATTTTCATTTGTTAAGAGGTTATTTATCGGACATTGATCGTTGGGGAGTTGGTGCTTTATTTATGAATGATCAAAATGGTAATGGCGCTTTAACCACCAACCAGTTTTCTTTGTCTACTGCTTATCATAAAGGTCTTGATGAAGATGGTTATCACCAGATCGGTGTTGGGTTCCAGGGAACCTATACTGATAAAAGACTTAACGTAGCAATACTTGACTTTGAAGATGAATTAACAGCTCTAGGTTTTACCGGTACGACAAGTGAGATCTTTCCTCAAAGCGGGTTGCAGGTGAAATATATGGACATTAATGCCGGTGTGTTATATAACGGAAGCACGAATGGCTACAATAATTTCTATGTTGGTGCTTCCATGTATCACATCAATCGTCCGAAAGAAACTTTCCAGGGTGGACAGTTTTATCTTAACTCAAGAACAACATTGCAAGCTGGTGGTCGTCTGCCCGCAAATCAATTCAATGCTTTTCACTTTAGTGCGAATTATAGTTTCCAAGCAAATGCCAACAATCTTATGTTCGGCGGCGCTTACGCTTTAAATCTCAATTATGATGAAGAGAACCCGGTAAATGTTTACCTGGGCTCATGGGCAAGATTTAATAATGTGAGTGATGCGATCATTCCTTACATAGGATTGGAATTCGGAGATGTTCAGCTTGGCGCTACTTATGATGTAAACATTTCAAGCCTGCAGCCGGCATCAAATTCAAGAGGTGGTATTGAGATCTCTCTTATTTATATTAAGAAACCCGTTGACAGAAGTTTAAAAAAATTGAATTGTCCTAAGTTT
>Ga0075429_100003301_pt1 | contig 13736 bp, 13 predicted proteins | sample RhiMetdeltSRZDD3_FD_75295 | JGI IMG/M metagenome (GOLD analysis project Ga0075429, IMG submission 75295) | Populus rhizosphere microbial communities from Tennessee, USA - Rhizosphere MetaG P. deltoides SRZDD3 | ecosystem: Host-associated > Plants > Roots > Rhizosphere > Soil | place: USA... | reverse complement strand
AGGGATAAGCGCTGAAGGCATCTAAGCGCGAAACCCGCCTGAAGATGAGACCTCCCAGGGCGTAAGCCCTCTGAAGGGCCCTCGTAGATTACGAGGTTGATAGGCCGGAGGTGTAAGCGCCGTGAGGCGTTCAGCTGACCGGTACTAATCGCCCGTGCGGCTTGACCACGGTATTCCTTGATGTTCTTGACTGTGGGACAACGTCGGGCTGCGCTCGAGAGTCTCCGTGTTCGACGGCGGTATCGATCGCCGTGAGAGTTCCCGGTGGCGTTGCCGGAGGGGCCACACCCGTTCCCATCCCGAACACGGAAGTTAAGCCCTCCTGGGCCGATGGTACTGCGCTGGCAACGGCGTGGGAGAGTAGGTCGCTGCCGGGGTAAATTCACGAAAGGGGCCTTCGCAGGCCCCTTTCGTGCGTCAGCGGCCCGCGCGCCTCAGCCCGCGAACGCGGTGAACAGGGCGAGTGCGAATCCGACGGCCGTGACGACGATCGCCGCCGACGCGAGCACCCAGTCGAGCGTTGATTCGGTGCGTCGCTCGGCTAGCGACAGGCCGAGACCCGCGGCGTAGCCTCCGATGAAGCCTCCGGCGTGGGCGTAGTTGTTCACGCCCGATAAGAGAAATCCCGAGATGAAGAGGATCAGCGCCCACTGACCGTACTGCTGGAGGACCAGCCGGCCGAAGGCGCCGCCGCGCTTTCGCGCGTAGGCGATGATCGCGCCGAGCAGACCGAAGATGGAGCCCGAGGCGCCGACGGTCAACCAGACGTTGAACATGTTCGACGCGACGAAGCCCACCGCGCCGGCAACAGTGAAGATGATGACCAGGCGCGCCGGACCGTAGATCTCCTCGACCGCCGGACCGAGCTGGCGGATCCACAGCACGTTGAAGAGAATGTGCAGCAGGCCGCCGTGCAAGTAGATCGCGGTGAAGATCGTCCACCAGTACCCGTAGCGCCACGGAATCGTGCCCGCCGCGCCAAATGCCTGCAGCGCGCGATCGCTCGGCGAAAAGACGTCCAAGTAGCCCCGGGGACGGAACGCCGAGGACGGGTCGAGCACGATGGTCGCCAGGAAGAGCACGACGCACACGGCCGTCACGACGTTCGTGAAGCTCCAGGAGCGGAAGACTACACGCAGGGGCCCGGCGAAGCCCCACATACCCGGATTGCGGCGCCCGCACACCAGACAGACCGCCGCGTCGGCGTTCGTCAGGCGCCCGCACGACGGACAGAGAATCGAGCCCGAGGTCTTACGGAACATCGCCGCGCTCGTCGGCCTGGATGCGGTAGCCCTTGTCGAGCCGCACGCCGAGGTCGACAAGGCGGCATGTGAGCGAGCAGAAGGGGCGATGCGGGTTCAGCCGCCATAGCGCGGCGGCTCCACAGTTCGGGCAGGTCACGGTGATTTTGGTTTGCTCCTTGACGGAGATGACGGACTCCCGTCCATCTCAGCCTGATCGTACGAGCGGCCGCAAAGCGTGTCAACTCGGGCACTTGGCGGCCACACGCGCATGGTTTTACGTTGACACTCGTCGAGGCCGTCGCGTAGAGTGGCCGGGATCTCTCCATCGGAGGAACCCACCGCATGAACCGGATGCACCCGGCACCTGCCCTCTCGGCCCTCGGAATCATCGCGATGCTACTGCTCGCGCTGATCGTGAGCGCCCTCACCATCCCGTCCGCGACGTTCGCGCAAACAGCGGGCACCGGCCAGCACAAGGGTGGCGGTGAGGCGTCGCTCGTAGTTCCCGACCTCGGCAGCGTCGCCGTCGGCGGCATGAACGGGCGGTCGCTGCTCCTGGCCGGGCTGGTCGTCTGTGCCTTCGGGCTCCTGTTCGGGGTCGTCATCTACAGGCAGATGCGCGCCCTGCCCGTGCACGCCTCGATGCGCGACATCTCCGAGCTGATCTACGAGACGTGCAAGACCTACCTGATCACCCAGGGCAAGTTCCTCCTCATCCTCGAGGTGTTCATCGGCATCATCATGGTGCTCTATTTCGGCCTCTTGCTGAAGCTCGACGCCGCCAAGGTGGTCATCATCCTCGCCTTCAGCCTCATCGGCATCGGCGGAAGCTACGGCGTCGCGTGGTTCGGCATGCGGATCAACACCTTCGCGAACTCACGCACCGCCTTCGCGAGCCTCGCGGGCAAGCCGTTCCCGGTGTACGCGATTCCGCTGAAGGCCGGCATGAGCGTGGGCATGCTCCTGATCAGCGTCGAGCTGTTCCTCATGCTCTGCATCCTGCTCTTCATTCCGGGCGACTACGCGGGCCCGTGCTTCATCGGCTTCGCCATCGGCGAATCGCTCGGGGCCGCGGCGCTCCGGATCGCCGGCGGCATCTTCACCAAGATCGCCGACATCGGCTCCGACCTCATGAAGATCGTCTTCAACATCAAGGAGGACGACGCGCGCAACCCCGGCGTCATCGCCGACTGCACCGGCGACAACGCCGGCGATTCGGTCGGGCCGAGCGCCGACGGGTTCGAGACGTACGGCGTGACCGGCGTTGCCCTTATCTCGTTCATCCTGCTTGCGGTGAAGGAGCCAGCGGTGCAGGTGCAGCTCCTGGTGTGGATCTTCACGATGCGCGTGCTGATGATCGTGGCCAGCGGCGTGTCATACCTTCTCAACGAGACCATCGCCCGCGCGAAGTACGGCACGGCGACCCAGATGAACTTCGAGGCGCCGCTCACCTCGCTGGTGTGGCTGACGTCGATCGTCTCCGTGCTGCTCACGTACTTCGCATCCTGGGAGCTCATCCGCGACCTCGGCGACGGCACGCTCTGGTGGAAGCTCTCGACCGTCATCACCTGCGGCACGCTCGCCGGCGCGATCATCCCGGAGCTGGTCAAGATCTTCACCTCGACCGAGTCGGGCCACGTGCGCGAGGTCGTGACCTCGGCGCGCGAGGGTGGGCCCTCACTCGGCATCCTGTCGGGGCTCGTGGCCGGCAACTTCAGCGCCTACTGGCTCGGCATGGTCATCGTCGGGCTGATGGGCGCCGCGTACATCGTCAGCACCGCCGGCCTCGGCGTCCTCATGGCCGCGCCGGCGGTCTTCGCGTTCGGCCTGGTCGCGTTCGGCTTCCTCGGCATGGGACCGGTGACGATCGCCGTGGACTCCTACGGCCCGGTCACCGACAACGCCCAGTCGGTCTTCGAGCTGTCGGTCATCGAGCAGGTGCCGAACATCAAGCAGTCGCTCAAGCGCGACCACGGGATCGACGTGAACTTCGAGTCGGCCAAGCACCTGCTCGAGCAGAACGACGGCGCCGGGAACACGTTCAAGGCGACCGCGAAGCCGGTGCTGATCGGCACGGCCGTGGTGGGCGCGACCACGATGATCTTCTCGATCATCGTCGTGTTGACCCACGGGCTCACCCAGAACCTCGACAAGCTCTCGCTTCTGCACCCGCCGTTCCTGCTGGGGTTGGTGACGGGCGGCGCGGTGATCTACTGGTTCACCGGCGCCTCGATGCAAGCGGTGACGACGGGCGCCTACCGGGCGGTCGAGTTCATCAAGGCCAACATCCGGCTCGATGGCGGCTCGACGAAGGCCTCGGTGAGCGACAGCAAGCGGGTCGTCGAGATCTGCACGCAGTACGCCCAGAAGGGGATGTTCAACATCTTCCTGACCGTGTTCTTCTCGACCCTCGCGTTCGCCTTCCTGGAGCCGTACTTCTTCATCGGCTACCTGATGTCGATCGCGCTCTTCGGGCTCTACCAGGCGGTGTTCATGGCCAACGCCGGCGGCGCCTGGGACAACGCAAAGAAGATCGTCGAGGTCGACCTGAAGGAGAAGGGCACGCCGCTCCACGCGGCCACGGTCGTGGGCGACACGGTGGGCGACCCGTTCAAGGACACCTCGTCGGTGGCGATGAACCCGATCATCAAGTTCACGACGCTGTTCGGGCTCCTGGCCGTCGAGCTCGCGGTCACCCTGGCGGCCGAGAGCGGGCCGTCGCTGACCCGGACGCTGGCGGCCCTCTTCTTCGCGCTGTCGCTCGTGTTCGTCTGGCGCTCCTTCTACGGGATGCGGATTCGCGGCAACCCGGCCGTCGGTGCCGCCGGAGTGAGCGCGGTCGCGCGAGGCAAGTAGCGCCTGGTGGAGTTTCTCTCAGGCCTCGTCGGCGGGGCGTATTCGCTCGACGATCTGATCCGCTGGGGTGGCTACGTCGTTCTCTTCGTGATCGTCTTCACTGAAACCGGCCTGCTCGTCGGTTTCTTCCTCCCGGGCGACTCGCTCCTGATCACGGCCGGCATCGTCGCGGCCGCAGGCGGGCTCAACATCTGGTGGCTCAACGTCGTACTCATCGTCGCCGCGATCACCGGCGACAGCGTCGGCTATGCCATCGGCGTTCGTCTGGGGCCACGGCTCTTCACGCGGCCCCAGTCGCTCCTGTTCAATCCCCGTCATATCGAACGAACACGGGTGTTCTACGAGCGCCACGGGCCGAAGACCATTGTCATCGCCCGCTTCGTGCCGATCGTCCGGACCTTCGCGCCGGTGGTGGCGGGGGTCGGTCAGATGGAGTATCGCCGGTTCATTTTCTACAATGTAGCTGGTGGCATTGGATGGGTGACCAGCATGACCTGGGCGGGTTACGGGCTCGGACGGGTGATCCCGAACCTCGGGAGCTACATTCACCTCGTCGTGGGCATCGTGATCGTGCTGTCCGTCATTCCGATCGTGATCGAAATCGTGCGGGAGCGCCGCCGGCGATCGGCCTGACCTCCCGGGTACTTCTGGCGCTGGCGGCAGTGATCACGCGGCTGCCCCGGCGCTCTCGCGCCTGGCTGGGCCGGCGACTCGGCGACGGCGCCTACATCGTGCTGGCCGGGCGACGCCGCATGGCACTGACGAACATCGAGTCGGCCTTTCCCGACCTGGCCCCCGCCGATCGCCGCAGGGTCTGCCGCGGCTCGTTCCAGCATCTTGGTCTGATGCTCGTCGAGTTCGCTTCCCTGCTGACCCAGCCGCCCAAACGCTCGCTCGAGGGCATCGTCCTCGAGGGCCTCGATCACCTGCAGAAGACGATGGCGATTCACGGTCGGGCGCTCGTGCTGAGCGCCCATCTGGGGAACTGGGAGTTCCTGGCCCTCTCACACCAGCTCATGGGCTTCCCGGCGAGCGTCGTCGTACGTCCGCTCGACGCGCCGGGCCTCGATTCACTGGCCGAGCGCCTGCGGACCCGTGCGGGCGTCGAGCTGATCGACAAGCGTGGGGCCCTCCGGCCGGTTCTGGGCGCCCTGCGGCGGGGACGGCTCGTCGCGCTTCTGCTCGACCAGAACGCCTCGCGACGCGAGGGCATCTTCGCCTCGTTCTTCGGGCGGCCCGCCTCCACACCGAAGAGCCTGGCGGTGCTGGCCCTGCGGACCCGCACGCCGGTGGTCCCCATGTTCATCTACCGAACGGGTATCGACCGCCACCGCGTCGTCATCCATCCACCGCTCTTCGTCGAAGATGCGCCCGACGCCGAGCGGGCGGTCGCCGACCTCACGCAGCGTTGCACCTCGGCGATCGAGGCGGCCATCCGCGTCGCGCCGGATCAGTGGATGTGGATCCACAATCGGTGGCGGACGCAGCCGCTGGCGCCGGTGGGCTCGGACCGCCCATGATTCGCTTCGCGCTCGCCCTCGGCCTGCTTGCCCTGAGCGTCCAGCCGGCTCAGGCCCTCGACGTGCTCCCCGGCCAGTACCGCGCCGCCGCAGCCGCCGGAGCGGTCGGTAGCGTGACCGGGCGAGTGTACGAGGAGCGGCGCAAGCCCGACGGCCCAGACCAGCCGCTCGCCGGAGCCGCGGTCACACTGCTCCCGCGCTCGGCGCAGTTCCTCGAGAAGCTCGAGGCCGTGAAGCGGACGTCCCGAAATTCCATGAACGACTACCGGGCGGCCGCGCCTGCCATCCAGACGCTCAAGGCTGCATACGAGAAGGAGCTCTGGGAATCCGGGGCAGTCGACCTGGTCATGGGCACCGTCGTGGCGCCCGATGGTCGATTCTCCGTCGAGAACCTTCCCGCCGGTGACTGGCTGCTCTTCGTCACAACCTCTGCCGCGACGGACACGAAGGTGGTCGAGCCCAAGTCGTCGAAGAAGGACCGCGGGGTCTACGTGCCAGGCACACACCTGACGGGATATCAGCGGCTCACGATCTGGCTGCGCGAGATCACCGTCTCGGGCGGGCGCGCGGAGAACGTGGAGCTGATCGGGCGCGGGGCCTGGTTCTCGGGAGTCGTCGAGGAGAGAGCCCCGAACGCCGTCCGGTAGGGGCCGGCGTCCGGGGTTGAGGCTCGGTCCCTAATTCACTTCTTCTCGGTCGGCTTTGCGGCTGCGGTCGTCGGCTTGATTTGGATAGCGACCGCGGTCATCTTGCCGCCGTGATCCATGTAGCGAACCTCGACCTGATCACCGGGCTTCAGGTCGGCGGCGGTAACGGCCTTCCCGGATTTCCGGATAGCGGTCTTCGAGTCGACCGCGAACGTCCACTCGGCGTCCTTCGCCTCCTTGGAGCCCTGGGCCTTGTCCTTGCCGGTCACGACGACGCTGTCGGCCGAGGCCGACTTCACCATGCCGTGGGCCTTCTTGGCCTTGGCTTCCATGGGCTTCTGCTTCGACTCGGCCGGCTTCTGCGCCGGCGCCGGCTGGGTCGCAGGCGCTTGGGTGGTAGTCGGCGCGGCCGCAGGGGCCTGAGCTGGAGCGGTCGAAGTCGCCTGGGCGAGAGCCGTCCCAACAGATCCGAATCCGAGCACGACGGCAACAATGGGCGCCACAAAACTCTTCACGTTTGTTTTTCCTCCACGGCTAGTTTGGGATTGAGAGCGTCTGACTACGGGCTTAGGACGGCTCGAATCCAGTATTTATTCTTCACGTAAGTGTGGAGTAGAGCTGACCGAAACCCAAGCTTTCCGTAAATCCAGCAGTTCCGCGGCCGGGGAGGAGGCGGCAACTCCCGGACCATTGACCAAATCGCGGCGGGCATGCTACAAACGACTTAAGTTTCCTCTCAACTATGGCGATTCGACCCGGTTTCTTGGCATTAGCAGCCTGTTTCTTGGGTTTTTTGCAGCCGTCTGCCTCATGGTCCGCCGATGCGGGGCCGGATCTCCCTCAATCAGGTTCGCTTGAATTCTCCGCGGTCACACGCTCGGATGATCTCATCCGCCCGGCCCTGACGCCGGAGCCGAAGAACGAGCCCGCCCCCACGGTAGACGATTCCTCGGTCTGGGTTCCTCCGGACTTCGATCCGTGGGCGCATGCGTTTGCCGAGTCGTCCCGACTCTACAGCCGCACGGCGATCGTCGTGTACGACCCAGCGTCGAATCAGCAGCAGGTGAGGTTCTTTGTCGACCGGTTCACCACCAGTCGCCGCGACGTCGTCGGGCTGTGGTTCCAGCGATCCCCCCAGTACCTCGGCATGATCCTGCCGGTTTTCAGATCCAGGGGGCTTCCAGACGAGCTCGCCTATACGGCCATGATCGAGAGCGGGTTCAATCCGCGTGCGGTTTCCCGCGTGGGGGCCAAGGGGCTCTGGCAGTTCATGGCGCCCACGGCGCGCCTGTACGGGCTGCGCGTCGATCGCTGGGTCGACGAGCGCCTCGACCCGGAGAAGTCGACGATCGCGGCGGCGTCGTACCTTCGGGACCTGCACACCCGATACGGCTCGTGGGAGCTCGCGCAGGCGGCCTACAACGCCGGCGCCGTCAAGGTCGACCGGGCCATTCGGCAGACCGGCTCGACGGATTTCTGGACGCTCGCCAAGACCAAGCTGCTGAAGCGGGAGACCAAGGACTTCGTTCCGGCGATCCATGCGACTGTGGTGATCGGACGCGACCCGAGCCAGTACGGCTTCGAGTCCAGAGGAACGACCGCCTGGCCCGAGTTCGACCTGGTGACCGTGCCGCCCGGCACCGATCTCAAGAAGTTGGCCGCGGCGAGCGGAATCTCGCTGCAGGAGCTTCGCGGCCTCAACCCGACGCTGATTCGCGGCATCACGCCGCCGGGCAAGCCGTGGGAAGTTCGGGTGCCCTCCGGGACCCGTGAGAGCGTCGTGGCCGCGCTCGCGCCGACGCCTCAGAAGAAGAAGGCCGTCCAGGTGGCCGCCACCGGACGCCACTCGTCGGGTAGCGCCGAGGTGCACGTCGTGCGGCCGCGCGACACCGTGGCCTCGATCGCCAAGCAGTACGGCGTGTCAGTCGGTAACGTGGTTCGCTGGAACAACCTGGACAGTGGAGACGCGATCCGTCCAGGCGATCGGCTGCGCATCACCGCGCAGAGCCCCTCCGCTGAGCCCGCTCAGGGCGGGTTCAGGTGAGGATCGAAGTCAGACTTTTCGCCAACCTGGCAGCGTTTCTCCCGCCTCACGGTCGCGACGGCGTCGCCGAGCTCGAGATCCCCGACGGAAGTACTGTCACCGAAGTTACGCATCAACTCGGGATCCCGCCCGATCTCGCGCGGGTCGTGCTCGTGAACGGCCTCGACGCCGACTCGGAAGCGCCGCTCGCTCCAAGAGACGTCGTCACGATCTTCCCGCCGCTGGCGGGCGGGAGCATGAGCGGCGGGGCGATGGCCGCCGTGAACCGCCCGCGCTAGGCGTCCCGGGGCAGCGTAGCGAGCGGGGCCATGTCTGCCTCCGGCTCCGGGCCGTGCGCCGCCGCAGTCGCTTCGATCGCCGAATCGATCTCCGCCCCGACCAGCAAGGCGACGCCGCTCCAGTACAGCCAGAGCATCAGCAAGATCACGCCGCCGATCGAGCCGTACGTCGCGTTGTAGTTGGCGAAGCGGCTGACGTAGAAGCGCAAGCCGAGCGACATCACGAGCCACGACACCAGCGCGACGGTCGATCCCGGCGTGATCCAGCACCATCGTCGCTGCGCTGCGGGGGCCAGGTAATAAACGAGCGTGAGGCCCGTGAGCCCCAGGAAGGCGACGATCGGCCACTGGAGCAGGTGCCAGGCGCGGGTCCACAGCGAATCGAGCCCGAACGAGTCGCCGATCGTCTCGCCGATCCGCTCGCCGAAGACGAGCATGAGCATCGCAGTCAGGATGAAGACCGAGAACCCGAGCGTCAGCGCGAAGGCAACGAGCCGTTTGCGCAGCCAGCTGCGCTTGTCGGTGATGCCGTAGGCGGCGTTGAGCGCCTTCATGATGGACAGCATGCCGCTCGAGGCGCCGAGGACGGCCGCGAGCACCCCGATCGAGAACAACTGTCCGCTGGCGGCGGTCGCGACCTCGGCCAGCGTTCGCTTGAGCAGCGAGGCGGCGTCCCTGGGCAGCACCCGGTCCACGTAGCTCAGGAGCTGCGGCATTAAGTTGAACGCCGGCAACAGGCCGAGCAGCGTGGTGAGGAACAGGAGGGTGGGGATGAGCGCGAAGACGAAGTAGTACGACAGCGCCGCGGCCCGCTCGAGGATCTCGTCTTGCCGGGATCGCCGGAAAACCCGCCGAGCGAGCTCACCCAGGGACAATCCGCCGAGGGTCCAGGGCGACACCGGCGCGGCGCGGACCGGCCGGTCATCCATTCGCGTTAACGGAGCCACCTCGCAGCCTATCGTAGCAGGGGCTCGAAGCCGGTCGCAGTGGCGCCACCGCCGCCGGTAAGCGGCAGGGCCGAGGCCGGCCCGGGGGGTCGATGGTAAACTCGGGTGGTTTCTCGGGGGTCATCGAAGCAGCGTCGGAAGCGTCTAGGAACCCGGTGGGCCTCCCGGACTTCAAATCCGGTGGACCGTTCTAGACAAACGGTCGATGGGTTCGACTCCCATACGCTTCCGCCACAGGAGCGGCGAACATGGCCAGAGGCGACAGGCAGCCGAAAGCGCGCCGGCGAATTTCGAAGAGCCAGCGCACGGCCATTGCCGTCACCGTCGTCGTGCTGGTGGCGATCGTCGTCGGCTACTTCGCCTATCGGGCGCAGGCGAACCTCCCCGGGACCCAGATGCCCGACCAGGGGAACCTCCACATCCCGAGCGTGGATTCGCCGCACGTGCCGTACAACTCGGATCCGCCGACGTCGGGACCGCACCTGCCGTACATCGCGCCGTGGGGCGTCCACACGAGGCCCATCGACCGCGAGCTCCAGGTGCACAACCTGGAGGACGGCGGCGTGGTCGTGCAATACAACTGCGAGTGCCCGGAGATCGTCGCGAAGCTGAAGGCGATCGTGCAGCGCTACGACAAGCACGTCGTGCTCGCGCCGTATCCGGGCATGAAGCCCAAGATCGCGCTGACGGCGTGGACACGGATCGACACGATGGAGGAGCTCGACGAGGCGCGGGTCAAACGGTTCATCGATGCGTACATCGGCATCGACCATCACAAGTAACCGGCCGGCCCCGGTTCGCGCTCCGGTGCTCGCGGCCCTGGCGACCGGGACCATGCTGCTCGGCGCCTGCTCCGGGCTCTACGTGTCGCCGCTCGCGCCGCCCCCGTACCACGCCGACGTGGCAGCGCGGTACGAGTCGACCTGGACCGCCCTCGTTCGCGCCCTCGCCAAGGAGAACGTGCCCCTCCGGGCGATCGCCCGCGACTCGGGTGTCATCGCCTCCGACGATTTCATCGCGCCGATCGGGGTCTACGCCGACTGCGGCCGGGTCGGCGACGACCGGGTGGAGGGCGAGGCCCTGGTTGCCTTCACCCTCTTCGTGGAGCCCAACGGCACCTGGACGAGGGTCCTGGTGAACTCGAAGATGCGGACCCACATGCAGCGCAAGGGCTCGAGCGGTAAGCTGCAACCAACACCCGTTTACCAGTGCGCCTCGACGGGACGCTTCGAGGCGAACCTGTTCGACGCGGTGCGGGAGCTGGCGAAGGAATAACGATGCCGTCGAGGCTGGCCGACCTCATCCGGAAGGCGCGGCGTCTCGCGTCCGAGCGCGATCGCTTGATCGACGATCTCGCTGCCGAATGGACGCACGCGCTGCGCGGGCAAGGGCTGTCGGCGACGGATCTCGACGAGCTGTGGGCCGGGCTGGTCGAGGACGCGGTGCGGCGAGGCCGCCCGACGAGCGACGGAAAGCTGACCGCCCAGGCGTGGCGCCACGAGGCGCAAGAAGTCATCGCTCGCGTCCGGCAGAAGGTCGAGGCCGCGCTCGGTGAGCGCTGAACCGGCCGCCGCGCTTCGCAGCCTGCCCTCGGTCGACCAGCTCCTCCGCCATCTCGCCGACCGGGCCGAGCTGAAGGATCTTGCGCGGCCGCGCCTGACGGCGCTCGTCCGCGAGGCCCTGGACCAGGAGCGCGCGCGCGTTCTGCAGGAGCACGCCGCGCCGGTCCCCGCCGAAGCCCTGGCCGCGCGTGTCGTGGAGCGGGCGCGGCGGGACGGTCCCTTCTCTTTGCGCCCCGTCATCAACGCCCAGGGCGTCGTCTTGCACACCAATCTGGGCCGGGCCCTGATGAGCTCGCTGGCCCTCGAGCGCCTTCAGGCCGTCGCCACGTCCTATTCGAATCTCGAGCTCGATCTGGCCCGGAAGGAGCGGGGCTCCCGATACAGCCACGTGGAGGCGCTGCTCCAGCGGTTGACCGGGGCCGAGGACGCTCTGGTGGTCAACAACAACGCGGCCGCCGTGCTGCTGGCGCTCGAGACGCTCGCCCACGGCCGTGAGGTCATCGTCTCTCGGGGAGAGCTGATCGAGATCGGCGGCGAGTTTCGCATTCCCGACATCATGCTGCGGAGCGGTGCGGTGCTTCGCGAGGTCGGGGCGACGAACCGGACGCACCTGCGCGACTACGCGGAGGCGATCACCTCCAGCACGGCGCTGCTTCTGAAGGTCCACACCTCGAACTATCGCGTGGTGGGCTTCACCGCCGAGGTGTCCTCGCGGGAGCTCGTCGAGCTCGGGCGCGAGCGCGGGATCCCGGTCATGGAAGACCTCGGCTCGGGATCGCTCGTCGATCTCCGCCCGTGGGGCTTTCCGTACGAGCCGACCGTGCCGGAGACCGTGGCCTCCGGCGTCGACCTGGTCTCGTTCTCCGGCGACAAGCTGCTCGGCGGCCCGCAGGCCGGTATCGTGGTCGGCCGGCGCTCCATCGTTTCGCGGCTCAAGAAGAATCCGTGGAACCGGGCGCTCCGGATCGACAAATTCACCATCGCGGCCCTGGAGGCGACCCTCCACGCCTACGAGGCCGGAACGGCGCGGGAGACCGTGCCCACGCTCGCGATGCTGACCGAGCCCCTCGCCTCCGTACGAAGCCGCGCGCGTCGCGTGCTGCGGCAGCTCGCGCCGAACGTGCGCGAACGTCTGGACGCGAGCCTCGCCGACGATCTCGCCCAGGTGGGCGGCGGCGCGCTGCCGACCGTCGAGCTGCCGACCGTGGTGGTGGCCGTCGGGACGAGCTCGGCGGCCGCGATGCGCCTCGACGAGGCGCTGCGCGTCGGCGATCCGCCGGTCGTGGGCCGAATCACTCACGATCGCTTGTTTCTCGACTGCCGGACGGTGCTGCCCGGGCAAGTGAAGGCTCTCGCCCGCGCGCTGACACTCGCGGCGGCGCGGCTGTGAGCGACGCGGCTCCAAAGCACGTCGTCGTCGGCACCGCTGGGCACATCGACCACGGCAAGACATCTCTCGTGAAGGCTCTCACCGGGATCGACACCGACCGCCTGCCCGAGGAAAAGGCTCGCGGGATCACGATCGATCTGGGATTCGCCTTCCTCGAGGAGCCGGGCGGGCTCACCATCGAGATCGTCGACGTTCCCGGGCACGAGCGGTTCGTGAAGAACATGCTGGCCGGCGTCGGCGGAATCGACCTGGCGATGCTGGTCATCGCGGCCGACGAAGGCGTGATGCCCCAGACGCGCGAGCATCTGGCCATCTGCTCCCTGCTGCACATCAAGGCGGGGCTCATCGCGCTCACCAAGGCCGATATGGTCGAGCCGGACTGGCTCGAGCTGGTGCGAGAGGACGTGGCCGGTGCCGTGCGCGACACGTTTCTCGCGGGGGCGCCGATTCTCCCGGTCTCCGCCAAGACGGGCCAGGGTCTTGACGAGCTTCGCGCGGCGCTGCGCACGCTCGCGCAGTCGGTGCCGCAGCGCGGGACCGATCAGCTCCCGCGGCTTCCGATCGACCGGGTCTTCACCGTCAGGGGCTTCGGCACCGTCGTCACCGGCACGCTGACCGCGGGCGCGCTCGGCGTCGACGACCGCGTCGAGGTCTTTCCGCGAAAGACCGAGGCGAAGATTCGCGGGCTGCAGACGCATGGACATCCGGTCACGTCGGCCCGAGCGGGACAACGCACGGCGGTGAATTTACAAGGTCTCGAGCGCGCCGCGATCGCCCGGGGGGACGTCGTCGGTCTGCCCGGCACGCTCGTGCCGTCGATGCTCGTCGACGGAACCCTCGAGCTCCTGAAGGACGCGGCGCGCCCCCTCCGCTCGCGCGCCCGGGTGCGCTTCCACGTGGGGACGAGCGAGATCATGGCCCGCGCGATCCTGCTCGATCGCACCGAGCTCGCCCCCGGCGAGACCAGCTTCGCCAGGTTTCGCCTGGAGGGCCAGCTGGTCGCGCGACCCGGCGACCGGTTCGTCGTGCGCTCCTACTCGCCGGTCGTGACCATCGGCGGTGGCACGCTGCTCGACGTCGATCCGCCGCGCTTCAAGCGAAGAGGGCCGGCCCTGGTGGCCCATCTCACCCTGCTGCAGACGGGCGACCCGGAGGCAGTGCTGGAGGAGCACGTCCGTCACGTCGGCGCCGCGGGGGTGCGGCTCGCCACGCTCGCCGGACGCGTGCCCTTCGGCCCGGCGCAGCTCA
>Ga0075429_100003299_pt1 | contig 13738 bp, 12 predicted proteins | sample RhiMetdeltSRZDD3_FD_75295 | JGI IMG/M metagenome (GOLD analysis project Ga0075429, IMG submission 75295) | Populus rhizosphere microbial communities from Tennessee, USA - Rhizosphere MetaG P. deltoides SRZDD3 | ecosystem: Host-associated > Plants > Roots > Rhizosphere > Soil | place: USA... | reverse complement strand
CTCGGCATGGCCGCCACTTACACCGCGGCCGGCGCCATCGCCGCGCTGGCCGGCAATCAAGTCCAGGCGCTGTTCCAGAAACCGTGGCTCATCGCGACGTTTGCCGGCTTGTTCGTCGTGCTCGCGCTCGGCATGTTCGGGCTGTTCGAGCTGCAGATGCCGGCCGCCATACAGACGCGTCTCGCCAACATGGCGAACCGGCAGAAGGCCGGCACGTTCGTCGGCACGGCCGTCATCGGCGCATTGTCGGCGCTGATCGTCACGACCTGCGTGGCGCCGCCGTTGATCGGCGCGCTGACGTTCATCAGCCAGACCGGCGACGTGGCGCGCGGCTCGGGTGCGCTGTTCGCGATGAGCATCGGCATGGGCACGCCCCTGCTGCTCGTCGGCACCTCGGCGGGGCAAATACTGCCGAGAGTCGGACCGTGGATGAACACGGTGAAGGCGGCGTTCGGCGTCATGTTGATCGCCGTCGCGATCTACATGCTGGATCGCGTGCTGCCCGGCGGCATCACGCTCGTTCTGTGGTCGTTGCTCGTGTTCCTGACCGGCGTATTCCTGGGGGCGTTCGAGCCGTTGCCGGCCTCGCCGAGCCCAGTGCGCCGCCTTGCCAAGGGCTTCGGCGTGCTCGCTTGCATCTACGGCGCCCTGCTCTTGATCGGCGCCACGCTCGGCGGCGAAGACCCGCTGCGCCCGATCCCGCAAGCCGCCTTGAGCCGCGGCTCGGCCGGCGGCGCGCTCGCGCAGCAACGCGAGCAGGGGCTCGAGTTTCGGCCGATCGAAACCGTCGCGGCGCTGGACGCGGCGCTCGCCGAGGCCCGGACGGCCAACCAACCCGTGATGCTAGACTTCACGGCAGAGTGGTGTGTCTCTTGCAAGGAAATGGAGGAGTACACCTTTCCGGATTCCCAAGTGATCGGCGCGCTGAAGCCCTTTATGTTGTTGCGCGCCGACGTGACGGATAACAACGACGATGATCAAGCGCTGCTGCAACGGGTCCGCAGCTTCGGACCGCCGACGATCGCATTCTTCGATCGCAGCGGCTTCGAGCGCAGCAACTTCAAGCTCGTCGGGTTCGTACCGCCCGAGAAGTTCACCGATCACGTGCAGCGGCTCGCTGCACTCTGACGCCCACGCGGGCAGGGATACCCGCGGTAGAGCAACGCAGGGAGCAGTTGCCGAGGAGTCTCTTCATGGCTAGGTCACGCCCAGTGCTGCTGACCGCGGCGCTGAGCGCCGCGGCCGTCGTTGGCTATCTCGCGTACCGCGGTCTCGCGCATGACGACGATTCGTCGGCCGGCGACACCGGCGCCGCGGCTCCTCTGGCGGTGGCGACGCTGCCCGCCTTCTCACTGGCGAACTTGGACGGCCAGCAGCAATCGATCCAGAGCTGGCCCGGCAAGCCGCTGCTCATCAATTTTTGGGCGACTTGGTGCGGGCCGTGCCTGCGCGAGATTCCGATGCTCAAGGAGCTTCAAACCGCCCGGCCCGACATGCAGGTCGTCGGCATCGCCATCGACAAACCCGACCTCGTGACCAAGTTCGCCGGCGAGCAGCAGTTCAACTACGCGATCCTCGTCGGCCAGAACGAGGCCTGGCAGGCCGCTTCGGCTCTCGGCGTCAACATTTTCGCCCTGCCGTTCACGGTCTTCACGGCCTCCGACGGCAGCATCCTCGGGGTCCACACGGGTGAGCTGCACGCCGAGCACCTCGCGGCGTTCCGCGACGTCGCGGACGCACTGAAGGCCGGGACTATCGACGTCGCCGAGGCACGTCGCCGGATCGGCGACGCGATCTAGAGCCGTTCTATGCGCAAAAGCGCCCATAGTGGCGCCAATTGCGCCGAAATCCCGAAAACCAGTTACACTCCAGCCATCGATCGCGTAGGGGGTACGCGCCCTGATGGCTCGCCTGCTTTTACTTAACGGCCCCAACCTGGGGCAACTCGGCCGCCGTGAGCCCGGCATTTATGGCACGACCACCCTCGCCGACATCGAAACCCTCCTTCGCGCACGCGCTACGGCAGCCGGCCACGAGCTCGACGCTTTTCAAAGCGATTCGGAAGCCGAGCTGATTCGGCGAGTACATGCCGCGCGCGACCAAAGCGTCGCCGTCATTCTGTTCAATCCGGCCGCCTTCACGCACACGAGCGTCGCCCTGCGCGACGCGCTGCTGAGTGCCCAGGTGCCATTCATCGAGTTGCACCTATCGAACGTCGCCGCCCGGGAAGCCTTCAGGCACCACTCCTACTTCGCGGACATCGCGCTCGGGACCATCGCCGGCTTTGGGGTGGTCAGCTACGAGCTCGCGCTCGAAGCGGCGATTCGTCATCTCAACAAGCGGGGGAATTGATGGACATACGAAAAGTAAAAAAGCTCATCGAGCTCCTCGAGGAGTCCGGCATCTCCGAGATCGAGATCTCGGAGGGCGAGGAATCCGTTCGGATCAGCCGCTATCCGAAGCCCGGCGCGGTCACGACGGCTCTCGCACCCGCCGCCATCGCCCCGCCCGCGGCGCCGGCTGCGCCGGCCGCGGCTGCGGCACCCGCGGAGCCCGCGGCACCTCCGGTCCGGGGCCAGCAAGTCACGGCCCCGATGGTCGGAACGTACTACAGCGGCCCGGCTCCGGGCTCGAAGCCGTTCGTCGACATCGGCTCGGAGGTCAAACCCGGCGACACGCTGTGCGTGATCGAGGCGATGAAGATGATGAATCAGATCGAGTCGGAGTTCGCCGGCCGGGTCGTATCCATCCTCGTCGAGAACGGCAGCCCGGTCGAGTTCGGCCAGCCGCTCTTCGTAATAGAAGAATAGTCACAAGAAACAGTTCGCGAACGAGCGCACACAACAATGCTCGACAAAGTTCTGATCGCCAACCGCGGCGAGATCGCGCTTCGCATCTTTCGCGCCTGCCGCGAGCTCGGAATCAAGACCGTCGCCGTGCACTCGACGGCCGACACGACACTGAAGCACGTTCTGCTCGCCGACGAGACCGTCTGCATCGGCCCGCCGCGCTCGCAACAGAGCTATCTCAACATGCCGGCGATCATCGCCGCGGCCGAGGTTACGGACGCCGTGGCCATTCATCCCGGCTACGGCTTCCTCTCCGAGAACGCGGATTTCGCTGAGCGCGTCGAAGAGAGCGGCTTCATCTTCATCGGGCCGCGGCCCGAGACGATTCGCTTGATGGGCGACAAGGTCTCGGCCATCAAGACCATGCGAGCGGCCGGGGTGCCCTGCGTGCCCGGGTCGGACGGGCCGCTGACGGACGATCCCGAGGTCAACTCGCGGCTCGCGCACGAGATCGGCTACCCCGTCATCATCAAGGCCGCGGCAGGCGGTGGCGGTCGCGGCATGCGCGTCGTGCACAGCGACGCGGCGCTCTTCAACGCGGTCTCGATCACCCGCGCCGAGGCGCTGTCGGCCTTCGGCAGCGACCAGGTGTACATGGAGAAATTCCTCGAGCACCCGAGGCACGTCGAATTCCAGGTGCTCGCCGACAGCCACGGTAACGCCGTGCACTTGGGCGAGCGCGACTGCTCGATGCAACGCCGCCACCAGAAGGTCGTCGAGGAATCGCCGGCTCCGGGCCTCACAGACGAAGAGCGGCAGAAGATGGGGCAGCGCTGCGTCGAGGCGTGCCTGAAGATCGGCTACCGCGGCGCGGGCACGTTCGAGTTCCTGTATCAGGACGGTGAGTTCTTCTTCATCGAGATGAACACGCGCGTGCAGGTCGAGCATCCGGTCACGGAGCTCGTGACCGGGATCGACATCGTGAAGACGCAGCTTGCGATCGCGGCCGGCGAACGGCTGCCGTTCACGCAGGAGGACATCCGCTGGCGCGGCCACGCGATCGAGTGCCGCATCAACGCCGAAGACCCGAAGACGTTCGTGCCGTCCCCGGGCACGGTGAGCCTCTGGCATCCGCCCGGCGGCCCCGGCATCCGGGTCGATAGCCATATGTACAGCGGCTATGCCGTGCCGCCGTACTACGATTCGCTGATCGCCAAAGTCATCGCGCACGGCGAGCACCGCCGAGCTGCGATCGCGCGCATGACCACGGCGCTGCAAGAGATCGTCGTCGACGGCATCAGCACGAACATTCCGCTGCACCAGGAAATCTTCCAGCACGGCGCGTTCAAGGCCGGCGGAACCGACATACATTACCTGGAGCGGCGGCTCGGCTTGAAGTGACCCCGTGCGTCGGCAACGACTGACGCTCGAGCTCGCGGCCGAGCACGTGCCGACGGCGGAAGCCCTCCTCACGCTCGCCGGCGCAGAAACAATTGCACTGCGCGATGCGGCCGACGACGCCGTCTTCGAGCCCGAGCCGGGCACGACGCCGCTGTGGCCGACGGTAGTCCTCGACGCTCTGTTCCCCGACGCCACCGATGTCGAATCGCTGCGTCAGCTGCTCGCAACGGCGTTCCCCGGCGCGTCCGTGAACGTCGAGGCGTTCGAAGAAGCGGCGTGGGCTCCCAGGCTGGCCCAGGCCGTGAAGGCGCGCGCGATCGGCACGCGTCTGTGGCTCGCACCCGCCACCGACACCGATGTGCCGAGCGATCGGCTCGTTGTGCGAATCAACATGGGCCTCGCGTTCGGAACGGGCGAACATGCGACGACGGCGTTATGCCTCGAGTGGCTCGAGCGCCACATCGCGAGCGGCATGACGATTCTCGACTACGGCTGCGGCTCCGGCATTCTCGCGCTCGCCGCGCTCGCGCTGGGTGCGCGCTTCGCCTACGCCGTCGACAACGACCCGCAGGCCTTGACGGCGACGAGGGCTAACGCAGCGCTGAACGGCGCGGCCGAGAGAGTGTTTGTCGACGCGCCCGAGAAACTGCCTAACGCCGCCGTCGACGTGCTCGCGGCGAATATTCTTGCCGGCCCGCTCATCGAGCTCGCTCCGACGTTCGCCACGCGCGTCGTGCCCGGCGGCGCCGTCGTGCTATCCGGCATTCTCGAGACGCAAGCGGCGCGCGTGGCGGCGGCCTACGCACCGTATCTCGAGCACGTCGAGCAAACGACGCGTGACGGCTGGGTCCGGCTCGTGGGGAGTCGCAAGGCGGGTTAAGTCGGCGGAGAACCGCTAATATCGCGGTGTCACGACTCACGCCGCCGCCATGTTGCTCACGCGCTGCCCCGAATGCGACACGACGTACCGTGTCACCGAAGAGACACTGAGGAAAGCCAGCGGGCAAGTTCGGTGCGGCCGTTGCGCGACGGTGTTCAACGCCAACGCCGAGTTGCAAGAGACGGACCGCGATCCCGCGGAAGACCCGCCGCGCCGGCGGGCCACTGACACACCCGCCGCGCCGCGGCCCGAGCTGCCGCAGCCCGAGTCGCAACCCGAGCCGCAGCAGCCCGTGGCGCCCACGCCGACAGCCAGCGTCGAGACCAAACAGGGTGAGAGCACTTCGGGCGTGGACATCCGCACGACGTCCGTCGCCGATGTCGTTGCAGAAACGAAAGTAGCCGCTGCCGACGCAGCGGCCGAAGTGGGTGTCGGCGGCGAAATCCCCGACCCGCAAGCCATCCCGGCCACCGAAGTCGATCGCGTGCTGACGGATGACCTGGCCGCCGCGCCGCTCGTCTGGCGACGCACTGGCGAGGCGCCGCGAAGCCGCTGGTGGACCATCGGCTGCGCGCTCGCGTTGGTCGCGCTCGGCGCACAGTCGCTGCACCACTCTCGCGCAAGCCTGGCGAGGCATCCGACGTTCGGTGCGTGGATCACGGGGGCGTACAACATGCTCGGCGTGGAGCTCGCGCCGAGCTGGGACGTGCATCAGTACGAGATCATCGACTGGGTCGCGACCGCGCAGCCGAACACGCGCGGGCTCGGCAGCTTGAAGATCACCGCGCGCATTCAGAATCACGGCCCGCTGCGTCAACCGTATCCAGCCGTGCAATTGCGTCTCAAGGATCGGTTCGAGGCTGCGGTTGGCAGCCGCATGTTCACTCCGGCTGAGTATTTGTCTCGTGACACGCCGCACGCGCGACTCATGTCGCCCGGCGAAACGGCGCGCGCGGAGATCGAAGTCGTCGATCCAGGTCCCGATGCGTACGGATTCGAGCTCGATGTTTGCATCGAAGTCGAAGCATCTTTAGTAACTTGCGGTAACGACGAAGTATTTCTTTAACGCACACGCGCGAACAAATTCGCAGAGCAAATCTTCGAGCGCGCGTGTATGATTCTCGCACCCTGAGTCGGTACTTCTACTGCAAGAAACGGGGTTAGCGTCAAGCGATAACGGACACCTGGCGTAAAGCCGGGGCCACCGCGCTTTTCGCACTCGCGGCCGAGTCGCGACGCTACAGAAGAAGTGCCGAGCTCACGGTAGTGGGAACGTTCTTTCGGGGGGGAACGTGATGATGACGGCCATGGCCAGCACGAAAAAACAATCGCGGAAGAAAACAAAGCGCGTCACCAGCCACGCGGTACACGTCGGCACGCGCAACAAGTTGCTGAGCAACTTGACGGACGAGTGCCTACACAGCTACTTCGAAAATCTGAACGGCCACAAGCCGGGCGACCTCTATCAGCTCGTGCTAGGCGAGGTTGAAAAGCCGCTGTTTCGCGCCGTTTTGACGTATACGAACGGCAACCAGAGCGAGGCCGCCGAGATTCTCGGCATCAACCGCGGCACGCTGCGCAAGAAGCTCAAAGACTACAAGCTCCAGGGTCGATGAGCCCGAGCCGCAAGCCTCAACCGCCTCGCACGCAACGATCCTCGGCCTCGGGCTCGAACGCCTCGCCCGACGCACCTGACGCCTCCGACGAAAGAAGGCCGCGCGCGAAGCGCCGTGCTTTGCTCAGCGTGGCGAACAAGGACGGGCTCGCGCCGTTCGCTCTCGCCCTCGAGGCGCTCGGCTTCGAGATCTTGTCGACGGGCGGCACCGCCAAAGCCTTGAGAGCTGCCGGCGTCGCGGTGACCGACGTCGCGGCGGTCACGGGTTTCCCCGAGATCATGGACGGCCGCGTGAAGACGCTGCACCCCAACATTCACGGCGGCTTGCTCGCGCGCCGCGGTGTCGACGATGGCGTGCTCGAGCAACACGGCATCGGCGTCATCGACTTGCTCGTGGTGAATCTGTATCCGTTCGAGGCGACGACCGCGCGCCCGGACTGCACCGACGCCGAAGCGATCGAGAACATCGACGTCGGCGGACCCGCGATGCTGCGCGCCGCCGCCAAGAACCACGAGCACACCACGGTCGTCGTCGATCACGTTGACTACGACGCCGTGCTCGCGGCGTTCAAGGACGGCGAGGTTCCCGCGGCGATGCGCCGCGAGCTCGCCATCAAGGCCTTCAGCCACACGGCGCGCTACGACGCAGCGATCAGCCACTACTTGCGCGCCCATAGCGGCGCGCCCGACGACTGGCCGAACCCGCTGCTTCGTAGCTGGCAGCTCATTCTGCCGCTGCGCTACGGCGAGAACCCGCATCAACGCGCCGCGCTCTATCGAACGCCCGAGCAAGTGCCGGGCACCGTCGCGCACGCGCTCAAGCTTCAGGGCAAGGAGCTCTCCTTCAACAACATCGTCGACGCCGATGCCGCGTACCAGGCGGTCAAGGCGTTCGACGCGGCGGCGTGCGTGATCGTGAAGCACGCGAGCCCGTGCGGGATCGCAACGGCCGCTTCGCCCGTCACGGCCTATCAGCTCGCCTATCGCGCGGACCCGACGTCGGCGTTCGGCGGCGTCATCGCGTTCAATCGCGCTCTCGATCAGTCCTCGGCGGAGGCCATCGTGGGCCAGCAGTTCGCCGAAGTCATCATCGCGCCCGAGGTCGGCAAGGCCGCACGCGCCGCGCTCGCGAAGAAACAAAACATCCGTGTCCTCGAAGCTGGGTGGCCGACGGCCTCTTCCGCCGCGCGCGAGGGCAACCTCGAGCTCAAGACGATCGAAGGCGGCCTGCTCGTGCAAAGCGCCGACGACGGCCGCGTCGACATCGCGACCGCGAAGGTCGCCACGCAGCGCCAACCGACCGCGAGCGAGCTGCGCGATCTCAAGTTCGCGTGGACCGTCGTCAAGTACGTGAAATCGAACGCCATCGTGCTCGCGCGTGACGGCGCGACGATCGGCATCGGCGCCGGCCAGCCGAGCCGCGTCATGAGCGCCCGCATCGCGGCGCTGAAGGCCGAAGAGGCCAAGCTCGACGTCGCCGGCACCGTCCTTGCATCGGACGCGTACTTTCCGTTTCGCGACGGCATCGATGCGGCCGCCGAGCGCGGTGTACGCGCGATCGTGCAGCCGGGCGGGTCGATGCGCGATGAGGAAGTCGTGCGCGCCGCCGATGAGCACGGGATGGCGATGGTGTTCACGGGCATGCGGCATTTCCGCCACTAGCGCCGGAGCGAAGCCGTGAAAATCTTGCTGATCGGCAGTGGTGGACGCGAGCACGCGCTGGCATGGAAGCTCGCGCAGTCGCCGAAGGTCGAGGAGGTTCTGTGCGCGCCCGGCAACGCCGGAACGGCTACCGAGCCGAAGGCGCGCAACTTGGACCTGAGCGTCAGCGACTTCGCGGCGCTCATTGACGTAGCCCGAAGCGAGCGCGTGGGGTTGACCGTCGTCGGCCCCGAGCTCCCGCTCGTCGGCGGCATCGTCGACACTTTCGAGGCCGCAGGGCTCAGGTGCTTCGGGCCGCGTGCGGCCGGCGCGCAGCTCGAAGGCTCCAAGGCCTTCACGAAGGCGTTTCTCGCGCGGCACAAGATTCCGACGGCGGCGTATCAGACGTTCACGGACTTCGCGGCCGCACGCGACTACATCGCCACGCGAACGCCGCCGATCGTCATCAAAGCGGACGGGCTCGCCGCGGGCAAAGGCGTCATCATCGCCGCCACGCGCGCCGAAGCCGAAGAGACGCTCGATCGAGTGCTGCGGCAGGGCCAGTTCGGCCAAGCCGGCGCGCGGGTCGTCATCGAAGACTTTCTCGTCGGCGAGGAAGCGAGCTTCATCGCCGTCGTCGACGGCACACGCGTCGTGCCGCTCGCGAGCTCGCAGGACCACAAGACTCGCGACGACGGCGACCGCGGTCCCAACACGGGCGGAATGGGCGCGTATTCGCCGGCACCCGTCGTCACGCCCGAGGTGCACGACCGCATCATGCGCGAGATCATGCTGCCGACGGTGCGCGGGCTCGCCGCCGACCGCATTCCTTATCGCGGCTTCCTCTACGCCGGTCTCATGATCGACGGCCAGGGACAGCCGCGCGTCATCGAGTTCAACTGCCGGCTCGGCGATCCCGAAACGCAGCCGATCCTGTTCCGCCTGCGCTCGGATCTCGTCGAAACTTGCCTCCAGTGCTTCGACGGCACGCTCGGCGAACAGCCGCTCGAATGGGATCCGCGCGCCGCCGTCGGCGTCGTCATGGCGAGCGGCGGCTATCCCGACGCCTACGAGAAGGGCAACCCCATCACAGGGCTCGAGCGGGTCACCCGCAACGACGTGAAGGTCTTCCACGCGGGCACGCGCCTCGAAGGCGGCCGCGTCGTGACCGACGGGGGCCGCGTGCTCTGCGTCGTCGGCACCGGCGACACCGTGCGCGCGGCGTGCGATGCCGCCTACTCGGGGGTCCACGAGATTAGCTGGGACGGCGCTTTCTACCGTTCTGACATCGGGCATCGCGCCGTCCAGCGCGAAGAGGCCGGCAAGCGCGGCTGAGTATTTTTTGCCGGCACGCCAGCCGGGCTAGCCGCGGCGCTCGCGGCTCGGCATGATCGCGCCGTGTCACTTCAAGCCAGAGTGAGGTCGCTCCGATGCCGTTCGCTCGCGCTCTGCTCGCCGTTTTGACGCTCATGTCATCCATCGCAAGCGCTCAACCGACTAACGCCCCCGCGACGGGATCCGTGTTCGCCGTGGGCTATGTCGAGGCGCAGGCCAAGCAGGCCGATGCCGCCCGCGCCGCGCTCGCGCGCTATCGACAGGCACTCGAGCGGCAGCCCGGTTGCCTCGGGGTCGACTTGTTCGCGCAAACCGACCGGCCGGGGCACTTCGCCATCGTCGAGTCGTGGAAAGACCAAGCCACTTTCGACGGCCGCGACGCCGCGGCGAAGCGCGCGCTCATGGAGTCGTTGGCACCGATCCGCGTCAGTGATTACGACGAGCGGCCCTATAAGGCGTTGACGCTCGCACCCGCGAAAACGGCCGGCGCCGACGCTCGCAATGCATTCGTCGTCGCCCACGTCGACGTGGCGCCGAACACGCAGGCGCCGATGCTGCTGCAGGAGCTCGCCGCCGCGAGCCGCCAGGAAGCCGGTAACTTGCGCTTCGACGTGCTACAGCATGCGATGCGCGGCAATCACTTCACAGTGATCGAGCAATGGCGCAACCAAGATGCGCTCGACGCGCACGTCGCGACCGCTCACGCGCGCGCCTATCGCGATGCGCTGCAACCGTTGACGGGCAGCCCGCTCGACGAACGCGTCTACACGCCGATCGCGCGCTGAGCGCGCACGGACAAGCCGTGGGGGCGCGGCGGAACGCCAGCCGCTAGCGCTTCATCGACTCGAAGAAGTCGGCGTTCGTCTTCGTGTCTTGCAGCTTCGACAGCAAGAACTCGACGGCCGCGAGCTCGTCCATGGGGTGCAGCACTTTGCGCAGCACCCACATCTTCTGCAGCTCGTCCGGCGCCGTCAGCAGCTCTTCCTTACGCGTGCCCGAGCGATTGATGTTGATGGCCGGGAACACGCGCTTCTCGGCGATACGGCGATCCAGGTGGATCTCCATGTTGCCGGTGCCCTTGAATTCCTCGTAGATGACGTCGTCCATCTTCGAGCCGGTGTCGATGAGCGCCGTCGCGATGATCGTGAGGCTGCCGCCTTCCTCGATGTTGCGCGCCGCGCCGAAGAAGCGCTTCGGCCGCTGCAGCGCGTTCGCGTCGACGCCGCCCGTGAGAACCTTGCCCGACGACGGTACGACCGTGTTGTAGGCGCGCGCGAGGCGCGTGATCGAGTCGAGCAGGATCACGACGTCTTGCTTGTGCTCCGTGAGCCGCTTGGCCTTCTCGATGACCATCTCGGCGACTTGCACGTGGCGCGTGGCGGGCTCGTCGAACGTGCTCGACACGACCTCGCCGCGCACGGTGCGCTCCATCTCCGTGACCTCTTCAGGCCGCTCGTCGATGAGCAGCACGATGAGCTGCACGTCCGGGTGATTCGAGGCGATCGACGCTGCGATGTTCTGCAGCAGCATCGTCTTACCGGCCTTCGGCGGAGAAACAATAAGACCGCGTTGGCCTTTGCCTATAGGCGCGACCATGTCGATGATGCGCGCCGTCAGGTCCTCGGTGCTGCCGTTGCCCTGCTCGAGCTTCAGGCGCTTTTTCGGGAACAGCGGCGTCAGGTTCTCGAAGAGCACCTTGCTCTTCGCGTTCTCGGGCGCGTCATGATTGATCTCGCCGACCTTCAGCAGCGCGAAGTAGCGCTCGCCGTCCTTCGGCGGTCGGATCAATCCGGAAACGGTGTCGCCCGTTCGCAGGTTGAAGCGGCGAATTTGGCTGGGGCTGACGTAGATGTCGTCGGGGCCCGCGAGATAGGAGCCGTCAGACGAGCGCAGGAAGCCGAAGCCGTCCTGCAGGATCTCGAGCACCCCCTCGCCGAAGATGTTCTCGCCGTTCTTCGCGTGGGCCTTGAGGATCGAGAAGATGATGTCTTGCTTGCGAGACCGGGCGAGGTTTTCGAGCCCCATCGTCTCGGCGAGCTGCACGAGTGCCGCAGCCGGCCTCGTCTTCAGCTCGGACAGATTCATCGCATTCTTGGTCGATTCGAGCTCCGCTGCCGGAATGACGTCGAACTCTTCGTCGTCCGGGAACTCCTCTCGCATCGGACCGCCGCCACCGCCACCGCCACCACCGCGATTGCGGCGATTGCGCTTGCCGTTGCCGTCACCGCCTTGATGCGGGCCGCCGTCTTTCATCCGCGCACGCGCGGAATTGCCTAGATATCCCCTCACGACTGCATCCTAAAAGTTGTGTTGCGGTTAAGCGGTTCTGTTGGCTTGAGTGTGTTGACCATTTAGATGTTTCTCGAGAAACGACTCGAGTTGTGCTTTGGAGACTGCGCCGACCTGTTGCGCGGCAACGGTGCCGTTGCGGAACAGGAGCAAGGTGGGAATTCCGCGAATATTGAATTTCGGAGGGGTTTTCGGGTTCTCGTCGATGTTGAGCTTCACTACGCGAAGCTTGTCTTTGTAGTCCGTGGCGATCGTGTCGAGGATCGGCGCGATCATCTTGCAAGGGCCGCACCATTCGGCCCAAAAGTCGAGGAGCACCGGCTGCGCCGACTTTACTACATCCTGTTCGAAAGCCGCGTCCGTCGTATGTACGATCTCACCACTCACAATGCTGAATCCTCTAGATTTCTTGGCCGCCCCCGAAGCCCCGGGCGGATAGGCGAAAGTCGATAACACCCAAAACGAGCTAAGCCGAAAAGTGACGCCGCCTGGCGGGTCAGGCACAATTTGCGGCAGGTGCTTCCCCTCGGGGCTCGCAGGAATACAGTGGGTATTTAGGAGGGCGTACCGTATTTTTAACTGCCGAGAAGCGAATTTGCAAGTATCGAGGTCCGATATCGAAACTCCGTCACAGAGCCACCATCTCACCGATCTCCGCTTCGCCGACCTCCCTTTGTCGGCCGGATTGCAGAAAGGAATTGCCGAAGCCGGCTTCGCTCAGTGCACGCCGATTCAGAGCAAAACTCTGCCGCTGGCGCTCGAAGGCCAGGACGTCGCGGGCCAAGCCCAGACGGGAACGGGAAAGACAGCTGCATTCCTGCTTGCGTTGTTTCATAGGCTCGAGCACACACCGCCTCTGACGACGGAGGCGGGTCCGCCGGCGCCGCGCGCGCTGATCATGGCGCCGACTCGCGAGCTCGCGGTGCAAGTGCACGCCGACGCAACTGTGCTCGGCAAGCACCTGCCGTTCAAGCTAGGTCTTGCGTTCGGCGGCACGGATTACGACAAACAGCGCGAAGTGCTTGCCGCCGGCGTCGACGTCCTGATCGGAACGCCGGGGCGTCTCATCGATTTCTACAAACAGCGCGTGTTCGGTTTGCGCGGCGTTCAGGTGCTCGTTCTCGACGAAGCCGATCGCATGTTCGATCTCGGTTTCATCAAGGACATCCGCTACGTGCTGCGGCGGCTGCCGGAGCATCACCGTCGCTTGAACATGCTGTTCTCGGCGACGCTCTCGCATCGAGTGCTCGAGCTCGCCTATGAGCACATGAACGATCCGGAGCTCGTGCGCATCGAGCCGGACAAGATGACGGTCGATCGCGTGACGCAGTCGATCTATTTCCCGTCGATGGAAGAGAAGCTGCCGCTGCTTCTCACGTTGCTGCGCGATCGCGACCCTCATCGCACGATGATCTTCGTCAATACGCGCCGCGAAGCCGATCGCTTGCGCGACGCGCTCGTTCACAACGGCATCGTGGCCGAAGCGCTCTCGGGCGACGTGCCGCAACGCAAGCGCTTGCGCATGCTCAAGGACTTCCAGGCCGGCGATCTCGCGGTGCTGATCGGCACCGACGTCGCATCTCGCGGCCTGCACGTGCCGGGCGTGAGCCACGTGTTCAACTACGACTTGCCGCAAGATCCCGAGGACTACGTGCATCGCATCGGCCGCACGGCGCGCGCAGGCGCCACGGGCGACGCGATCAGCTTCGGCTGCGAGACCTATGCGATCTCGCTGCCCGACATCGAAACGTTCATCGGCCGCAAGATTCCGGTCGCCACGTTCGACCA
>Ga0075429_100003298_pt1 | contig 13739 bp, 6 predicted proteins | sample RhiMetdeltSRZDD3_FD_75295 | JGI IMG/M metagenome (GOLD analysis project Ga0075429, IMG submission 75295) | Populus rhizosphere microbial communities from Tennessee, USA - Rhizosphere MetaG P. deltoides SRZDD3 | ecosystem: Host-associated > Plants > Roots > Rhizosphere > Soil | place: USA... | reverse complement strand
CATCGGCGCGGCAGTTGGCCTCCTCGACGGGGCTGCGCATCCGCTCGTGGGTCGAGCACGGATCGACCGCCTGCGGGAACGAGTCGCCCTGCCCGGAGTACAGCTCGCCGATGCTGGGCGCGCGGAACGACGTGGCGTAGGTGCCGCGCACGGCGACGCCCTGGGGCAGCCGCCACAGGCCGCCGCCCTTCCAGGTGAAGGCGCGGCCGAAGGTGCTGTAGTCGACGGCGCGGGCGGCGGCGCTCAGCTCGACCCACTCGGCGAGGGGGCGGCGGGTCACCGGCACCACCGACAGCTCGGCGAACGCCTCCGATACCCCGTAGCCGCCCGCGGTCGGGTCGCCCTTGTTGCCGGTGGTGTCGCCGGTCGCGGTCAGCGGGTCGGGCTGGTCGGCGCCGTCCTCGCGGCGGTAGTCGACGCCGACGGCGAGGGCGATGTCGCCGTCCCACGGCGTCCTCGCGATGCGGCCGTGCGCGGTGGCCAGGTAGACCTGCTGCTTGGTGAAGCCCTGGCCGATGCCGGTGTAGGTCAGGTTGGCGGCCATCTCCTGCGTGATCGAGCCCTCGCCGCCGAGGAGGTTGAGCGGCACGCAGTCCTCGATGATGGCGCCGGGGACGCCGCAGTGGACGCCGTCGTCGTCGCGGAAGCTGGGGCCGAGGGCGTCGCGCAGCCGGTGCCGGATCAGGAGGCCGGTCTTGCGGGTGGTGGCCTGGGTCAGGCCGTAGTTGTACGAGAGCTCCCAGCTCCAGCCGTCGACCAGCTCGTCGGGCAGATCGCCGTCGAGGCCGCCGACGATGCGGAAGGTGTCGATGTCCTGGCCGCTGCGGCGCGGCCCCATCTCGACCAGGCGGCGCCGGATGTTGCGGATCTCGATGCCGAGCGGGTTGTAGATGTTGTTGACCGGGATGACGATCCCCTCGCCGCTGATCGACAGCGGCTCCGGCGCCAGCCACTGATCGGACTTGCGGTTCAGGTACGACGCCTCGAAGAAGCTGCGCGCGTGGCGGCCGAGCTGGTACGAGCCGGCGGAGTAGACGTTGTGGCGCTGCTGCGGCGTGATGAGGTAGTTGGCGGGCTGGTAGTTGTAGAGATCGCCCTCGCCCTGGTCGGAGTTGCCGCTGAAGTCGAAGTCGCGGAACGTGCCGTCGGGATCCACCGTGCACTCGCCGCTCGGGCACGGCGACTGCGGCAGGGTTACGTTGTCGCCGTCGCGGAAGTTGAGGTAGCCGCCGGGCGGGGTCGGGCTGCCGCCACCGCGAACCTGGCCGTTCTCCCAGTCGAAGCTGACCGGGTCCTTGCTGAAGGCGCGGGCGTCGGCGAAGACCGAGCGCTGCTCGTAGAAGCCGGCGGCGAAGACGATCTCGCCCTTCGCGCTCGCCTGGCCGGTGGCGACGCTGACGTCGTACATGAGGCCGTCGCCGTGGGATGAGACGCCGCTGTAGACGTTGGCCTCGGTGCCCTCGAACTTGCGGCGGGTGATGATGTTGACCACGCCGCCGACGGCGTCGGAGCCGTAGATCGCCGACGCGCCGTCCTTGAGGACCTCGACCCGCTCGATGATCGAGACCGGGATGGCGTTGAGGTCGACGTCGGAGTTGGCGCCCGAGCCGCCGGGGACGTGGCGGCGGCCATTGACGAGCACGAGCGTGCGGTTCGAGCCGAGGCCGCGCAGGTCGACGCGGGTGGTGCCGTCGTTGCCGTTGTTGATCTGGACGTTGATGCCGCCCGCCTGCGACGGCAGGTTCTGCAGGATGTCGCCGACCGAGACCAGGCCGGAGGCGTCGAGATCGGCCTTGTCGAGGATGGCGACGGGAGATGGCGTGGTGAGCTCGCGGCGCTCGATGGCGGAGCCGGTGATGACGATGACCTCCTGGCCCTGGACCTCGGGGTCGGAGGCGGCGGCCTCGGCGGCGGCCTCGGCGGCGGTGGCGAGGTCGTCGTCGGTGAGGGCGGGCTCGGTGGTGACCGGGGGGACGGGGGGCTCGGCGGGCGCGGCCGCAGGCGGAGGCGGAGGCGGAGCCGGAGCCGGAGCCGGAGCCGGAGCCGGAGACGGAGCCGGAGACGGAGCCGGAGGCGGCAACGGCTCCGCAGACGGAGACGGAGACGGAGACGGAGGCGGATCCGCCGAGTCTGGCGGCGTCGGCACCGGGGCTGGCGTCGGCGCCGGGGCTGGCGTCGGCACTGGCTGCCACGCCGTCCAGATGCCGGGGATGAACCTCCACGCCGACGCTCGCGGCGCGCCGCGCATCGACAGGCTCACCTCCGGCCCGGACTCGGCGATCGCCGTCGTTGCGCCGGCGACCAGGGAAATGCACGCGAGCGCTCCATGACAGAGCGTACGTCGACCTCGACCCGACATCGTTCCTCCCGGATGTCTTGTGGGCCGTGCGTAGCAGAGGACGCCGGGGTCCCCATATCACGTGTGTGAATAGTGGTGATTACGTACTGGCGATCTCGGCGACTAGCGGCGGAGCCCGAGCGCCGCGCGCGTCGTCGCGATCGCGGCCGCGAGATCGTCGAGGTGGCGATCGCGGGCAGCGGCGTCGGCGGCGTCGAGCAGGGCGCGGGCGCGGGCGCGGTTGCCGCCCCCGAGGGCGAGCGCCTTGGCCAGCGCCAGCCGGGCCTCGACGTCCGTGCCGTCGGGGTAGGCGGTGTCGCCGGCGAGGACGGCCTCGAGCGGCGCCACCGCCTCGGCGAAGCGCTTGCACTCGACCAGGGTGTCGCCGTAGAGCAGGTGGAGCTGGGCCGCCGAGAAGGGCGCGTTGGGCGCTGCCACGAGGGCGAGCGCGCGCTGGTAGACGGCGGCGGCCTCGCCGTGGACCTCGGTACGCTGCACCAGGAGGTCGCGCAGGTACACGAGGAGATCGGTGCTGTCGGGGCCGTAGGCCGCCTCGGCGGCGGCGACGGCGCGCTCGCTCTCGGCGAGCGCCTGCGGCAGGCGGTCCACGCCCTCGAGGGCCAGCGCCATCGCCTTGTGGATGTCGGCGGCGAAGGCCGGCGGTGCGGTGTCGGCGAGCGCGAGCGCCGGGACCAGGGTGGCGATGGCGTTGGCAGGCTGCTGGCGGCCGACGAGGGTCTCGCCCAGGTACGCCAGCGCGCGCAGGCGCGCCGGGCTGGTCGGCTCGAGCACCTCGTCGAAGATCGACAGCGCCGAGCGGAAGCGGATCTCGGCGACGTCGAAGCGGCGGTCGCGCCAGGCCGCCATCGCGCCGTTGAACCAGGCGAAGCCGACGTACGGGTGGCGGGCGCCGAGGGCAGCGGTGAGCGCGGCGAGCTCGCGCGCGGCCCAGGTCTCGGCGCGGGCGGTGTCGCCCTGGAGGCGGAAGCCGTCGGCGATGTCGCCGGCGATCTGCGCGGTGAGCTGATCATCGGGGCCGAAGGCCTTCTCGGCGAGAGCGAGCGCTTGCTCGAGCAGCGGCAGCCCCTGGCCGGGATCGCCGGCGTCGAGCTCGACGCGGCCGCGGACGCGCAGCACGCGCACCTGCTCGCCATCGTCGCCGTCGAGGCGCGACGCCGCCTCCTGGGCGAGCCGGCCCCAGCGCCGCGCCTCGTCGTAGGCGGTCGACTCCTGCGACAGCGTCGAGGCCAGGCTTCCGGCCGCGCGCGCGACCAGGCGGTCGTCGCGGCCACGCAGGCCGAGGACCAGCGCGTCGAGGGTGCGATTGGCGGCGTCGGGCTCGCCGCGCTCGATCGACACCTTGGCGACGCCGAGGGCGGCCGCCGCCATCACCGGCGCGTAGTCGAGCGCGGTCGCCTCGCGCAGGAGCGCGGCGGCCTCCTCGGGCTGCTCGGCGCCCTTCCTCATGAGGCGGCGCCGGGCGTCGGCGGCCGCGACCTTCTTCTCGAGCGCGGCGACCGCGTCGCGCGCGGCCGCCGGCGGCGGCGGCCGCGACGCCAGCGCGACCACGTCGGCGCAGCCCTCGATCGACGGCAGCGCGCCAGCGGCGTCGACGGCGCGCTCGACGTCGGCCTTGCCGGCGACCGCGAGCCGGCCGGTCAGCGCCCCGGCGGCGGCGAGGCGGACGTCGAGGCAGCGCATGCGGGCGTCGAGGAGCGCCGCCGACTGCTCGCCGCGCTGGCCGGCCCGGCAGCTCGCCACGTATTGATCGCGCCAGCGCCGGCCGTAGCCGTCGACGGCGGCGTGCGCAGTCGACCAGGCGCGGTCGGCGTACGGCAGCCCGGTCGCGGTGAACGCCTGCGACGCCGCGGTCGCCCAGCCGGTGCCGATCCCGGTGGCCCAGCGCGCGTCGGCGCCGGCGCACGGATCGGCGGCGCCGCGGCCCGCGACCTGCACCGCCGCGCCGGCGGCGACCGCCGCCACCACCGCGGCGGCGATCCACCGGCGCCGGCGCAGGCGGGCCGCGCCGTCGAGCTCGGCGAGGAGCGCGTCGAGGGACGGGTGGCGCGCGGCCGGATCGATCGCGAGCCCGCGGTCGAGGGCGCGGCGGACGCGCAGTGGCACCGCGGTCCCCGACGGCGCCGGGCGGCGCTGGCCGGCGACCACCGACGCGCGCAGGTCGCGCGGCGTTTCGCCGGCGAACGGCAGCTGGCCGAACAGCGCCTCCCACAGCGACGCGCAGAAGCTGAACTGATCCGAGCGGGCGTCGGTCGCCTCGCCGCGGTGCTGCTCGGGCGCCATGTACGCCGGCGTGCCGATCGGCGTGCCCTGCTCGACGAGCGTCTCACCGAGCGAGCTGATGGCGTCGCCGCCGCGCGCGCCGGCGAGGCCGAAGTCGGCGACCACGACGCGGCCGTCGGCGGCGAGGAGCGCGTTGGCCGGCTTGAAGTCGCGGTGGACCAGGCCGGCGCGGTGCGCGGCGGTCAAGCCGCGGCCGGCCTCGAGGAACAGCCCGACGATCTCGCGCCACGGCCGGCGCTGGGCGGCGAGGTGGCGGCGCAGGTCGCCGCCCGGCAGGTAGTCCATGGCGATGAAGACGCGGCCGTCGACGTCGCCAGCGTCGTGCACCGCCACCACGTTCGGGTGCGACAGCCGCGCGACCGCGCGCGCCTCGCGGATCAGGAGATTGGGATCGTGGGCGAAGCGCGGCGACAGCAGCTTGAGCGCGACCCGGCGATCGAGCACCGGATCGTAGGCGGCCCAGACCTCGGCCATGCCGCCGGCGCCGACCTTCTCGATCAGGGCAAAGCGCCCGATCCGGGTCCCGAGGCCGTCGCCGGGGGCGATCGCCGGCCCGGGGCCTTCGGTCGCGGCCATCGCCGCGGCGAGGTGCGACATCGTCACCTCGGGGGTGTTGCCCTCGCGGGCGAGGGCAGCGGCGACCCGACGGCAGGTCGAGCAACTGTCGAGGTGCGCCTCGAGGTCCCGGTCCAGCCGGTCGCGCACGTGGGCGACCAGGCGATCGTCGCTCGGGCACTCGTGGGCCATCCGCGCGGCGAGGCTCGCACCGGGCGGCCGCGGCGGCAATGGCGCAGTGTGGCAGGACCTGGCGCCGGGGCCGCGATCAGAGGTCGCGCAACCTCCGAGTTTCTATGGGCAACGGCGGGTGCGACCAACTGCCTCGTCGCGAACGCCCGGTCGATGACCATCGTATCCGTGGATGAGCGACGTCAGCTACCCCAGCCAGGCTCTCGCGGCTCTCCTCGAGCAGCACGATCAGCTCCGCGCGCTCGCCGACGCCTGCGAGACCCTCGCCGACCAGCTCGACGACGGCGCCGCGGTTGCGGGCGACCTGGCCAGGGAGGTCGCCAGGCTGCGCATCGCGTTCGACGCGCACAACAAGTACGAGGAGTCGATCCTGAAGCCACTCCTCGTCGCGGCCGACGCCTACGGTCCGGTCAACGTCGAGCGCATGGTCGACGAGCATGTTCGAGAGCACGGGCTCGTCCGCTCGACGCTGGGCGGGCCGAGGGTCGGCGATCTGCGACCGGTGCTCGGCCGTCTCCGCCAGCATCTCGCCGATGAGGAGCGCTACTTCCTCACCTTGCGCGTCCTCCGCGACGACCTGATCGTCATCGAGCCGTCCAGCTGAGAGGCCAGCCGCCATCGACGTGGCGGACGGTCCAGGCTAGAAGACCCCATGCGATTCGAGGTCCGCGCCCGGGCCACCGGCTCACGCGCCCGGACAGCGACGGTGACCACCCTGCACGGCCGCTTCGAGACCCCGCTGTTCATGCCGGTCGGGACCCGGGGCACGGTCCGGACCCAGACCCTGGGCCAGCTCCAGCGCCTGGGCGCCCCGATGCTGCTGGCCAACACCTACCACCTGATGGTGCGGCCCGGGATCGAGGTGTTCGAGCGCCTGGGCGGCCTCCACCGCTGGATGGGCTGGACCGGATCGATCCTGACCGACTCGGGAGGCTTCCAGATCTTCTCGCTGGGCGAGCTGGCTACGATCGGCGAGGAAGGCGCCGAGATCCGGACGTCGCCGGACGGGCCGCGGCTCGGGCTGACCCCGGAGGGCTCGATCGCGATGCAGCGCGCGATCGGCGCCGACGTCATGATGGTCCTCGATCACTGCATCGCGTCGACCGCGTCGCACGCCCAGGCGCGCGACGCGATGGAGCGGACCCACCGCTGGGCGCGGCGCTCGCTGACCGCCCGCGGCGACTCGCCGCAGGCGCTGTTCGCGATCGTCCAGGGCGCACGCTTCGAGGACCTGCGCCGGGCCAGCGCCGACGCGCTGACCGCGATCGACGGCTTCGACGGCTACGCCATCGGCGGGCTCGCCGTCGGCGAGACCCGGGAGGTGCGCGACGACATCACCGAGCTGACCGCCGGGCTCCTGCCCGAGGACCGGCCGCGCTACCTGATGGGCGTCGGCACGCCGATCGATCTGCTCGAGGCGATCCACCGCGGCGTCGACCTGTTCGACTGCATCCTGCCGACGGCGCTGGCCCAGCACGGGATGGCGTTCACGTCGCAGGGGAAGATCGACCTGCGCCGCGGCGTGTACCGGCTGTCCGAGCAGCGCCTCGACCCGGCCTGCGACTGCGAGGCGTGCGCGCTGTACGCGCGCTCGTACCTGCACCACCTGGTCAAGTGCAAGGAGCCGCTCGGCTGGCAGCTGCTCGCCTTTCACAACCTGCGCTTCTACGTCCAGCTGATGTCCGAGGCCCGGACGCGGATCGCCGACGACACCTTCGCCGCGTTCCTCGCCGAGCGGCGCGTCGCGCTGGCGGCGGGCGACCCGGACCATCCGCCGGGGAAGCGGCCGCGGGTCAAGCCGTCGGCGCCGACCCGGCGCGGCCGCTTCGCGATCCACGACGCCGGGGCCGGCTTCGCCAGCATCCAGGACGTCGGCTCCGGCGAGGTGATGCACTCGGTCAACCACCCGGACGCCGAGGCCGAGCGCGTCTACGTCGCGCAGTCGGCGTGGATCGCGCGCGCCGTCGCCGGCGGGATGACCCGGCCGCTGGTGGTCTGGGACGTCGGCCTCGGCGCCGGCCACAACGCGATGGCGCTGGTGCGCGCCCTCGACGGCGCCCCCGGCCACGGCCCGGTCGAGCTGATCAGCTTCGAGCGCGATCTCGACGCGCTGCGCCTGGCGCTGGCGCATCCGCGGCGGTTCGGGCACCTGCGCCACGAGGCGCCGCACCGGCTGGTCCGCGACGGCGCCTGCCGGCGCGACCGGCTGGTCTGGACCCTGAGCGAGGGCGACTTTCTCGATGGCTTCGCCGGGCACCGGCCTCCCGACGTCGTCTTCTACGACCCGTTCTCGGCGAAGGTCGACGGCCCGATGTGGACGCTGGCGACCTTCCGCCGGCTGTTCGCGCACCTGGCCGGGCCGACCGAGCTGTTCACCTACTCGAATTCGACCGCGGTGCGCTCGTCGCTCCTGGCCGCCGGCTTCCACGTCGCGCGCGGCGTCGCGTCGGGGCCGAAGGAGGAGACGACGATCGCGCTCAAGCTCGTCGACGGCGCCGGGCGCGACGGGCTCGGCGCGCACCGGCTGCTCGGCCGCGACTGGCTCGAGCGGCGGGCGCGATCGACCGCGCGCTTCGCCGCCGACATCGCCCCCGAGGAGCAGGGCGACGTCGAGGCGAGGATCCGCGGCCACGCGCAGTTCTCGTAGTGTACGCTGGCGACGTGGAGCGCCTCGCCTTCGCGGCGTTGCCGGATCGCCCCGCCGCCGGCCGCGACGACGTCCACCTGGTCCGGATCGCCCTCGACGCCGGCGACGACGTCGTTGCGCGGCTGGCCGCGATCCTCGACGACGAGGAGCGGGCGCGGGTCGGCCGCTACCTGTTCGACCGCGACCGGCGCCGCTTCACGGTGGCGCGCGCGACGCTGCGGATCGTGCTCGGCCGCTACCTCGGCCGGGCGCCGGAGGCGGTGCGCTTCGACACCGCCGAGCGCGGCAAGCCGTTCCTCGTCGACGGCGGGCCTCACTTCAACCTGTCGCACTCGGGCGAGCGCGCCCTGCTCGCGGTGTCGCCGGCGCGCGAGCTCGGCGTCGACATCGAGCGCCACCGGCCCAGCGTCGACTTCCTCGAGGTCGCGCGCCACTCCTTCTCGCCGGCCGAGCAGCGCGCGCTGGCGGCGCTGCCGCCCGACCAGATCCCCGACGCCTTCTTCCGCTGCTGGGCGCGCAAGGAGTCGTTCATCAAGGCGCGCGGCGACGGCCTCTACTTTCCGCTCGACGGCTTCGACGTCAGCCTCGAGCCCGCGCCGGCGGTGGCGCTGCTCGCCTGCCCGGCCGCGCCGGAGGCGATGGCGCGCTGGGTGATGCGGCCGCTCGACGTTGAGCCCGGCTACGCCGCGGCGCTCACCGTCGAGGGCGACGGCTTTGCGATCACCGCGTACGACGCCCCGGCGTATCATGGTGCGCGATGACGCGCGACGCGGACCAGGACTGGTGGGTCGTCTCGCAGCCGCGGCCGTCGGCGCGGCTGCGCCTGTTCTGCTTCCCGTACGCCGGCGGCAGCGCGACCGTCTATCACCGCCTCGGCCGCGCCCTGCCCGACGACGTCGAGGTGGCGAGCCTGCAGGTGCCGGGGCGCGGCTTCCGGCTGCGCGAGCCGGCGATCGGCGACCTCGACGCGCTGCTGGCGGCGATCGAGCAAGTGATCGCGCCGCGCCTCGACCGGCCGTACGCGCTGTTCGGCCACAGCTTCGGCGCGCTGGTCGCGTTCGAGGTGGCGCGACGCCTGCGCCGAGGCGGGCGGGAGGCGGCGCAGCTGTTCGCGTCGGCGTCGCCGGCGCCGCAGGCGACCCGCGCGCTGCGGGTGTCGCCCGACCTCGATCCAACCGCGCTGTGGGCGGCGGTCAACGATCTGTACGGGACCCCGGCGCAGCCGCTGGTGGATCCCGAGCTGCTGAACCTGGTCGTCCCGCCGCTGCGCACCGACCTGCGGCTGATGGCGTCGTACCGCTACCAGCCGGAGCCGCCGCTGGCGGCGCCGATCACGGCGTTCTTCGGCAGCCGCGATCCGATGGTCGATCGCGCGGCGGCGGAGGCGTGGCGGGCCGAGACGACCGCGGCGTTCGCGGTGCACGAGGTGCCGGGGCCGCACCTGTACCTGCAGGACCCGCCGGCGGCGCTGGTCGAGGCGGTGAAGGCGGGGCTCGGGTAGCTGCTCGCGTCAGCGTCGGCCGCTGGCGGCGGCGCAGCCGGCGGCGTCGCCGAGGTCGCAGGCGCGCGCATACGCCTTCCTGGACAGAGCGTGCTCCTCGGTGAGCGCGGCGTGCGCGCCGAGCTCGAGACACGCCGGACCGGTGTCGCAGACCGGCGCGCCCGCGCGATCGACCAGCCGATAGTCATCGCCCGGCGCCGTCGGGATCACCCTCGGGTCGTCGAACGTGAAGGTGCCACCGGCGACCTTGGGCACCACGGTGACCAGGACGGTGCGGTCGCCGCCGGCGAGGATCGCGCCGAACCAGTCGAACGAGACCATCCAGGCGGCGCCGCGCGCGGCGGCGGCGACCTGACAGGTGTCGGCGAGGTGATAGCCGTGCTCGAACGTGTCCTGCCGGGCGACCTCGGGCAGCGTGGCGAGGTCGGCGAGCGGCAGGAGCGGCAGCTGGCAGTCGTGGTCGGCGGCGGCGAGCGGCCGGCGGACTCCGTCGGCGAGGTCACCGCTCGGGTACGCGAGGTCGGTCGTCAGCTCGAGCAGGTTCGGGTCGCGGGCGTCGCCGTGGACGCCCCAGCGCAGCCGCCCATCGGGCAGGAGGAACGCCATCGCCTGGATCTTCGACACCGGCTCGAACCCGATCGTCGTCCACACGACGCGCAGGATGACGGCCATCCGGCGTGGCTTCGCCCCCAGCGCCGCGAGCTCGGGCTTCAGGGTCTCGATCAGCGCGCGCGCCCGCTCATCGAGGAGCGCGGCGAACGGATCGGTGGGAGCCGCGGGTGGCAGCTCGCGCGCAGGCGGCGGCGCCTCCGGCGCACCGCACCCGAGGGCGAGATGGGCGGCGAGGCAGACGATCCATGGGGTCGATGCGCGCAGGCCTGTCACTGTCCTCATGAGGCGCGCCGCCCTGCAGGCTTCGCGCCGATGCCGCGCGATGCGGTTGCAGCTCGTTCGGCAGACGCGCGTCGGCGGTGACACGCGGCGCGTGTCCGCCGGGACCCGCTCAGCCGACCCAGCGATCGAACTTGCGGCCGATGCGCGCCACCAGCTCGGCCTCGTCGAGGGAGGCGATCTCGGCCTCGAGGGCGTCGTCGGCCACCGGCGGCGGTGGCGGCGCGGGCGGGGCCGGCGCGGCGGGCACATCGCGCGCTTCGGGGGCGAGCAGGAAGTCGCGCAGGGTCGCCAGCGTCGGGTAGTCGAGGAGGAGCGTCGCGGGGAGCGCCCGCTCGAGGGCGGATTCGAGGCGGGTCTTGATCTGGAGCGCGGCAAGGGAGTCGAGGCCCAGCTCGGCGAAGCCGCGGTCGGGATCGAGGCGGCCGTCGAGGCCGAGCGCCTGGCGAAGGCCGTCCTCGAGGTGCGCGAGCAGGAGCGCGCCGCGGCGCGCCGGCGGGGCGGCCTCGAGGGCGCGGCGGAGGTCGCCGCGCCCGGGCTCGGCAGCGGAGGCGCCGGCGCCGGCGAGATCCTGGAGGAGCGGCGGGACCGCGGGGACGGCGCGGGCGAAGCGACCCCAGTGCGCGGGGAGGACGGCGACCGCACGCGCGGCGCCGGTCGCGAGGCGCGCAAACGCGGCCACGCCGTCGGCGGGGGCGATCGGGGGCAGGCCGCGCTCGATCGCCTGCCGCTGGCTGCGCTCGTCGAGGGCGGCCGCCATGCCGGCGCCGGCCCAGGCGCCCCAGGCGATCGAGCGCAGGGCGCCGCCGCGCGCCTCGGCCAGGCCGTCGAGGAAGGCGTTGGCGGCGGCGTAGTTGGCCTGGCCCGGGGTGCCGAGCCAGCCGGCCGCCGACGAGAAGAGGACGCAGAAGTCGAGGCCGTCGGCGTGGCCGGCGAGGTGGAGCGCGCCCAGCACCTTGGGGGCGAGGACCTCCTCGAAGGCGGCCCAGGTCTGGCCGAGGACGAGGCCGTCGCGGAGGACGCCGGCGGCGTGGACGACGCCGGCGAGCGGGCGCGGCAGCGCGGCGAGGCGGCGCGACAGGGCGGCCCCGTCGGCGATATCGAGCGCCGCGACCTCGACGTCGGCGCCGACGCGGCGGAGGTCGTCGACGGCGCGGCGGGCTTCCGGATCGCTGGCGCCGCGCCGGCTGGTGAGCAGGAGGTGGCGAGCGCCGCGCTCGACGAGGCCGCGCGCCACGGCGAGACCGAGGGCGCCGGTGCCGCCGGTGATCAGGTAGGTGGCGTCGGCGCGCACGGCGAGCGGGCGCGGTGCGGGGAGCGAGTGCGGCGCGAGGCGGGCGACCCGGCGGCCGCCGCCGCGGAGCGCGACGCGCGGCTCGGCGCCGCCGGCGCAGAGCTCGTCGACGAGGGCGTCGAGCGGGGCGGCGGCGGGCGACGGATCCAGATCGACGGCGACGACGCGGAGCTCGGGGTGCTCGGTGGCGACGACGGCGGCGAGGCCGTCGAGGGCGCGGGCGGTGGGATCGACCGCCGGGTGCGCGCCGCGGGTGAGCGCGACCAGCGGCCCGGCAGGCCGCGCGCCGCGGCGGGCGAGGCCCTGCGCCAGGTGCAGGAAGCTGCCGCAGACGCGCGCGAGGTCGACGAGGACGTCCGCGGCGGTGGGCGGGCGCGCGTCGAGCGCCCAGGCGTGGACGGCGCCGGCGAGCGGCGCGCCGGCGAGGACCTCGTCGAGAAGTCGCTCCATCGCGGCCGGATCGGCGGGCGGGATCCGGTAGTGGGCCGGGCCGACCCGCTCGAAGGCGGCGCCGGCGTCGACGCGCACCGACGGCGCGCCGTCGCGGGCAAGGCGCGCGGCCAGGCCGGTCGCGACGTCGCCGGCGTCGCCGAACAGGAGCCAGGTCCCGGCGGGCAGCGCGCCGAGCTCGCCGTGCCGGCGGTCGACCCACGTCAGCGCGTGGACGGATCGGTCGAGCGGGACCGGCAGCGCGGTGACCAGGCCGGCGGCGTCGAGGGGCGCGAGGCGGACGCCGTCGAGGCGCGCGACGAAACGGCCGTCGGCGGTGGCGAGATCGATGCGGACCTCGTCGGCGCCGGTCCAGGTCGCGTGGACGAAGCGGATCGGCGCGGCGCCGGCGGCGATGGCGCGGGCGATCGCCGTCGGGTAGCGGAGGCCGTCGCCGGCGGCGGCGCACAGCGCGAAGGCGGCCTCGAGGGCTTCGAGCCGGGTCGCGCTGGTCGGGGCCAGCTCGGCGAGGGCCTCGGTGGTCGTCACCGACGCGGCCTGGATGGCGCGCAGGCTGGCGCCATAGGTGAGGCCGCGGGCAGCGAGGGCGTCGTGGAAGGCGACCGCGTCGACCGGGGCGCCGAGGCGGGCGCGGACCGCATCGACGTCGATCGAGCCGTCGGGGGCGGCCGCCGCGACCAGGGACGCCGCCGCGTGGGTGCGCCAGGTGTCGGCGCCACCGCTGGCCAGGCTCCAGGCCAGGCCGGCCTCGTCCGGCGACCGGACGGCGCACAGCGACGCCCCGTCGGGACCGAGCGCGAGCGGCGCGAGCCGGGCCAGCGCGGCGACGCCACCGAGGCCGGCGTCGGTCGCGGCCTCGAGGGCGGCCTCGAGCCAGAGCGCCATGGGCGCGATCGCGATGCCGTGGGCGTCTAGGGCGAAGGCCGCCGGGTGGGTGGCCGGGGCGAGGACGAGATCGTGGACGCGCTCACGGCCGGGCGACGATCGCGGCGCGCCGAGGAGCGAACCGCCAGCGGCGGCGCTGCGCGCGGGGGCGGGCGCGCTCGCGGTCAGCCAGTGGCGCGACCGCTGCCACGCGTACGTCGGCAGGCCGCCGCGCCGGCGGCCGGCCGGGTGCGGCCAGGCGAGATCGCAGCCGTGCACGAACAGCGCGGCCAGGGTGTCGAGGAGATCGCCGTCGGCGAGGTTGACGGTCGCGGTGACGTCAGGGCCGGGAGTCTCGCCGGGGCCGCAGACGACGTCCGGGACGATGCCGCGCTCGGCGAGCACCGCCAGCGCCTCGGCGGCGGCCGCGGGCGCGACGACGAGGGCGATCCGGGGCGCCACCGCGCGACCGTGGCGGAACGGCCGGCGGCCGCGGGCGAAGGCGTCGAGCTGATCGGCCAGGGTGTCCGGCTCGCGGACGACGGTGGCGAGGCGGTGGGCGAAGACGGCGCGGCCGGCCGCCGCGGTGCGGCAGGCGTCCGCGAGGGTGACGCCGTCGCGCAGCCGGGAGGCCCAGCGGCCGGCGAGCTGCCGCAGCGATTCCTCGCTGCGCGCCGAGAGCACGAACAGCTCCGCCTGGTCGTTG
>Ga0075429_100003290_pt1 | contig 13752 bp, 13 predicted proteins | sample RhiMetdeltSRZDD3_FD_75295 | JGI IMG/M metagenome (GOLD analysis project Ga0075429, IMG submission 75295) | Populus rhizosphere microbial communities from Tennessee, USA - Rhizosphere MetaG P. deltoides SRZDD3 | ecosystem: Host-associated > Plants > Roots > Rhizosphere > Soil | place: USA... | reverse complement strand
TCGGTGTTCCTGAATTCTATTTCCATGCTTTTGTCGAAACTGTAAATGGCTTCTTTTTTGGTATTCAGGTTAAGGATACGAAACGTAAAAGTGCCATTACACACATTCACCTGCAACAAATGATCATTGAGTAAAAATGAATTCTGGTGCGATATCGGTTTGCCTGGATTCCCATTCGGTTTCTGTTCAATGACGGTGGTGGTTTGTTGGAAATTATTAAGATCGATCTGTTCAATGATTGTTTTACCCATCCAATCGTCGGATACAATATATAATGTATTCTTCTGTGCATAGAACTTTAGTCTTGCCGAAGATTCTAAAAGGTCAGTTTGTTTATCGTTGTCGATAAATTCAGAACCGATCGCCGAGCGGTTTTCTCCTCTGTAAACACCGGGTCGCCTCAGTCCTTTGATTGAAAAAGTTTTTTCTTCGATCTCCTGATTGTTGTCAAAACTGTATAGATTGATATCATCGTCTTTCTTCCCGCCGTAAGTGATCCAATAGATTTTATTATTGAGGTTGAAGGTATGGAGTATCCTTTCTTTACCGGGGGCTTTCCAAAGATCCAGGTTGGTTGTTTTATTGGCAGTAAAATCTATTTGTTGAAAGTATACGTTTTGATTTCTCCGAAAAGACGTGATGAGTTGTTTGCTTGCCTTGCTTATGGTACCAAGGGATTCAAACCCTTTGCTGAAATAAACATTTGGCTTTGCGGAGAAACGTTTATAATCCTCATAAACACTTTGCTCGGCCACCCATTCTCTTTTTTCGTTGAATTGACCTATGCTTTTCCAGTTATTGTCGAATAAATAAAAGTTCACTCTATTTTCCTCTGCAAGCGCAATTATGAATTCATTGGATCCATCTGCTTTATCAATAATAGAGTATATCCTTTTGGGGCCGGCATCCAACATGAGTATCGTCTCCTGTGCTGAGAGGGCGGGTTGCCATAACACGAGAAGCAATGCAACAAAATATTTCATAGGTAGTTTAATTCTTAAACATCCACAATACTTTCGTCATTTTCTCTTTCAATTCTTTTCTTGGAACAATAAAATCAAGAAAGCCATGGTCAAGAATAAATTCACTGCGCTGGAAACCAGGTGGAAGATCTTTTTTAATTGTTTCTTTAATAACTCTTGGTCCTGCAAAACCAATCAATGCGCCGGGTTCGGCGATATTCAGATCACCCAACATGCCAAATGAAGCGGAGATGCCTCCAAATGTAGGGTCGGTTAAAAAAGAGATATAAGGAATTTTTGCATCGTTCAATTGAGAAAGCTTACCACTTGTCTTTGCAAGCTGCATCAACGAAAAGGCGCTTTCCATCATTCTTGCACCACCACTTTTTGATATCACCATATATGGCATCTTGTGCTGAATGCAATAATCAATAGCTCTCGAAAATTTTTCACCCATTACACTGCCAAGACTGCCACCGATGAATTCAAAATCCATACAAGCGATTACAATATCATTTCCGGCTACTTTGCCAACAGCCACTCTCATCGAATCTTTCAGATCGGTCTTGTTCCAGATCTCTTCAAGCCTTTTCTTATACGGCTTCAGATCGGTGAACTCTAAATAATCCTTGCTGCGGATATTATCGAATAGCTCTGTGTACTGGTTATCGTCAAAAAGAATGGAATAATATTCATCGCTGCCGATGCGATGATGATAATTGCATTTGGGGCAAACAAAAAGATTTTCTTTTAGTTCATTGGATGTACAGATAAAATTGCATTCAGGGCATTTTGTCCATAAGCCTTCCGGTGTTTCTTTCTTTTCATGAGTACCTGTCAAAATCCCCTTCCTGATCCTTTTAAACCAGCTGGTCCGTGTCGATTCTTTCCCTTCCTCACCAGCTAAGTTTGAATCAAAATCTTCTACCTGTTTTGCCATGCAAAAAGTTTTGAGTGGTCACAAATATAGGGAATCTGAAATTTGAGGTTTGGGGTGGAAAGTTAACGAGTGTTATTATATTTCCGGCTTGTGTTCCCTGAGCGTCGTCCCTTGCGGCGCTCCACTCATCATGCATATCAATATTGAGCTGAGCGGACCCCGAAAGGGTCGAATATTTATAGACCTTTTGAATTAAATGTATGTATTCAACTCCGTATGGAGTTGAACTTTTTTATTTGAAATATTTTCTATAAATATTTGACTCCGATGGAGTCAAATACAAAGCCGATAGCCTGCCAGCTTGTATTGACCATTCACCATTAACCATTGACAAAATGATGATAAGCGAACAGACGCTGATCCGCCTCAGGCGGGCGCAATAAAAAGTGTAATAGAAATCCAATAGCTGGCAAAAAAATAAAAATGCCCCAAGCAGTAAGGGCACTTTTAATGAACGGAATAATGGTCTTTATGGCTAATTATTTGGTCCGCCGGCATCTACCCAGCAGATGATCGAATTTTTTTGTGCGGTTGTAAGGCTTCCAGTCTTCGGCATGGTACCGTTTGCAACTGCAGTCTTAATTGAAGCTCTGGCAGTAAAGATCTGGTTATAGGTTAATAATGGTCCAGGGCCATTTAAACTGCCTGAACCATGACAAGTGGCATCGGTTGCACAAGTTGATTGGATGATAGGGTTGACATTAGCGGCAAATGCGCTTGCAACTCCTGTACAATTTACAGAGCCACCACCACCTCCGCCGCCCCCTCCATTTCCACCACCATCACCAGTGCCGCCTTTACTGCATGATGCAATGATAAAAAATGCCGCCAGGATAACCAGGATAGTTCTTTTCATAAAATTATTTTAGAGTGCTGGATCTTTGTTACTGTATCGGTATCAGTAAATGAAAAGTTGCCGATGCTTAATATTTTTAAGCTAAAAATTGGAAAAACAGACCCATCCGGATTGGCAGAACGGTCTATCGATCAAAACATTATTACTAAGCGATTGTTATTTCCTTATCAAGATAGACATCCTGTATTGCATTCAAAATTTCTATTCCCTCTTTCATGGATCGCTGAAATGCTTTGCGACCACTGATCAAACCCATCCCGCCAGCTCTTTTATTTATCACAGCTGTTGTTACAGCCTCTGCTTTATCGCTGGCACCGGTGGATGCACCGCCTGAGTTTATCAATCCTGCACGACCCATATAACAATTGGCAACCTGGTAGCGGCAAAGATCAATTGGATGATCAGAAGTTAGTTCAGAATAAATGCGTGAGTCATTTTTGCCATAAGCTGATTCTTTTGTATTCAAAGCAAGATAACCGCCGTTGTTCTCCGGTAATTTTTGTTTTATGATATCTGCTTCTATCGTTACGCCAAGATGATTAGCTTGTCCTGTAAGATCAGCTGATACGTGAAAATCTTTTTCTTTTGTTTTAAATGCCGGGTTTCTTAAATAGCACCAAAGGATTGTTGGTATTCCAAGTTCATGGGCCATTTCAAAAGCTTTTGCAACTTCCTGTATCTGTCTTGCAGACTCATCGCTTCCAAAATAAATTGTAGCGCCGACAGCAGCAGCGCCAAGGTTCCAGCTTGCTTTTATTGAGGCAAACATTATTTGATCGAACTTATTTGGATAAGTAAGAAACTCGTTATGATTGATCTTAACTATAAATGGAATCTTGTGAGCATACTTTCTTGATAAGAATCCCAGGCCGCCATAAGTTGTAGCAACTGCATTACAGCCACCTTCGATAGCCAGCTTAATAATATTTTCAGGATCGAAGTAAATTGGATTTTTTGCAAATGATGCGCCACCACTATGTTCAATACCCTGGTCAACCGGAAGGATAGAGAGGTAGCCTGTGCCTGCTAGTCGTCCTGTATTATACATCAGTTGAAGATTGCGAAGCACCTGCGGATTTCGGTCACTCTTTATAAATATTCTGTCTACGAAGTCAGGACCCGGTAAATGAAGTTTATCTTTTAAGACCGTTTTACACTCGTGATTCATTAAATAGTCAGCTTTATCACCAAGGAGTTCAGTGATTTTATTTGCTGTCGCTGTAAGCATACATGTTGGTTTAACAATTAAAAAATGGATTTGACAGCCGCTAACGACTGTTTGGGACAAAGGTAAGGGTAACTAAGTTGAACAAAAATTACCTGGTTATTGCAGATCTTTTTGTAGCCTTTTTTGTTTCTATCGCGGTTTGGATATTTAGGATCATTTCTTTTATCGCCCTAGTTTTGAAACTGGCCCCTTCCATCTTTAATAGTCGTGTATATTCTGCGGCTTGCCTTGCTAACATGTCTATTAGTTCCGGCAGTTCTGATTGTTTTAATTCTTCAACAGTTGGAGGAGTGAGAAACATGACAAGCCTTTGCCACAAAAACCATGCGGCCAAAACTTTTTGTAAGGCATTGGATATAAATTTTTTTTTCTAAAATATTTCGTGGGAAAACTTTTACCCAAATAGATCACTGCTAAGATATCGATCGCCTCTATCGCAAGTAATAAAGACAATAACACCTGAATCAATTTCCCCTGCCAAACGGATAGCAGCAGAGGCAGCGCCGCCACTGCTCATGCCAGCAAATATGCCTTCCACTTTTGCCAATTGACGAGCCATATCCGTAGATTCTTTTTGCGAAACATCAATAACACGATCTACTCTTTCCGGTTCAAAAATTTTTGGTAAATATTCTTTTGGCCATCTGCGAATGCCGGGTATTGATGATTCTTCTGTTGGCTGGCAACCGATGATCTGTATTGATGGGTCTTTTTCTTTGAAATATCTTGAACAGCCCATGATAGTTCCTGTTGTTCCCATCGAGCTTACAAAATGAGTAATGAGTTGATCAGTGTCTTTCCATATTTCCGGGCCTGTTGTTTTATAATGTGCCTTATAATTATCCGGATTAGAAAACTGGTTTAAAATAAAATATTCACCCGTCGCTGCTTTTTCTTCTGCATAATCACGACACTTTTCAATATTCTCCAGCAATACTACTTTAGCACCGAAAGCTTCCATGGTCAATGTTCTTTCTTTAGTAGATGTTGATGGCATGATCAGTTCAATGTCGAGATCATACAATCTTGCGATCATTGCTAATGCAATGCCTGTATTACCGCTGGTTGCTTCAATCAATTTTGTGCCGGATTTTATGTCGCCTCTTTCCAGGGCAGATCGGATCATGTTTAATGCAGGGCGGTCCTTTACACTGCCCCCAGGATTATTTCCTTCAAGTTTAGCATACATCTTCACTTTAGGATTAGGATTCAATTTTTTTACTTCAACCATTGGTGTATTGCCAACCAGGTCAATAATGCTTCCCATGCTTAAGATTTAATTTGTTCTACAACTTCAATATCGGGACGATGATAAACCGTCGAGCAGGAGGGAACACTTTTGGTAAGCCATACATTGCCCCCGATAATACTATTATGACCAATAATCGTTTCTCCGCCCAGGATAGTGGCACCGGAATAAATGATAACATGATCCTCAACGGTCGGATGACGTTTTACTGATGCCATAGTCTTCTCAACGCTTAATGCACCAAGGGTAACGCCCTGGTAAAGTTTTACGTGGTCACCAATAATGGTTGTCTCACCGATCACGATTCCTGTTCCGTGATCAATAAAAAAGTATTCACCGATCTCGGCAGCAGGATGAATGTCTATCCCGGTTTTTGAATGTGCATACTCCGTGATAATTCTTGGCAGTAATGGAATACTAAGATCAGACAAGGCATGGGCAATGCGGTAAAATGATATGGCATAAAAGCCCGGATAAGCTCTTATGATCTCAAATCTTGTTCTTGCGGCCGGGTCGCCCGCAAGCAGTGCGTCAATATCGGTGTTCAATATCCTGTATAGTTCCGGGATGTTGCTGAAGAAACGATTTGCCTTATCCGTATTACCATTGCCATTGCAACCACTTGTTGCATTCAATAAATCTACAAGTTCTGATTTTAAGTCTGAAAATTTTGCTTCAACTTCTGATGCAGATGAAAGATTAATATCAGATTTTTCAGGGAACAAAAGACAAATAAGATCATTCACCCAGGTTGCTATCTCCTCATTAGGCGGTACAGTTTCGGTTTCTTTTTGCTGCTGATAAATGAATTTGTAAAATTCTTGTTCCATACTTTTTGTTTAATAAAGAAGCACGGTATAAAATTATCATATTTATCACACCAATTCAGTAGACTATTGTATTAATTGTTTCCTAAATAAGAAAAAAAATCCCTGCCGATAGTTCGGCCGGGATCAAATGATTTGTATAGCTGTTTACGCGTTCCTGTTGATACAGTTCAGATCTTCAAAAGCTACTTCAAGACGTTTTACAAACGCCTCTTCGCCTTTACGCAGCCATACGCGGGGGTCATAATGTTTTTTGTTTGGCTTGTCTTCCCCTTCAGGATTTCCAAGCTGACCTTGTAAATATCCTTCATGTTTTTTATAATTACTCAATACACCTTCCCAGAATGCCCACTGCAGATCGGTATCAATATTCATTTTAATAGCTCCATAACCGATCGCTTCACGGATCTGATGCTGAGGTGAGCCACTTCCACCATGAAATACAAAATAAACTGGCTGCGGTGCAGTCTTTAATTCATTTTCAATATATACCTGACTGTTCTTTAAGATCACAGGACGTAATTCAACATTGCCAGGTTTATAAACTCCATGTACATTACCAAATGCAGCAGCAACGGTGAACATCTTTCCAACCTTGCTTAATTCTTTAAAAGCATAAGCAACATCTTCTGGTTGGGTATAAAGTTTTGAATTTTCAACATCACTATTATCAACACCGTCTTCTTCACCACCAGTCACACCGAGTTCAATTTCAATTGCCATTCCCAAGGGTTTCATTCTTTTAAAGAACTCAACGGAAGTATGGATATTCTCCTCAATCGGTTCTTCGCTGAGATCAAGCATATGTGAACTAAAAAGTGGCTGTCCTTTTTCTTTAAAGAACTGTTCACCTGCATCTATCAACCCACTTATCCATGGCAACCATTTTTTTGAAGCATGATCTGTGTGTAAAATAACGGGCACGCCATAATATTTAGCTACATTATGAATATGCTGTGCTCCGGAAATGCCACCTGAAATATTTCCCTGTAATTTATCATTCGGCATTCCTTTACCGGCAATGAACTGGGCGCCACCATTTGAAAATTGAATGATAACTGGTGAGTTTACTTTTGCCGCAGTTTCAAGAGTTGCATTAATAGTATTGGTTCCGATCGTATTTACCGCTGGTAATGCAAACTGATTTTTCTTAGCATCGTTATAAAGTGCTTCCAATTCTTCGCCGAATAAAACTCCGGCCTTGTATTTACTCATGTAGTATTTGTTTTGTAATAAAATTTATGGCAGGCAAGCGATCGGTGCTGCAAGATAATTGATTTATGCAAACCTGATGACGAACAGATGTTAGAGGTAAATTCTTAATCCTATTAATCAATCCGAAAGAATTATTCTGGAACATCAACAGTTAGAAACAGACCTTAGTAGAATATACTATTAAATACGATTCAATCTTATTAGCTTATTTTTTAATAAGGTAATAAGGTACGTCCTGGATAATTGGATTTTTTTCCACTAAGGTTAAGGAGATTTTAAGTAAGGTCATTTCCCCAACGCCTGTATCACATCATATTTGGTTACGATATGGTAATTGCCAGCCTCATCTTTACTCAATACGGCGCCGTTTTCTTTATTGATGAGTGTGCTGAGTTTTTCAACCGGCGTATTAAATTCAACAAGGGGATAGGGACGTTCCATTACATTTTCAACTTTCGAATTCTTGATATCGGGATTAGAGAATATTTTTTGAAACAAACCATTTTCACTGATTGCACCGATCGGTCCATTACCATTCATTACAGGAATATTCTCAATATCGTATTTCTTCATCATCTCCACGGCTTCAGCCACAGTTTGTGATGGTTCGACAGTTACTAATTTTTGTTTACCACTTCGGCTATTTATTATGTCTTTAAATGTCTTTACATCAAGGAATCCACGTTCGATCATCCATTGATCATTGTACACTTTAGCAACATACCTGCTTCCATGATCATGAAATATGCAAACAACAAGATCCTCTTTCTTCAAACGATCTTTCAACTGCATCAATCCCTGTACACAACTCCCGGCGCTATATCCGCAAAATATTCCTTCTTCTTTTGCCAGGCGACGGGCCATGATGGCGCCGTCTTTATCGGTTACCTGCTCAAAATGATCAATCCATTTCATATCATAATTCTCAGGTACAAAGTCTTCACCGAATCCTTCGCTTATGTAAGGATGTACTTCATTCATATCCACTTCACCGGTTCTGAAATATTTTGTGAGTAATGAACCATACACATCGATTGCCCATACTTGTATGTTTGGTTTTTTTTCTTTTAAAAACATGGCGGTGCCTGTAACAGTGCCACCTGTGCCGGCTGTACAAACAAGATGTGTGATCTTGCCATCCGTTTGTTTCCAGATCTCTGGTCCTGTAGACTCATAATGAGCCAAACGATTTGCGAGGTTATCATATTGGTTAGCATGAAATGAATTTGGAATCTCTTTCGCGAGTCTTCTTGCGACTGAATAATAACTCCTCGGGTCTTCAGGCTCAACATTGGTAGGACAAACAATGACTTCAGCACCGACTGCTTTTAGTATATCCATCTTTTCTTTGCTCTGCTTATCAGTTGTTGTAAAAATACATTTATAACCTTTTACAATTGCTGCCAATGCTAATCCCATTCCTGTATTCCCGCTTGTACATTCGATAATAGTTCCTCCGGGTTTTAGTTTGTCTTCTTTCTCCGCTACCTCGATCATCTTGACAGCCATACGGTCTTTGATGGAGTTGCCCGGATTAAAATAATCGACTTTTGCCGCCACCATGCAGGGAAAATCTTTAGTGATCTTATTAAGTTTGATCAATGGCGTATTGCCGATGGTTTCAAGGATGTTGTGTTTGATATCCATATTGAGTACTTATGATGCAAAGGTACTTTTTTTATTGTGAGACCTGCCAGCCGGCAGGCAGGCGTGAGACGGCAATCGTGAGATTAATAAAATAGAAAGCCCCTCCTGTGAACAGGACGGGCATACCGGACTTAGTGATATACCATCACTAACCAACTTTAACTAAAACTGATTTTGATTTTTGATTCTTATAAGCGATGGTCAGGCCTGCCTTTGGAATCTTTTTCGCCTGTTGGCCAAAACCCTGTCAAGTAACACCAACCCTAACAACACATTTATCATCATAAAAATATTTACATAGCTATTTTTAAAGATTTTACTGTAGTCGATCTTCGAAAGATCAACAGGAAGTTTGGTATCTCCTGACACATTCCAATTTATCTGTCCAAAACCATAAATCAGAAATCCAACGATCATAGTAATGAAGAACGCCCCAATACTCCATATGATCTTTTTATTGATATACGTTTTTGTTGCAGGTGCTATTTGATACTTCGCGATCTGCTCCATGACGTTTTTTGTAAACCGCATGGAAGGTTGTTCCAATTCGGCAGATTTTATTAGCTGGTGCGCATCCAGCAATTCATGGTATTTGTTTTTCCATTCCACATTATTCTGCAACAATTTTTCTATTGCTGATCTCTCTTCCTCGGAAGAAAATCCGTCAATATATGACCAGAGTTGCTCTTCAATATGTTGTTGCTGATTCATACAACAAAGTTTAATAAATGTTTTTTACCTCTTCACTAAAATGCTTTTCCATCTTTTCTTTAAGCCTGGTTCGTGCCCGGTGCAATCTTACTTTTACTGTATTGGTCTCAAGACCTAATATTTTACCTATTTCATCAAGACTTTGTTCTACTTTATAAAACAAAGTTATGATCTCTGCGTCATCAGGACTGAGAAGGGCAATCGCCCTGGTCACCATCCCTATTCTTGATTTTTGTTCAATTGTATTTGCCCTGAAACCTGAATCCTTGCTATCGGCCAATTCAAAGACTTTCTCATTATCCAAAGAGTGTGTCTCCAATTTCTTCTTTCTCAAAAAAGTGATGGAGGTCGTGTTGGTGATTGTATAAAGCCAGGTGCTGAATTTTGATTCTCCCCTGAAGTCAGCCAGCGAACGATAGGCTTTTACAAATACATCCTGCGCTACTTCTTCCGCATCCTCCCGGCTTTTTATAAGCCGTAAGGTTAGGGTAAAAACATAATTCTGGTAACGGTTTACCAGGTCAGCATAGGCGTTTTGCTCCCCAGCAAGAACCCTGCTTATGATCTCATTATCACTCAGTCCGGATGACATTCAGTAAATAAGACTACGCCAAATGGCTTTTGGTTACACCAAAGGTAGACTTAACCATACTATTATGCGGATAGGGAAAATTGAGAGACACCTGTAACCACCGGGTCGCTGGTGGAGTCATAAGCTATGTAAACCATTTTACTAAAAGTTCTTTACAGGCTGTAACCACAAAACAAAGAGTGTAGTCTAAGAGAACAGGAAACAATTTACTAACTATAAAAAATAAATTTATGGACGGAGCAGAAGTTTTAATACCCTTAACCATTTTCGCTGGCGGATTTGCCATGATATTCGGGATCGTTTACCTGAGAACCCGCCAAAACATGGCGATGATCGAGAAAGGTATGAATCCAAAAGAGTTTGCCAACCGGCCGGCTCCTTACAAAAATCTTAAATGGGCTTTGTTGCTTATGGGCGCCGGAGTAGGATTATTTCTTGCTTATTTGCTCGACATTTATGCATTTCAAAATGTCTGGACAGAAACATGGCAGGGGCGAAGCTACAGGCATCATGATGAAAATCCAGCCATCTATTTCGCATTAATAGCTATCGGCGGTGGTCTCGGCTTGTTTGGTTCGTACAGAATCGAGAAAAAATGGTGGGACGAGAATAAAGAAAAACAATAAACCTAAATACATCCTCTTCCCAAGAGCAAGCCATTAATATGGGTTGCTTTTTTATTTATGCCTATTGAATTTCTTTTATTATTTCCTGTAATCCTTTCAATATGCCTTCGAAAAAGTTTGACCTCTTGAATTCAGGAATGATGATGCTGTCAATGATTGTTTTTGCTTCAGCATTTGTGAGGGTGGACTCTAATCCATATCCTACTTCAATTCTTATCTTTTTTAGTTTTTGTGAAATAATAATTGCTACTCCATTGTCCTTTTCTTTTTTTCCAATTCCCCACTGATTGAATAGCGTTAAAGTGAATTGCTCAAAATCATTTACTGATTTTATAGCAACTGAGTCAAGAGCGAGTGAAACAATTGCTATTTCATTACCTGATTCTTCCTCATGTTTAGCAATAATACTATCCAAAGTTTTTATCTGTTCATCTGTAAAAACTTTTTCAAAATCCGAAACCCATCCAATGGGTTTAGCAGGGATGAGTTTTTTAAATTTACTTTCCTGGCTGAATCCTGCAGAAGTGACAATAAAAAGGATTAATATCGAAAATGATCGTCTCAAGACTTAGGCTTAGGCTTCAGCGTCGTTATAACTTCTAACGCCTTTTTTACGCCGGGGTCAGACCGGTTTATTACTTCATAAAACCCTTCAGTTCTCCATTTATATCTTGCGAGTTGGGCCTTACTTCTTTTTTGTACAAATTCTTTATCGGCAGCCGAAATTTTTGTGAGGTCAATATTCTCTTTTGCTGCATAATTCACCAGTTCCTGCCATCTGCTCTCTTCATTATCATAATTCTTAATAAACTCATCCGGACTGTTGTACTTATTTATCTCATCAATATGCTCGATATAATATCTATACGTGAAATTATTTAGTAAACCACTTCCAAAAAGCTCGGTCACATTTTGATTTAAGATACCGGTGTCAAGCCCTACAAATACTTTCGGTGTAATGCCACCGCCACCATAAACAGTATCGCCGCACTGCGTGGTGTAAATTTTACCACTTACAACCTTAGCTGTGTCAAGGTGAGAGGTTTCGCCGTTTTGATAACGATCTGCAATTTCCTCAAGATACTTTTCCTTTCCTTTCTCATAAGAACGTTGTATACTTCTTCCCTTAGGAGTATAATATCGTGCCACTGTAAGCCTGATCGCCGAGCCATCACTAAGAGAATATTGCTCCTGCACAAGACCTTTTCCAAATGTTCTTCGGCCTACTATAGTTGCACGACAGTAATCCTGCAAAGCACCTGCTAACACTTCACTTGCACTTGCAGAAAGCTCATCAACTAAAACAACAAGCCCGCCTTCTTCAAATAAACCCGGACGTTTGCATTTATATTCTATTTTTGGAACATTGGCTCCCTGCGTATACACCACCAGCTTATCACCACTCAAAAATTCATCAGCGATCTGCACAGCTTCGTTCATAAAACCGCCTCCATTTCCACGCAGATCAAGCACAAGGTTAGTAATTCTTGTTTTCTGTAGACTTTCCAATGATCTCATAAATTCCTCGTAAGCGGATTCCGAAAACTTGTTCAACTTGATATACCCTGTACTGTCATTGAGTTTATAAGCAGCATCAACGGCATTGATCGGTATAGTGCCTCTTGTGATAGACACTTCTTTGATCGCTCCTTTCCTTACTACTGTAATTTTTACTGGTGTTCCTCTTTCACCGCGTATCTTCTTTTTAATATCATCAGAAGAAATAGAAGTGCCGGCCACATTTTCATTGTTTACTTTAATTATCTTGTCGCCAACTTGTAAACCGGCTTTATCACTCGGTCCGCTGGCAAGTACATGTACAATATGAATTGTGTCTGCAATAATATTGAACTCAACGCCAATACCTTCGAAATTGCCGATCAGATCCTCGTTTACTGCCTGCAAATTGGAAGCGGGTATAAATATTGAGTGCGGGTCTAAATGATCCATCATTTCATCAATGGCACTGTATTGCAAAGAGTCAAGTCCAACGGGATCTACATAGCGTTGCCGTACAAGATCAAGTATTTCCTGTAAAGAGGTTTTTTTATCGGGTTTGAAAAATCCATTTCCTGAAGGTGTATTTTCTCTTAACTTAAAGCCAAAGAACATTCCGCCGATCAGTACAATTGAGAAAATAAGAGGAAGCCACACCTGCAATTTTTTATTAGCCATCGTTACCGTTTCTTTGTATTTTAATGCAAAATAGAAAAAAGTTTCTGGTTGCTATCTTTCGTTGCTGGTTACCGGTTCCTGGTTTCCGGTAAATTAGAGTTAAATAATTTGAAGATCCGAGTCACTAATTGAATGGAACTCGGAACAGGTAATCTGAAACTGGCAACTGATCCGAATACCCAACAACCAACAAAATGCCTTCGACAAAACTTATAGCTGATAGCGGAGCTACAAAAGCTGAATGGTGCCTTGTAAATAATCGTAAAAAGAAAACGATTTTTACTCATGGCATCAGCCCCTATTTTTTAAACTCCCAGCAAATAGCTGAGCTGTTAAAAAAGGAATTGTATCCTAAACTAAAACGATACAAGATAGACGAAGTGCATTACTACGGAACCGGTTGTGTTGATCCAAGAAATGCCCGATCCGTAAAGAAGGCCATTGAACAGGTTTTCGCGGATGCGGAAGTAGAAGTAACGCATGATATGATGGCGGCGGCCCGTTCCTTGAATGGAAAAAATAAAGGGCTTACATGCAACCTCGGCACTGGTTCTTTTTGCTGTTATTATGATGGGAAGAAAATTGCAAAGCAATCACCAGGTATCGGGTATGTGTTGGGTGATGAGGGCAGCGGGGCTTATCTTGGAAAAAAAGTGATACAGTATTTTTTATATGAGACATTTGACGAGGAGCTGAGGTCACGATTCAATGCGAAATATAGTAC
>Ga0075429_100003287_pt1 | contig 13756 bp, 12 predicted proteins | sample RhiMetdeltSRZDD3_FD_75295 | JGI IMG/M metagenome (GOLD analysis project Ga0075429, IMG submission 75295) | Populus rhizosphere microbial communities from Tennessee, USA - Rhizosphere MetaG P. deltoides SRZDD3 | ecosystem: Host-associated > Plants > Roots > Rhizosphere > Soil | place: USA... | reverse complement strand
GCATGGCGGCGCGCACCACGGGGGAGTCGAAGGTGGCGACGTAGCCGCGCAGGAAGCGGCGCAGGTCGTGGCGGAGGTCGCCGGTGGGGCGGACCTGCTTGGCCGTCAGCTCCGAGAACGCGGCGTCCTGGATGAGCTCGTGCCGGGACGGCCAGCGCCGGTAGATGGCCGACGCGTGCACGCCGGAGCGCTCGGCGACCGCCTGGATCGTCGTGGCGGTGAAGCCCACCTCGACGAGCAACTGCCGGGTGGCCTCGAGCGCCCGCGCGTCGATGCTGGCGTCGCGGGGGCGACCGACCTGGTTCCTCGTCACGGTCCAAATATAGGAGATAGCCTCCTGTAAATGGCTGAGGATGACACGTTCGGAGCGAGGTACGGCCCGTGGGCGGTGGTGGCCGGAGCATCGGAGGGCGTGGGGGAGGCGCTGGCTCGGGCGTTCGCCGCACGGGGACTCCACGTCGTGCTGCTCGCCCGCCGCCAGGCGGTGCTCGACGAGGTGGCGGCCTCCATCCGGGCGGAGGCGAGGGTCGAGGCCCGCCCGGTGGCGATCGACCTGGCGAGCGGCGACGCGATGGAGCGCATCGTCGCCGCGACCGCAGACCTCGAGGTCGGCCTCGTCGCCTACTGCGCAGGCGCCGACCCGAACTACGAGCCCTTCCTCGCCAACCCAGTCGGCACCGCGCTCTCGATGGTGCAGCGCAACTGCGCGGTCCCGGTCCAGGTGTGCCACCACTTCGCCGGCCCGATGGTGGAGCGGGCCCGGGGCGGGATCGTGCTGGTCGGGTCGGGCGCGGGCCTGGTCGGCGCGCCGAACATGGTCGCCTATGCGGCGAGCAAGGCCTTCGACATGGTGCTGGGGGAGGCGCGCTGGGCCGAGCTGCACGACCAGGGCGTCGACGTGCTCAGCCTCGTCCTCGGCGTGACCGACACCCCGGCGCTGCGGCGGCTCCTGGCCCGCCGGGGAGTGCTCGCCGACCCCGAGGGCGACACCCCGATCCCCGGCGCGGTCAGCGCCGCCGATGTCGCCGACGAGGCGATCGCACACCTCGCCGACGGGCCGACATGGTTCGTCGGGGAGCTGCTCCGCACGGGCGCGCAGCACCTGGGGTCCATCCCCCGCAACGACGCGGTGCGCCTGATGATCGACATGGGCGGGGGCCTGATGGGCGCCGGTCAGGAGGCAGCGGGATGAGCACAGCCGACATCGCCGAGGTCCTCGTGCGCTACGCCACCGGCATCGACCGCCGCGACTGGGCGCTGTTCCGGACCTGCTTCACCGACGACTGCGACGCCGACTACGGCGACATCGGGCACTGGCACGGCGCCGATGAGATCACCGAGTGGATGGCCGGCACCCACGAGCCCTGCGGCCACACGCTGCACCGCATCACCAACGTCGCGGTCGACCCGCCCGGCGACGACCACGACCGGGCGACCGCCCGCTCCTACGTCGACGCCCTCGTCCTCGGCCCCGACAACACCAGCGGAGTGCGGGCGACGGGCGTCTACGACGACGAGCTCGTCCGCACCGGCGACGGCTGGCGGATCGCCCGCGGCCGCTTCACCATGGTCCTCGCTCACCCCGTCGGCGACGGCGGCCCGGGCTGATGCGCGCCGTCGTCCTGCGCGGCGGCCGGCTCGAGGTGCGCGAGCGATGGAGGACGCGCCGCGAGGTGCTGTAGCGTCCTCGGCCGCTGGTTGGGGAGCGGAGCAGGGGACGGATGATGCTGGGCAGGCGAGGCGCGGTCATCGCGGGCGTGGGGGCGGTCGGCGTGTTGCTGCTCGGCGGCTGCAACCTCGGGACACCACCGGTGACCTACGAGATGGTCGACTCCACGAGGTGGCCGCTCGGCCCGACCGGACTCGCCCCCGGCGACATCGACCGGGACGGTGACCTCGACGTGATCGTCACCGGGCAGCGCACGGCCCCGTTGGGGTTGGTCAACGACGGGGGCGGAACCTTCAGCGTCGATGACAGCCGGGTGCCGTCTCACGGGGCGCAGAGCTCCCCTTCGCTGGTCGACCTCGATAGCGACGGGGACCTCGATCTCCTGAGCCGCGCTCGCTACGAGGAGACCTCGCCGGTCGAGGTTCCAGCCGTGAGCCGGAACGACGGGGCGGGCACGTTCGGTGCGATCGAGCTCGTCGGCCCGACTCCGCCCGTCAGCGGGCTGACCGACCTCGTGGCGTCGGATGTCGATGGCGACGGGGACCTCGACATCGCTGCGTCCGCCAGCAGTCACGCGAGCATCTACCTCAACGACGGGACGGGCACCTTCGGCTCGCCGGTCACGTATCCGCTCGGCTTCGTCAGCACCACGTCCAACCCGAGCCACCTCGTTGCCGGCGACCTCGAGGGCGACGGTGACGTGGACGTCGTCGTGACCAACATCGTCGAGGTCACCTCACCCGAGGGATGGACCAGCCGGGAGAGCCATGCGGTGGTGGCGCTCAACGACGGCACGGGCGCGCTCACGGTCGGGGCCTCGTTCCGGGTTGGTTACCTCGGCGCCGTCTGGGCGCTCTACCCGGCACTGGCCGACCTCGACGAAGATGGCCACCTCGACCTGGCCGTCGGGGGCGCTGGTGGGGTGAACATCCTGCTGGGTGACGGAACCGGCGGGTTCGGCCCCCTCACTGCGACACGTACCACCGTGTCGGGCTTCGACCTCATCGTCCCCGCCGACATCGACGGCGACGGCCACGCCGACATCGTCGGCTTCAACAGCCAGCTCGATCCGAAGACCGCCACCATCGTCTACGGCGACGGGAACGGTGGCGTCGGCGCCACCCACGAGGTCAGCACCGGGACCAAGCTGGGCGACGACGGCACACCCGGGCGGGCGATCCAGATCGCGGACATCGACGGTGACCACGATCCCGACATCCTCTTCCTCGGCGGGACCCTCGGAGTCCTCGAGAACGTCCAGGGACGCCCCGACCACTGACGCCCACATCGCGGTGTCCAGGTGAGCGACTGCTGCGGCTCATGCACCAACGGTCGGCCGCGCTGCCCTGACGTGCACCCCTTGATGCACGAGGCCACCGACGCACCCGTCGTACGGTGGACGCCATGCGAGAACGGGCGTATCAGGTCGCGCCCGACGGGCGAGGCAGCGTCCACCGCACAGGGCCACCGCGGGCTCGTGATCCCGGAGGGCAGAGCCACAGCTGCGACGACGGTCTCGGCCTCGAACCGGCGGTGGCGCAGCTCGTGCAGCTGCAACGCAGCGCCGGGAACAACGCGACCGCCAGGCTCGTCCGGTCCCGCCCGGCGATCACCCCAGTCGTCCAGCGCACCATCGGCGACGGCCACGACCTCCGCAGCCACCGCTTCGCCCGCAACGTCGCGCTGGAGGCGACCTTCGACACCGAGCGCACCATCCGCCTGGGAAATCGAGGCGTCCACGTCACGATCATCCAGCAGGCGCTGGCGGATGCCGGCTTCCTGGCCCCGGCTGCGGTCGACGGCCGTTTCGGGGCCGGCACCCGCACCGCCGTGCGGGCGTTCCAGACGGCCAAGGGCCTGAGCGGCGCGGCGGCCAACGGCATCGTCAACGCCGCCACCATGGACCTGCTCGATCAGCACTTCGGCGGCCACCGGCCCGAGCGGGACATCGCCACCGACCCGGCCCGCGGCCTGCTGGACGGCACCCGGCCCCTCAACGCGGCGGATCGGCGGGCGTTGGGTCAGGCCATCACGACGGAGCAGCGCACGGCGAGTGGCACGCTTCCGGTCTTCCATCGGACGATCGCCGCGGACCCGGACCCCTACGAGGTCCGCATCCGTGCCGCGCTCAATGCCGCGGTGAGCGGCCTCCACCATGCTCTCGTTGCATCTCGGCCGCCCCGGACGCCGGCGAACCTCATGCCCGGCGCCGAGATCAACCGCGTTGCCACCAAGGCCAAGCAGGTGACCGATGCCGTGTTCGGGCGGTACAAGACCGGCCCCGCCCTTGCGTTCGGCGTCAACATCCGGGACCAGTTCGACGTGCGCGACGCCCAGATCGCTGCGTCAGCGGCCGCCGCGGACCAGGCAGCCGAGTGGCGGGTCGACAAGCTGCTCAGTGGAAGCGATGGCATCAAGCAGATCGACAGCGAGCACGGTGCGGTGCAGGGACGAGCCGCCGAGCGCGCCTTGCTGGCGCCGATCCGCAGCGCGGTCATCACCGCACGGCGGGCCGAGCTGCTGGACATCCACCGCAACTGGCCGGCGTCGGCCGGCGGTGGGCAGATCAACCTGCAGCGCTACCGCGGCCCCAACGCCGCGAGCAATCGCAACATCCTCTACGAGCTCTTCGGCATCGTCATCCACGAGTACGTCCACACGTTGGAGCACCCCGACCACGTGACGTTCCGCAACAACCTGCCGCAACAGCGGGGCGGGTTCGTCCTGCGGGAAGGCATGACGGACTACTTCGCCAAGCTGGTGTGGGAGGGCCTGACGTTCGACGCGCCCCTGCGCGTCCTGATCGAGGGCGCCTTCCACGACCCGGCCCACCCGCTGGCGCACCCGATCGCGCCGCCGCACCGCTACAGCGAAGCCGTCAACGCCGAGCGAGCGGTCGGCATCATTGGGGTCCGCAACGCCATGGCCGCGTTCTTCCTCGGCCGCACCGACCTCATCCGCCTGACCTGACCACCGAGGTTTCGAACATGACGCCGTGGGACGCCATCGCCCGCCGTGACTTCACCGACTGGCACGGGCTGCCCGCCGACGCTGCCTACGCGTCGTTCGACGACCGCTTCCCCCGGCTGTCCGACGCCGAAGCTGCCGGGATGCTGGGCAGCCACAACGTGCCGGCTCGCTACCGGGTGCACGTTGCCGAGGGGTACCCGCTGAACCTCCAGGCCTGGTTCATGGGATCGCGGCTGGTGCTGATCGAGGCCGACGTTCCCCGGCTGGTCGGCGCACCGGCCGAGCTGTTCGACGCCCTCGGGCCCCCGGCGGCGACGGTCGACTTCACCTGGGACGTGCTGGCAGTGCCCCAGGGCGGGCACATCCACCCGGACCGCGGCATCACGGTGTTCGTCGGCCCCGAGGGGCAGGTCCTCCGGCTGGCGCTCTACGCGCCGACCGACGTCGCCCACTACCAGACCGAGCTCCACCACGAGACGAAGCTGACCGAGCTTCCCTTCCGCCCCGACACCCCTTGACCGCGGTCCTTGGTCAGTCCTTGGTGGGGAGAAGTCGCTTGGGATGCATGCCGTCCACCATCCCGACGAACGGTGGGTGGATGCTGTAGCCGAGCATCCGGACGAGCTCCTCCGAGAGCTCGGCGACGATCGTCCGGTCGACGGAGAGGGTGAACGCCTCAATGCGCTCCACCGAGCCCGGCGGGCGCTGCCACTCCAGCGGCATCCACTTCTTCGGAGCGCAGTTGCCGTGGGTCGAGCTCTACCAGCGAGGCATCACCTTCACGACGGGGCGGCCCCGGGTCCGGGAGGAGATGCCGGTCGTGCTCGACCTGGTGGCGAGAGGGGCCTTCCGCATCGGCGAGGTGTGCGAGACCGTCGTGCCCTTCGCCGACGCTCCCGCCGCGCTCTCCGGCCCGCTCTCGCACAAGACCGTCCTCACGATGGAATGACCCGCCTCCTCCACAACCGACACCGCTGAGGCCTCATCGGTCTCGTCCTCGGTTCAGGACCTGGCCGCCCAGCGGTCGAAGCGTTTGCGGAGGGTCTTGGCGGGTGCGGGGGCGCCGATGCTGGCGAGCGCTCGGCGGACGGTGGTCTCGTGGGCGGCGGCGGGGTCGTCGAGCCAGTCGAGGTGATGGTTGACCTCGAGGGCCACGGCACCGTGGAAGGCGCACCACACGACGATGCTCGCCTGCTCCACGGTCAGGTCGAGCTCGGTGGGGTCGAGCTCGGTGAGGGCGTCGACGATCGGTTGGAACACCCGGACCTGGGCGTCGACGGTGGGTCCGCCGGGGGGTGCGGCGTAGCCGGGGAGGACGTCGGTGAAGAGCAGGTTGAACTCGTTGCGGTGGGCGAGGGCCCAGCGGCGGTGGGCGAGGATGCCGGCCAAGGCCCGGTCGGCCGGCGGGTCGTTCGCGAACGCCTTGACGGCGGTGGCGGTCGCCGTGGCGAGGCGCGTGTAGCTCGACAGCAGGAGCAGCGTGAAGATGTCGTCGAGGCTGTCGAAGTACGTGTAGAGCGACGCCGGGCCCAGTCCGACGGCCCGGGCGATGGCCCGCATCGACACGTTCCCAGCCCCACCCTCCTCCAGCAGGCGGCGGGCCTCGGCCTCGATCGCGGCCAGCAACTCGCGTCGCTGGCGGGCTCGGCGACCCTCGTTGGCCGGGGGAGCGGGGACGGTGCCAGTCATGTGACCAACGATACCCGAACGCCGCTTGCTATCCGAACACTGTTCGGTAGTATGGCTCTACGGAAACCCGAACACCGTTCGGATATCAAGTCGTGGAGGTCGCTACCATGTCCGCAAGCCATGTCGTCCTCGGGGCCGGGCCCGTCGGTCGAGCCGTCGTCGCCGCCCTCACGAGCCGGGGCATCGAACCCGCGGTCGTCACCCGCTCCGGCACATCGGTGCAGGGAACGACCAGCCGCCGGGCCGACCTCGCCGATCCCGCCCAAGCCGACGAGGCGGTCGCCGGCGCCGAGGTCGTCTTCCAGTGCGCCCAGCCCGCCTACCACCGCTGGCCCGAGGAGTTCCCAGGGCTGCAAACCCGGGCGGTCGCCGCGGCGTCATCGGCCGGGGCCCTCCTCGTCGTCGCCGAGAACCTCTACGGCTACGGCCCCGTCCACGGCCCACTCACCCAGGACCTCCCGCTCACCGCCACCACGAGGAAGGGCACGGTGCGGGCCCAGATGTGGCATGACCTGGAGGCGGCCCACCAAGCCGGCCAGCTGCGGGTGGTCGCCGCCCGGGCCTCCGACTTCTTCGGCCCCGGTGTCGAGGACTCGGCCGTCGGCCGGCGCGTCTTCGGCCCCCTCGCCCGGGGCAAGGCCGTACGCGTCGCCGGCGATCCCGATCGGCTGCACACCTACACCTACGTTCCCGACTTCGGCGAAGCCATGGTGCGCCTGTCGGAGACGCCGGCGGCCTGGGGAAAGGCGTGGCACGTCCCCAACGCCCCGACGATCACCACACGGGCCTTCGCCGAGCAGGCCGCCGAGCTCGCGGGCACGAGGCTGCGCCTCCAGGGGACACCCCGCTGGCAGCTGCGCCTACTGGGCCGGTTCATGCCGGCCGTCGGCGAGATCGTCGAGATGCTCTACGAGTTCGAAGAGGACCTCGTCGTCGACCACACGCCCTATGCGACCCTCCTCGGCGACCACGCCACGCCGCTCGACGAGGCGCTCGCAGCCACGCTCGAATGACCAGGACCCAGCCTCGATGGCCGCTCAGTCGAGCAGGATCACCAGGATGAGGACGGCGGCGACGCCGAGCATGAGGGCGGTGACGAGTACGGCGTTGCCGAGGGCCTGGTTGAGGAGGAGACCCGCGACGGTGAGCGACGTGATCGTGAGCGCGGCGATCCAGAGGAGGTTGGCGTGGTCACGGCTCGCTCGGGAGGGACGCGCGGGTGGAGGCTTGTCCCGTTCTGGGTAGACGGCGGTGCGACTCGGGCTCGCCACGGTGGTGGTCGGGCTCGTGTCCTCGCGGGTGGGCTCGTCGCCGGTCGCCTGGGCCAGCGAGGCCCTGCTCCGGCGGACCTGCCCCAGCAGCTCGGCGGCGGTATGGCGGCCGTCGATGAGCGCCTCGACCAGTGAGCGCCAGGCGGGCGGCAGGTTGGGTGAGATCGTGGGCGGCGTGTCGAGGATGAACTTCACGTACTCGCTGTTGGTCATCCCGAGGCCCCGGGGATGGAGCCGCACTCCGGAGAGGGCCTCGTGCACTGTGACGCCGAGGGCGTAGAGGTCGGCGGCCTGGTCCTGTTGCCCTCGATGGGCCGCTGGTGACATGTACGGGAACGTCCCGACCACCGCGGTTCGTGGATGCGATTCGCCCGGTGTGATCAGCCGGGCCGTCCCGAAGTCGCAGAGCTTCCACACCCCGGAGCGATGCCACAGCATGTTGGCCGGCTTGACGTCGCGGTGGACGCCGCCGTTGCTGTGGGCGGCGGCCAGCGCGCCCAGCATCTCCTCCACGAGCTGGGCGGACTCGACCGGCGTCAGCAGGTGCGGGTCACGCATCTGCAGCTCGTCGGCCAGCGACCGCTCGCAGAGCTCGGTGGCGATCCAGGCGCAATCGTCATAGGGACCGGACTCAGCCACGATGTCGGCGTCGTAGAAGCGGACGATGTTCGGGTGCTCCAGCTCCGCCAGCCGGCTGATCTCGTGGCGCCAGCTGGCAAACGCCGCCTCGTCCGACACCGGGGTGAGCTTGAGTGCCCGGAAGACGTCCACATGGCGGCGCCGCGCCTTCCACACCTCGCCGAAGCCGCCCGACCCGAGCCGTTCCTCCAGGACCCAGCCCGCCACGACCCGGTTGGTGGCGCTCACCCGCCCACCCTAACGATCCGTCACCTTGCCGATGTCGGGATCGACCGATCTCGGGCAGCGCCGGCGCACGATGCGGGAGCGTGCGAGTTGGTCGTCGAGACCCTGGTGCGCTCCGGGGCTGGTGATGACCGATACCGCCAAAGCGGTCCGCCACGCCAACGCCGCCGCCACCAGGCAGGCGAGGACGACAGCAGTGCGCGGCGCCGTCCCTTCGCTCAGGCCGAGCGCGAGCCAGCCGAGCGGCTGCACCCCGGAGACCAGAAGCCACCGGCGGATCGACCGGCCGAGCGACAACCGTCTCCCGGAGTCCGCATCGATGACCCGCAGCCCGCACACCAGCTTGCCAAGGCTTGCTCCGACCCATGTCGCGACGACCTCGTACATGATCGAGGCAACGAGGCCGGCGCTCGCTATGGCGACAGCAACGATCACGGCGTCCGTTGGGGCGTCGCCACCATCGCCGGCAGCCAGGACGTAGACGACGCTCCCGGCCAACAGTGACATGAACTGGATGGCGACCAGCAACACGTCGTCGATGAGGCGTGCGATGCCCCGGCGGGACACCATCCCGGACCAGATGAGCCGTTGCTCCCAGGATCTTTGCGGGACGTCCATCGACCACATGGTCCGGGACCGCCATCCCTGCCGCCCTCGGCACAACCCCTCAAATCCGCTTGGGGGAACCCGAGATCGGCACAGCATGGGTGATCCGTAGCGACGGGCCTGTTCGATCGTCCCGGCGTCGTTTGGTTCGGGTGGTCGCCTACTGTTCGGAGCGGTGGGGAACGAGCGACCCACGGCCGCGGAGCGGGAACGTCAGGCGTTCTCGCTGCTGCGTCGTGGTGACCTCCGGTCTGCGTTGGCGGCCGCCGAGGCCGGCGAGCCGACCTTGAAGCTGGCCATGCTGGCCGCCGAGGTCCGAGTGTGCTTGGGGCGCTGCGACCTCGACCGACTCGAGCAGCTCCAGGAGGAGGTCGCCGCCAGCGGCGACGACACGCTGGCGCTGCGGCTGGCGGCCACGTTCGCCGAGCTCCATGCGAGCCGAAGTGACGCGATCTGCGAGACGATCGCTCGGGAGGCCCTCCTCGGCGCCGCCGACGTGCAGCTGCAGGCGCCCGACGCGCTCTGGGCGCGGGGCCGGCTGTGGCGGACCTTGGCCATGGCCGCCGTGCTGATCGGCAATGACCGCCGGACGGAGGCAACAGGCCTTCTGGAGCACGCCATAGCGGACCTGCGCCGGGCCGGTTTCGATGCCGAGTGTGCTCGGAGCGCAGCCAGCCTTCGTTTCGCATGGACGCTGGCCTTCGGCGAGGACGTCGAGTCGGCCGCCGAGACCGTCGCCGAGTGCCTGGCGTGGGTGCGCCAGCTGGGGTCCGACTACGTCGACCTCTTGCTGGGCTACCGGATCGTCCTCGATCTCGGCCGTGGCGAGTTCGCCGCCATGGCCGCCGGTGCGGACGAGCTGGACCGCATGGCGCTCGATCGGCCGCTGCACCCGGTCGCGCGTGCCTTGTCGAGCTTCGTCCGGCTGGCGACCCGGTTGCTGGCCGAAGGCCCCACACCAGGCGTGCTCACCGCGGCCGACGAGCACCTGGACCTGGTCCGATCGGAGATCCTTCCCGGATTGGCCAGCCAGTTCGTCGTGCTGGCTGCGGTGATGGTCGACGCCGGCCACATCCTGCCGGAGGACCTCCAGCTGGCGCGGCGCTGGGCGACGCGGGCCGCCGCGAGCGCCCCCCACCTTCCGAAGGTGGGCCGGGAGCTGGCGTCGTTGCTCACCCGCCTCGACCTGCTCGAGCGCGGCGACCTCGCCGCCATCGAGGCCGTCGATGCCGACCTGGACGCCGGGCGGCGGCTCGGCCTGCATCGCGACGTGGCGCAACGGGCGCTCCGAGCCGCGCTCGCGGCGCGCCGAGCCGGCTGCCACGACGTCGCAGAGCGCCTCTACCTGGAAGCGGTCGCCGATCTACCGCCCGTGGAGCAACGTCTGCTCTGGGAGAACGCCCTGGCCGGCCAGGTGCTGGCGACCCGGTCCACGACCAGTTCGCCGGTGCGCCTGCTGCTGCTCGGACCGACCGTGCGCACCGAGGTCGCCGGGATCACCCAGCCGCTCAGCGCGGCCCTGGCGCGCCTGGTCGTCGCTCTGGTCGCCCAGGGTGGCGCGGCCCCGGTGGATCGGCTGATCGACATGGTCTGGCCCGATGCGGAGCCCGAGTCCGGCCGCGCCCGGCTGCGGGTGGCGCTGCACCGCCTGCGCTCCGCCCTCCGCGGGGACGGCGGTGGTGGCGGTGGTGGCGGTGGTGGCGGCCGAGGTCCGGAGGCGGAGCAGCTGGTGTCCCGCCGAGGCGACATCGTGGCGCTGACCCCTCGCGTCGAGGTCGACGCGATCACCTTCGAGAAGCTCGCCGTCGGCACCGCCGAGGACCGCCGCGCCGCGCTCGACCTCTACCAGGGTGACGTCGCCGGAGTGCAGCTGGCCTATCACGACGTGGCCGCACCCCTGCGGCGACGTCTGGCGGCCACCTGGCGGCAGACCGCACGAGAAGCGCTCGAAGACCCGGGCCTGTCGCGTGGCCGGGTCGTGCGCATCGCCACCGTCGCCGCTTCCGGCGCCGACGACGACCCGGAGATGGCCGAACTCCTTGCAGAGGCAGAACGGCGCCTGCGGTAACGGGCGACCGGGCGTTGCCGCCCGGGCGGTGACTGCCCGGAGACGCGTTCGTCGGATGGTCGTGCCCTCGACATCGGCACCTCGCACATGGGGGTCAGGGCATGGACAGCGAGCGACCCGCACGGCCCGTCGACCGGCGCGGCACCGCCCCGGGGGGTCGCAGCGGTCGTCAGAACACGCCCCCGGTCACTCCCAACCGCGGCATGGCCTTGCTCTCCCTGCAGCGGCGGGCCGGCAACCGCGCGGTGACCGGGCTCGTGCAGCGGAGCCCGACGCGAGGGCCCATGGTCATGCAACGGCGCACCGCGAACGCCGCCACGACGGCGCGACTCCGCGCGGCCGAGACCCGACTCGACAGCGTCAGCGCCGCCGCCAGTCGCCAGTCCACCGGCCTCAACCAGATCAGTGACCGCAGCATCGCAGACCTCAAAGCTGCGACGGCGCACCTGAAGAAGTCCAGCGAGGACTACAAGACCGGTCACCAGCGGTTCTACGACAAGCTCGTCGAGGCCGACGCGAGGCACGAGTTCACGCAGGCTGTCGAGGGGGCGGTGCAGGGCGTCTTGATCGCCGCGGCGCTGGCCGTGGTCGCCCCGGAGGCGCTCTTGGTGTCCGCGACGTTGGGAGCCGCCGCCAAGTCGACCTCCTCATCATTGAGGGCGATCGGCATGGCCGCACAGGCCGAGACGAATTTGGGGGTCACTGCTGCCAAGAAGGCGACCGAAGGAGGCTTGGGTGAGGTCGCCGAGCAGGTGGCGGGAGGCGGTGTGACGGCCGCGCAGTCGGCCGACGTGCGACCGACGAGCACCGCGGCCGGTGCCGGGCCGGCTGCCGGGGACAAGTTCGAGGAGGCGTTCGCGACGCTCGCGAAGATGGTCGATCAGCTCCCCGCCCTGGGGTCGGTCGCCACGGCCCAGTCATCCGTGGCCCTCGCGGCCGAGCAACTGGCCCGTGACTCCACTCGGTTGCGAGCCGGCGACCAGGCCCGCTGGACCGCCGAGGAGATCGAGGCGAAGGTCGCCGCGCTGGAGCGGCTGAAGACGGCCGGCGACATGTCGCTCACCCGGGCGCGTTCGGTGGGTGCCCGGCTCTCGGTGATCAAGAGCCAGCTGATCGCCAAGCCCGCGCTATCCCCCGACGAGGTCGAGCATCGGCTCTGGACCTCGTGGATGGCCAGCCTGAGCGGCGACGCCCACAAGATCCTGGACAACAAGGTGCTGGAGGAATACCTCGGCCCCGGGGGCAAGAACTACTTCGACTTCGGCGCCTTGACCACCGACTCCGACACCGAGGAGGCGGTGAAGTCCGCCCGGCGCCGCTGGCTGACCGAACACGGCATCACCCCAGGCCCGTACCCGGACACGCAGTACCAGACGAAGCTCAAGCTCGACGAGATCCAGCAGAACGTCATCGGCAAGACCGGTGTGATCGTCGGGAACTACGGGTTCTCGGGCCCGATGGTCAGAGTGGCAGGTCGCGTGTTCACCTACGCCCGGAACGCCGGACCGCTCGCGGACGGCACCCCAGTGGTAGCGCTGCTGGCGATGCCGCAGAAGGGCTACCTCGATGGTGAGTACCCGATCGCCCAGGTGACCGACCGCAATATCAACATCCTGTGCAACACGCTGGCCGACCCATCCCCGGCACCCACCAACCCCCCATGACCCGCTCCGCCCAGGTCAGATGCCGTTTGCCCCCCCGCTGATGAAGAAAGCCCTGTGAGAGAGGTACGACGTTGGGTGGCACTGCGTTCGAGTCGGGAGTCGGGTTGTCGTGACGGTCGTGGATCTGGCCCGCTCCAACGGCCACGACCTCGGCCTGACCGACGCCCAAGCCCGCCACACCGCCCACGAGCTGGTCCGCCAAGCCGAAGCAGCGGGGAGAGGACCACCGGCACCGTCCTGGCCCGCCGTTTCGGTCGCAGCGACCGCTAGGGCCGCCTCCAGATCGAACGCGCCCGTACCGGAGCCATACGGGTCTCGTCGCCCGGACCGAAGCCAGTCGACGGCCGCGCTCGCGGCCGAACCCCCGGCGGCCTCCACCGCCCGCGTCGCCGGTGGGACGGCCGGCGACGATCGACGTTGCGGCGATGCTGGTGGTCGGGTTCGTTGCTGCCGCCTCATATGGGCACATGCTCCAGGTGGCGACGATGGCCGGTGAGCGTCTGTGGATCGCTCGCCTGTTCCGATCACTGTCGACGGCCTCGTCCTCATCGCGCTCGGCCACCAAGGCAGCGAATCCCGCTGGTGGCTGGCGCTAGCGATCGCTGTGTCAGTCGCCGCCAACATCGCGGCGGCCCATCCCACCCTCGAAGGCCGCCTGGCCACCCCTCGCCCTCCTCGGCGCCCACCGCCTCCTCCACACCAAGAGCACGTCCATCAAGACTCGAACAGAAGGTGGCTTGCTCTGATGCACTACACCCCGCTGCAGGCTTGCTGGAGCCGCCGGCTTGCGGTCTTCCGCTCGAACACCCGGTAGCTCCCATTTGAACGCTTGATCGCATCACAGAAGAGGAGATCTTCCACATCGGAGTCTCCGTCTTGGCAAGCATCGGCATCACTATTCGCTCGGATGTAGCCCCATCCACGGAGAATGGAATCGTCCTCGATCACGTCACAG
>Ga0075429_100003282_pt1 | contig 13782 bp, 9 predicted proteins | sample RhiMetdeltSRZDD3_FD_75295 | JGI IMG/M metagenome (GOLD analysis project Ga0075429, IMG submission 75295) | Populus rhizosphere microbial communities from Tennessee, USA - Rhizosphere MetaG P. deltoides SRZDD3 | ecosystem: Host-associated > Plants > Roots > Rhizosphere > Soil | place: USA... | reverse complement strand
GTCAAGTTCCCGCGGGCCGTCGTGGAAAAGTACATTAAGGTCTTGCCTCCCAAATTTACCTTCCATGGTCGCGACCCGAAATACGATAAGACAATCCCCGATGATAGTCCGGTCATCGTGACAGGGAGCTCCGCGCCGGATATCCTGGACCCGGTCACGGGCGTAGAGCGGCGGGCGGTCATCGGCGACATCGTGCGGATCGCCCATCTCATCCAGGAGCTTCCCGCCTATGACATGTTCTCCGTCTCGGTGTTGGCCGATGATGCTCCGGACAATCAATTTACGCTGGCTCGCCTGTACCCGGCCATGAAATATTGTGCGAAGCCGATCCGTATCACTTCCAAAGACCTGCCGGATGCAAAAGACATTCTGCAGCTTGCCTATCTGGTCGCAGGCAGCGAAGAGGCGTATCGGGAACACCCTTTCATCACGCATCACTATTGTCCCGTCGTTTCACCGCTCACCATGGATCATCTTTCCACAGAAGCGGTGATGTTCTTTGCCGAACAGGGACTGCCCGTCTACCCGACCATCGTGCCTAACGCTGGCCTGACCTCGCCAATGTCGTTGGCGGGGACGCTGGCGCAGGGCAACGCCGAGTTCCTGGCGGCTGCCATGCTCATGCAGATGACGCGCGAGGGGACCCAGTTGATCTATGCCACGCTGCCAACCGTCGCCGATATGCGCACAGGCGCGTATGCATCCGGCGGCGTCGAGTGCGGGATCCTGCACATGGCGCACGCCCAGATGGCGCATTTCTATAATGTGCCGTACGGCGGATATATTGGGCTCACCAACTCCAAGATCAACGACGCGCAATCCGGCTACGAGACAGGTCTTTCCACCATGGCGGGGCTGCTTGCCGGCATGGACATGATGAACATGGGCGGACTAGTCGAGGCGTTAAAGACGTTCGATTTTGCGAAAGCGGTCATCGACGACGAGATCGCCCAGATGCTCAAACGCATGAAGCGCGGCCTCGAGTTCAGCGAGGAGAACCTGGCGGTGGATGTCATCAAGAAGATCGGCCCGGGCGGATCGTTCATCGTCGAGCCGCACACAATCAAACGCATGAAGACCGCCGGGCTGCTGACCAAGCTCTCCGACCGCGATACGCGTTCACAATGGACGAAGAAAGGCGCGCGCGACATCCATACTCGAGCGATGGAGCGCGTCCGCGAGATCCTGGCGAAACCAAGCTCGACTCTGTTCCCGCAGGAAATCGAGGACCGCATCCGCGCCCACTTCACCGACCTGATCACCGCAGAGATGGAAGTGCCCGAAGGCTTACAAGTCGTCTCGACCTAAATAATAAACGCTGGTCCGTCGAGACCAGCGTTTTTCTTGTTCAATTCTGCAGGTGAAGCAGAGCGGCATTACAAGGGCTTCATCTTCATCGACGGAGGGATCGCGATATCGAGCAGCTTCAGGATCGTGGGCGCGATCTGAAGGTGGGAGACGGTTTCACCCGTATCGCCTTTGCCCTGTCCATCGGGCGAGATGATGAACAACGGCACCTCACGCTGCTCGGGTGTGGTCCCGCCGTGATGCCCATCGCTGTTGATCCCATGATCGCCGGTGATCAACAGCGTATAGCCGCGTTCCCGCCATTCCATAAAGACCGTCCCCAGCAGTACATCCTGCTTGATTGCCTGCCTGCGATACTGACTTGAATCGGAGCCATAGGTTTCACCGGTGTAATCCATCATGACCGGGTGGAGCAGCATATAATCGGGGGAAAACCGCCGTACCAGGGAGGCTGCCGAGGCGAAGGACTCCTCGTCCGGATAATCATCCGTCCTGTGAAACCGCCCGTGTTGAACCAATGATTTCTCGTTATCCACTTCTTTGTCATCGATCCAATCAAAGGGCGCCCGGTTATACAATTCGGACACCCAGTAATACGCCACGGCGGCCGTGACTTTGCCTGCCTCCACCACGCTCTGAAAGACATTGGGCATGGTGGAACGCCGGGCGATGGTATTGGCGATGATCCCGTGCTCGCTGGTTGGCATACCTGTGTGAATCGTTTCATACATGGGCCGTGACATGCTCGGCAGCTCCCCGACGATCTTATACAGGGTTGCCTGCTTTGTCTCGACAAGGTGTCCCAGAAAACCCATATGGCTCCTGGCAACGTCATAGCGGAGGGCATCAGACATGATAAGGATTACTTTGCTCATAGCGGTTGTATAAAGCCTTTCTTTCTAAATTAAGATAGCGAACGTTCCTTACGTTCGCTATTTATGTGTTGGTCATTCTATCTGCAAATGCTACTTCTACAAATGTGGATGAAAGCACTTATGCCGCGGGCACGTGACCGTTGGCGCTTACTTCCTCCAGCACAAGCACCGCTTCACGCGAGCAGGTGACCTGATCGGTGGTGCCAATCTGGGGTAGTTCGAGGGACGGGTAGTTGAAGGTGTCCATGGTGAATCTGCTGTTGCCGATCAGGATGTGGACACGGACAACAGAACCCAGAAACGTGATGTTCTCAATTCTGCAATCGACCACATTCGCCTTCTTCCCCTCGGAAGCAAAACTAAACCTCTCGGGACGGATGGCGATGCGAACCTTGTCGCCTTTTTTTAGTCCATCCATTTTTGCAGCGGAAGTAAATTGCACGCCGTCCACGTTGAGCAATCCTTTTGCTGCATCCGTTACCTCAGCAACCGCTGTATTCAACGAGCCGACAAAATTGGCTACGAAGGGGGTCCTGGGGAAATTATAAATATCAAATGGTGTGCCGACCTGTTCCACGTTTCCATCATACATAACCACGATTCGGTCAGAAATGGATAGGGCCTCCTCCTGGTCGTGGGTCACAAAGATGGCGGTAATCCCCAGCCTCTTTTGGATCTCCCGAATTTGCGCTCGTAGGCTCACGCGGATCTTCGCGTCCAGGGCCGAGAGAGGTTCATCGAGCAGGAGGACGTTGGGACGTATGGCAAGCGCACGCGCCAGTGAGACACGCTGTTGCTGTCCGCCCGAGAGCTGGAATGGATATTTATCTACATGCTTTTCCAGATTGACAAGACTCACCATTTCCTTCACGCGCTCGTTAATCTCTGGTTTGCTTGCCTTCCGCACGCGCAAGCCAAAACCGATATTCTGGGCAACGGTCATATTGGGAAACAGAGCATAGGATTGAAAGATCATGCCCATGTTGCGCTGATTTGGCGATTGTTCGGTGATGTCGGCGCCATCCAGTGTAATTGTGCCATTCGTTGGGGTTTCAAATCCTGCCACCATCCGGAGGGTTGTGGTTTTTCCGCAACCCGAGGGTCCCAAAAAGGATACGAACTCGCCTTTTTCTACACCGAGGTTGAAATCTTTGACCGCAAACGTATCTGCGAATTGTTTGGATACATCAGAGAGGGTTAGGTATGCCATTTGGTTTCTCGATTGATAGAATTAGTGCCCGGCAGTTGTTTGAGCCTGTCCTCCGGTGACCAGTTGAATAAGGCCCATAGCCGCCCAAGTGATGGCAAAAGCCACGATCGCCATCGCGGAGGGCTCATACACCTTGCTTCGGGTCAGGTCTGACATATAGGGTCCCAGGGTATGTTGCGCCATATACAGGGCAATGGTCAGCTCGCCAATGACAATCGCGAAGGTCAACAGGGCGCCCGAGAGCAGGGCCGTTCGCAGGTTGGGGAATATGACCTGGAGAAGGATTGTAGGCCAGTTTGCACCTAAGCTTTGAGCGGCCTCCGTAAGCGCTCGAACATCTATCGCCCGCAGCCCATTGTCGACCGAACGGAACATATAAGGAAACGACAAGGCAACGTATATACAGATGAGGACAACCCGTGAACTGTTGTAAGTGGCCGTCCACAGCAGCGGCGGCCGGCTGTAAAGGAGGATGATCCCAAATACCAATACGACCGCAGGAATTACGAATGGCAAGAGTGCGATAAATTCGACGATAGATCGCAACTTAGGCAACCGCAATGTAACCCAATAAGCAGTCGGAACAACAATGAGCAGGCTGAGGAATATCGCGGCAATAGCATTGACAATCGATTGGCTGAAGGCTGGCAGGAAATTGGTATCAGCAAATAATTTTCGGTATGCCTCAAAGCCAAGCACGTCTTTCGTCCCTCGCAATGACCAGTAGAAGGTAGCCCCGAGTGGAATTAGAAAGTAGAGGCTCACCACCCCAAATATCAGCCAGGATGACAGTCGCTTCCTGGTGACTGGATGCTGAACTGTAACTGTGGCAGAGGCAGCAGAGGCAGGAGTGGTTGTCATTTCAGCCACCTTTCTGAGCGACGCTGGAGGGGTGAATAAACAAAAAATATGAGAAATGCCATGATCAGCACCATTCCCATCGCCACCGCATAACCGAGACCAGGGTTGTGGAGAACATCGCCTGAGATCTGCCGTCCAATGAGAAGGGTGGCCAGGTCAAAGAGGCCGCCGGTCAGAGCGTACGCAGTGGCATGGGCGCCAAATGCGCTACCGAAGAGCAAAATCATTGTACCCAGGATAGAAGGCGTCAGCACTGGCAACGCAACCTGCCACCAGTATTGAAACGGGGAAGCACCGAGATTCTCAGCCGCCTCCCGCCATTCACGTTTCAGCCCGTCGAGCGCAGGTAAAATAGTGAGCGCCATCAGTGGAATCTGAAAGTAGAGATAGACCAGCGTAAGCCCCAAGAAAGAGTAAAGGCTAAATCCGGTTCTATAGAGATCTACCCCAAGCCACTTAAATAATGCCGTGATAAGACCCACACGACCAAGGGTAAATATATACGCTGTCGCAAGTGGGACACCGGCAAAGTTTGCAGCAACCCCAGAGAAGGTGGTGGTAAGCAACCGAACCCGGGGCGGAAGCCCTCCCATCGAAACCACCCATGCTATAAGAAAGCCGATCAAGCCTCCAAGAATGGCAGTAGTAAGGCTAATTTTGATCGACATACCGTAGGAGCTCAGCACGGTGTTAGTTGCCAGTTGGCCATAGTTGTCCAGGGTCAGCCCGCCTTCTGGTCCTTGCAGGCTTCGATAGGCGAGAATCAATACGGGTCCGATCAGAAACAGTCCGGAGAACACAAAGAAAGGCAGTACGCCAAGCCAGTTTCCGATAGGAATGCGCGGGGGGCGCAAAGCGCCCCCCGCAGTTGATTTTGCAGATTGGGAATTGGTAGAGTTGGTCTTCATCGAAGATTAAGGCGCTGGCGCTTCGACTGTGACACCAACTACGGTGGGCCAACCCTCGGTGATGATCGCTTTGGCAGCGTTGATCTCGTCAATCGTTGGGAAGAAGGCCCCTTCCGTGCTGGGCAGCTGCGCCGCCAAATCTTCAGGGACAGTGCCGGCTGCTAACATGGCATTGTATCTGATCGGATAGCAGAAGCCGGATGCCCAGGCAAGCTGGCCTTCGTCCGAGTACAGATACTCCATCCACAACTTGGCAGCGTTTGGATGAGGCGCATAGGCGCTGATCGCCTGCACGTACACACCTGCAATGCTGCCTTTGGTCGGGACGTTGGTCGCGATTTCAGGGTTGCCGGCAAGATTCACATTGTTGAGCATCGAATTGTAATTCCAGTCAATCATGACCGGAGTCTCCCCGATGCCGACCGTCTTGGAGTTTCCGTCAATCGGAACGAAATTACCGGCGTCGTTGAGCTGTTTGAAGAACTCGAGACCAGCCTGGGCGGCTTCCTCTCCCGTGGCACCGGTTGAAAGGCCAGCGGCCCATACCGAGAGAATTGCTGCATTGGAGGCCAGAGGATCACCCGACAGGGCAACCTGCCCATTGTACTCGGGCTTGAGCAGGTCGGCGTACTCGGTCGGAGGATTCTCCACCGCTGCCGTATTGACTTCGAATGAAAGTACCCCATAATAGTCGCCGTACCAGTAGCCTTCAGGATCCTTGGCGCTGTCAGGGATATCATCCCAAGTCGCCACTTTGTAGGGTTGGATAAGGCCTTCTTCCTTGGCTGAGGGACCGAACGCAAGACCAACATCAATCACGTCCGGAGCTTGTGGTCCCGGGTTGTTCTGGTTAGCTTTAATCGCCTCAATCTCATCACCAGAGCCAGCTCCTGGGTTGAGTTCATTCACTTCAATATCAGGATACTTCGCCTTGAAGCCTGCAAACACTGCTTCGTAATTGCACCAGTCATGCGGCAAGGCGATCGTGGTAAGCATCCCTTCAGCTTTCGCGGCTTCGTAAAGTGCAGCCATGGGATCGGCTGGTGCTTCGGTTGCCGCGGGCGCCTCTGTTGCCGGTGCTTCGGTGGGGGCCTCTGTCGCGGGCATTTCTGTGGCTGGTGCCTCCGTCGCAGCCGGAGGTGCTTCCGTTGCCCCGCCACCGCATGCAGCCAACAGAGAAGCAAACACGAGCAATGTCAATAGATTAAACAACAGCTTTCTAGCCTTCATTCTCTTCTCTCCTTTGGGATTGGTATTGAGCGCCACGCGCTCTCCTCAGGCGATATTATATTACCGGATTTGTAGAAATACTACGTCAGATTCGGCAAACATCTATTGACCCCGCCTGAAGTCTATGATTCTATTACCTCACACCTCATTATTTAACAAAGACACGGCAAACTTAACGAACCTGGTTATTCTTATGGTTAGCACTGAAGGTTCGATGAACGTGGATGGACTGGACTAACTTGTCCATATACCGACTTCGTGCTTCAGGTTGCTGCAGATTCGGCGTCACGTTTTTAGAGCAGTTGTGTTCTAACCTGAAAGTCCCAATGGTTTACTCTAGTACACTCGTTTCCGACTCGGAGGCTACGTCTATGACAGAGTGCCCGCGAAACTGATCTTCCCATCCCAATTCTTTCAATTTCATAAAGGAGACAATGCAATGGCTGATAGAGTGCACGAACACGATAAGCAAGTATTGCACAAGATGGGATATGCCCAGGAGCTAGCTCGCCGGATGAGCGGCTTTTCCAACTTTGCAATCTCGTTCTCGATCATTTGCATCCTGGCAGGAGGCATCTCTTCCTTCTATGCCGCCTTCAATTCTACTGGCGGAGGCGGTGCCTTTATTGGCTGGCTGATTGGTGGTTTCTTCTCTTTGATGGTCGCGTTCAGCATGGGGCAGATCGCCTCCGCGTATCCCACAGCCGGCGGCTTATACCACTGGGCTTCCATCCTCGGCGGAAAATTCCTTGGCTGGATGGCCGCCTGGTTCAACCTGCTGGGATTGCTCTTTGTTGTGTCCTCCGTCGACGTATTCCTTTATCAAGTCTTCTTTAAGGGAATCCTGGTAGACACCGTGCTGGGAGGCAACTTTCTCGGCATGGATGCCACAACCTGGAATATCAACGCCCAACACATCTTCGTGATCATTGCCCTGATCACCCAGGCGCTCCTGAACCATTATGGAATCAACATTACTACGAAGGTAACGGACTTGAGCGGCTACTTGATCTTTGCCCTGACTATCATCTTCGTCGTCGCACTGTTTGCCTTCTCGCCCGTCCCGATGGATTTCTCGCGCCTCTTCACCTTCACGAATTACACAGGGGAACCGGGCGGCAACGTAATTCCGAGTGCAGTACCGAGTTTATTCCTGGCATTCTTCTTCGGCCTGATCTACGTCATGTACACCATCACGGGCTTCGATGCCTCGGGCCACACCTCAGAAGAGACTCACGACGCACAGGTGAATGTTCCCAAGGGCATGTGGACATCCGTGTTTTATTCCTGGACCTTTGGCCTTCTGCTGGTCGCGGCGTTCGTGTTGACCATGCCAGACCTGAATGAAGCTGCCGCGGCAGGATTTGGTTCCTATCTGGTTCCGTTTACCGCCTCGCTCATGCCGTATTGGCTCAAGCTGGTCCTGGCAGTAGGTTTCGTGGTCGTAAACTATATCTGTGCTCTGGCGGGCCTAACCTCCACATCGCGCATGATGTTCGCCTTTGCGCGTGATGGCGGTTTGCCGGCTTCCAAGTTCCTCTCGCATATTGACACCAGGTATCGCACGCCCACGTATGCCATCTGGACCGGCGCCGTGCTTGCATTCGTTACATCTCTGACAGGGATTATTGGCAATGCACTGGGCTTGAAAGGCGTGGATATCTTCCTTGTTCTGGCGACGGGATGCGCCGTCTTTCTCTATATTTCGTATGCAGTACCGGTCCTGGCTGGTTTCTTTGCAGAAGGCAAAACCTGGAAGGAAAAAGGTCCTTTCAATTTGGGTGCACTGTCCAAACCGATTGCGCTGGTTAGCGGAGTTGGTGTCGCGCTTTTGTCAACGACAGGCTTCTTCCCGCCCAATCAGCCTGTTTTCTATCTGACTCTCGGTATGATCATCATCCTGCCCATCCTTTGGTTCGCCGGGATCAACAAGTCCTTTGAAGGTGTTCCGCAGGGCGAAAAGATTGCCCAGCGCCAGAAGATGATTGCCGAGATCGAAAAGAAATACGGCGAAGGCGATTAGCAAATATTGACACGCTAGGAACGCGGCATCTCTTACGAGTGCCGCGTTCGTTTGTGTAGGAGACAATGAAATATCTTCTCGGCATCGATCAGGGTACAACACAGACCACCGCAGTCATCGTCAATGAGTTCGGTGAAATGGTGGAGAAAAATTCGGCGCAGCTGCCGGCGCGCTTTCCGCAGGCGGGATGGGTGGAGCAGGACCCTCTGGATATCGTTCGAACCGTGAAAGAGGCTTGTGTGCCCCTGCTCGATAAATATGATATCGCTGCAGTGGGCTTTGATAACCAGGGAGAGACATTCGTCCTCTGGGATAAAGATACGGGGCAGCCAGTCACGCCCGCCATTGTCTGGCAGGATACGCGCGGGGAATCTGTTTGTAAAGCGCTCGCGGCAGGCGTGGACCTGAATGGGCTGCGCCAAAAGACAGGCTTGCTGCTCGACAGTTATTTCTCCGCACCCAAGCTAAAGTGGGTCTTTGAGAATTATCCGGAGATCCGTGTACGAGCGCACGCAGGAAAGCTCAAATTCGGCACCACCGAAACCTGGGTGATCTGGTCTCTCACGAATGGCAACTACCATGTGACCGATCCTTCCACTGCATCCCGGACTCTGCTGTTCGACATGAATTGTTTCGAATGGGACGACGAGCTCCTGGCGCTGTTTGATGTGCCACGTAGTATGCTTCCGGCGGTGAAACCTTCTGCTGGCTTGATCGGTGAGGTGGACTTTGGGAACGGGAGACTTCTGCCTCTCCATGCTTTGCTGGTAGACCAGCAAGCCGCCTTGTTCGGTCAGGCCTGCTTCAATGCCGGCGAGATGAAATGCTCCTTCGGCACGGGCAGTTTCCTGCTCATGAACATCGGGGACAAGCCGCGGCTCTCAGACAATGGACTCCTGACCACGGTTGGATGGAATTTCGATGGCCACACCGCCTACGCCTTCGATGGGGGTATCTTCGTCACTGGTTCGGCAGTCCAATGGCTGCGCGATAACCTGAAGGTAATCCCTGACTCCGCGGCGAGCAACGAGGCGGCGAATCGCTCAACCGACCCCGGTGTAGTCGTTGTCCCGGCATTACAGGGGCTTGCGGCGCCTCACTGGCGCACCGACGTTCGCGGCGCGATGTTTGGATTGAACCGCAGCACGACCTCGGACGACATCGTCCGCGCGACCCTGGATGGGATTGCCTGCCGGGTCTACGAGGTTGTTACGGCCATGTCACAGGATGCCGGGCAGGCCCCTCCGCATCTCAAAGTGGATGGAGGGCCTTCAGGCAACCCCCATCTTATGCAAATGATCGCCGACCTGCTCAACCTGGAAGTCCGCGTCTCTGCCGCCCTGGAAGCGACCGCGATCGGGATCGCCAATCTCGCCGGCGTATCGGCGCTGGGGACATCCCTGGAAGATCTGTCAAAGAGCTGGAAGGCAGAAACCGTCTATTCGCCAAAGATGAAGGAAGAAGAGAGAGCAAAGAAGCTCCTCCAGTGGAATAAAGCCCTGGAAGCGGTCAAGGCGTATCATTCTTAAAACGATCCGCGTTGAGCGGAGTGAGCCAACGGCGAGCGCAGTCGAAACACAACCAATGGCTATAACTGGTCTTTCGACTTTCGTCGTCTCTGAACTCCTGCTCTTACCATGAACAAAATTCTATGAGTCAAACTTTCGATATCGCCATCATCGGTGCAGGTGCCGTTGGGTCTGCCATTGCACGTGAACTCTCACGTTATGAACTAAATGTCGTCCTTCTCGAAGCCAATACGGATGTGGGCATGGGGACTTCCAAAGCCAGCACCGCCATCTGGCACACGGGTTATGACGCAACGCCGGGCACACTCGAATCCAGGTTGTTGAAGCGCAGTTACCCTCTCATGCATGAATTCATGGAAGAGGTGGGAAGTCCCTTTGAATTGGTTGGCGGATTGTTGATTGCCTGGAATGAAGAGCAATTCCATACTCTTCCCAAGCTGTTGGAGAAGGCGCATCAGAATGGTGACCTGGATGTCTATATCATCAACAGGGAAGAAGTCTATCGGCGCGAACCGCGTTTAGGCGAAGGCGCGCTCGGTGGAATGTTCGTCCCGGGGGAAGGGATTCTTTGCACCTTCACCATTCCCTTGGCCTGCGCGACGCAGGCAGTGGTCAACGGGGTGACTCTCAGGGTGAGCTTCGCGGTGCAGTCCGTTCAGCACGTGGACAACGTTTCGATCATTTCCAACGGGAGCGAAGAGATCCGTGCAAATTGGGTGATCAATGCGGCGGGATTGTATTCGGATGAGATCAACGGTCTCTTTGGACATGAGAATTTCAAGGTCACGCCGCGCCGCGGGGAATTGATCGTCTACGATAAGCTGGCGCGTCCGCTGGTCAATCATGTCCTTCTGCCGGTTCCCACTGCCACGACGAAGGGAGTATTGATCAGCCCGACCGTCTATGGGAATGTGCTGCTCGGTCCGACGGCGGAAGACCTGCCCGACAAAACGGCGACGAACACCAGTGCGGGCGGATTGCAGTCTCTGCTCGAGAAAGGGAAGAAGATCCTGCCCGAATTGTTGGACGAGGAGGTCACCGCCACCTATGCGGGATTACGCGCCGCGACAGAACACAGCGATTATCAGATCGCGCTTCACGCAGATCAAAATTACATCTGTGTTGGCGGTATTCGATCGACAGGCATATCGGGATGTCTTGGCATTGCGGAGTATGTCAGGGATCTCTTGAAGCACGGCGGGGTTGCTTTACAGCCCAAGCCGGAATTCAAGACCATCAAAATGCCCACGATCGGCGAAGCCTTCACACGTCCCTATCAAAGCGCAGAGGGGATCGCAGAAAACCCCGACTATGGAAAGATGATCTGTCACTGCGAGCGGGTGTCACTTGGGGAGGTGCAAGACGCGATCTGTGCGGATATTCCGGCAACGACACTGGATGCGTTGCGCCGTAGAACCCGCGCCATACAGGGACGCTGCCAGGGTTTTAACTGTCATGCAGCATTGGTGAAAATCTTGGAGAGGCGTAGTAACGACTTTAGTCGTCCTCTCACTCGCGAGAGAAAAGCGACTGCAGTTGTCCGAAAGAGCGGGACCAGGAACGTCGCAACTACGGTTTTGATTGTCGGCGGCGGACCAGCGGGATTGGCTGCCGCGCTGGAGTTGAAAAAGCTTGGCGTCAAAGATGCGCTGGTCGCTGAACGCGAATCCGAAGCGGGCGGCATTCCACGCATGTGCGGGCATATCGGCTTTGGAATTACCGATTTGCACCGCGTCATGACCGGACCGAGTTATGCCCGCAGGTATCGTGAAATGGCTGAGCAAGCGGGAATTACGGTGCAGACAAATACGACAATTACAGGCTGGAATGAAGCCGCCCGAAGCGGCAACGCCAACATTTTAAGTTACACGGGTCCGGATGGCATCGGAACGATCGAAGCAAAATCTGTGTTGCTTGCCACCGGTGTGCGTGAGCGTCCGCGGGCGGCGAGGCTTGTGCCGGGATATCGCCCGCAAGGCGTGTTCACGACCGGGTCCCTCCAGCGTTTTGTATACGAACACCATCTGCCGGTCGGAAAGCGCGCGGTGATTATCGGCGCGGAACGCGTGAGTCTCTCGGTTGTGATGACCTTGATGCATGCGGGTGTAAGCGTGCCGCATATGATTACGGAACTGCCTTATCACCAGCTTTACCTTCCTGTATTTCTACCGGCGAAGATCTTGTTTGCCGATATTCTGGCGCGCACCTCAATCCTCACGAATCAGCGGGTGTCGAATATCTTTGGCCGCCAGCGTGTCGAAGGGATCGAAGTCACACATTTAGCCTCCGGCAAGACCCGAACGATCGAATGCGACACGGTGGTCTTCACGGGAGATTGGGTTCCCGAGAATGAGCTGGCAAGGAGAGGAGAGGTAGATACGGGCACCCCTTCGCTTGGACCACAGGTAGACCCGTTCTTCCGTACATCGCAGCCTGGCGTGTTCGCGGCAGGAAATCTCCTGCGCGGGGTGGAGACTGCTGATTGGTCGGCGCTCGAAGGACGGGGCGCGGCCCGGTCGATTGCCCGGTATTTGGCGAACGCTCAATGGAGCATGAACCGTCTTGGGGTCCAGGCGGAATCGCCCCTCGCCTGGATCTATCCTAATGTCCTCAGCCCGGATGTCCCCGTGGGCCAATTCTGGTTCCGTTCGAATGCGTTCTGTCAAAATGTGAACCTGGAGCTGATGCAGGGCGGGCGTGTTTTATATCAAAAGCGGTTGAGGCGCCTGATCGCAAATACCTCGCTACCCCTCAGCAGTCGCTGGGTTGAAAACGTGGATTTCGCAGGTGAGCCCGTAAAACTTGTCATACATTGACGAGTTATGGTAAAGTAAACCGTTTACCGAGACAGTCCAATCTCATTGCTGGAGCTACCATGCAAATCGCGCTCGTCATCGGTTCGACCATCTCAACGATCAAGGATGAATCTATTCGCGGGCGAAAGCTCCTGATTGTCCGCAAAGCGGATACGGCAGGAAATATGACCGGCGAGCCGTTCGTCGCCGTGGATACAGTCAGCGCCGGGGCGGGGGACCTGGTCCTCGTCGCCGACGGTTCATCCGCCCGATTTACCTCCCAAACCAATAATGCGCCCGTGGATGCAGTGATCGTCGGTGTCATCGACTCGCTTGAACTGGGCGGCGAGGTCACATACAGAAAATAATTTTTCACGTCGTAGGGAAGCGCTGCGGCCCTTCCCCACGACGTGGATGATTTTTATGGCAGACTCACGAGATCTCCTGTCCGTCGGTGTGGATGTTGGAACGACCACCACGCAAATCATCTTTTCGCGCCTCAATCTGCAGGATGTCTCCCGCCCGGGGCAGATCCCCCGTATCGACATTACCGATCGAAAGGTCATTTATCAGAGCCCGATCGTGTTCACCCCTCTGATCGATTCACAAACGATTGATGCAGACCGGCTCAATGAAATCGTTCGCCGCGAGTATGCCGCGGCGGGTGTTGACCCGCACCAGGTGGAGACAGGCGCGGTCATCATTACAGGCGAAACTGCCAAAAAGAAGAATGCAGATGAGATCCTGCGAGCGCTCTCGGGACTTGCCGGTGAGTTCGTTGTCAGCGTAGCGGGACCCAACGTGGAAAGCCTGATCGCGGGAAAAGGCGCGGGCGCAGCGGAGTATTCCCAAAAGAATTATGCGACTGTGACCAACGTTGATGTCGGCGGTGGAAGTGCCAACAGTGCCACCTTCCGCACGGGAAACCTGATCGGTGCTGCGGCGATGAATTATGGTGGGCGCATTTTGGAGATCGAACATTCGACAGGTCGTGTGCGCCATATCGCTGAACCTGCCAGGCATATTTTGAATGATATCGGTTT
>Ga0075429_100003281_pt1 | contig 13786 bp, 9 predicted proteins | sample RhiMetdeltSRZDD3_FD_75295 | JGI IMG/M metagenome (GOLD analysis project Ga0075429, IMG submission 75295) | Populus rhizosphere microbial communities from Tennessee, USA - Rhizosphere MetaG P. deltoides SRZDD3 | ecosystem: Host-associated > Plants > Roots > Rhizosphere > Soil | place: USA... | reverse complement strand
GTGGGATGTCAGTCTGTCGGCGACGTTCCAGAGTCTGTCGGGTCCGCAACTCAGCGCGAGCTACCCGATGTCGAACGCGATTGCCGGGCCGTCGCTCGGCCGGCCGTACACGGGCGTTCCGCCGAACATCAACATCGTTCCCAATGGGACGATGTACGGCGATCGCATCTACCAGACCGACTTTCGGATCAGCAAGGCGCTCCGGACCGGCGGTACAGTGATTCGGCCAACGTTCTCGGTCTACAACCTGTTCAACGCGAACCCAGTGCAGACGTACAACACGACCTACGGCGCCGCGTGGTTGTCGCCGACGGTCATCCTGCAGGCGAGGTTCTGGGACATTGGAGTGCAAGTAGACTTCTAATTGCGTGCTTGAATTCAAGGCGGGTCTGAAGACCCGCCTCTACCTCCTGGGCATCTGCTTTCTCGTCGGCTGCAATCGTGCGCCGACCCCTGAAACAAGCGCGCCGGTCGCACAACCGGCGCGCGTCGTTACATTCAACAAAGACATCGCGCCGATCCTCTTCGAGAATTGCGCGAGCTGCCACCGGCCGATCGAAGCAACGCCGACTGCAAAAGGCGGCGAAGTGCTGTGCGTGGCGGGTGCACCCTTTCCGTTGCTGGACTACGCGAGCGCGCGCCCGCGTGCTGATGAAATCGCGCAGGCCACGATCACGCGCGCGATGCCACCATGGCTGCCGGAATCGGGCCATGGCGAGTTTCTCAACGCGCGTCGTCTGAGCGACGAGCAAATCGCGCTGATTCAGCAGTGGGTCGAACAGGGTGCGCCCGAGGGCGTGGCCGCTGATCGACCGAAGACACCGTCGTTTCCAGACGGTTGGCAGCTGGGAACTCCCGACGTCGTGTTGAAGAGCGCGGAGTCGTACACGCTGCAACCGGGCAAGGGCGACGTCTTCCGCAACTTCGTGTTTCCCGTGCCGCGTTCGTCAACGCGCTACGTGCGCGCGATTGAATTCCGCGCCGACAACCCGAAGGTGCTGCACCACGCCAACGTGGCGGTCGATCCCGCGCGCGTATCGCGTCGCCTCGATCGAATCGATCCAGGGCCGGGATTTGCCACGATGCCAGAGGACGAAGTGCAGAATGTCTTCGGCTGGTCACCTGGCAAGGTTCCGATCCGCGAGCCCGAAGACACGGCATGGGCGTTGGAGGAGGGCAGCGATCTTGTTGTGCAGCTCCACATGGTCCCCGGCGCGAAAGCCGAGACCGTCCAGCCATCGATAGGACTCTTCTTCACGTCGACTCCGCCTACGCGCGTCCCGATCGTCATCAAGCTCGAGTCGAAGACGATTGACATCCCAGCCGGTGAACCGAACTACGTCATCGAAGACAGCTACGTCCTCCCGGTCGACGTTTCTGTCGTCAGCGTCTATCCGCACGCTCACTATCTGGCCAGGGAGATGCGCGGCACGGCGACGCTGCCTGACGGTTCAGTGAAGCCGCTGATCTGGATCAAGCAATGGGACATCCGCTGGCAGGACCAGTACCGCTACAAAGATCCGGTCACCCTGCCCAGGGGAACGACTTTGCGGATGCGCTTCACGTATGACAACTCCGAGGCCAACCCGCGGAGCCCGCGTCCTGCACGACGCGTCACGTGGGGGCAGAACGCGACCGACGAGATGGGCGCGCTGTGGGTGGAGGTCATTCCGCGCAACAGCGGTGATGCTGCGGTTCTCACGCAGGACTACTTCCGGCGCGCACTGGTCACCGACATCGCGAACGCCGAGATGCAGGTCCGCACCGACCCGAAGAACGCTGCCGCGCACAACCGGCTCTCGCTGAAGTACGTGCAGGCCGGCCGGGTGCAGGATGCTCAGGCTCGCCTCAACGACGCGCTGCGTCTTGCGCCAGACGATGCGGAAGCGCATAGCAACCTGGGTACAGTGCTGCAGATGCAGGGCAGGCTCGCCGAGGCCACGCCGCATCTGGAGACGGCGGTGAAGCTCAAGCCCAACGACGATCGCATTCGGCTCAACTTCGCGAATGGGCTGACGGCGGCAGGCCGATCGAATGACGCCATCCGCGAATACGAGCGCGCCATCGCTCTCAATGGCGAGAATGCCGACGCGCACTTCAATCTCGCGATGCTGCTCGGGCCGCAGAACCGGTTGGATGAGGCCATCGCGCACCTGCGGCGTGTGGTCGAGCTGACGCCGAGGAACAGCGAGGCCCATCGCAACCTGTCAGTCGCCTACGGGCTGCAGGGGAAACTGGATCAGGCGATCGCCGAAGCGCGTGAAGCGCTCCGGATCCAGCCTGAGTCCGCGGCGGCGCGCCAGCAACTCGATCGGCTGCTTGCGTTGCAGGGGCGGTGATAATGACACCGGGTGTGATTTCCACGATACCATGCGGAAATCACACCCGGTGTCTTTGACGAGAGCGTGTCTATGAACCGACTACTTGCTGTCTGTCTGACTCTGCTTGTCCTCGCGCCCGCCTCGAATGCCTCGGCCCAGCTCCTGGCCGCAAAGGATGGCCCGATTGTCTACGGCCACCATCACCTGAACGTCACGGACATGGGCGCTGCGAAGAAATTTTGGGTCGACGCGCTTGGGGGCGTGTTGGTCATCGTCGGTCCGGAGAAGCGCGAGATCATCAAGTTCCCGAACGCGCTGATGTTATTGCGCGCCCAGAAGCCCACGAGCGGGAGCAAGGGTTCGACCGTCGATCACATCGGGTTCTCAGTGAAGAATCTGCGTCAGGTCGTCGACCGCGTGAAAGCTGGTGGCTACCGCATGGTCACCTCGTCCGAAGCGCCGCCCAACGTCAAGGTACAGGACGACATCGGCGTCGTCGAGGGCGGGCCGGTCAGCGGCATCGCCTATGTGATGGCTCCTGACGACGCAAAGGTCGAACTGGTCGAGATGAAAGCGCAGACCGCACCCATTGCCTCGCATCACCTTCACTTCTTCGGCATGAACAAGGAGATGCAGGCCTGGTATATGCAGACGTTCGGCGCCGCGACGCTCGCCTCGGCTAATCCGGCGTTCATCAGCGCGAGCCTGCCTGGCCTCACGATGAATTTCTCGCCCTCACAAACGCCCGTAGTCGGCACACAAGGACGCGCGATCGATCACGTCGGCTTCGAAGTGAAGAATCTCGAAGCATTCACCAAGAAGCTCGAGTCGCAGGGAATCAAGCTCGCATCACCTTATCGGCAGGTGCCTGCGCTCAACATTTCGATCGCCTTCATCACCGATCCGTGGGGTACGTACATCGAGCTCACGGAGGGACTGGACAAGATCAACTGACTCGGGACTCGGGATCCGGGACTCGGGATCCGATTTCGTCAGCTAACTCCTCGTAACCCCAGAGTGGGTAATCACCACGTAACACGACCGTGTCTGTCTATTAGCAGTCGTCCGGAATCGAAACAGGCGCGTTCGTATCTGGTCACTCCAGACGTTGAAGCTAAGTGAGAACCGCGGGGGTAGCTGTCGCGTATTAACAGCTAACCAGCCAGGGCTCCGCCCTTGATATCGGGCGGAGTCCTCGGGCTGGTTGCCAGTATCTTTTGGGCGCGCCTTGTGTCGAACCGTGACATGGCACGGCCGGTGCGGGGATGGCAGCTCGACGGGCCGGTGCAGGGCCTGTCAACAGGGCGGAACGGCGGCGCGTGGCAGCGCGCCGTCGTTCCTGATCACAACTCGCAGGTACGACTGCGGGCTGGACTGATCCCAGTATAGGAGACGGGCCAGCCCTGCTCAGGAGGCTGGTCATGTGGAGCGCCGCGACGATATTGGTCTGCGCGCTGGACCTGCTGGGTCGCAGTGCCCCATCGCTTCCGCCGATCGCGTTCGTGGATACCCGTCCGCCGGACGTGAGCGAGCGCGCCGAAGCGTTCGTGCGGATCGGCGATCCGACGATCTACCTGTTGACTTCGAGCGCCTTGTTCAAGGAGGCGCAGAGCTCGCGCGAGAAGTGCGGCGGGTTCCACGCGCTGCGCAAGCTCGCGAGCGTCATCGTCCACGAGGAATGGCACGTCCGTCACGGCACCGATGAACGCGGCGCGTACGAGGCTCAGTTGACGGCGCTGGCAAGCATGAGTGCGGGACTGGGGACCGCGGTGTACGGCGACGTCATCCGAGCGATGCGCGCCGCAGTAGAGACGCAGAAACGGATGGCGCGGGAAGGCCAGAGAGCGTCCGCAGCACCAGCGGTGTGGGACCCCGATGACGGCGCCCGCGCGCGCTTGAAAATCCAGAGCGCCCACGTGTACGCGACCGTCCCGCTGGTCTCCCTTTATACCTGGTGAGAAGCTGTGGAGTAATGTGCTCGACAAGCCCCCCCGTCGCCGGCGCATCACGTTTCCGGGTGGCTTCCCCGCCATGTGAACCGAATACCTCTTTGGTCTCGATCTACCCCGTGAGGGGAAACGACCTCCTTTTGCGCCTTTAGGATCAGCAACCGTCGGTGCGCATCAAGACTGTCGCCATGCCACCATGTATGGTAGGCCGCTGTCTGACACGGCCGGCGCGAGTTTCACGAGAACGCAGGCGAGATCAACAAGGCGTATGCGCGTGAAGTGGAGCCGATGGACATTGTTTGGCTCGGCGATAAGGCGTGTCATGCACCAACGCTAGTTGGCGGCAAGGTCGCAAACCTCAGTCGCGTCGCCGGCGATTACAACGTTCCGCCGGGTTTCTGCCTGACCGTTGAGTTCTTCGACCGCGTCGAGTCCGAGCGGCAGAACCTCGCAGGAGATCGTCGACCGGCCTTCCCGCCCGCGTTGCTCCAACTCTTGGCGAACGCCTATGAGATGCTCGCCGCTCGGTGCGGCGACGCGCACCCCGCCGTTGCCGTCCGATCGTCCGCCGTCGAAGAGGATTCGCATCTTGCATCTTTTGCCGGCGCTCACGAGACCTCCTTGAATGTCGTGGGCCTCGAAGCGCTTGCTGCGGCCGTCGTCGGCTGCTACGCGTCGGCCGGGTCGCCGCGGGCGCTCGAATACCGTCGATCGCGCGGGCTGGCGATCGAAGCCGTGCGTGCGGCCGTCCTCGTCCAGCAGTTCGTTCCGGCCGATCTGTCAGCCGTCGTGTTCAGCGCCGACCCCGTGAGCGGGCGCGACGATGACGTCATCATCGAAGCCAACTGGGGCTTGTGCGAAAGCATCGTGGCCGGCCGCGCAACGCCCGACACATACGTTATGCGCAAGCGAGAGCCGGCCGTCGTCTCGCGGGCGATCGCCGATAAGCACGTGATTGCGATCGCGGCGGCTCCGGGAATGGGGACCCGCGAGGTCACCGTACCTCGCTTGCTGCGCAGGAGGCCGGTGTTGGACGAGGCTCGTGCCAACGAGTTAGCCGTCCTCGCTCGAGACCTCGAAACCCGCCTGGGATGGCCGGTTGAGATCGAATGCAGCTATCGCGGCGACGATCTCCATCTTCTTCAATGCCGGCCCCTGACCACCCTTCCCGTCGTCGATGGTCTGGCGAGGACCGCGTCGCTCAAGGAGGCGGTGTTGGTTTCCAGCGCCATACACCGGCCCGCCTCGTCCCCCATCACTGCGCCACCCGATTTCCCGGTCCTGTGGGACCCGTCGGAGGATGCGCAACTGCTCTGGATGATGGACCGCATGCACGTGCCGGAGCCGGTCCCGACTCTGGCCGAGCCGTTCCTGCGTCATTGCTACGAGGACGGCATGAATCTCGGCGCGAAACCCTACAGTTGGCCCTTCCGTGTGCGCGCTCGTCGGATGAACACCTATTGGTACGTGACGATGACGCCGCTGGGCGTGACTCCCCAGGAGCTGGATGCCTTGAACGAACGTAGTCAGGAAGCATTCAACACAGCAAGCGGCCGCTTGGCGGAGATCTGGCACACCGAGATCCTCCCTGAAGTCCAGCGATACCTGGCTGATTGGGAAGCGTTCGACCTTCGTGCCGCGACATGGACGCAACTGATTGCACACCTGGAACAGACAATCGTGCGCAGCGAGCGAGTATGGGAGATCCATTTTCTTATCTGCTGGCCGATGCTCGTGGCGATGAGCGCGTTCGACGACCTCTGCCACGACCTGTTCGGCGACCGAGATGCATTAGAGAAGGGCCGGCTACTTCACGGACTCGACGCCAAGAGTCTCGAAACAGACCGTGCGCTCTGGCGATTGAGCCGCAAGGCCGGCGCGGCGCCGCGGGTCCGGGCGGCAGTCGAGCAGTCCGAACCCGAGGATTTGATGCATGCGCTCGAGCGCACGGCCGAAGGTCGTCAATTCGTAGCGGATGTGCGGGATTTCCTGGAACACTACGGGCGGCGGGCAGCGCGCATTCTCGTGAGCGACCCGAGCTGGATCGAGGATCCGAAGCCGGTCTTCATAAACCTGCGGGAGTATGCTGCCCAGCCCGATCGCGATCTCGCCGGTGAACAACGTGAACGCACACAGGAACGCGAGCGGCTGGTGGCGGATGTCCGGCACAGGCTCCAGGACTACCCGGCGGCGCTGGCCCGCCAATTTGACTTCTATCTCAAAGCTGCCCAGGAAGCTTCCGTTCTACACTCAGAACATAACATCTGGATCGATCAGCGGGCGATGTACCAAGTTCGTCGGGTTCTGCTCGAGTTCGGCCGCCGCTTCAACGAAGCCGGAGTGATCGGAAACCAGGACGACGTCTTTCATCTGACGCTGGAGGAGCTGCGCCAGACCGCGAGCTCGCTGCCCGCGCTGGATCGGCGGCTGCTCGTGCGCTCCCGTCAGGCCGAAATCGAGCACTTCCGCTCGGTGACTCCACCGCCTGCCCTCGGCACGATGCCGGCCGGGCCGCCGCCCGACACGCCGCTGGGCCGAGCCATCGATAAGTACTTTGGAGTGCCGGTGATGCCCGGCCCGGATCCGCAGACCCTTCGCGGGCATCCCGCGTCGGCAGGAACCGTGCGCGGCCCGGCGCGTGTGGTGCGGTCGCTGTCCGAAGCCGACCGTGTGCGCGTGGGAGACATCCTAGTGGCGGTGGCGACGATGCCGGCATGGACCCCGTTATTCGCAACCGTCGCCGCCGTTGTCACCGACGTAGGCGGCATCACCAGCCACTGCGCCGTCGTCGCACGTGAGTACGGCATTCCAACCGTCGTCGGGACGACCGTGGCGACGTCAGTCATCAGGGATGGGCAGCTCTTAGAGGTAGACGGTCAGGCCGGCACGGTTCGAATTCTTGGGCGCTCCTCGTAGGAATCCACACCTCAACCCCGTCGAGAAGCAAGTCGATACCGCGCGTCAATCTGCCGCGTGAGGGGAATCGATCTCCTTTTGCGCTTCTAGGAGCAAAGGACGCGAGACAACAAGTACCTGGAACCGGTGGGTCACTGAGGAGGTCGCATGACAACAACACGTCTTTGCGTGGTTCTGTTGCTCCTTAGTATCACGCCACTTCAGGCACAGTGGGTCAACCATCCCACGCCGGACCTTCCGCGGACCCCGGACGGCCAGCCCAATCTATCCGCGCCTGCGCCGCGCATGGCAGATGGCAAGCCGGACTTCTCCGGTGTGTGGGGGTTCGATGCCGGCGTGCAATTGTTCAATATCGCCCTGGGACTGAGACCCGAGGACATCAAACCGTGGGCTGCCGAGTTAGCGAAGCAACGCGCCGATGCCCCGCTGGTCAATGACCAGATAGGGACCTGTCTGCCGGAAGGCCCACGCTTCAATCATTGGCTGGCGTATCCGAAAAAGATCATCCAGACACCACGGGTGTTGGTAATTCTGGGCGAGGACCTTACCTATCGGCAAATCTTTCTTGATGGGCGGGCGCTGCCCGCTGTGACCACGCCGAGTTTCATGGGCTATTCCGTGGGCCATTGGGAAGGCGACACGCTGGTGGTCGAGACGATTGGCTACAAGGATGCGACTCGGCTGGATTGGATCGGGCATCCGCACACAGAAAACCTCCGGCTCACGGAGCGATGGCGTCGTCGGGATTTCGGGCACATCGAGATTCAAGAGACACTTGAGGACCCGGACATCTACAGCCGGCCCTTGAGCGTGACTGTCAAGGTCACGCTGGTGCCGGATACGGAATTGCTCGAGTACGTGTGTGTCGAAAATGAGAAGGACCGGGCTCAACTCGTCGGGACGGTCAGCCAGGACATGAAAGCGGCGACACCGGTTAAAGTTGCCCCCGCCATTCTCGAGCAATACGTGGGCACCTATGACTTCAGGTGGCCTGAGAATCCGGCGGTGTCCTCACCGTGGCCGGTCACGATAGCCAATGGGGACCTGCTGATGTTCGGCGTCCCGATGGTCCCGCTGTCCGAAACGAAGTTTCTGTGGGCCGCGACGGCCAACCCCATCGAGTTCGTCAAGGACGCGCAGGGTCACGTGACTCATGCAATCTTCACGTCCGTGGAAGGGGACACCGTCGTCAAGAAACTGAAGTAACCGTGCGGGACGCTCAGTGAAGATCCGCATTCAATCGTCGCCGACATCTTGACGCGCGAGCAGGACATCCTCACTCGTTATCCAGAACATCAAGCCCACCGCTACCTGAGATTCACACCCCGAGCGTGGAGTTCCGGAAGGGCCCCGCCCCTTCGGCACGCACCCCCAGCGCCCGGCCGCCCGGCCGGGCCCTTGATCTAGAATGTGTCCACATACCGCGCCATCTGCAGCAAATTCCGATGGCAATACCACAACGTACGCAGGTCACGAGCCTGCTTCTCGATTGGCGGCGCGGTGACGCTGCTGCGCTCGAGCGGCTCATCCCCCTTGTCTACGACGAGCTGCGCCGCGTCGCGAGGGCACATCTCCGGCGAGAGCCTGCGGATCGAACGTTACAGACCACGGCCCTCGTGCATGAAGTGTATCTACGGCTCGTCGACCTGAACGAACTGACGCTCCACGACCGTACACACTTTTTCGCCGTTGCGGCCAGGCTGATGCGGCAGATTCTCGTCGACCATGCTCGCCGAAAGCGCGCCGGCAAGCGTGGGGGTGGAGTTGCGGCTGTCAGTCTCGCCGATACACTGGTCGGCGCGGAGCGAGCCAGCGTCGATGTCCTTGCGCTCGACGAAGCGCTCGACAAACTGAGTGTGTTCGATCCGAGGCAGTGCCGTGTCGTCGAACTGAGGTTCTTCGCGGGGCTCACCGTCGAAGAAGTCGCCGATGCCCTCGGGATCTCGCGCGCAACGGCAGAGCGCGAGTGGGCCATGGCGAAAGCGTGGCTCTATGATCGCTTGACGGCGTCGGTATGAACCGATCACCGGAGTCGTCGCGTGTCCCCAGTGTCGAACATTGGGAGCGACTGCGGCAGCTTTTCCATGGCGCCCTTGGCCGGCCCGCCAGCGACCGGGACGCTTACCTCAAGGATGCCTGCGCGACCGATCCGACGCTCCTGGCTGACGTGAACCGCCTTTTCAAGGCGCATGACGAAGCTGGCTCGTTTCTCGAGTCACCCGTTGTCGAGCTCCTCCCTTCGGACGATCTCGCACACTCGGACCAACACGCGATGTCTCTCGCGCCCGGCGCTCGTCTTGGTGTCTACGAAGTGGTTTCGCGGATCGGGATCGGCGGGATGGGCGAAGTGTATCGCGCCTGCGATGTGCGCTTGGATCGGCCTGTGGCCGTCAAGATTCTACGTCCCGAGATCACAAGCGATCAGGAACGCAAGCAGCGGTTCATTCACGAAGCGAAGGCCGCATCCGCCCTCAACCACCCCAACATTGTCACCGTTTACGACATCGGCGAGACCGACGGGACCGACTTCATCGTAATGGAGTACGTAGAAGGCAAAACGCTCGGCGAGCTGATCGGAAAGAAGGGGTTGCCGGCGGAAGAGGCGATGCGCTGCACGGTGCAGATCGCCGATGCCCTCGGGAAGGCGCACGCGGCGGGCATCGTCCACCGCGACATCAAGCCCTCGAATGTCATGATCACGCACGCCGGACTCGCGAAGGTGCTCGATTTCGGGCTGGCGAAGCCGTTTGCGGCCGACATTGCAGACCTCGACTCTCGGATCTCGACGATTGCGCTCGATGCGACGCGTGAAAGCATGCTCGCCGGCACGGCCGCTTATATGTCGCCGGAACAGGCGCGGGGTGACCGCGTCGGACCCGCCTCGGATGTCTTCTCACTTGGCTCGCTGCTGTACGAAATGATTACCGGACGACGCGCCTTCGCCAGGGACACGACGGTCGCGACACTTGCGGCCGTCTTGCGCGACGAGCCGATTCCGATCCACGAGATTACGGCCGATGTGCCACTCGACGTCGAAAAGTTCGTCGGCCGCTGCCTGCGCAAAGATCCGAACCGGCGCTTCCATCACATGATGGACGTGAAGCTGCGTCTGGAAGAGATCCTGGCCGACTTGCAGTCCGCTGTTGCACGACCTGTTCGCCCCGTCGTCGCCAGCGCGCGAGCGGACGTGCCTGCCAGCGTGGCCGTCTTGCCGTTTACCGATCTCAGCCAGCGACGGGATCAGGATTACTTCTGCGACGGTCTCGCCGAAGAGCTCATCAACGCCTTGAGCAAGGTGAAAGGTCTGCGGGTTGCCTCGCGGACGTCGTCCTTCCGGTTCAGAGGCCAAGCGGGAGATATTCGGGAAATCGGGACGCGCCTCGGCGTCAACCATGTGCTCGAAGGCAGCGTGCGGCGCGAGAGCGACCATCTGCGCGTGACGGCGCAACTGGTCAATTCCGCTGACGGCTATCATCTATGGTCCGACCGTTATGACCGCGAGCTGAAAGACATCTTCGCCGTGCAGGACGAGATCGCACAGGCAGTGGTGTCTGCGCTGCGTCAGAAGCTGGTAGGCGCACCTGCCGGTCAGCTGGTGACCCGTGCGACGGAGAACCCCGAGGCGTATGACCTCTATCTGAAGGGGCGGTACCACTGGAATCGCTGGCGTGCCGACGCCATGGCCACGGCGGCCGATCTCTTCGAACGCGCGATCGCCAAGGACCCCACATACGCCGCCGCGTGGGCCGGGCTTGCCGATGCATCTGCCCTGCTGTGTCATTGGACCGTGGCGCCGCGCGAGATGTGGGGGAAGGCCAAGCGAGCGGCGCTCAAAGCGCTGGAGCTAGACCCCGACCTCCCCGAAGGCCACAGCGCGCTCGGCCTGATTCTTTCGTTTCACGAGTGGGACTGGCAGGGAGCAGAGCGTGCGCTGCGTCGCGCCATCGAGCTCAATCCGGCGTATGCCGTCGCCCGTACTTTGTACGGCGCTCATCTGACTGCGCTCGGGTCCCTTGACGAGTCACGCGTGCACTACCAGCAGGCGGCAGCAATCGATCCGCTCGCGATCTTCAGCAATGGACCTCTCGCAGTCACGTACTACTATCTGCGTGACTACGAGCGAGCGATCCGCGAGCTCGAGATGACTCTCGATTTCGATCCGACTCACCCGCAAGCGTATATGTATCTTGGCCGATCGTATCTTGCAGCGCGCAGGCTCGACGAGGCAGTGAAGGTGCTCGAACGTGGCACGGGATTACCCGCTGCCGACATCCGCATGCGCGGCATCCTCGGGTGCGCCTATGCGATCATGGGCAAGCACGCCGACGCACACCGGCTCCTTGATGAGATCGACGTAGGTTCGAAGTCTCGTCATCCCTCTCTCGGACTCTTCAGCGCCACGTTCGTCCACGTCGGCCTCGGTCAGTACGATCAGGCGCTCGACGGCCTCGAGCGACTCTGCGCCGATCGCTCCACGCTCCTCCACTGGATAAAGGTCGATCCCCTCTACGACCCTCTGCGCTCCAACCCCCGATTTGAGAACATCCTGCGCCGGATGGGATTATCCACGTAGACGGCTGTACCGTTTCGGTGGTGCCAGCGCGGCTTGCGCGACCCGCGGGACGGGCCGTTCGACGACCGAGACGATCTGCGGCATCTCGAGAAGCATGGACTGATGGGCGCACGCCGCTCGACGGGCGCGCCCGCGCCGCCCTGCTCATCGAACAGGACCGTAGCCTCGTCGAGGCGCACCGGCGAGGGTACAGCTCGACCGCGAGCTGTCGCCACTTCTTTCCGGCGCGCCGCTCGAGTGCCGCAGTCCCGCAGGTCGCTCTCTCGCGCCTGGTGAAAAGTCAGCTCTCTTCGCCTCCAGCGATGCGGAACATGCCCGCATCGGCCGAGGCGAGCAATGAGCGGGCTCGAGCGGCGTCACTCTCCGCAACCATGATCTCCACGGCGCCGAGCCCGTCGACTGTCAGGCCGTGCGTGTGGCGCAGCGCCTCGCCGCGTTCCGAGGTGGGGATCCCGGCGGCTTCGAGAAACGCGCGGACCTGCTGCGCGTGGAGCTCGCCGTTGGCGACGAAGACGCGGCGCAGTGGGTGGTCCATGTGATTCTCAAGGCGGGTCTAAAGACCCGCCTCTACCTCGTTCTGTCGATGTTCTTCAAGCCGTATAGCCGTCATTTGCTCGATCCCCCCGCCGCCTTCTCTTCGGCCCTCGCGGCAGTGAGGATGTTGCGAAGCCCGTAGTTGCCCTCGTGACACGCGTACTCGAACGGCGGCTGGCTCGGGTCTTCCGTCAGGTTCATCGTGAACGTCCACGGTGTTGCCCACGTATGCGGATCGTCGAGCGTCACCGCCCACTCAACGGTGTCGGGACCGATCGGCGTGAACTTCTCGATGATCTTCAATTGGTCGCTCGAGCCGCGATACGGTGTCTTGTCGGTGAAGTTTGTCGTTTCGACGACGAGCGTGTTGCCTTCCCAGTGACCGCGGCCATCGCCGACATACTGACGGATCGACGAAGCGATGTGCGGACGAGAGTCGAGCGGAATCACACGAGTGTCGTGGACCATCTCGTACGTGATCGTCACGAATCCCGGACCCTGATGGATGTGGTACGAGTTGCCGTAAATGGCCGGCATCATCGATCCGGGAATGCCGCGAGTGATGCAGCGGTCGTAGAGGCTGCGGTCCTCCCACGAATCGGCCGGACCTCGCCCCTTCCTGGCTGCCTGCCGCGCCGCTTGCCGCTGCCGTGCTTCTGCTGTCTGAGCCGGCACCTTGCCGTCCGCCGGACTAGTGACCAGCCAGGGTCGGCTGTTGGCGGCATAGTAGTTCTCGAACCAGTGCATCGGGCTCGTCGCTCCCGGGAACTCGCTCAGGCCGGGAGTGCGCTCGATCGTCTGCTGCTGCCGCTGCGCGACCATCTTCGCGAGTTCCTCCGGCGTGAAGGAGTCGATCGCGCGGCCGGCGTATTCGTCAGGCCGCTCGAACGGAATGCCGCTCTCGTCGCTGTTGTTGTAATCGCCGGTGATATCCGGATCGCCCCACGGCGTCTTCGCCGGGACGTAGGTGCCGCGCTTCGGAATCGGCGCCACCTTCTTTCGCTGCGGAACCTCGCCTGCCTTGATAGGCTGTGCTCTTTGCGGCGCCGGCGTCTGCGCGATGAGGCCGGTCGAGCCGATAGCGATGGATGTGGCAACGATGATGACGCGAAGATTCGGGATCGACATTTAGGGTGCACCCAGTTCCTTGAGCAGCTTTGCCGTGCGCTCGTACACCGGCGGTGGCCCGCCCGCGCGGCCGCGTCCTCCAACGCCCATCGCCATGTCGACGGGCGTGCGGCCTCGCTTGTCTTTCACGTCGAGACGCGCGCCTGCCTTGGCCAGCACCGTGATAATCGAATCCAGGCCGCCCTGTGCCGCCAGATGAATCGCCGTGATGCCATCGTCGGTTGAGGCGTTGACGTCGACGTTGCGTTCGACGAGCAGTTCCACCGCCTGACGCAAGTCAGCCTCGGTGCCGTAGTCCTTCGCGAAGACACCAAGCCCGCGTCCGAGCCCCGAGGCCATCATCAGCGCCGTTGTGCCGCGTGGTT
>Ga0075429_100003280_pt1 | contig 13790 bp, 15 predicted proteins | sample RhiMetdeltSRZDD3_FD_75295 | JGI IMG/M metagenome (GOLD analysis project Ga0075429, IMG submission 75295) | Populus rhizosphere microbial communities from Tennessee, USA - Rhizosphere MetaG P. deltoides SRZDD3 | ecosystem: Host-associated > Plants > Roots > Rhizosphere > Soil | place: USA... | reverse complement strand
CGGTTGCCGTCATCTCGCCAGCCTACCCGAGCATGCCAGCCGTGTCGGCCAGGCGACCGGGCAACAGCGCACACCCCTCTTCGTTAACCTGTGTTAAACACTCGTGACTTAGGACACCCGCCGTTCTCCTCGTAAAATGGCAGGGGCAAGCGGCCGTGCAAAATTTGTGCACGGCGCTAGTATCGCCAAAATGAATTGAGGCTGCCGTCGTTTGACCCAAGCTTGGCGCGCGGACACGCTCGACCAGGCGGGAACACCACCCTCCCGATGGCGTTCCCGTACCACAGTGCCCGTCCTGACGGCAAATCATCCGTCGCCGTACAACGTATCAGCTCTGGCGGAGCCTGTGTGCAAAATGCGAAGACTTTGCTGCGCCGCGATACGGGACCAACTTGCGTTTCGCCGCAAAACTGATTACAACCAATTGTATGCGCTTGTTTGGGGGAGCGCAGCGCCGCGCGGACCTAGGTCGCGATGGGGTTGCTGCAGGTACGACGGTTACGTTTCATCCACCCGGAGATACGGTGCGTCACTTGTTGCGCGTTGAGTCACGCTTGCGCGCGGTTTCCACCACCCCGGACGCACAGCTCACCGAGATCGCACTGCATGGGATTGAGGCCAGCGGTAAGCGCCTGCGTTCCGCGCTCGTCGTTTGCTCCGCTATCGCGGTCGGCGGGCGACATGCGGTGAGCGAGCGCGTGATCGATGCGGCGACCGCGGTCGAGCTGCTGCACCTCGCCTCGCTCTACCACGATGACGTACTCGACTCGGCGCCGCTGCGCCGTGGGCGGCCGAGCGCAAATGCGTTGTGGGGCAACCACGCAGCGGTGCTGAGTGGCGACGTGCTGCTGGCGCATGCCTACCGCGTTGCCGCTGACCTCGGCGCACCTGAGCTGCGCCGCGTCGCGCACACGCTCGTCGCGCTCTGCTCCGGGCAAATCGCCGAGAGTGCCGCACAGTTTGACGCCGGTCGTGACTTCGCTCACTACGATGCCGCGATCCGCGGCAAGACAGCCGCCCTGCTGGCTACCTCGTGTTGGCTCGGCGCCTCGACTGGGGGAGCCTCTCTGCCGGCGGCCGAGGCGCTCGCGTGCTTCGGGACTGAGCTCGGCGTGGCCTTTCAGATCGTCGACGACGTGCTGGACCTGTACGGCCACGGATTGCAGATCGGCAAGCCAGCGGGCAGCGACCTGCGCCAGGGTGTCTTCACGCTGCCAGTGTTGATGGCGCTGCAGCGCGACCCGGAGCTCGTCGAACTGCTCGTCGAGGGAATCGACGAGCGCAGCATCGCCGAGGTCGCCGAGCGCGTGCGATCGGTCGGAGCTGACCAGCGCGCGGCGGCGCTCGCGCTCGATCATCTGCAGATCGCGTTCACCCACCTCGCTGATGCGTCGCTGCTGCCGGAAGGCGTACAACTGCTGCTGGCGATCGGCGAGGTCGTGCTCGGCCCACTTGAGCAGCTCGGATACGGCAGCAGCCTGCAACGCGCGCCGCATCGTCACGAGCGTGAGGCGCGCGCCGCATGAGCGCCACGGTCGTTCCCGGACCGGCGGGCCACCCCCTGCTCGGCATGGCGCGGGAGCTGCGTGCCGACCTGCTCGGGACGCTGCAGGCGGGTTTTGCGCAGTACGGCGACGTCGTCGCCTACCGCGTGGGCCCGGCACGCGGGCCGCGAAGGCTGCGTCCGCGTCTCGTCGCGGTCCGGCACCCCGAGGACGTGCGGCGGGTGATGCTCGAGACTGAGGTCTTCGTCCGCCAGACGCCGAACTACACCGTGCTGCGCGAGCTGTTTGGCGAAACCCTCGCGACGATGGACCGGGCCCGCTGGCGGCGGCAGAAGCGCATCCTGCAGCCGCTCTTCACGCGGCAGCGAGTCGCGCGGTACCTGGAGCTGCTCGAGACCGAGGCGAACCGGGTCGTCGAGCAGTGGGAACAGCTCGATGCCCACCAGGTCGACATCGTGCAGGCGATGGAGCAGTACGCGTTGCGCGTGCTCGGCCAGACGATCTTCGCGGAGGAGGACGGGATCGACGCCGACACGGTCGCCGCGCTCGAGCGCCTCGTTCCGCAGGTCGGCACCCAGGTTGTCGCGCGCGTGACGCAGCTGGTGCGTCCGCCACTGCGGTGGCCGACGCCGCGCAACCGTCGCTTCCTCGCGTTGCGCGTCGAGCTGCGCGAGACGATCGAGCGGGTGCTCGCCCGGCGTGAACACGCCGCCCGCGGCGGCGCAGAAGCCGGGCACGATCTGCTGAGCCGTCTGCGCGGCGCACGCGACCCGGACGACCGGGCGGCGCTGACGCCGCAGGAGGTACGCGACGAGGCGTTGATGTTCATGCTCGCCGGCCACACCACGACCGCGGACGTGCTGATCTCGACCCTGCACCTGCTCGGACTCCACCCCGAGGTGCAGGAGCAGGTCGCAGCGTCGGCGGCAGGCGACGCTGCCGATGGGCCCGACGACCTCGTGCACGCGGCCGTCCAGGAGGCGATGCGCCTGCATCCGCCCTCCTACGCGCTTGGCCGGCGCGCCGCAAGCGACACCGAGTTGGGCGGACACGCGGTGCCTGCCGGCACGCTCGTGCTCGTCGTGCCGTGGGCGACGCATCGCGACCCGCGCTTCTGGCCGGACCCCGAGCGCTTCGACCCCACCCGCTTCGTCGGCGAGCACCGCCGACCGCCGTTCGCGTACGTGCCATTCGGCGGCGGCGGGCGCGCGTGTATCGGCCGCCATCTGGCGATGCTCGAGTCGACGATCCTCGTGCGCGCGCTGCTGCGCAGCTACCGGTTGGAGTCGCTCGACGCGAGGCTCTCGCTTTCGCCGCTGATCTCCATGCGACCGCAGGGCCCCGTGGGGGTCCGCTTCCATCCACGGCGATCCCTCGGCGCGCGCGCATGACGGCGATGCGCGAGCAGGCGCTCGACCCGATAGCGCTGCTGCCATTCCACTGTCCGTTCCCGGCCATGATCCATCCGCAGGTGGACGAGATCGAGCGTCACTGCGTCGAGTGGATCGACCGCTTCGCGCTCTACGGCAGCGCGTCGCAGCGCGAGCAGCTGATCGCGACGCGAGCGGCCGAGATCTACGCGCGCGCGCTGCCGAGCGCCGACGCCGAGCGCGTCGCCGATGTGGCGAAGTGGCTCTACTGGGGCTTCGCGACCGACGACCTCTACTACGACAACGGCCCGACGAGCCGGCGCGCCGCCGACTTCCTGGCGCTCGGCGCGTCGCTCGTGCGCCTGTGCGAGGAGCCGCGCGCCGGCTTCGCGTTCGAACTCCCCTACAACGCCGCGCTGCGCGATCTGACGAACGCGATCCTGCGCCATGCGACGCCGGCACAGCGGATCGAGTGGGCGCACACCGCGCGAGGGTGGTTCTTCGGCATGGCGTGGGACGTCGCCAACGCCGAGCGGGGCGCGCCGCCGTCGCTCAACGACTACCTCGCGATGCGCATGCACACCGGCGGCTTTGCGAGCTTCGCGACCACGCTGAGCATCGCGAACGGGATCGAGCTGACGCCGGGCCAGGCGGCATCCGGGCCGGTGCGCGCGCTCGTCGAGGCGTGGTCGACCTTCTGCCTGCTGCTCAACGACCTGATGTCGTTCGCGAAGGAGTCGCGCAACGGCGACAGCAGCAGCAATGTCGTGCGCGTCCTCGCGCACCAGCGCACCTGCACGCCGGCCGAGGCGGTCCAGCACGCGCACGGCCTCACCGACCGCGTCGCGACGCTGTTCCTCGCACTGCATGCGCGGTTGCTCGCGCAGGCGGAGCGCACCGGCGACAGGGCGATGACGCGATTCCTCGGGAGCCTCGGGCACACGTGGCGCGGAATCCTCGACTGGGGCTTTGTCACACCCCGCTACGCGAGCGGCGGCGACCCCGACGCACCGCTGCTCCAGACGTTCCCTGGCTGGGCCCTGGAGCCGCTGGACGCGAGTCTCGCGCCGCTGCCGTATGCCGCGATCAGCTGGTGGTGGGAGGAGCTCGCATGATTCGCCTCCAAGACCTCGCCGAGCTGTTGCGCGACGGCCGGCCGCCGGAGCCGCCGCCGTTCGCCGAGCTGCGACCGCGGCTCCCGTACCCCGACGGCTGGTTCGCCGTCGCCGTCGCCGACGAGCTGCCGCCGGGGCGCGTGCTGCGTCGCCGCTTCATGGGCGGGGACCTCGTCGTCTACCGCACCCGCAGCGGCGTCCTGCGCGTCGTCGAGCCGTACTGCCCGCACCTCGGCGCGCACCTCGGCCACGGCGGCCGGGTCGAGGGGGAGGACATCGTGTGCCCGTTCCACCACTTCGCCTTCGGCATCGACGGCAGCTGCGTGCGTACCGGTTACGGCACGAAACCGCCGGCCGTGCAGCTCAGAGCGCGGGAGGTGCAGGAGGTCAACGGTGCGATCCTCGTGTGGCACCACGCCGCCGGCGCGGCGCCCACATGGGAGGTCGCACCTCAGTCGACGGACGGGTTTCCCGCGCCGTTCCGCCATGAGACGACGCTCGTCGACCACCCGCAGGAGGTCGTCGAGAACACCGTCGACACCGGCCACATCGGCCCACTCCATGGCTACCGACACGCTCGCGTGCGGCAGCGGTTCAGGGCCGACGGGCCGTCCTTCACGCTTGCCGCGTCGGGAGAGCGGGCGTTCCCGCTCGCCGGATCCGTGGAGGTCCTGTTCGACTTCGTCGTGCACGGGCTCGGCCATATTTGGGCGACTGCGGCGATACCGCGGCTGCGCACCGCCGCGGTGTTCCAGGCGATGGCGACGCCGCTCGATCCGGTTCACGTCCAGATCCGCTTCACTGCTGCGCTTCGCGTGGACAGGGGCGCCACGAACGCGCGCTCCCAGCTGCTGCTGTCGCGGCTGCTGACGGCCATGCTCGGCCCTGCGTTCCGACGGGACCTCGGACAGGACTTCCCCGTCTGGGAGCACAAGGTCTATCTCGACCAGCCGCGGCTGGCGAAGGGCGACGGCCCGATCGCCGCCTACCGCCACTGGGCGCGACAGTTCTACTCGCAGCCGGCGGCGACGAACGGGCGTCCGGAAGCGATTCGGCTCAACGCCCGGTGACGAAGCGGTGCTCGACGCCGTCGAGCACGACCTGGAGCCCGAGCTCGAAGACCTCGCCCGAGCGGCGCGTCTCCTCAGTCCTGGCAAGCGCCGACACCTCCGGCAGCTGGGCTCTGTCCCGGGCACTGAGGTTCTTGACGAAATCGCTCGTGCTGCCGGTTGTGGCGACACGCAGCGCGTGACCGAGGATGTAGTCGTTGACGATGCTCAGCAGCGTCCACATCTCGTCGGGCGGAAGTCTCAGGCTCTCGACGGCGTCCGCGAGCTGCTTCGCCTGCCGCGTGACGTTCGGGCCGTGTCTCGGTCGTCGTGCGAGCAGGGCGAGGAGCCACGGATGCGAGGCGAACATCCTGAAGGTGCGGTGCGCGATCAGGCTCAGCGCCTCGCGCCAGTCGTCGGGCAGCGGCGGCTCGATGATCAGCGTCCCCATCAGCTCGTTCGCCATCAGGGCGAGCAGCTCGTCCTTGCTGATGATGTGCGTGTAGAGGCTCATCGGTCGCACGTCGAGGATCGCCGCGACGCGGCGGATCGAGACGGCGTCGAGCCCGTCGACGTCGGCGATTGCGATTGCCGTGTCCACGATCGCCTGCGTGCTCAGCCTGGCGCGGGAGGCACCCATCTGGTCGTGCTCATCGACGGGCGCCGATACGGCGAGGCGATCCCATGGAAGACCGGTGGCGCGATTCGGCATAGGCGCAGGATAACTCCCGAGCGACGGCTCGAAGCCAGCGTCGATGTTCGCATGCGCACGTCGCCAGTTCGCGTACGGACCGTCTTTTGGTCGATGATCGAACGGGAACGGCCCTAAACGGCGATGCGCCTACGCCGGATCGGTCCCGCCAATCCCCTTGGGCGCGTGCCAGGCACCGCCATCGTCGATCAGTCGGTCGGCCTCCGGCGGGCCCCACGTTTCCGGCTGATAGTCGTGAACCGGTACGACGTCGCCGAGGATCGGCTCGACCACCCGCCATGCTGCCTCAACGCCGTCCTCGCGGGCGAACAGCATCGGGTCGCCGCGCATCGCGTCGCCAAGCAGCCGCTCATACGGTGGCATCTCGCCGGGGTGCTCGTGTTGGGCGAGCAGCTCGACCTCCTCACCGACCATCTCCTCGCCGGGCGACTTCGCGCGCGCACGCAGCGCGAGCTGGACCGCCGGGCCGAGCAGGAAGCGGAACGAGTTGGGCGCGCTGTCGACAGGCGTGTCGAAGACCGTTTGGGGCGGGTGGTGCAGCTCCACGAGCACCTCGGTCGCCGTGGTCGGCAGGCGCTTGCCGGCGCGGATCAGGAACGGCACGTCGGCCCAGCGCCAGCTGTCGACGTGCAGCTTCACGGCCGCGAATGTCTCGACCGTCGAGTCGGGCGCGACGCCGTCCTCGTCGCGGTAGCCGCGGAACTGCCCGCGCACGACGTCAGCCGGCGCGAGCGGTGCGATCGACTTCAGCAGCCGCACTTTCTCGTCGCGCAGCGCCTCGGGCGAGCGCTCGGCCGGCGCATCCATCGTCAGCAGCGCGAGCACCTGCAGCATGTGGTTCTGGATCACGTCGCGGACCGCCCCGGCTTCGTCGTAGAACCTGCCGCGACCCGCGACGCCGAATGCCTCGGCCATCGTGATCTGTACGCGCTTGACGTGTTCGCGGTTCCAGATCGGCTCGAGGAACGAGTTCGCGAAGCGGAAGTAGATGAGGTTCTCGACCGCCTCCTTGCCGAGGTAGTGGTCGATGCGAAAGATCGACTGCTCGGAGAAGACGGAGCTGAGCGTCGCGTTCAGCTCGCGGGCGGAGGCGAGGTCGCGCCCGAACGGCTTCTCGACGACGACACGCGCACCGTCGGCGCTGCCGGAGCGGCCGAGCTGCTCGACGACCGTGCCGAACAAGCTCGGCGGGATTGCAAGATAGTGGAGCGGGTGCCGCGCGTCGCCGAGCGCGCTGCGCAGCCGGTCGAACGTCTCGGGCTTGCCGTAGTCGCCGTCGATGTAGCGCAGCTGCTGCACGAGCTGCGCGAATGCGTCCTCGTCGACGCCCCCGTGCTCGTCCAGCGATCTGCGTGCGCGTGCGCGCAACTCCTCCAGGCCCCAGCCGGACTTCGCCACGCCGACGATCGGCACGTCGAGCTTGGCGTGCCTGATCAGCGACTGCAGCGCCGGGAAGATCTGCTTGTAGGCGAGGTCGCCAGTTGCGCCGAAGAAGACGAGCGCATCGGACGCTTCGCTCACGATGCCTTCTCCGCGTGGCCCCCGAACTCGGACCGCATCGCGGACATCACTTTGTTCGCGAACTCGTCCGCGCCCTGCGACGCGAAACGCTCGCACAGCGCACCGGTGAGGATCGGCGCAGGCACGCCAACCTCGATCGCGGCGAGCGCGGTCCAGCGGCCCTCGCCCGAATCCGACACGCGCCCGGAGAACTCGTCGAGCTGCGGCGACTGCACCAGTGCCGCGGCAGTCAGGTCGAGCAGCCAGGAAGCGATCACGCTGCCGCGCCGCCACACCTCGGCGACCGCGGTCAGGTCGAGCTCGTACCGATACGCCTCGGGGTCCGCGAGCGGCGCGGTCTCGGCGTCGGCCTCGCGCTGCACCGCGCCGGCGTTCGCGTGCTTGAGGATGTTCAAGCCCTCGGCATAGGCGGCCATCAATCCGTACTCGATCCCGTTGTGGACCATCTTCACGAAGTGACCCGCGCCCGCCGGGCCGCAGTGCAGCCAGCCCTCCTCGCCGGCTTGCAGCTCGCCCTCGCGACCGGGCGTGCGGGCGGCGGCCTCGACGCCGGGGGCCAGCGCCCTGAAGACCGGCGCAAGCCGCTGCACGGCCAGCTCGTCACCGCCAATCATCAGCGCGTAGCCACGCTCGAGTCCCCACACGCCGCCGCTCGTGCCGCAGTCGACATAGTGGACGCCCTGCGCGGCGGCGCGCTGCGCGCGACGCTGGTCATCGCGGTAGTTCGAGTTACCGCCATCGATCACGACGTCATCGGCGTCGAGCAGCGGCAGCAGCCCGTCGAGCGTCTGGTCGACGACGGCGGCCGGCACCATCAGCCACACCGCGCGCGGCGTCGACAGCTTGGCGACAAAGTCCTCCAGCGAGTCGCCGCCAACGGCGCCTTCACTCGCCAGCTCGGCAACCGCGTCGGGGCTGACATCGAAGACGACAGCATCGTGGCCGTGCCGCAGCAGCCGCCGCACCATGTTGGCGCCCATCCGGCCGAGGCCGATCATCCCGAGTTGCATCGCCGCTCCTTGTCGCCGCCGGTGCCCGTTGCGCCATCAGTCTGCCCCGCGGTGCGGCTGTACGACGCTTGTATCGCCTGCGGCGAGACCCCCGGGGGCCCGCCTCCGCCGGCAATCCTGTCCCGGGACCCGCCTCCGGCGGCCACATGGCCGCCTGCGGCACCCGCAGGGCCGGCTCCGGCAACCCCAAACGCGCCGCGCCGCCGCACGCGCGATCATCCGCCGCGATGATCGACCTGCACTGCCACCTGCTGCCGGGGATCGATGACGGCCCGGCGGACCTCGGCGGCACGCTGGCGATGGCGCAGCAGCACGTGAAGGCTGGCGTCGAAGTCGTAGCCGCCACGCCGCACGTCGCGTGGGACATGCCGAACGACGCGGAGACGATCGACCTGCGGCTCGCCGACGTGCGCGCGGCGCTCGCGGCCGCGGAGATCCCCCTCACGGTCGTGCGTGGCGCCGAGGTCGACGTCCACCAGGCGGTCAAGCTGAGCGACGAGCAACTGCGCACGTTCGCGCTCGGCGGCGGGCCGTGGCTGCTGCTCGAGGCGCCGCTGCGGCCGGGCGTCGGCTTCGCCCCGGTCGTGCATGCACTGCTGGAGCGCGGCCACCGCGTGCTGATCGCCCATCCGGAGCGCTCGCCGCTGCTGCAGCGGGATCCCGAGCGGTTGCGCGAGCTCGTGCGTGCCGGCGCGGCGACACAGGTGACCGCCGCCTCGTTCGCCGGCAGCTTTGGCCGCACCGTACGCGAGTACGCCGAGCAGATGCTGGCGGCGGGGCTCGTGCACAGCGTGGCCTCCGACGCGCACGATCTGCTCCGCCGTCCGCCCGGGATGGCCGAGCCGCTGTGCGCAGCCGGCCTCGACGAGCTCGTCCCGCTGCTCGCGACCGAGGCGCCGGCGGCAATTCTCGCCGGCGACCCGCTGCCGCCACCGCCGGTGTGGAGACGGCGCCGCGGCGGCCTGCGCGGGTGGCTCGGACGACGCTAGGGGTCCTAAGGGAGATCCGCGACAACGTCCGCGAGCGGCTTGCGGATGCCCGTGTAGAAGGGCAGCTCGTCGCGCGTGTGACGGCGCGCGGCGGCACCGCGCAGGTGGCGCATCAGATCGACGATGCGCGTCAGCTCGTCGGCCTCGAACGCGAGCAGCCACTCGTAATCGTTCAAGGCGAATGCGCTCGTCGTGTTCGCGCGCACGTCGGGGTAGTCGCGCGCCATCATGCCGTGCTCCCGCAGCATGTCTGAGCGCTCCTGCGGCGGCAGCAGGTACCACTCGTACGAGCGCACGAACGGGTAGACGCAGACGTACTTCTTCGGCTCCTCCCCCGCGAGGAAGGCGGGAATGTGCGCCTTGTTGAACTCGGCGTCGCGGTGCACGCCGATGTTCGTCCAGACGGCGTCGAGCCGGCGGCCGAGCTGCGTGCGACGGAAGGCGACGACCGCGTCCTGCAAGGCGTCCGCACTCGGGCCGACGAGCCACAGCAGCAGGTCGGCGTCGGCGCGGAAGCCGGCGAGCGAGTAGGCCCCACGCAGCGTCACGCCGCCGCTCGCGAGCGCGCGCTCGGCCTCCTCGGCGTCGGCGGGTTGGGGGCGAGTGGCGGGATCCGATCCCTTTCCCGGGTCGCGTACGGCGAACGCGCCGTAGAGCGTGTACGGGTTCTCGAAGTCCGTCATCGACCCGGCACCCTAGCGCCACCCGGTGTGCGAGGCTGACGCCATGCAGCTCGACCTGTCTGGCCGCGTCGTCGCGATCACAGGCGGCTCCTCGGGGATCGGCGAGGCGACCGCGCGCGCGTGCGCGCAGGCCGGCGCGAGCGTCGCGCTCGCGGCCCGCCGCGCCGACCGCATCGAGGCGCTCGCGGCGCAGCTCGAAGCCGAGCACGGCGTGCGCGCGCTCGCGCTGCCGACCGACGTCGGCGACGAGACGCAGGCGCGCGCGTTCGTCGAGCGCGCGCACGAGCAGCTCGGCCGCCTCGACGCGCTCGTCAACAACGCGGGCGTGATGCTGCTCGGCCCGATCGAGGGCGCGCCGACGGACGAGTGGCGCCGCATGATCCACGCCAACCTCTTCGGCGTCCTCTACTGCACGCACGCGGCACTGCCACTGATGCGCGCGCACGGATCGGGTGACATCGTCAATGTCAGCTCGGTCGCCGGCCGCGTCGCGACCGCGGGCGCCGGCGTCTACAACCTCACCAAGTGGGGGGTGAACGCCTTCTCGGAGGCGCTGCGGCAGGAGTGCACTGCCTCCGGGAGTGGGATCCGCGTGACGATCGTCGAGCCGGGCGCGGTCGCGACGGAGCTGCGCAGCCACAACCGGCCGCCGATCCAGGAGCTGATCGAGCAGCGCACCGCCGGAATCGTGCCGCTGCAGTCGGAGGACATTGCGAACGCGATTGTGTTTGCGCTCGGCCAGCCGCAGCACGTGAGCATCAACGAGCTGCTCGTGCGTCCGTCGAGACAGCGCTGACTGACGCGAGACGCGGTTTCCGCCCGCCCACGTCAGCCGCGCGCTCAGGCCGCGTAGCTGGCGAGCGTAAGGAGCCGCTCGACCGCCACGCCGCGCCCCGCGAGGATGCACGTGCGCCCGGCGCGCCGCCAGGTGACAATCGACGTCGAGCCGTGCGCGAGCACCCGCAGCTGCGTGCCGCCCCGCGTCACGTCGCGGCCACCCGCGACGGGCAGCTGCGCGTCGGCGATCGCGTAGCCGATCCGCCGGCCGGCGCCGTCGACGTAGAAGACGGTGCGCACGTCGTGGCCGCGGATCGTGTCACTGCGCGCGCCGACCGCGCGCCAGCCCGCACGCGTCCATGTCGGAAACGCGATCGGGCCCGCCTTCGCGGCGAGCAGGTCGCTCCCGGCGATCGCGGCCGGAGCGGGCGCCGTTGGCGCGCGCAGGGCGACCGGCGCGACCGCACGCACGTTCGGCGAGCCGGTCTCGTCGGTGAGGATGCTGCCCGCGAGCGCGCCGAGCACGACCAGCACCGCCGCGAGCGCTCCGGCGAGCGCCAGCACGCCGCCGAGCCGCCTCCGCGGCAGCGGACTGCCGCCGCGGCGGATTCCGCTCCGCTGCGCGTCGACCACGCCCTCCTCGACCGCGCGCCGCAGGCGATCGGGCGCGGTCACGTCGTCGAGCGCGCGCAGCGTCTGCGGCCGGTCGAACGGTCGGATGTCGTCGTCGGGGGCCATCGGCTGGTCCATCATCTGAGACTCCGCGCAGGGGTGCCAGCTTCCCCGGGCGTCGAGCGCGTGTCAGGCGACAGCGCCGCGACGATTCGCTCGCGTCCGCGGTAGACGCGCGAGGCGATCGTCGCCTCGCGCGTGCCGAGCAGGTCGGCCGCCTCGCGATACGAGAGGCCGGCTACGTCAACGGCGACGAGCGCATGACGGAAGTCCTCCGGCAGCCCGGCGATCGCAGCGAACAGCTCGCGGGCCTCCAGCGCGACCTCCGGCAGGCGCACGCTGCGCCGCTCCGCTGGCTCAATCTGGTCAAGCGTCGCCACCTCGTGCGGGCGCCGCGATCTCGTCCGCCGCGACAACAGGAACGTGTTGCGGAGCGCGCGTACGAGGTAGGCAAGCTCGTCCTGCCCGTGCAGCCGCCGCGGCTTCGCGAGCACGCGCGCCGCGGTCTCCTGCACGAGGTCTTCCGCCTCCTCGCGCGAGCCGCACAGCGCCCACGCCACGCGGTAGAGGCGGTCGAGGTGTGTCACGAGCGCCTGGGGGTCGAGGCGCGCCATCCCCCCGCACCGTAGCGCTCTGCTCGCCCGGCGACGCCGCCTCCTCCCTACCATCGAGCCAATGGGCGCCGCGGCGATCGACCTGCTCACGCACCTGACGCGGCCCGCGGCCGCCGCGCCGCAAGGCGCGCTCGTGCTGCTGCACGGGAGAGGCACTGACGAGCGCGATCTGTTGCCGCTCGCCGAGGCGTTCGACCCGCAGCGCCGGCTCGTCGCGGTTACGCCGCGCGCGCCGTGGACGTTTCCGGGTCAGCCGGGCGCGCACTGGTACCTGGTGCGCCGCGTCGGCTTTCCCGACGAGGAGACATTCGCGCCGACATACGAGCGGCTCGCTGCCTGGCTCGACGCACTGCCGCAGGCGCTCGGCGTGCCGTGGGAACGCACGGTGCTCGGCGGCTTCTCGCAGGGCGCGGCGATGGCGTTCGCGCTCGGGCTCGGACCGGAGCGGGCGGCGCCCGCGGGGATCCTCGCGCTGAGCGGCTTTCTCCCGAGCGTGCCCGGGTTCGAGCCGGTCCTCGACGGCCGCGAGGGCTTTCCGGTCGCGCTCGGCCACGGCGCGGCCGATCCGGTCATCGCGGTCGACTTTGCACGCGAGGCGCGCGAGCGGCTGCTCGCGGCCGGGGCCGAGCTGCTCTACCGCGAGACGCCCGGCATGGGCCACACGATCGACCCGGCGTTCGTGCCACAGCTGCGCGACTGGATCGCGGCACGCACGCCGGCCCCCGCGTAGCCGACTACACGCCCGGTCCGCTCAGCTGGCCGGCGCGGATTCTTGCGGCGAGGTCCTTCGACTCCTCGCGCAGCGTCGTGCCGTCCTCGAACTCGATCACCGGCAGCTTGCGCTGGCCGCTTTTTGCCTCCAGCGCGTCGCGCTTGCCACGACGGGGCGGATGCTGAACGAGCTCGTACTCGACGCCCGCCTCGTTGAGCGCCTTCTGCACTCTCCAACAGGGGTGCGGCCCTCTGATCCACATGATCGAGCAACGGTGCAGCTTGACGGCCATCGCGCCTCCTTCGGGTCGATCAGGCCGCCCGAGCCTATCGCCATCATGAGCGGCGATGGAGGATCCGCTCGAGATCGCGCCCGGGCTCGCGCTGCCGCTCGACGAGGTCGTGCTGCGCGCGAGCCGCTCCTCGGGCCCCGGCGGGCAACACGCGAACGTGACCGCCTCGCGCGTGGAGGCGGTCTTCGACGTGGCGTCCTCGAGCGCACTCAGCGACACCCAGAAGCAGCGCGTGATCGAGCGTGTCGGCCCGCGCGTGACGGCGGTCGCGCAGGATGCGCGCAGCCAAGCGCGCAACCGCGAGCTCGCGCTCGCGCGACTGGCCGAGCGGCTCGCTACCGCGCTCGTCACACCACGAATGCGGCGGCCGACGCGACCGACGGCCGGCTCGAGACGACGCCGTGTGGAGCAGAAGCAGCGCCAATCGGAACGCAAGCAAGCGCGACGGCCGCCCTCGACAGACGAATAGGCTCACCGCATGCGCCGCCTGTTCGGCCCGTTCTTCGTCTTCGCCGGGGTCATGCACTTCGTCATCCCGCGCGCGTACGAGTCGATCGTGCCCGACTGGCTGCCCGCCAGACGCACGCTCGTGCAGGCGAGCGGCGTCGCGGAGATCGCGGGCGGGCTCGCCCTCCTGCACCCGCGCACGCGCCGCGCCGGCAGCCACTTCAGCATCGCGACGCTGCTCGCCGTCTTCCCCGCAAATGTGCACATGGCGCTGCATCCAGAGCGCTACCCCGTGCCGGGCGGGCGCCACTCGCTGTACGCG
>Ga0075429_100003278_pt1 | contig 13791 bp, 4 predicted proteins | sample RhiMetdeltSRZDD3_FD_75295 | JGI IMG/M metagenome (GOLD analysis project Ga0075429, IMG submission 75295) | Populus rhizosphere microbial communities from Tennessee, USA - Rhizosphere MetaG P. deltoides SRZDD3 | ecosystem: Host-associated > Plants > Roots > Rhizosphere > Soil | place: USA... | reverse complement strand
GTCCGACGGCTTCGGCGCCGGGTTCAACGGGCCGCTGCTGCTGTCGGTGGAGCTGGGGCCGTCGGCGGACGCCGATGCGGTGCTGGACCGGCTCGGTGCTGCGCTCGAGGCCGACCCCGGCATCGACGAGGTCCACGAGCCGCAGGTCAACGACGATGGGACTGCGGCGGTCATCCAGGTGGTGCCGACCACCGCGCCGCAGGACGAGGACACGACGCAGCTGATCCACCACCTGCGCGGTTCGGTGCTGCCGTCGGCGCTCGGCTCCGGGTCCGACACCTCGGTTTACGTCGGCGGCCAGACGGCGATGTTCGTCGACATCTCCGAGCGGGTCGAGCAGCGGCTGCCGTGGTTCATCGGCGCCGTGATCCTGGTGTCGGTCCTGCTGCTGATGATGGTGTTCCGGTCGGTCGCGGTGCCGCTGAAGGCCGCCGCGATGAACCTGCTGTCGATCGGCGCCGCCTACGGCGTGATCGTGGCGGTGTTCCAGTGGGGCTGGGGCCGGAGCCTGTTCGGGGTCGACGAGACCGTGCCGATCGTGTCCTTCCTGCCCATGATGCTGTTCGCCATCCTGTTCGGGCTGTCGATGGACTACGAGGTGTTCCTGCTCTCCCGGGTCCGGGAGGAGTACCTGGCCCGCCGGCACAACGACGAGGCGGTGGTCGAGGGCATCGCCGCCACGGCCCGGGTCATCACATCGGCTGCGCTGATCATGATCAGCGTGTTCGCCGGCTTCGTCCTGAGCGCAGACCCCACGGTGAAGATGTTCGGCCTCGGCCTGGCCACCGCGGTGTTGGTCGACGCCACCATCGTTCGGGTGGTGCTGGTGCCCGCCACGATGCGGCTCCTCGGCGACTGGAACTGGTGGCTGCCCGGATGGCTCGACCGCTTGCTCCCCAAGGTGTCGATCGAAGCCGACCCGATCCCCACCCCCGCCGACGAGTCCCCCGACCGCGACCGCGAGCCGGTCCTCGTCGGTTGACTGCCCGACCCGTCGTCCCGGTGCCATAGTGCAAGCCACCGGGACGACGGGAGGCGGTGGTGGACGAGCCGACGACGAGGTGCAGCTCCTGCGAGGCCGAGGCGGAGGACGGCTTCCTGCGTACGGGCGAGGGGAGGGTCCGATGGGCGCCAGGCCTCGCCGGCGAGGGTGCTGACGCCCAGCAGCTGACGACCTGGCGACGCTCGTACCTCCCCGCGGTCCGGTGTGAGACTTGCCGCACCGTGTGCCTGAGCTACTGACGTGGAGGACTTCACGAACCCGGGGCCCTGCCCGTTCTGCCACGGGCCTCGGGGGGCGGGCTACGTGGAGTCGGCTCGCCCGATGACCTGGGCTTCTTGGCGACGAGGAGGGCTGTTCAGCCGCAAGGTCATCCTCGGCTGGTTCGGCCTCATCCCCCGCCCGGCATACGCCCCCGCCGCCCGCTGCGAGGCGTGCCGGAAGGTCTGGTTCCGGGGGCGTTGAGACGTCAGCGGTAGCCGACGTCCGTAGGTGCGGGCGCGCATCTACGTTTTCGGATATGCGGATGGCGGTGAGGTGGACCGTTGTTGTCGCCGCCGTGGCCCTCGTCGCGTGCAGCGGTGATGGCGACAGCGATGATGGCGGCGAACGAGGCGACAGCGGTGGTTCGGTTCAGGACTCGGCGGGGGACTGCCTGCTCGATGCGGCAGGCATGAGCAAGGCCGCCGGGACGGCAGTGACCTTCGCCCAAGCCGGCTCGGACAGCCTGAACGGCTTCACCGGTGAGATCGGGACGGACAACAACAGCTACGACTTCACGTGGACCGGGTGCAGCTTCGAGGCTGCCGATGGCACGACCTACGCGGTGTCGGAGCTGGTGGGCAAGGGTGGGGAGCCGGACGCCAGCGGGCTCAGCCGGCTTGCCCAGATGGCACGCCTGGGCGAGATCGCCGACCAGGCTCCGCGGCCTGAGGCGGTCGAGGGCGTGGGCGACGAGGCGGTCCTCGACAACGACCACGTCCTCGTGCGGACCGGCGACACCACCTTGCAAGTCCTGGTGTCGATCAACGCCGGCGTCGAGCCCGAGGACCGTCAGGCCCTGGTCGACGTGGCCAAGACGCTGGTCACCCAAGGGTCGTCCGACATCAAGGCGTTGTGCCCGGCGGCGCTGGCGAAGCTGCCCGCCCGATGGGCCCCTCCCGGCGAGCTCCTGTACGCGCGGGCGTCCGGGTCGAACGCTGGCATCGAGTACCAGTACGACACCTGCACAATCGGCATCCTGAGCCGTGGGGGCGTCCTGAGCATCGGGCGCGGCGGTTTGGACATGTATGAGGCCACCGCACCAGACCCGTCCGCTCCTGCAGCCGACAGCAGCGGATCACCGGTGCAGCTCGAGGGGATCGGCGATGACGCCTGGTGGTTCAAGGACAAGGTGTTCGTGCGCGACGGCACCCACGGGCTCGTCATCGAGGGCGACGCTCCTGACGACAAGCCGCTCGACCAGGCGGCCCTCCAGGCGGTCGCGGCGAAGGTCGCCGAGCAGGTGGGCTAGCGGACCGTCGTCTGCGGCGCTAGACCTGCTCTGTCGGGATGAGCTGGTCGAAGGCGAGGCCGCTGCTCGACTCGCCGCGGGAGGTCTGGCGTTGGGCGGCTAGCCAGAGGACCACTTTTCCGGATTGCCAGCGGGTGCGTTGGTACACCAACTGGACCTGGGTGCCGGCCCTCGGGACTTCTTCTTCGTGCACGTAGTAGGCGACGGCCGGGACAGCGTCCAAGCCCTCTCGCAACAGCGTCGTTCTCGGGCGGACCTTCTCGATCGGGCTGGGGTCACCTTCGATCAGGCGGGGCATCGCGGCGCGTTGGAGTTGGGTTTCGCGGATGTCGCCGGGGACGTGGACGGGGATGAACGGGATCCAGTTCTCGGGGACCGTGTTCATCACCTCGTAGCGGATGGGAGCAGCCGGCTCAGGCGAGGCCCCGCCACCGCCCCCGCCGGCCTCCTCGACCAGGCGGGTGCGGTGGGCAAGGGTCTCGGCCGCGGCCTCGGCGCCCCTGCGCCCGACGCCGGTGGCCAGCGGCACGACCTGCTCGACCCCCCAGACCATGTTGGCGATCTCGTCCCGGAGGAACCGAACGTCCTCGAGCGGTAGCGACGTTGCCGTCTGCGGGACTGTCGGCGCCACCAGCAGCGAGGTGTCGGCCGGCTCCCGGTCGACACCCGCGATGTCCAACGTGAACATCGACCATCGCGTCCAGTCGTCATCCTCGCCGCGGCCGGCGGCCTCGATCCAGAGCCGCTCGCCGAACACGTTGGTCACCGCCAGCCCCTCCACCCGGGCCAGCGACCCGACGGGCAGGGCTACCGGGATCGTGAACCAGTCGTTCCCGTACACCAGAGCGAACTCGATGAACAGCAGCCGAGCCAGGTCCGTGGTGTCGGCCCGGATGTCGCCGAGGTTGGTGCGCCCGTCCTCGAAGGCCCACCACCGGGTGTTGGGCATGCCGTCGAACCGGGTCCCGGTCGGGATCACCGTCGACGCCGGCGCCAACCCACCCGAGCCGCGAGCGCCGCCCGGGTCGATCGAGAACGCCGTCCAGTCGAGCCGCCCACCGGGGTACTCCTCGGCTACAAGCCGCTTGTCCCCGTCCGAAACCCCCGCTGTCACGGCGAAGCGGTGCTCCAGCCGCGGCGGGTCCCACGCCCCTTCGCCGGCCGGCGGCAGCTCGAACATCGCGTCGAACCACGACACCAGCGACACCCCGGCGGCGAGCAGCTCGGGTTTGTCGGCGTCGAGCACGGTCAACCCGTCCCAGGGCCGGTTCGTCGCCGACGCCTTCAGGTGGCGGTAGAGCAGCAGCCCGTCCATGGCCCGCCCGGCCAGCGCTTGCAGCGTCGACCACACGTCGAGGTGCGCCACCCGCTCGGTGTCGGCCGCATCGGCATCAGCCGGGAGCTCGAACCCGTAGCGCCCGATGAACGCGGCGCGGTACGGGGATGGGATCAGCTTCAGGAACCGGCGCCCGAGCATGAGCCGCAGGTCGAGGCCGCCGAGCCCGGCCGCATCGAGCAGCGCGAGCTCCCGGCGCTCGACCGTCGCCTCCAGCGGCAACGTCGGGTCGTAGCCCACCGGCGCCGCGTCCCGAGCTTGGTAGCCGGTGAGCGGCGCGTCCGACACCTGGAAGCGGGCGAGGATCGGCGAGCCGGCATCGTCGCCCCGGAACTCGCCCATCTGCCACTGCCGGGTCAGCATCCACAGCGCGTCCCGGACCTCGGCCTTCAGCGCCCGCCCGAACTCCACCGTTCGGGGTCGTCCCTCCAGCCGGTTCCAGACGGTGATCGACGGCAGCAGCCGCTTGTCGAGCACGGCCGCCATGTCGTCGATCCGGTACTGCTTCGCGTCAGCCATCGTCGTCTCTCAGGTAGGCGAAGAGGTCGTTGTTCAGGGCGAGGTTGGCGGAGATCGAGACCCCTCGGACCGTGGCCGACATGACGGTCGCGGGGAGGAAGCCGCCGTAGGGGGTGGTGGCCACCTGGTCGGGTTCGACCGCCCGCAGCCGGGCCAGCTCCAACGTGTCGTGCAGCGTTTGCACGAGGTCATCCCACTGCCACGGGACGCCCGGCGCCGGCGGAACCGCCAGGAGCATGGCCTGGGGCGGCTCGCTGTCGGGCCGGTCGTAGTGGAACGTGACCCCTGTCGTGACCGAGTCCTCGGGGATCGTCTCGACCCACTCGTCGAGCAGCAGTCCGCACTGCGCCGCCGACGGGTCGAACGCCACCGGGTAGTGCGCCGTGTACAGCAATCGGTCGCCCGGCACCGACACCCCGGCCGGCAGCTCCAACGCGAACCACGGCTCGTTGGCGTGGGGTAGCTGGACCGGCCACAGCTCCGGCTCGGCCTGGCCGACCACCGACGACAGCAGCGCCAGCTGCTCCCAGCACCGAACCTTGTCCCGCACCCGGGCGACCCCATGGAGCCAGTCGTCGACCGGGAACACGTGGTCCGCGGCCAGATGGGCGGTGAGGTTCCCCGTACGGCTCCACGCCATGGCCGCGGCCCACTCGGCCCCCTGCGCCGGGAGCAGCGTGAACTCCGGGACCACCAGCGCGTCCTCGCCCAGCAGCGCCTTCACCGCCGCGGTCGCAGCGGTGATCTGCGCCTGCCCCGGCGGCGCGGCGTCGGCGTCGGCCAGCGCTTGGGTCGCGCCCCCGATGCGGTGGTCGGCCTCGGCCACCACGGCCGCCACCCGGTCTCGCAGGTAGCGGCAGAGGTCGACGGCTCGATCCTCGGCCGGCGCGAGGTCGAGGCCGACGGTGTCGAACGCCGACAGCGGCAGCAGCCCCGCGACGGTGGCGAACAACGCGGTGACAGTGGTCGCCGCGGGAGCGACCGCCCGCAGGTCGTCGAGCTTCGCCTCGAAGTCGTCGCGGGCATCGATGACTGCGTTGCGGTAATCGTCGGGCGAGGCCGGCAGCGGGTTGGTGATCGTGGTCCGCACCTGCTGCTCGGCCAGCAGGAGCAGGCGGTTGCGCTCGACCGCCCCCGCCGTGACCGGCAGGTCGTGGTCCCGGACAAGCAAGGCGTTGGCCTCTACCAGCCGGGGCTCCCAGCGGGCGATGACCGCGGCCACCCGCCCGAGCAGGTCGTCGAAGAGCCCTCGCCGACGCTCACCGATCTCGCCCCAGCCGCTCCCCGGCAGCGCGAACGTGCCGGCCGACAGCAGCGCCGAGATGGCCCGGTCGGCGAACGTGTCGCATCCCGAGACCAGCGCAGCCCGGTTGGCGACCTCGTCGGCGAGCAGGGCGTCGATGTCCGCCACCACATCGGCGGCGCCCGACCGCCAGGTCTGCAGCCGCGCCAGCACGGTGGCGGGGCGGTCGCGGTCGACCTGCCCGGCGACCACGTCGTCGGACCGGCTCGCCTCGTTGGCGAGCATCACGTCCGACGCCTTCAGCGGCCGGGCCCGGGTCAGCGCCGAGCGCAGCTGGGCGACCAGCGGCGCCAGCTCGAAGAACGTGACGTGGTCCTCGACCTGGGCCGTGAACTCGATCGACGGGACGAGATCGGGACGCAGCCCCTCGGTGGTTTCGACGAAGCGGAGCACCCGCTCGTCGAGCTCGCCCAGCGCCGCGCCGTCCTCCAGCCGCAACAGGTGGAGCAGGTCGAGCGGCTGCAGGTCGAGGTCGGCCTGCGTGACGACCACCTCGTGCTCGACGTCCGCAAGGTCGGTCCACGTCACCAACACCGCCACGTCAGCGGGCGGGGGCAGCAGGGCCGCCAGCATCTCGTTGACCGCCGGCTCGGCCGCCGCCCGGGGCGTCATCGGCACCCCTACCACCGGCGATGTGGTGTGCGACAGTCCCGGCCGCAGGTGGATGCCCACCCGGTGGGTCAGCGCCCGGCCCCGCCGCGGCGTCTCCAGCACCCCGGGCTCGGGCGGGAAGCCCAGCTGGCCGTAGGCGTCGAGGGTGGCGGCGACCCGGTCGAAGTTGCCCATGACCGCCTGGTACACACCCTCGGCCAGCGCCAGGTCCGCGACTGCGTCGTGCACGTCGCGCAGCCGCACGATCTCCGCGTTGACGGCAGCCGCCTCGGCCGCGGTCTGCAACGCCGGCAGGCCGGGGTGGCCGAACGGGTAGGTGGCGATGCCCGACTTCTCGATCTGCTGCAGCAGGTCGAGGGCATCGACGACCTGGCGGCCCTCGGGGTCGGCGGGGGAGGGGAACACCTTGCGCAGGTCGTAGATGACGTGGTCGACCTCGGCGAGGCCGTGGCGGTCGTGCAGGCCTCGCTCCAGCCGGTAGCCGAGCAGCGCGCCCAGCGACTGGCCCTCGCGCACACCCTGGAGGACCGACATGGCCAGCCGCACCCGCTCGGAGCTGATGTTGACGGCCATCGTGTCGGGGTGCGCGGGCGTGGCGTTGGCCAGGAAGCCGCTGCGCAGCACCGCGGCGGCCGACGCGTGGTCGATCGACGGCGCGTGCACGTAGCCACCGTTGGACAGGTCCCGCATCAGCGGCGGCCGGTTCTTGTCCCCGAACTCCTCCTCCAGCTCCGGCGGCAGCTTGACCGGCTCCAGCACGTGGGCTTCGGGGAACACGTTCTCCAGCCAGCCGTAGGCGCCGAGGTGGATGCCCCGCCGCGGGCCAGCGGCGGGCGGCTTCTCGCCCAGCGCGCCGTCGGGACCGAGGCGCATGGTGAGCAGCCGGTGGTGGATCAGGCCGAGGCGCCAAGCGTCGAGGCGGTGGCTGCAGGTGTCGAGGTGCTCGGCCAGCAGACGCTCGAGCCGGGCGGTCGGCAGCCCGCTGAGCCGGCCGATCGCGGCGATGACGTCGGCCAGGTGCTTCGCCGGCGGCTGCTTCAGCAGCCCGGGGAGGTGCTCGAAGAGCGGCCGGTCGGGGTCGCCGGTGATCTTGACCGACGGTGTGTACAGCGTGTGCCAGCGGCTCTCGCTGCCCCCGGCCGCCGCGGCGACGTGCACGTAGGGCGACTCCTGGTGGGCCAGCCGGTATGCCGTCGCGTCGATGTCGCCGGCCTGCAGCCGGAACTTCAGCCCGGTCTGCCACCACGACAGCAGCAGAGCGTGGCGCAGCAGCAGGTAGAGCAGGGCGTTCGGGACCTTGTCGTCGGTGAAGCCGTCCTGGCGGCGCAGGGCCTCGAGCGAGGTCTGGGCTGCGTCGGCCAGCCATTGCAGGTAGTTGCGCTGGTCGTCGGTGTACACCCGCACGGGGTTCTGCTCGGACAGCGGCCGGTCGTCGATGAGGGGGCCCTGCAGCTTGTGCTGCCGGCCGTGGAACAGGAGGTGGATGATCGACGGGTCGTCGCCCGCGCCGTCCCAGCCGAGGTTCATCAGCAGCTGGCGGCCGGCGTCGACGCCTCCCATCGCCAGCCACACCGACAGGAAGTCCGCCGCCAGGCCGTTGAGCGAGAAGCGGTTCCAGATGTCCTCGTCGGACTCGCCGTAGCGCTGGTGGAACTCGACCGAGGCCGGGTGCAGCGCCACGACGTCGAGCAGCGTCTGGTGGGCGTCACCGCCGCCGCCGACGTGGGGGACCGCCGACACCAGCGGCGCCCAGTCGAGGGTGACCTTGTGCAGCAGCTGATCGAGCCGGGCGAGGAACGTCGGCAGGTCGACGATGTCGCGGTCGTCGTCGCGCCGCCGGCCGAAGCCGAGTTGGGCCAGCGCGGTGGTCGGGAGGATGCCGTAGGGCTGGCGGCCGATGCGGATGGGCGGGACGAGGCCCCGGCCGCTGACGCAGCGGATGAAGTAGGCCCGAACCTCGTCGATCTCGGCTCCCTCCAGCAGGGGGTGCATCATCGTGTCGAGGAAGTAGCCCCAGGTCGCCGGCCACAGCGCGGTGTTCATGAGGTGCGCTTCGGCCTGGTCGGTGTGGCCGACGCCGATGACCGTCGCCAGATCGGCAGGGTCGAGGCCGAGCAGCTCGGCCAGCCACTGGCCGTCCTGCTTCTCGTCGAACGCCGGGCGGTCGGCCAACGGGGAGCCGGCGCCGAACCACACGTCGTAGCTCTCGTCGGCGTCGTCGGCCCGGTCGAAGCCGGCCGCATGACCGTCGGTGTTGTTGGTGGGCGCGCCCTGGGGGAGCAGCGACAGGCCGGTGCGGCTGTGATGGTGGTGGGTGAGCAGCGTGGTCAGCCGGGCGGCTGCCTCCTCGGGCTTGCTCGCGACCTGGATGCCCACCACGAACAGCCGGCCGAAGTCGTTGCCGGTGTCGGCGTTGAGCGGGACCTTGAAGCCCATGCCGACGTTGATCGCCTCGTCGAAGTCGACCATCCAGCGCAGCTCGTCGGGGATGACCAGCTCGCCGTCCACGATCCGGAACTGCTCCTCCGGCGGCGCCGACGGGTTGGGGCCGACGACCAGGCTGGGCGGGATGGCGTTGCCGATCTCGAACAGCACCTGCTTGCTGCCCTGGAAGCCCATGAGGATGAAGCGGTCGGGCAGGACGTGGGCCCGGGCCGGCTGGGTCCACGACGTGAGCTTGGTCTCGTCGACCTTCACCGGCGGCAGCTCGAGCAGCACCACCATGACGTCCGCGGTCGAGCGCTCGACGCCGTCCGCCGGCTTCTCGTCCAGGTTGAACGGCGGGTGGGCGAGGATGTTCTCGGCGACCTCGGGCTTGACGCTGTCGTCCAGTTCCTGGCGGGCGTCGGCCAGCGCCGCGCCGTCGTCGACGTTGCGCCAGACCGTGTCCCAATAGCGGCGGGCCGCGGTGCGGTCGTCCGTCGTGGTCAGGGGCTCGTCGAGCGCGACGACGAGGATGACCTGCTCGGCACTGGTGCGGGTCGGTTCGTCGCCCTGGTTGGCGGGGGTGTACTGCTGGGTCATCCAGCCGGCGCGGCCGCTGCCGTGGCTGGCGACCAAGCCCCGCCAGGCGGCGCGGCGCATGGCATCGTCACCGCCGGCCCGCCACATGCCCGACCAGAAGCGCTGGAGGCTGACGATCTCGAGGTCGGCCAGCTGCTCTTCGAACGTGTCGACGGCCCAGTCGTCGGGGTAGACCCGGACCCACAGCTCCTTGTCCTTGAACCGGGTCTCGAGCCGCACAGGCATGAGCAGCAGGGGGATCTCGGGGTCGAGGTTCGGGAGCTGCTTGATCGGGTCGGACAGTTCGCCGAACTTCTGGGTGACCTCCGCCAGTTCCTGGCGGGTCTGGGCGACCGCCTCCCGGGCGGCGGCCAGCTCCTTCTCGGCCTGGGCGATCTCGTCGTCGAGCTTCTTCAGCTCGTCGGTGTCGCCTTCCTTCGGGTTGGTGCGACGGACCAGCGCCCGCCGCTGGGCCTGCAATCGCGCCAGCCGGTTCGCCAAGGCCTGCGCATCCGCCTCCTGCTGCGCGAGCTTCGCCGCCAGCTCCTGCCGAGCCGCCCAGAGTTCATCCAGCTCACTCATGCTTCCCGCTCCTGGCCTTCGGCCGGGCCGCTCGGGCCACGTTCGCTCCGCAGGCCGGACCTCGCTCGGCGGAGCCTCGCTGCCGACGGACGCTCACTCATGTCCCCAACATCTCCTCGGCGTGGACGGCCACCAGGACGGGGGCTTGCCAGAGGATGTAGGCCACCTCCGACGAGTTGAGGTCCGAGCCCCAGTGCAGGGCCTTGTCCTCGTCCCACTGGGGGTGCTTCTCCTGGTCGGCCTGCGCCGTCGGCTCGGTGAGGTTGCGGGTCGGGGCGCCGGCGCCGGCCGGGATGAATGGCTCCTGGTTGGGCGCGACGTCCGGCCAGGCGAGGTCGTTCCACACGTTGAGGCCGCCGTCCCGGTTGATGTCGAGGCCGAAGCGGGGCTCGCCCGGCCGCTCGCGGATGACGAAGAACCAGCCGAGCTTCCCGTTGGGGACGTCGCCCTTGGCCTCCTCGGCGGTGAGGTCGAAGCCGAAGAAGTAGATGTCCGGGTCGATCTTGGCCTCGTACAGCGGCAGCCGGAGCTTGGCGGCCGGCGGCGGGGTGGCGGCCTGCTCGGCGCTGGTGAGGTGGATCGGCTCCCGCTCGCCGGTGGTGATGTCGTGGCCCTGGCTGTCCTTCGGCCACGCCGCCTTCTGGGCGTAGATCACCGCGGTGGGGTAGCGCTTCAGCAGCTCGCCCCGGATGACCAGCACGACCTCCTCCTCGGCGGTGCCGGGCACGAGCTCCCGGTTGTCGTGCTGGCCCAGGTTCGAGGCCCGCGACCAAAGGTGCAGCGGCGGGATGTCCCGCAGGCGCTCGCGGCGCTGCTCGGGGGTCTCGCCCGGCAGCGACATCTGGGTCTTCGGGTCCCAGAACTGGCGGAAGTAGCTGCCTCGCTGGTCGGTGGGGTACTCCCGCCAGAGCAGCTCCCGGGCGAGCTCGTGGTTGAGGCCCACCATGTACGACTCGATGAACCGCTGGTTGGTCTCCAGGAGGGTGATGCTGTTCTGCTCGATGAGGTTGACGTTGGGCAGGAACAGCTCGCTCGACAGGTCGACCAGCGGCTTGTACATCGGGATCTCGATCTCGGGGTAGGCCATGGCCTCCTTGAACTCCTCGACGACCAGGTCCCGCAGCCGCAGGGGGATGTGCAGGCCGTCGAGCACCCGCCGGGGGATCGTGACGTCGGGGTGCAGGGCCTCCAGCGTCTGGGCCGCCAGCCCCTCGACGTCGAGGGTGTCCCGGGGTGTCTCGTGGCCCGCCTTGGTCGACGCGGTGACGACATCGGCCAGCTCGCCCAGCGCGATCTTGAGGCCCTCGGCGGCCGGGCTGTCACGTTCGCCCCGGTCCCACTGCCGCGGGTCGCGGGTGGGCTTGGTGATCTGGAAGTCCGGGACCCGGGGGAACCCGTCGATGAGCCGCCGGTCCCGCTCGACGTCCGAGAGGAGGTCGATGAGGTCGCGGTGCTGGGTCCCGATGCGACCCGCCAGCCGCTTGGCGACCACGTTGCCGGTCGGGATGCGGGGCGCCCGCTTGGGCGGTGCCGCGGTGATCTCGCCTCGCGCGACTCGGGCTACCAGCCGGGCGGCTTCGGCCGGGCCGCCCTCGAAACCGCTCCTGCGGATCAGCCGCCCGCCGGGCCGGGCGATCCGGCGCATGGCGGTCGACACGGTCGCCGCGGCCGCGACCGAGGTGGCCACCCGGTGCCGGACCGTGACCCCGTCGGCCAGCACCCGGCGCTGCACCGGTCCGGTCAGCGCCAGCACCCGCCCGGGGTCGGCGGCCAGCTGGGCGTGCAGGTGGCGGCCGTGCAGGCGCCGCCCCACCTCGCGGGCCAGCTGCGCCAGCCGCATCCGCCGGTTGGCCTCGAGCACGGCACCGATCTGGTTCCACGCCGCGGCCATGTAGTCCTCTTGGTTGGTCTGCACGACCTGGGTGCCGAAGCCGGCGGGCACCCGCCAGCGGGGGTCGAGGTTCAGCTCATGGACCCAGTTGGTGAGCGTCGCCGGGGGCGTCGGCGGCGACTCCAGCAGCCGGTTGGTGAGGGCGTGCCACCGCCCGTACAGCGGCGGGGTGATGACCGGGTCAGGGTCGCTGGCGTCGCCCGACAGGTAGTCGTCGGCCAGGTTGACCAGCTCCGCCAGGTCCTCCTGGAAGGCATGGGGGTAGGGCTGGTCCCAGTTCTCGTACTTGAGGCGCTCCTGCTTGGCCGCCTGGTCGAGGTTGACGTCGGGGATCTGCAGCGCGCCGCCGAGCCGAAGCACGCCGCCGAGCGACGGGTCGGTGACGCCGGGCAGGTCGGCGCCGGGCTCCTGCACGTCCATGTCCCGCTGGCCCACCCGGGGGTCGACCTTGCGGGGCTGCAGCAGCCGCACCAGGTACTCGAAGTCTCCGACGTTGCCAGTCCGGAAGTACCAGCGGTGGTAGTACGGGTACCGGGTCGGCTGCTCCCGGCCGTTGTACGCGGCCCACGCCGACGCCGTGGCGCTGGGCGCGGCCTCGGGATCGAGGCCCAGCCCGGCGAGGCGGCCGCTCTCGAACGTCGGCACCACGAACGCGTGGTACGGCGTGTTCGGCTGCAGCGCCCGGGGGCAGATCAGTCGGGCCGATCCGTGGTCGGGGTTGTCGGCCATGACGTTGTCGAAGCGGCCGAGGACCCCGCCGGCGTCGTCGGAGAACGTCTCGCTGGCGGCCGACAAGCTGCGGTTGACGTGGACGTGCGCCCACGCCCACATGGCGTCGGCCGGTGGGAACAGCGCGGCGTCGTCGACGGTGATGTGGGGAAGCGGGGCGCCGGGCGCGGCGCCTTCGCCGTCCTCGAACTCCTCGGCGCCCTCGGCGTCGGACAGCACCACCAGCGCCAGCCAGGGCGTCAGGCGCTTGGGGTTGTTGGCGCCGGGTGCCGCGGGGGTGTAGCGCCACGGCAGGTCCTCGTCGTAGAACTCGACGAACGGCAGGTAGTTGGGCTCGAAGTCGGTGATCCAGTGGCGGGGCTCCATCCGGAAGATGGCCCTTGCGTCGAGGCCGACGATGTCGCCCGGCCCGTAGAGCTGGACGTCCCGGTGGATGGCCTGGGTGATCGTCCCGCCGCCCACCTTGTCGCCGGTGACGAGCAGGTCGACCGGCACGGTGGCTCGGGAGGACCCCTGGGGCGAGCCGGTGATGGTGGTGGCGATGCCCCGCCGCAGCCATGGGAGGAACGAGTAGGTGCCCAGGGGATCGAGTGCCATCGGTCAGGCCCCGTTCATCTCGAAGGTGGGGATCACGTGGACGCTGTCGGCCATCGACGGGTCGTCCTCGAGCAGCGAGGCCATGTGCTCCTCGGCCGAGGCCTGGCTGGCGAACGTCGTCGCCCCGACCACCGAGCTGTTGTCGACCGTCGACGCCACCGTGTAGCTGTCGCCGGTCAGGGTGATGGCGTCCCCGTGGGGGTCGAGCTGCTGCGCCTGGGACTGGGAGAACGGCGAGTACGTGATCGCCGCCCCGGCCAGCAGGTGGTCGAACATCACGCCGCTCAGCGCCCGGAAACGGTACTTGCGGGCCCGGGCATAGCGGTTGTCGATGATGACCTCCTCGTAGCGGGCGATCCGCCGGGTCATCCGGCCGGTGCCCGCCCCAGCGCCGGACACCTTCAACTCCAGTCCGCCGTGCTGGCGCTGGAAGGCCGGCTTCGAGAGCTTGGCGGCGTCGTCCATGTCCTGGAACTGGGCGATGGCGAAGCGGTCGTCGATGTCGGCGGCCTTGGCGAGGCCGGCGCTGGTGACCGAGAGCGTGAACTTGGTGGCGTCCTTGGCCTTCTGGTTGCCGACCTTGGCGATCGACAGGTCGAGCGGCACGGTGCTCTGGTGCACTTGCAGGCTGCCGAGCGGGTGCAGCACCAGGCTGTCGGCCGGGTCGTTGCTGGCGTCCAGCGACCGCAGGCTGACCAGCAGGTTC